>Ga0310334_100076_pt1 | contig 31056 bp, 20 predicted proteins | sample LakMicMIDCLREDC7_FD_195548 | JGI IMG/M metagenome (GOLD analysis project Ga0310334, IMG submission 195548) | Enriched freshwater cyanobacterial communities from Lake Michigan, Michigan, United States - MI23.DCL.RED.C7 (v2) (version 2) | ecosystem: Environmental > Aquatic > Freshwater > Lake...
CCTCAAGGGGGACTGGGTCGATGCCAGCTTCCAGGCCCTAGCTGGGGGTGGCCGCTTAATCGAACTGGGCAAGATTGAGATCTGGAGCCGAGCCCAGGCCCAGGAGCGCCGCCCCGATGCGTCCTATCTGCCCTTCGACCTACTCGAGGTGGCCGCCGCCGAACCCCAACGGATGCGCCAGCTGCTCATCGACTTTTTGGCAGACCTCGCGCAGGGCAGCTTCAAGCCCATTCCGATCGAGGTGTATCCCATCTCGGCCGTGCCGGACGCCTTCCGGCTCATGGCCCAGGCCCGGCACCGGGGCAAGGTTGTGGTGCGCCAAGCTACTGGTCAGCCGCTCGGCCAGGTCCCCCTCGCCTGAGGTCAAGCACCGGCTGGAAGGGCTCGAGGCGCGGGGCATCCGTTGCCAGCGGGTGGGCCTCGATCTGGCGGCCGGCCCAGATGCCTTAGCGACCACCGTCCTGGCGGACGCGATCAGGGCCCTGCCCCGCGACCAGCCCCTGCGGGGCCTGTTCCATGCCGCTGGGGTGCTTGAGGACGGCCTGGTCAGCGGCCTCACGCCGGGGCGAATGGCGGCCGCCCTGGGACCCAAGCTGGCCGGCTGGCAAGGGGTACAGGCTGCCATTGCCCAGGCCCAGGCTTCGCGGGAGCAAGCGTCTCAGGAACATGCTTCTCAGGAGCAAGCCCTGCAAGAGAACGCTGCCCAAGGGCAGGCTGATCAAGCGGCGCCCTCGGCAATCGAAGCTGGCGATCCATGCGATGGGCTGGACTTTTCGATCGCCTTTTCATCGTTGGCCTCCCTGCTCGGATCGCCCGGCCAGGCCGCCTACGGGGCCGCCAATGGAGGCCTCGATGCCCTCTGCCGCCAGGGTTGCGCCGATGGACACGCCCGTGATGGCAAACCCCTGCGGCTGGCGATCCAATGGGGTCCCTGGGAGGGGGCGGGCATGGCTGAGGGCAAAACCAGGCGCCTGGAGGGACTGGGCGTAGGACTGCTGCCGGCAGCGGGGGCATTTCAGGCCCTGGACGTGCTGCTGGAACGGGGCCAAGGCGGCGTGGTCGCCGTACTCAACAACGATTGGCCGCGCCTCTGGGACCAGGCCAACCCCCGCCAGCGACCCGTGCTGGGCCCCCTGATTCAGGAGGGCAGCGGCGGGACCACGGCAGTGGACCAAGCAGCGGCAGCGGCCCAAGCCGCGGCGGCCCGGGACGACCTGCTTGTCCGCCTGGCGGCGGCGGCCCCGGGCGAGGCGCTCGCCCTGGTCACCCGGCTGCTGCAGGGGCGGCTCGGCCAGGTGATGGGCCTGGCCGAGGGTGAGGCCATCGATGCGGGCGAATCCCTGTTCCACCTCGGCCTCGATTCACTGATGGCGGTGGAATTTGCCGCCGGACTCCAGGCCGACCTGGGCCTCAAGGTGGACTTCGAAGCCCTCGGCGGTGACCCCAGCCTCGAGAGCCTGGCCGAGCTGCTGCTGGCCGAGTTGCAACCGGAGGGCCCAACCCCCTCCAAAACGGGCCTGGACCTGGGCGCCCAGGCCCAGCTGGATCCCGATTGGCGCAGGCCCGATCGCCTGCCCCTCCCAGGCGGATCCCTGGGGACCCCGGGCGAGGCGATCCTGCTCACCGGCAGCACCGGTTTTCTGGGGGCCTACCTGCTGGCCGGCCAGCTGCAGCGCTGGCCCGAGCTACGGGTGCGGGCCCTGGTGCGTTGCCCATCAGCGCTGGCGGGGCTGGATCGGATCCGCACCAACCTGGAGCGCTACGGGCTTTGGCAGCCCGGTTGGGAGCAGCAACTGGAGGTGGTGCCAGGCGACCTGGCCCAGCCCCAGTTCGGCCTGGAGCCCCAGGCCTTTGCGGCCCTGGCCACGGGCCTGGGCGGGATTCTCCATAACGGCGCCCAACTGAGCCAAATGGCGAGCTATGGCCAACTAGCTCCCGCCAATGTGGGCGGCACCCGCGCCGTGTTGCGGCTCGCCAGCCTGGATAGGCCCCTGGCGGTGCAATTCATTTCGAGCGTGGCGGTGTTTGAGGCCCGGGCCTATCGCAACCGCCCCATCCTGGAAAGCGATGACCTGGCGGATTGGCGGGGCATCCACCTGGGCTACTCCCAGACCAAGTGGGTGAGTGAGCGGTTGGTGCTGGCCGCCGGGGCGGCCGGCCTGCCGGTGAGCTTCTACCGGCCGCCCCTCATCGGCGGCCATTCCCGCAGCGGCGCCTGGCACCAGGACGACCTGTTGCAGCGGCTGTTGAAGGGGTGCCTGGAGCTGGGCCTGGCCCCGGACCTGGCCTGGGAACTCGATCTGGTGCCCGTCGATTACGTGGCCGATGCGGTGACCGCCCTGGCCTGGCGCCCGGACGCCGTGGGCCGGGCCTATCACCTGCACCACCCCGAGCCCGTGATGCTGAAGGACCTGCTCGCCCAACTGGTCGAGGGCGGGGCGGCCCTTGAGGTGGTGTCGATGGAGCGTTGGCTGGCCGCGATCGAGGCCGATGCCACCAACCCCCTGTACCCGCTGCGGGCCTTTTTCCACCAGCGCTGGGGCGATGACCAACTCACCTATCCCGAGCTCAACCAACTGGGGCTGCGGGCCCGCCCCAGCGCCGCAGCCACCGTGGCGAGCTTGGCGGCCCTGGGGGTGCACTGCCCAAGCTTCAAGCAGCTGATCGCCCCCTATGGGATGGCCCTGCTGGGCGCCGGCGCCAGCAGCCGATGACCCTGACGCCGCTAGCGGCGCCCCCATGGGGGCTAGCGATCACGGCCGGAGTGCCGATCGGCTTGCCCGCAGATGGCGACCTAGCCTCCCCATGGGCGTTGGTCCTGGCCGGGGCCCTACTGCTCAGCTTGGCCGGGCAGGCCCTCCTCACCGGCTGGTTTGCGCTTCGGGTACGCCGGTTGGGGCAGCAGCGCAGCCGCTGGCCCGAGGAACCAGCCGGGGGCTGGCCGGCGGCGGAGGTGGTGCTCTGCCTGCGGGGCGCCGATCCCAGCCTGGGAGGGGCTTTGGCCGCCCTCGCCCAGCAGCGCTACCCGGGCCCCTGGCGCCTGCAGCTGGTGGTGGATTCCCTGGCCGATCCGGCCTGGGCTGTGGCGGAAGCGAGCCTGGCGGCCCTGGAGACCAGGGGCCAGGCCAGCTGGCAGGCGGCCCAACTGGAGCCCCTGCAGGGCCGGCCCCAACGGGGCTCCCTCAAGAGCGCTTCCCTCCGCCAGGCCTTTGCCCACCTGCATCCCGCCACGGCCCTAGTCGCCCTGGTTGATGCCGATGCGATCGTCTCGCCCGATTGGCTGGCGGATCTGGCCCGGGCCTGCAGCCAGCCCGGAGTCGGCGCCGTGTCGGGCAATCGCTGGTACCAGCCCCAGGCAGGCAGCCTGGCCGCTCAGGTAAGAGCCGGCTGGAATGGGGGCGCCCTGGTGCTGATGACCCTGCTCGGGATCCCATGGGGGGGCTCCCTGGCGGTGCGGCGCCAGGTGATCGATGCCGGCACCTGGAGTGAACGGCTGATCAGCAGCCTCTGTGAAGACACGTCCCTGGTCCAGCCCCTGCGCCAGCTGGGCTGGCGCTACGCCTTCCGGCCCGAACTCATCGCCCTTGACCAGGACGACAGCATGGCCTTGTCCGATCTGGCGCCTTGGATTGGCCGGCAACTGCTCACCGCCCGGCTGCACCATCCGGCCTGGCCCCTAGTAGCCCTCCATGGCGGCGGCAGCGCCCTCCTGCTCCTCGCTGCCGCCACCTGGCTGTTGCTGGACCATTCCGGCCTTCTTGCCGCAGCCCTCGGTCTTTACGAACTGGGCTGCATGGGTCTCTTGCTAGGGATCGAAGCCACGGCCCTCGGGGCCCTGGCCAGGCCTGGGGGCGAAGCCACCCCCCGTGCAATCGCTCCCCTGGGACGCCGGGCTTGGCAGTGGCTGAAGCACCTACCCATGACCCAACTCATCTATGCGCTCGCCTTCTGGCATGCCTGCTGGGATCGCCGGGTGGGTTGGCGCGGCGTCACCTACCGGGTGCTGGGCCACCGCGACCCTGGCGGACCGGGGGTGGAAGCCCTGGGCTGGGACGAATGACCGAACTTCTGAGCCGTCCTAGGGGGCACTCCAAGGGTCCCAAGGATCCGTACTTAGCCAACCCCAAGCTCACCGGGCCAGCATCAGCCGCCTGAGGACGACCATGGACTGGCGCAGGTTGGACTCATTGAGGTCGTCGTAGGTCGGGCGCAAAAAACCTGGCAGGTCGGGCTCTAGGGCGATCTGATGGTCCACAAGCACCCCGCCACGCACCCGGGTCAAGCTCCATTGCCCCTGGAGGCTGAGGATGCGCTCGCCCCGGAGCAGGCGATAGCGCATCCAGCGGGGCGCCTTTTCCTCCACAGCGAGCACAACCTTGATCGGCAGGCCGAAGGTGGACGGGGCTTGGTAGGTCTGGGCCAGCTCCAGCTGGCTGCCCTGGCGGTTGAGCACCTTCGCCTGCTTGATGTCGGGCATCAGGCCGGCCATCGCCTCGTAATTGGTCAGCACGGCCCAGGCCCGGGCCTGGGTCACCGGCACCACCATCGTTGCCCTGTAGTGGCCCTTGCTGCCCGTCAGCACCGGATCGGCCAGCGCCGGTTGGACCGGCCGATCCGGGCCGCTGTCCTGGGCCAGGAGCTGGGCTGGGGGAGCTGGGGGACCCGGGGGCTTGGCCCAGGCCCAAGGGACTGGGGTCACCAAACTCAAGACCATGGCAGCGCCTAAGATGGGGGGCTGATTGAGCAATCCTTGGCGGGGTCTAGGTGGCTGCCTGCCTAACGCCGCGGAGCCCCCCATGACCTTGCTTTTGCTGCGCATCAGGCCATTGTGATGGATTGGGAACCGGGGCAAGATCCCCCAAGCAAGGCTCCCTTCGATCCATGCATGGCAGCCGCTTCCCCTGCAGCGGTTTCAAGGCCCCATCCCACCCCTGCCGATCGTGCCGCCGCCGTTGATTCGAATCCTGGGGCCGCAGCGGGAGAGCCCCCCCTTGATCTGAAGCGACGGCTCTACTTTCTGAGTGGTTTTGATCCGCGCGGCGCCTCGTTCTATTTCCGGCTCTTGAGCCAGGACGTGGAGCGCCACAATGCCAAAACACCGATTGGCGAAGGACAGCCCATCCAGCTGCTCAGACGCAGGCAGGAAGGGGATCGGCTGGTCAGCCGGTGGCGGATTCAGCGATCCCATCCCAACAGCTCTGGCCGTTCCACCAGCCAGGCAAGTCCAGCCGGTGATGGATCCAGGCTGGACCCGGATCGTCCCAAGCCTGGAGCATCCCTGCCAGATCCCACCAGCCACGAAATTGGCTTTTTGCACTGGGATGACATTGCCCGCAGCCACTGGCCCCGGCGCTCCTTGGCCATGGTCGGTGAGATCGCCGAGGTTTACCGCTGGTACCTGCTGCAAGGCGGCTTGCTGCGGATTGCCCGCCTCTGCCCCGGGGTCGCCCTCTGCGGCGCCTATCCGGGACTCTTTACGGTTCTGGCGGTGCTGACTGCCTTGCTCGGCGGCGCTGGCCTGGGAGCGCTGACCTACGGGGCCCTGCCAGAACCCCCCCTAGCCCTGGGAGCCGCAGTCTTGGTAGCCGTGGGCAGCACCTGGCTGCTGCTGCTGGCGGCCTGGAGCTTGGCCGATCGGCTCGGAGTGGTGTGGCTCTGGCGCTCGATCCGCTTCACCCACCGGCTCGGCCAGGCCCGCGATGGCGACCTGCGCACCCGGGTCCAGGCGTTAGCCCGGCGGATCCTGGAGCTCGAAGCCGAAGCCCCGGCCGAGTCGGTCCTGCTGGTGGGCCACAGCTCAGGCTCCTTTGTGATGGCCATGCTGGCGGCCGAGCTGCGCCGCCGGGACCCAGCCGCTGCCATGACAAGCCGCTTAAGCCTGCTCAGCTTGGGCCAGAACCTGGCCAACCTGGCCGTCTACCCCGGGGCCCAGGCGTTCCACCTCGATTTGCAGGAGTTGGCCCGGGAGCCCCGCCTGCCCTGGCTCGATCTCACCAGCCGCGATGACCTGCTCTGCTTCGCTGGCGTCGATCCCTACCGCAGCTGCGGCCTACCGGCCCCAGCGGGCCCCGCCTATCCAAGCCTGCAGCTGGTGGCCCTGGCCCAACCGAAGGGTTGGCTTGATCGACTGGCCCTGGCGTTTCAGCAGTTTGATCTCCACTTCCGTTACCTGCGCCAGACCCCTGCCAGCCACGGCTTTGATCCCCTCAGCCAGCTGCTCAAACCATGACCTCCCGCCCACCAGCAGGGCCCACCCCATCCCAGGAAGGGACGGCCAGCTCGGCCAGCCCTGGGGCCCACCCCAAGGCGGTAGGCCTGGACGCAAGCGAGCCGATCTGGCCCCAACCCCAACCCTTCACCGCCAACCTGCTCAAGCGCTTGAGCAGGGGCCTGGGCTCCTGGTTTGGCCTGCTCAACGAGTGGGATTTCCGGATCGGCATTGGCAGCACCAACGTCTTGGGTCTGGAGATGGTGCTGGTCAACCGGCCGGCCCTGGTGCGTCAGGTGCTGGTGGAGGACCCCGAGGCCTTCCCTAAACACCCCTATACCCAGTGGATCCTGGAGCCCCTGATTGGCCAGGGCCTCTTTGCGGTGAATGGGGCCGAGTGGCAGCGCCAGCGGCGCCTGGTCGATCAGGCCCTGCAGGTGACCCAATTGCGACGGGTTTTTCCCCTGATGCAAGGGGCGGTGCAGACCATGCTGGAACGGCTTGAAAGCCAAGGGGCTGCCCCGAGCCCTTGGCGAGCCCCAGGCCCTGGCGCAGGCCAGGCAGACCAGGCAGGCCAAGCTGGCCAAGCAGACCAGGCAGGTCAAGCAGGCCAGGGCAAGACAGGCCATGGGAAAGAAGCGCTCCTCTGCTTCGATGCCCAGGAGGCGATGAGCCTGGTGACGGCCGATGTGATCGTGCGCACGATCCTTTCGAGGCCCCTCGACCCCCACGAAGCCCGGACCATCTTTGCCGCCTTTGCCCGCTACCAACGCCGGGCCAGCCTGGTGATGGTGTTGCGCTTTCTGCGCCTGCCTAAACCCTGGCTGCAGCGGCTGCTGCGCAAGGATGCCGGATTGATCCGCAGCTGGATCGCCGCAGCCATCAGCGAACGGTCCCGCTGCCAACCAGGTCTTGCCACAGGTTCCAACCCCGTTGCCGGGCACCAGGACCTACTTGCCGCCCTAGAGCGGGCCCAAGATCGACCAGACACCCCCACCGGTAGGGACCCAGCCCAGGCGGCTGAAGGCGCAGCAGAACCACCCGGTGACCCATTAGCCGGGTTAGACGAAGGCAGCAGGGGGTTTAGCCAGGAGGAACTGGTCGACCAGGTGTGCGTGTTGTTTCTTGCTGGCCATGAAACCTCCGCCAGCGCCCTAGCGATGGCCTGCTATCTGCTGGCCCGCTACCCCGAAGCCCAGGCCCGCTTTGCCAAGGAAATTGAGCAGGTCCGTGGGGGAACCCCCTCCCCCGAATCCGCCCCAAGCCCGCACCGCCCCCTGGACTACGAGGACCTGCGCAGCCTGCCCTATGGCGCGGCCCTGCTTCAGGAGACCCTGCGCCTCTACCCGCCCCTGAGCTTTTTCATCCGCGAAAGCCAGGCTGCCAGCCAGCTGGGCGAAAGCCGATGCCCGATGGGGGCGTTGCTGGCGATTTCCCCCTGGGTGATCCAGCGCCACGAGCAGCACTGGAGCGAGCCGAATCGCTTCCGGCCAGAACGGTTTCTGGCCGATCAGGCCAGCGATGCGGATAAACAATGGGCGCGGGACGCCTTCCTGCCCTTTGGCCTCGGGCCGCGCAAGTGCCCCGGGGCCGCCTTTGCCCTCCAGGAAGCCCTGCTGGTGCTCGCGGAGCTGGTCAGCCGCTACGAACTGCTGGGCGAACCCGGCCAGGAGCCCGAGCTAGTGGGCAACCTGACCCTGCGCTCGCGCAATGGCGTGCAGTTGAGACTGCGGCGTCGAGCGTCAAGCTAAGCAAGTCAAATTAACCACCGTGCACGCACTCCTTTTTCAAGACGCCCAAGGGCGAAAAGCTGCAACCTTCACCTATGCCTGAATAATCCAGGCTCCCCTAAGACATCGATGTCCAGCATATCTAGATTACCCCCTAAAAACAACGGCCCAGAAAATATCCATCAACAAACATCAGGTCGAAACAAGCAAAATCTAGCTTACCGAGAGGCAAATGCGCCCCAAGCCGGCAGGCAACCGCACTGATCCTCACGTTTCACTAACTAGCCAGGCGAAGATACTCACGCCAAATTCGCATAACTGCACAGAATCCCTTGCGCGCAGTGCTATTATCTCAGGCGATTTCACTGGCTCTACGAGTGGCCCCTCCAGCCAAAATGACCTCCCCAGCCTTCAGGCCCATTGCGGAGCGTTTTGGGATCGGCTGGCTCACGGCAGCCCTGCTGACGGTCCCCCAACTGGCACCGCTTGCAGCCCTGGCCACCCCCCCTCCAGCTAACGCCAAGCGCTCAACGCTGGTGCCGGCCCAACGGGCAAAGGTGACCTATGACACCTACCTCCTGGGGCCGGGGGACAGCCTGCAAATTGAACTGGAGAACATTCCCGAGCTCTCTGGCACCTTCACAATTGGGCCCGATGGCACCCTCTATTTACCCAGGCTAAGGGCTCTGTTTGTAGAGGGACTGAGTGTTGAAGAGTTGCGGGTTTTCCTGACGCAGCAGTATCGCGCCTTTGTGCGTCAACCCGAAATCTATCTGCGACCGGTCGCCTATCGACCAGTTCGCATTTATGTCGGTGGCGAGGTGCGCCGCCCTGGCTATTACACCCTGATCGGAAGCCAGCAATTAGGCGGGGTCTCTTCAAGTGCTGATAACGCGATTCGAGACAGTGGCGGCGACCAGATGAATACCCGCCCAAGCCTGGGCAGTGGCCAGGGATTGGACTCGGGCAGAAGTGCAAGCAGCAGCGGCCCAGGCGCGGGCTCGGGTGCGGGGGGCTCGGGTGGTCTCACAACCTATGGCGCCTTTTTCCCGACCGTTTTTGATGCCATCCGGGCAGCCCAAGGAATTACGCCCTACTCCAACCTTTCCTCAGTTCAAGTCACCCGCAAACTTCCGCTCAGTAGCGGTGGGGGGAAAATAAGGACGTCCCTCAACTTTCTATCCCTAATTACCGAGGGCGACGAAAGCCAGAACATTCGTCTATTTGATGGCGACGTGGTCAGTATCTCCAAATCCCCAGTCGTGTTGCGAGAACAGCTCCTCAAGGCCGGTCAAACCAACCTGAGCCCCCAATTCATCACGGTCTACGTGAGTGGACGGGTCAAGCTGCCTGGTGCAATCACCATACCCCAGGGCGCCAGCCTGAATCAGGCCTTGATTAGCGCCGGTGGCCAACAGCTTCTCCATGGAAAAATTGAATTCGTGCGCTTTACCCGAGAAGGGGAACTCGACCGACGGGTCTTCAATTACAACGCAAATTCGGCATCAGATTCGGCAACCAATCCGATTTTGGTAAGTGGTGACATCATTCGAGTTCAAGAATCAGGCCTGTCGGCCAGCATCAGTGTCCTTAACGAACTGACCGGACCATTTGTCGGTATTTACTCAGTTTACAGTCTCTTCAATGGTGCTCGCTAAGTGATGAACCCATCCCTCCAACCTCCCAGCCAGCCCATACCAGCTGATGACGAAATTGACCTTGGCCAACTAGCGGCAAGCCTGGGTCGTCGTCGCCGGCTGATCGCTGTTGTCACCGGTGGAACGGTCGTCCTCACAGGCTTACTCACACTCCTGCAGAAGCCCGTTTGGGAAGGAGAATTCCAAATTGTGTTGGCTAGTCAGGATAAGGGAGGCGGTCGCCTCGCCCAGCTTGCCGCCGCCAATCCGATGTTGGCTGGGGTTGCGATGTTTGGCACTGGCGGAGGCAGGGATAGCCTGGAAACGGAAGTCAAAATCCTGGAAAGTCCTTCCGTGCTAAAGCCGGTCTTTGACTTTGTGCGTAGCTCGAAGATTGCAGCCGGAGAAGATATCAACCGGCTTCGCTATGATGCGTGGATCAAGAATAATCTAGATATCAAGCTTGAGAAAGGCACGTCCATCCTCAACATTTCCTACCGAGATGATGACAAGCGCCTAATTCTCCCCGTCATCGAAAAGATTTCCAAGACCTATCAGGATTACTCAGGCAGAGATCGACGCAGAGATATATCTCAAGCCGTAGCCTATTTAAAAGGTCGCATTGCCAAAATTAGCCCAGAAGCTGATGCTTCCATGCGTCAAGCCCAAGCCTTTGCCCTCTCCAATGGCCTGGGTATTCAAGATGGCATTCCCACGGTTGCCAGCTCGGGGATGGAGGTGGGTGGAGCATCTGGCGCGGGTTCGGGATCCGTTGAGACGAATCGACTGACGGCCCAGGCCCAGGTGATTACCCTGCGCCAACAAATCCGCAATGCGCAAGCCGCTGGCGCCGAAGTGCTCTTCCAGGCTCCCCAGTTAGAGGCCAATAAGGATCTCTACCAGCAGTATCAAAGTCTGGAGTCAAACCTGGCCGAACGACGCAGCCGCCTCAGGGAAAAAGATCCAATCATTGTGGGGCTGCTGCGTCAAAGAAGCGCCTTAATCAATACCCTGAATCGGGAAACAATCTCCCTACTTCAGGGTCAACTAGCATCCGCAAATGGACGGCTCCAAGCCGCATCCCGTCCCAAAGAAGTGGTGCTGCAGCATCGCCAATTGGTGCGCCAGGCGCTGCGGGATGAGAAAACCTTGATTGAACTCGAAAACCAAATGCAATTGGCTTCCTTAGAGCAAGCCAAGCAGACCGATCCCTGGGAATTAATTTCAAACCCCACCCTGCTTGATCGCCCGGTAGCCCCCAGAAAAGGTCGCAACCTGGCCTTGGGGTTGTTGGCCGGTTTGGTTCTGGGAAGCGGGGCTGCCCTGGTGGCGGAACGGCGTACCGGCCGGATCCATGGCTCCGATGAACTGGCGTCCCTCTTGCCCGGTCCCCTTCTGGCCGTACTCGATGCGGATCAGCCAGACGCTTGGAACCAGCCGCTGCAATTGCTCAGTAGTGGTCCCCTCGCTGGCGCCAGCACCCTTGCCCTGGTGTCGATCGGACTGGAGGACGCAGCCGCTGCCGCCGTTGCCCAGGCCCTCCAGGCGGCGTCGGGCCGGCCCGTGCTCTGCAGCAGTGATCTGGTGGCAACCCGGAGTTGTGATGCCCAGGTGCTTCTGACCAGCCCCGGAGCCGCTGAACGGGACCAGCTGCAACGGCTGCGGCGGGATTTGGAGCTGCAGGGCAGCCCCGTGGTCGGCTGGCTGCTGCTGAACGCCCCCCGGCCCCATGGCTGAGCCCTTGTTGGGATCGCGGCGATGGGCCAACTCGGCCCTTGTCGTGGCGACGCTGGCCCTTCAGCCGGTCCAGGCCCAGCCCAGTTGGCAAGCCGTTCCGGCGCAGCAGCCCCCCGGCGGTCAACCCGCCACGGGCCTGACCCAGTGGCAACAGATCCCCGCTGCCAATCCGATCCCTGGGGGCCAGTCCGCCCCTGGGGGCAGGCAGGGGACACCGATCTGGCAGCCCCTGCCTCGCTCCGCAGGCCAATCCAAGCAGCTGGTTTGGGAGCCCGTACCCCCTGTAGCAGAGTCCAAACCAGGGATCGGCACCCCTGGGGCCAAGCCTGGAAGTCCCCAGCCCCACAGCTGGACCCGAACGAGCGCAGCAGATCCGCTTTCCAACGGAGCGGCAAGCACGGCCAAACCCGTAGCCGCGCCCCCCACCAGCCCGGCGGAAGCCCAGGCCCTGCTGGATGGCTTGAAGCCCACAGCCGCCGATTTCAGCCCCCAGCTCCGCCTAGGAGAGGCCGTGCCCACGGCCCAGCAACTCTCCGACCAACAAAGTCAACTGTCCTTCTTCCAGTTGGCTTCCTTGGGTGGCGGCAAGCAAGGAGGCGGTGGCGGCACCGGCAACCAGAATTACGCCGCAAGGCTAGATACGGGATTCACCGATCACATTCAAATATCGGCGTTTTATAGCGTGGCTGATGATCCCCTCTATGCGCCGATTACGGGCAAGAGCATTCAGCCCGCCAATTTCTGGGAAAGCTATGGCGGAGCCATGCAATGGCGCCTACTCGGCTCCAGCACCACCCCTTGGAAACTAGCGCTGGCAGGCTCCCTGGAGGGTTGGACGGTCGGCAGTGGAGGCTGCGACTCCGCCTCTTGCAAGGGACAAAATAATGCCAGTCCGAACATCTTTAATCCATCCGGTAGCCGCGTGCAAACCACCAATGTGGTGGGTTCTCTTGCCCTACCAATTACCTGGCAGGCCCTACCGAGCTTGGCCCTCACCTTCACGCCAGGAGTGAGCTTTTTGCCAAGCAGCCAGGGCTCCGGCCAGGGCGGCAGTGGTCCCTTCTATGGCAACAACGTCAGTGTGGCCGCCGGGGCCAGCTGGCGACCGATCCCCAGCCTCACCCTATTCGGCTCTGGCCTAATCCCCTTAGGGCCTGGCAACAACAGTTTTGACGGCAATTTGGTCTTCGCTCGGGTTCCGATTCTCACCGCTGGCATCACTTGGGCCCTCAATCCTCGCATTGCCTTAGAAGGCCAACTCACCAATGGCTGGGGCGCCACCCCCGCCACCGCCCTGCTCGCCCTACCGTCCGACAATCGCCTCGGCTACTCCGGTCGCTTTGTGTTTACACCAGGAGCATTGGATACGCCCCAGCCGGCCATGACCCCGCGCCAGCGCTCCCTTGCCCTGGGGGGACTCACCGTCAATACGGCCCTGGTTCCGCCACGGGGAATCACAGAACTCTGGGCCAATGGGGATAGCCAGGGCAATGGCTTTGGCTATATCGGCTATTCGCTCTCCAATAGTTTCCAGCTAGACGTATACAAAGGTGGTGTCTTCAATAACGTACGGCCGCCCAGTGACTTGGCCACCACCTATGCCAGCGATGGCGGCTGGAACTACCGTTTCGGCGGCAAGGCGATTGCCATGAGCCAGCTGCGCGGTGCTCCCTTTTCCCTGGGGGGGCGCATCAGTGTGGGTCGCAATACGGCGCCATCCAGTTACCAGGGCTATGTGTTTGCCGAATCCGTGTCCACCTGGGAAGCCAATTCCTGGTTGGCGTTCAACTTGAATCCCAAGCTGGCCTGGAGCGGAGTTAGCATCCCCTGGGCGGTGGGGCTGGGCGCCAACATCCAATTGGGTCGCCATTTTCAGCTGATCCCGGAGCTCAATGTGGTGGGATTGGAGCTCAACGCCACCAATGGCACCCTGGCCCTGCGCTGGCTGGCCACAAGCAGCACCAATCTGGAAGTTTATGTGAGCAATGCCGCCGGCCTGTTTGACATCGGCCAATTGCTGGACAACAGCAACGTGCGGGTGGGTGGCCGCCTTTTATTTAGTTTTTAGGCTGGGCGATCAAGCCCCTGATAAACCGTACTTTTTGGACTCCTAGGGCTATCACCTAGGCCATGCCTAGGGGCAGATCGGTGCTAGTCCCCACCATCCTGACGATCTGATTGACCCCTATCTAGAGATCCCGCTGGATCATCTTCTTGGCAAGGAGGATAGCCTACTCTATATTTTGGACCGGTTGGACATCAGCCATTGCGCTTGCAGCCATACCGCCAGACGAACTACAAAGAGGCCGCTTCAAATTCACCACGACGAACAATGCCAAGCTGACGCGATGGGGCCTTAGCCCTCGATTCTAAGCCAGAGCCCTATCAATCCGCACCTCGGCATGCTGCCTTAGGGGTTCTAGATAGGAGGAGGAAAGGATCTCTAGCAAGGCAAGAATACTCGGGGTCTCCTCCAATCCACGCAAAACGACAAGGGACTCTTTAGCCCTAAAATCACACTCACAATCAATGCGCCTGTAACGGCGAAAATCCTCAAAGAGCGAGGGGTGATGCGCCATAAAAAAAGTCACAGGAGAGCCATCCTTAAGCGGCTGATTAGGTCCGCAATCAAGAGCTAAGGACTCACCATAAAGATGGTTAAAGAGTTGAAAGACACACCCCTTACTTTCCGGGGACAGGAATCCATGGGGTTTCACAAGCGACAAGCTTCTGACATCTTGCGAGCTAAGATTCTTGTCACAATAGAGGGGCTTGCCGGCTTGCTCATTCACTAAAACTTCCGCGCAAAGTGTTAGGGGGACCTCATAAAGGTCAAAGCACACAAATTTGGGATTATCGTCCGCGGGTCGCTGGATCGTTTCAGTGATCATCGCATCAATGATCCGATCTTCCAACAGGCCCAAGGCAGCCCCTACCGGTTCCTTCTGCTTAGCCGGATTCAACATCCAGCGTGGGTCCAGCTGGTTAGCAAGTAGGCGGCTGGCCCAATAGGGCGCATGCAACCTCAACCTGGTGCTGCCGGAAAGGCGATACAACTGGTGCACCTCCCGTTCCATCCGCAACAGGTTGCTAGGCCCTACCCAGGAATGGGGACCCTGGTCATGGCTGGAGAATAGATTGAAAACCTTGATAGCGTGCTGGCTGCGGCGGCTGATCGTGCTTTGGTTGCAGTAGGCCAAGCGGGCCGCATCATCGCCATTACGAAGCCAGCACAGCAGGTCAAGGGCTTCCAACTCGTCAGGCGACACCATGCAATTTGGGAAAAGAATTATTGATTGTCATCATAAAAATTCGAAGATCAGCTGGCTTGGCTATCCGCAAAATATGTAACAAACTATGCAGTTAAGGCATGCCCCTAGCCACCTGCCATCTCTGCGCCCGGGGGGGTTCCCAGGGGGCTAGCCCTCCTGGGGGACCCCCCGGGCGCGGCGGGCGGCCAGGCCTGCCTCCGCTGCCGTGATTCCGGCCAGCAGCAGTAGGCCGGCTAGGCCAATCAACTGGTTGCGTTGGTCCAAGGCCCCGTCTGCCGGACCGCCAAGCAGGGCACCGGCGACAAACCAGCTGGTGGCCAGGGCCGAGGTGATCCAGTACGCCCGCCAACGCCGTTGGTAGAGGTAGCCCGTGCCCAAGCCAGGCACCACATTGAGCACCACCGCCACCCAGCCACTGGAGGCGGCCAGGATCTCCTGTTTGCTGGGGGTCATGGCCAAGGCCGTAAGAGAAGGCCCAATCTGGCGGATCCCCCTAGCTTCCCGCGGCTGGCGGGCCTAGACCCAGAACTCGGATGCTGCTCCGGTCGCCAGACCCGGGCACTCGTCCCTAGTTGCCCTTGGCTACGGCCCCGAGCCCCGAGCCCAACCCAAACCACCATCAAAAAAATGGCTGGGCCCGGAGGCAGCGATGACAAGCCCGTTACCGCTGGCCCAGGGCCTCCGCAAACAGGTTGGGGAGCGGCTGCTTTTGCTGGAAATCAGGGTCAACCTGGGGCTCACCAGTAGGGACGAGCAGCTGGGGCGGAGCGGCTTAGTCAGCTCCCTGCTGACTTGGGCCTGGTTCAAACCCCTAGAGCGGATCCCTTAAAAGGGTCAAAAATCCTGATTGGAGCGATCACCCGTGGCCATCGCCGATGGTGATCAGCCCCTATCCACGGATCAAAACTGTTGATCACGGCAATCACAGAGGGTGATTCCAGGAGCGATCGCTGAGCTTATCCGTTGCGCCGCAGGCGATTAGGCCTATGGGGGTGTTGATTCGCTGGGCCGGCCTGCATTCAGGGGCCCTGGGGCTGATCACCCCAATCAGCCAGGTCGGGATCCAATTTTTCTAAGATGGTGTTCCCAAGCCCTTTCCCTGCTTGTCCCCCCTTGATCAGCCCCACTGGCACAGCCTGAGTGCCGAGGATTGCCTGGCCAACCTCAAGGTCAGCACCGAAGGGTTAACCACAGCCCAGGCCTCAGAACGAAGGGAGCAAAGCGGCCCCAACCGCCTGGAACTGGCGGCCGGCCGCAGCAGCCTGGCCATCCTCTGGGACCAATTCAGCAACGTGATGTTGTTGATGTTGCTGGCGGTGGCCGCCATCTCGGCGGCGATTGCCTTCAGCGCCCAGAAATTTCCTAAGGACGCGATCGCCATTGTGCTGATCGTGGGGCTCAATGCCCTGCTCGGTTACCTGCAGGAAAGCCAGGCCCAAAAAGCCCTGCTGGCCCTGCGCCAGATGGCCCAACCCCTGGTGACCCTGCGCCGGGATGGCCAATGGCAGCGCCTAACCAGTGAGCAGCTGGTGCCGGGCGACCTGATCCGGCTCGAGGCCGGCGATCGGGTGCCCGCCGATGGCCGGGTGCTGGAGGGGGCCGACCTGGGCCTGCGGGAGGCTGCCCTCACGGGCGAAGCCGAGGCCGTGTTTAAGCGGGCCGAGCTGCTGCTCGATCCGGCCACCCCCGTGCTGGAGCGCCAAAACTGCCTGTTCCAAGGCACTGAAGTGGTGCGCGGCAGGGGCTTGGCGGTGGTGACCGCCACCGGCATGGCCACCGAACTGGGCCAAATCGCCGAATTAATCAATACGGCCGGCGGTGAAACGACCCCCCTGCAGAAACGCCTAGACGGCCTGGCCTCGGTGCTCGTTGGCTCGGCCCTGGGCTTGGTGGCCCTCGTCATGGGGATTGGCTGGTTGATGGGGCAGCCCCTGCTCAACCTGCTGGAGGTGTCCCTCTCAATGGCCGTGGCCATCGTGCCTGAGGGGCTACCGGCGGTGATCACCGTGACCCTGGCGATCGGCACCCAGCGCATGGTGCAGCGGGCCGCCCTGATCCGGCGCCTGCCGGCGGTGGAGGCCCTCGGCTCGGTCACCGTGATCTGCTCCGACAAGACCGGCACCCTCACCCTCAACCGCCAGGTGGTCGAGGAGCTTCGCTGCGGCAGCCAGGCGATCGCCGTCAGCGGCCAGGGCTACGAGCCCCAAGGTGATTTCAGCCCCCGGGAGCTGGCGGCTCCGGCCACCATTCCCGGCGGGATCGCCCCAGGAGCCCAGACCCTGCTGCTGCAAGCGGGGGTGCTCTGCAGCGACGCCGAACTCAAGCGGGAGGCCGATGGCAGCTACGGGATTCTCGGCGATCCCACCGAAGGGGCCCTGGTGGTGGCAGCGGCCAAGGCCGGGATCGATGACTTCAGCCTGCGGGGTGTCTACCCCCGCCAGGCGGAGATTCCCTTCAGCTCCGAACGCCAATGGATGGCGGTCTGGGTTGAGGATTCAACAGGCCAGCTCCAGGCCCCCCTCGGCCCCCTAGCCTCCGGGTCAAGCGTCTTGATGCTGAGCAAGGGGGCACCGGAGGTGGTGCTCACGAGCTGCGACCGCTGGCTGGCCTCCCCAGGCGTCTGCGCCCTGGGCGAGGAGCAGCGGAACTGGTGGCTGGACCAGGCCCGCCAGCTGGCGGCCAGCGGCCTGCGGGTGCTGGCCTTTGCCTGCGCCCCCCACCACCGCGGCCCCGAGCAGGAGGCCGACCAGCTGGTGTTCCTGGGCTTGATGGCCCAGCTCGATCCGGCCCGGCCCGAGGTGGGTGCCTCGGTGGCCACCTGCCGCGGCGCCGGCATTCGTCCGGTGATGATCACCGGCGACCATCCGCTCACGGCCCGGGCGATTGGGGCCAGCATTGGCCTCACGAGCGAGGATGCCGAAGTCGTGCTCGGCCGCGAGCTGCAGGGCTACAACGACTCGGAACTGCAGGAGGTGGTTGCCCGCTGCAGCCTCTACGCCCGGGTACCGCCCGAGCAAAAGCTGCGGATTGTCAAAGCCCTGCAAGCCAATGGCGAAGTGGTGGCGATGACCGGCGATGGCGTCAATGACGCCCCCGCCCTCAAGCAGGCCCACATCGGTGTGGCCATGGGCATCACCGGCACGGAGGTAAGTAAGGAAGCGGCCGATATGGTCTTACTCGATGATAACTTCGCCACGATTGTTAGGGCCGTAGAAGAAGGACGTTTGGTGTATGCCAACATCCGCCGCTTCGTGAAATACATCCTCGGTAGCAATGTGGGGGAATTAATCACAATTGCGGCCGCTCCCCTGCTCGGTCTCACCGGGGTGCCCCTCTCGCCCCTGCAGATTCTCTGGATGAACCTGGTGACCGACGGGGTCCCGGCCCTGGCTTTAGCCCTGGAGCCCGGCGAAGACGGCCTGATGGAGAAGCCTCCGGCCCAACCAGGCGAATCGATCTTCGCCCGGGGCATCGGCCGCTACATCCTGCGCATCGGGGTGGTGTTCGCGGCGATCACGATTGCCCTGATGGCCTACTCCGCCCGCAACGGTGCCCCCTGGCAAACGATGGTGTTCACCACCCTCTGCCTGGCCCAGATGGGCCATGCCCTGGCCGCCCGCAGTGACCGCCCCCTGGTCCAGGTGGCGCCCTTCTCCAACCCGGCCCTGCTGGCGGCGGTGGTGCTGACCTCGGCCCTGCAATTGGCCCTGCTCTATGTGCCAGCGCTCTCGGGCTTCTTTGGCACCACTCCCTTAAGCCTGCAGGAGCTGGGCATTTGTGTGGGCGTCAGTGCCCTGTTCTTCGTCTATCTAGAGGCGGAAAAAGTGGTGCGGCTCTGGAGCCGGCGCAGGGCAGCCCACGTCTGATCGGACCTGGGGTTTGCTCGCCCCTGGGCTATGGATCGGGGCGCTGCCGCCGTGGATGCACGGCGTCACCCCTGCTGGCGCCGGCAAAGACCGGCGCCAGGGGCAATCGCGGCTAACGAAGGGACAGTGATCACGCCGCCATGGGGTTGCTGGAGGCCACCACCTGCTGCTGCTGGCCTGAGCCCTGATCTACGGCCTGGTCGGTGAGCCGCTGGATGGGTTGATTTTGTTGGTCTTTGTGGCAGCGATCGCCCTGCTCGATGGCTGGCAGCAACACAGCAGCAACCGGGCCCTGGCCGAATTGGCGCGTCTCTCGGCGCCCCAGGCCCATGGGCGTCGAGCAGGGGTCGCCCTTGAGCTGGCCGCCAACCAACTGGAACGCGGCGATCTACTGCGGCTGGAGCAGGGGGACCGGGTCGCGGCCGATGCCCGGGCGGCCCTCGCCCTGGCCTTCTGGCCGACCAGCCCTCTGGAGCTACGCCGCAGCCTGGTCTTTTCGCTGCTACTGCTCACCAGCGGCTCCCTGGTTTGGCTCAATGGCGATCGGGCCAGCCGGCTTAGCGCCATCGGCGCGGCCCTGGGCGTTGGACTCTGGTTGGCTTTGCTGACGATCCCTGGGCTGATGCGCTTGCTAAGCCTGGCCCCATTGCAGACTCCCCAGGTCCTCACGGTGGTTGCGGGCGCGGTGATCACAACCCTGCTGGCAGCCCTTGTGACCCGTCGCCTCGCCTAGGAGCCATGGCCCAGCCCAATGACCACGGCCACTCCCACCACCAAAGCCCAGGTCATCACCCCAACCCCGCTGAGAACCCCAGCCAGGGCAACGGGGCCAGCCATCCGGCGGTGGCGATCCAGCGCCAGCCCCATCACCGCCAACACCAGCACCGCAGCGGTTCGGCGAGGGCCTTTCGTTGGAGCGTGATCCTCAACAGTGGCCTCTCGGCCCTGCAGCTGGGGATCGGCTTTGGTTTCGGCTCCCTGGCCCTCATCGGTGATGCGGTCCACAACCTGGGCGACGTGGCCGGATTGTTGCTCGGCTGGGGGGCGGAACGGCTGAGCAGCCGGGCCCCGAATGAGCGCTTCACCTATGGATTTGGCCGCAGCACCCAGCTGGCCTCCCTGGCCAATGCGGTGTTGATCCTGATGGCCTCGGCCGTGGTGCTGATGGAGGGGATCAAGCGCCTAGGCGCCTCCACGGAGATCATCAGCACGCCGGTGGCCTGGGCCGCCGCCGCCGGCATTGTCGTCAACCTGTTTTCAGCCCGCCTGTTTGGCCACGACAACAGCCACGACCTCAACCGCCGCGCTGCGGTGATCCACCTACTCGGCGATGCCGCCGTCTCCGGGGCCGTCTTGGTGAGCGCCATCGTCGTCGGCATCACCCACTGGTATTGGCTCGATGCCGCCACCGGCATTGCCGTGGGCCTGGCCGTGGCCTGGAGCGGCTGGGGCCTGCTGCGCGATGCCATGCAGGTGGCCCTCGACGCCGTGCCGCCTGGCATTGAGATGGCCGCTGTGGACCAGGCCCTCCGCCACCTGCCCGGGGTGCTTGATGTGCACCACCTGCATGTCTGGGGCATGAGCACCTCCCAAATCGCCCTCACCGCCCACGTGGTGCGCCGCCCCCTGGAGGTCGATGACATGGCCCTGTTGCACCAGGCCAAGGTGCGCCTAGCCGAAATCGGGATCGCCCACAGCACGATCCAGCTGGAACCGCCCTCCTGAAGGTTGGGACCGGTGGCCAGATCCCCAGGACCTGCCTGGGTGATTCCCAATTGCCCAGCCATGACCCCTACAAACTTGCCGTAAAGCTGCCGAAGCTCCCTAAATGGGCTTTGGGGAGCCCCAGGATGGACGTGGCTCTGCAATCAATGATGGCCAACCGGGATCCACGCCCCATGGACATGCCCAGCCCCCAGCGACCTGTGATGGTCTCCCGCTCCAGCCCAGGACCAGGCAGAAGCGAACGGGGCGCCACGCCCCTCGCTCTGCTGGGGCTAGCGCTGCTGGCGGGGCTGGCCGGTTGCGCCGATCCCAATGCCTGGAAGCGCACCGCCTGCGAACAGGCCCATGCCCAGCTCGGCCAGGCCACCGTGCAGCAGATCGAACTGTTGCGCAAAGCCCTGGGGCTGGCCCCCGAGGTGGATCCGGTGGCCTACTGCCGCTCGATCGGCGCCGCCATGGGCAGCCCAGCCCCCACCCCGGCTGAGGGACAAAGCCCGAGCGCAACCCCGAACGCCAGGCCGACCACCTCACCCACGGGCCGGCCCCTCTCCGCCGCCGAGCAAGCCCCGGGCCGCTGAAGCAGGCTCCAGGCCATGGAAGCAACCGGCCTAAGCATCGATCTGGCACCAGCAGGTTGATCCCCAGGCGCTCATACCCATGGCCTAGCGAGCTCACCTTGGCCGGCGCCGATCCAAGCTGTTGCCTCTTGGCAGGGGAGCAGGGCTGGAGATGGTGGCAGCGCCTAGGCGCAGCAGATCTACCCTGAAGGGATCCTTCATCGGGATCACCCCTAACGACCGTTTGACCGTTTTCAGGCGAAGGTTTGAGCCATGGCGATTCCCCTAATTCCTAGTGATCCAGGCCTGGCGGCCTTTGGATCGAGTCTCACGGCCATCTCCCTGGCGGAACTGGGGGATAAGACCTTTTTCATGGCCCTAATCCTGGCGGCCCGCCACCGGCCCCGCTGGGTGTTCATCGGCGCCTTCTGCGCCCTGGCCGTGGTCACCCTGATGTCCCTGGGCCTGGGCTACGGCCTGCGGGAGCTCTTGCCGGCCGCCCTGGTGCCCTGGATTGCCGCTGCCCTGTTCCTGGGCTTCGGCCTCAAGCTGCTCATCGACGCCCAGGCGATGGGGGCCGATGCGGCCCAAGCCGAAGCCGATGATGCCGAAGCGGCCGTGAACGCGGCGGAAGTCGGCCATCCAATCGCCACAGCCTGGGCCGTGATCGGGGAGGCCTTCGCCCTGGTCTTCATCGCCGAATTGGGCGATCGAACCCAGTTCGCCACGATTGTGCTGGCCACCGCCCCCGCCTTCAGTTTTGGCGGACTGCTGGCCGGCAGCCTGGTGGGCCACGGCCTGGTCACCTGGCTGGCGGTGGGAGCCGGCCAATGGATCGGTGGCCGCATCAGTGAACGGGTGCTCTATCGCCTCAGCGGCGGCCTATTCCTGCTGTTTGGCCTGGCCTCCCTGCGCCAGGCCCTGGGCTGAGGGCATCCACAACAGGCTCCCTCCTGTCCCAACGCTGATCCGGTGGATCTGCCTGGGGGGAGTGTCGCAAGGGCGATGATCTAGCCGGTGCCCATGCCAGCCATCGCCGCAACCGCCGCCACCGCCGCCACCATGGGACTTGAAACCATGGCGATCACGGCTATGGAACGCCGAACGGCCGTGACCATGCCCATCACGGCATAACCCGAGGCACCCGTGATGGGCATGGCAACCAAGGCCATCCCCATGGATGGGGCCCCTGGGGGCCCGGTCCGCTGCAGCATCTTGGCCAACGGCCTGCAGCAGGTTCGTAGGCCGGGCTTTGGTTCCCGAGCCCCTCCTTAACGATGCCCCGCCGATCTGGGGCACCCGTCGCTTGAAAGCAGCCTGAACAGCCCGCCTAAGGCAACGAAAGCCAACCCCCTAGGGGCAGCAATGGGATGCGCAACGGGCCTGCCAGCGCCTTGCGGCCCTGCGCCTTAACCAGGGCAGCCTGAAATTGGAAACGGTCAAGCCAGCCCAGCACCCTGCAGCAGAAACCGGCTGGCTAGGCAGCAACAGCAAACCAATCACCGTTCAATTTTTAGGATTGGAGTTGGCCCGCTTCGGCACAGCACGGCAAGGCCATTGCTGCAGCTGGATTCTCCAGGCTCGGGCAAGCAATGGGGCCAAATCGATGTTAACGAATGACATTGAATCATAGCAGTCATAAAGTTTTAAAGATCGACCCCCCGCCCGCACTGCAGATTTACCGCACAGACGATTCACACCCATAACCAAGCAATCAATCGATCAAGATTGGGTCAAGAAAGGAAGCTTGATGGTGGAGATTTGACCGGCCTTCTGTTGCCCCAGCAAAATCTGGCCTTAGCAAGCCCAAGCAACCCCAGCTGGACGCGCGAACGATTGCAAGCGCTGATCAAGTCAACCTTTGGACAGCGCCGCGTCGTGATTGTGGCCAACCGCAGGCCCCAACCAGCCAGCCAAACGGAGGCTGGAGCAGCAGGAGGGCAGCCTGTCAGCGGCCTCCTTTCGGCCTTGATTCCATTGATCGAAGTCAGTGGTGGAACCTGGATTGGCCACGATGACAACGACAATGGGCTTACCGCCGCCCAAGCTAAGGGCAACGGCAATGGCAGGGGCAAGGGAAATGGCAACGGCCAAGCCAACGGCCAAATAAACAGACAAGCGATTGCAGCGACAAGCAGCCCCCCCTATCAGCTCCGCAACGTTGTAATTCAAGCGCAAGACTACGAAGGCTATTACAACGGATTTTCAAACCAAGGCCTGTGGCCCCTTTGCCACATCACCTATACCGAACCGCAATTCAAATCAGCCGATTGGCATGCCTATCGCCGCGTCAATCAACACTTTGCCCAAGCCGTGCTTGAGGAAACAAAGGGCCACCGGGCCATCGTTTTCATCCAGGACTACCACCTCAGCCTGCTTGCAGGACTACTCAAACAAAAGCAGCCGGACCTCCTAGTTGCTCATTTTTGGCATATTCCATGGCCGCACCTTGATCAACTACGCACCTGCCCCTTTCACCAAGAGATCATCACTGGACTACTGGGTAATGACCTCCTCGGCTTTCAGACCGCTGATCACTGCGCCAATTTTCTTGAAAGCGTGAAACGCAATCAGAGCCGTCAACGAAGCCAAAACCCAAAACAAATAGCCCCTGAATCACAAACAACAACCGTCAAGGCTTTCCCCATCAGCATTGACATCCGTGCCCACGAGGATTTAGCAACAAGTGAAGCGGCTATTAAAGCCATGGCCAAATGGAGAGACAAGCATCAACTCCATAATAAAATCATCGGCATCGGCATTGAGCGACTCGACTACACAAAAGGGCTCTTGCAAAAAATGCAGGCCATCGAGATTCTCCTGGGAAAACGGCCCGACCTAGGGGGCCACTTTGTCTTTATTCAATTGGCAATCCGTTCCCGTTGCCAGCAGAGATCCTATCGCGAACTGGGCGATCAGCTCAACCAACTTGTCAACAAAATCAATCAACGGCATGGCAATAAAGAATGGATGCCAATTATCTTGCAACTCGATCCCCACGATCAAATCGACCTGGTCGCCATTGAGCGCTTGGCAAAATTTTGCGTCGTCAGCTCCCTGCATGATGGTATGAACTTGGTTGCCAAGGAATTTTGTGCCGCGCGTATTGACAATCAAGGCGTCTTAATTTTAAGCGAATTCACCGGTAGCGCGCAAGAGCTCTCCGGCGCATTGATGATCAATCCATTTGCCATCGACAGCATTGCAGATGCAATGCTACAAGCCATTGCCATGGATCCCCAAGAGGAAGCCAGAAGGATGATTGCAATGCGAAATACGATCAGCCACCAAAATATATTCAGATGGGGAGCCGATATCGTCCAAGCGCTTAAAAGCATCGAAGGGACAAGGAAGCAGCCATGCCCATAGGCAAGCTAAGCGACTGGCATCTGGATGCAATGTTCTACCAGGTCTATGTCAGGGGCTTTCAGGACAGTGACAATGATGGCATCGGCGACCTCAATGGACTGATCAGCAGGCTTGATTACCTACAGCAGCTTGGCGTGACCTGCCTATGGTTAATGCCCATCCTGGAATCACCCCTGCGAGACGATGGCTATGATGTCTCCAATTTCCTCGCAATTGATCCAACAATTGGCAACGTAGACGACTTTGAGCGACTAACAACAGCCGCCCACGCGCGCCAGCTCAAAGTCATTATGGATCTGGTTGTCAGTCATACCTCGGCCGAACATGCCTGGTTCCAAGACGCAAAAAAAGGTCCTGATTCACCCTTTTACAACTACTACGCCTGGTCGGATAATGACAAAAATATACGCAGAAGCCCGCATCATTTTCAATGATGTTGAAGATTCGAACTGGGCATGGTGTTCCACCGCAAAGCAATTTTACTGGCATCGATTCTTTGCCCATCAACCTGATCTCAATTACGCAAATATCGAGGTGCAGGAAGCCATGCTTGCAAATATGCGATTTTGGCTAGAGCGGGGCATTGATGGGTTTCGGGTCGATGCCGTTCCTTTTTTATTTGAAAGGGAGGGAACAACCTGTGAAAATTTACCCGAAACCCATGCTTTTTGCCAGCGGATGCGGCAGCTAATTAATGATCACTACCCAGACCGCATCCTCCTGGCAGAAGCGAACCAATGGCCAGAGGAATTAATCGAATATTTTGGCAAGGGTGATGAGTTCCATATGGCCTTTAATTTCCCCCTAATGCCGAGAATTTATCTGTCCGTCAAACAAGAAAACAGCGCTCCTATTATCGACATCCTAGAGCGCCTACCAGCGATTCCAGCTGGGTGCCAGTGGGCCACATTCTTGCGTAATCATGATGAACTGACTCTAGAAATGGTATCCGATCCAGAAAGAGATTACATGGTTCAATCGTTTGCGAATGAACCGAGAATGCGCCTCAATCACGGCATTCGCAGACGGCTTGCCCCCCTCATGGACAATGACCGTCGCCAAATAGAATTGCTCTACAGCATTCTACTATCACTGCCAGGCAGCCCAGTCATTTACTACGGCGATGAAATCGGCATGGGCGACAACATCTACCTAGGGGATCGCAATGGCGTTCGGACGCCAATGCAATGGTCGAGCGATCGCAACGCCGGTTTTTCGCAAGCCGATCGATCAGAGCTCTATCAACCCATCAACGTTGACGCCCCATACCACTATCAAGCCATCAACGTTGAATCGCAACTAAACGCCCCGGCATCACTCCTTAATTGGCTCAAAACAATGCTGCAAGCCAGGGGCAGCCACAAGGTCTTTAGTCGCGGTGCGATTGCTTTTCCAGAAGCCAATAATCGCTGCATATTAGCCTTGACAAGAGAATGGTGCGGCGAAATTGCCTTGGTCATTCATAATTTATCGAAACAGCCTCAACCGACCCATCTTGATTTATCGCGTTATCAAAGCCTGGTGCCCCATCAACTGCTCGGCATGCATCGCTTTCCTGCCATCACAAGCGAACCGTATGTCACCATCTTGAGCCCCTACGCCTCCCTCTGGTTCCTGCTACGGCAGCCGAGCCAAGGCCGAGACGCATGAAAGCGGCCACCAACCTTCCCGTGCTGACCTGCCAAGCGTTTCTCAACCATTGTCAAGCCGATCACGACCTGCATCTCTACAGCGATTTTGACGGCACACTCGTGCCACTCCAGGCCGATCCGATGGCCTGCCACCTGAACGCAAGCCAGGCCGCCACCTTGACAGCCCTAGCAGGCGTGCCAGGGGTTCACATCACCATTGTCAGCGGCCGAAGGCTCATCGATTTACAGAGCCGCATTGGCATTGCTGGGCTGGGCTATGTGGGCAATCACGGCCTTGAAATCGCAACTCCATCGCATAACTTCGTCCACCCTGGTGCCCTCGCCTTGGTCACCAGACTTGCGCGCTGGCAATCAACCCTCCAAGCGAAACTGGAGCCATTCACGGGAGCCTGGATAGAGAACAAAAGATTATCTCTTTCGATTCATTACAGGACTCTAGCGGCATGTCACCGTCAAGAATTGATGGCTGTGATCGAAAACTACAAAGACGCGATCACCGAGGACGGCCAGCTGTTGATCAGCGATGCCAAGCAGGTTGTGGAGATACGCCCAAACCTGGCCTGGACCAAAGGGTCGGCCATCCAGGTGGTTGATGACTACATCAATGATGACCACATCAATACGGATAGAAATAGGGCGAGGCGCGTCTATTTTGGTGATGACATCTCGGATGAGGATGCCTTTGCCCAATGGCAGCAGGATTTGACTGTCCTGGTGGGGGAGGCCAATCGCCAGACCCATGCCAATCACCGTCTGGGCGACTATCGCCAGACCCACCGGCTCCTGGACGCCTTACGGGCCCGGTTCAATCCCGATCACCCCTAAAGACCCAGACCAGCCGTATCCCTTAAGGGGGCCAAGACCTCTGAACCGGCGCCTTGTCAGCGGCTTGAGGAGTTGGCTGGACCCGGTCGATGGCCCCTTCGGCATGGGGGACCCTTGGGCAGCCCGCAGGGCTGGGAAGTCGTGCCGGTTGAAGGCTGGTTGGCCGTGGTGGTGCCATTCCCCCTGTTCATCGCCGACCTGGTCATGGCCGACAAGAGCCCCTGGGACCCAACCCGCCAGCTGGCTTGCGAAGATCAGCCAACCCCTGCCCCAGCCCCGCCGATGCCGCTCACCGCCCTGGTTCGCCAGCTCCAGCAGGTGACCCTCACCGGTGAAGTGCTGGAGCGCAGCAAGCGGACAGAGCGGCTGCGGCTCAGTGGTGCAGGACGGGCAGCCCGGGCCCTGATCAGCAGCGCCCTGGCCTCGGCGGCCGGAGCCCCCCTGCTGGTGGTGGTGCCAACCCTGGAGGAGGCAGGCCGCTGGGCGTCGCTACTGGAACTGATGGGCTGGAGCAGCAGCCTGCTGTACCCCACCAGCGAGGGCTCTCCCTACGAACCCTTCGATCCCACCAGCGAAATCACCTGGGGCCAACTGCAGGTGCTCAGCGAGCTGCTTGATGGGGGATCCAGCCGCCTGGCGATCGTGGCTACCGAGCGGGCCCTGCAACCCCACCTGCCGCCGCCAGCGGCCCTCAAGGCCCACTGCCACAGCCTGCGCAAGGGCGATAGCGTCAACCTAGAGACCCTCGGCCAGACCCTCAGCCGCCTGGGCTATGAACGGGTCGCCACGATCGAACAGGAGGGCAGCTGGAGCCGCCGCGGAGACATTGTGGATGTCTTTCCGGTGAGCACCGAACTGCCGGTGCGGCTGGAGTTCTTCGGCGAAGAGCTCGAAAAACTGCGGGAATTTGACCCCGCTAGTCAACGCTCGCTGGATGCGATTGAGGTGGTGCGTCTCACCCCCACCGGCCATGGCCCCCTGATCGCCGATGCCCTGCGGGACTCGATGCCGGCGGGGCTCGAGCAGCTGCTCAGCCCCGAGGCCCTCGACCAGCTGCTGGAAGGTGGCACCCCCGAAGGCATGCGGCGCCTGCTGGGGCTGGCCTATGCCCAGCCAGCCTCCCTGCTCGATTACCTGCCCGCCGCCACCCTGGTCGCGATCGATGAACGGCGCCACTGCCTGGCCCATGGCCAACAGTGGTTTGACCATGCCAGTGCCCATTACGCCGATGGGATTGCCGACCTAGGCGAAGCGGCCCCTAGGGCCGAGGCTCCGGGGGCCGCGGCTGGCGCCAACCTGCTGCCGGCCTCTCTCCACATCGACCCCCGGGAAGCCCTGGAGCAGGTCGAAAGCTTTGCCGGCTTCGACCTGGCCGAACTCAATGAAACCGACAACCACCCCAACAGCTTTGATTTAGCCAGCCGCTCGGTGCCCGCCTATCCCAATGCCTTTGGCAAGTTGGCGGCCCTGGTGCGCGGCTTCCAGGCCGAGAAGGCGCGGGTGTGGCTGCTCTCGGCCCAGCCGTCCCGGGCGGTGGCCCTGCTGGAGGAACACGACTGCATCAGCCGCTTTGTGCCCAATCCCGGCGACTTCGCCACGATCAACCGGCTGATCGACCAAAACACACCGGTTGCCCTTAAAACCCGGGGCACGGCCGAACTGGAGGGCCTGCAACTGCCGGCCTGGAAGCTTGTTTTAATTACCGATCGGGAATTCTTCGGCCAGCAGTCGTTAACAGCCACGGGCTATGTACGCCGGCGGCGCAAGGCTGCCAGCCGCACGGTAGATCCCGGCAAGATGCAGCCCGGCGATTTTGTCGTGCACCGCAACCACGGCATCGGCCGCTTCCTCAAGCTGGAAAAACTGGCGATCAGCGGCGAATCCCGCGATTACCTCGTGGTGCAGTACGCCGATGGCCTGCTGCGGGTGGCCGCCGACCAGTTGGGGAGCCTGGGCCGCTACCGAGCCAGCACCGATGCCCCCCCCGATCTCAACCGCATGGGCGGCACGGCCTGGGCCAAGGCCAAGGAGCGGGCCCAAAAGGCGGTGCGCAAGGTGGCGCTCGACCTGGTCAAGCTTTACGCCGAACGGCACCAGGCGCCGGGCTTTGCCTTCCCCGCCGATGGTCCCTGGCAAAACGAACTCGAAGACTCCTTCCCCTACGAACCCACCCCCGACCAGCTCAAGGCCATCAGCGATGTCAAGCGGGACATGGAGCGCTCCCAGCCCATGGACCGCCTGGTGTGCGGCGATGTGGGCTTTGGCAAAACGGAAGTGGCGATCCGGGCCATCTTCAAGGCGGTCACCGCCGGCAAACAGGTGGCCCTGCTGGCCCCCACCACGGTGCTGGCCCAGCAGCACTGGCGCACCCTCAGTGAACGCTTCGCCCCCTATCCCCTCAAGGTGGCCCTGCTCAACCGCTTCCGCACCACGCTCGAGCGCAAAACAATCCTGGCGGGCCTGGGCGAAGGCAACGTGGATGTGGTCGTCGGCACCCACCAGCTGCTGGGCAAGGGCACCCACTTCAAGCAACTGGGGTTGCTGGTGGTGGATGAGGAGCAGCGCTTTGGCGTGCATCAGAAGGAAAAAATCAAGGCCCTACGCAAGGACGTGGATGTGCTGACCCTCTCGGCCACGCCGATCCCCCGCACCCTCTACATGAGCCTCTCGGGTGTGCGCGAGATGAGTCTGATCACCACACCGCCGCCCCTGCGCCGGCCGATCAAAACCCACCTAGCCGCCCTTGATGAGGAGGCGGTGCGCAGCGCCATCCGCCAGGAACTCGATCGCGGCGGCCAGATTTTCTATGTGGTGCCACGGGTGGAGGGCATCGAGGATGTGGCCGGCCAGTTGCGCCAGATGGTGCCAGGCCTGCGCCTGCTGGTGGCCCACGGCCAGATGGCTGAAGGCGAATTGGAAAGCGCCATGGTGGCCTTTAATGCGGGCGAAGCCGATTTGATGCTCTGCACCACAATTGTGGAAAGCGGGCTCGATATTCCCCGGGTGAACACGATCTTGATCGAGGACGCCCATAAATTCGGCCTAGCCCAGCTCTATCAGCTGCGCGGCCGCGTCGGCCGCAGCGGCATCCAGGCCCACGCCTGGCTGTTCTACCCCGGAAATGCCTCCCTATCAGAGGCGGCCCGCCAGCGACTGCGCGCCATCCAGGAATTTGCCCAGCTGGGATCTGGCTACCAGCTCGCCATGCGCGATATGGAAATTCGCGGGGTGGGCAATTTGCTCGGGGTGGAGCAAAGCGGCCAAATGGAAACAATCGGCTTCGATCTTTATATGGAGATGCTGCAGGAATCCCTGGCCGAAATCCAGGGCCAGGACATCCCAGCCGTTGATGATACCCAGATCGACCTCCCCATCACCGCCTTCATTCCAGGCGATTGGATCACCGAAAACGACGAGAAGATCGCCGCCTACCGGGCCGCCGCCGAGTGCGACAGCATGGAGACCCTGGTGGAACTGGCCGCTGGCTGGGTGGATCGCTACGGCGCTATCCCCGCCCCGGTACAAAGCCTGCTTCAATTGATGCAGCTAAAATTACTCGCTAAGCGCTGCGGCTTCTCCCGGATCAAACCAGAGAAACCAAATATTGCCCTGGAAACACCGATGGAGGAACCGGCCTTCCGCCTGCTTCGCCAGGCCCTGCCCCAACACCTGCATGGACGCCTCGTTTACCAGGGCGGCCCCGGCAGCACCGCCAAGGTCTTGGCCCGGGGCCTAGGGGTGTTGCCCATCGAGAAACAACTCGAACAATTGATGGAGTGGCTCAAGTTGATGGCCGACCAGCTGCCCGGCAGCGATGGCCTCAGCAACCAGCAACGGCGGCAGCAACTGGAAGCCCGCAATGCCGAGGTGCTGCGTGTTTGAGCGGCAGCCCCAACGGTGGCCAACGAAGGCTCCCTTTAGGCCCAGGGACCTAGCCATTTGGCGGGGGCTACGGCTAGGCCTCGGGCTCGGACTGGCCCTTAGTTTGCAAGCCTGCCAAACGCCGAAGTTCATGCAACGGCAGACCCTGATCGTCTATATCGTCGCCCCCGACTCCGCCAGCTTGAGCAAGGCGAATCTCCGCAGCGTTTGGGATCCCATACTACGAACCTACAAGCGCTTACATCCAGACGTTCATATGAATCTCAACATTATCGTCTTTCAAGAGCAGCAACTTAAACAAGAACTCCGACGACGCAATGGCCGGGGCCTAGGCCCTGATCTACTGATTGTGAATGCCTCCACTGCCGTAGATCTGCTCAACGAAGGTCTGACCTCCAAGATCCAAGTCCCGGCAGCCGTACAAAACAGTCTGGAACCCTGGGTGCGTTCCAGGGTCGAGGTCAAAGGCGGGCTAACCGCCTTACCCGTTGCCATCGAGCCCCAGCTCAGCTGCTACAACAGGACTCGCATCCCGAGTCCGCCCGCCACTCTTAAAGAGCTGATGGAGTTAGCCGCCAAAGGGCGGCAGATTGGCC
>Ga0310334_100077_pt1 | contig 30889 bp, 2 predicted proteins | sample LakMicMIDCLREDC7_FD_195548 | JGI IMG/M metagenome (GOLD analysis project Ga0310334, IMG submission 195548) | Enriched freshwater cyanobacterial communities from Lake Michigan, Michigan, United States - MI23.DCL.RED.C7 (v2) (version 2) | ecosystem: Environmental > Aquatic > Freshwater > Lake...
GCATAGACCCACAGTGCACCCAACTGACGTTGATCCTGGCTGAGATTTCCGATCTGTCCGTTAGCCGCGATCAGGGTTAGGGAACCCGCGGTGGACTGGTGGACCGAGCCAAGCCACAGATCGCCAGTAGCCACATCAATTTTGACGTCGCCGGAGCCGGTGTTCAGGCCGTCCAGCACCAGCTCACTCCGGGCGCTGAACTGTTGGGTGCCGGCTCCACTCACCGCCAGACGGCTGCGGTTGGTGCTCAGGTTCTGGATCTTCACGGCGCCGGCCCCGCTCACCTTGAGATCCGCTGTGTTGACCTTCAGATCAAGATCACCGCCACTGCTGATGGCCAGGCTGGGCGCGGCAACAACGAGATCGCTGGAACTGAGCCGGGAATCACCTTGCTGGTTGAGGATCAGGCTCTCGCTGGCCACCAGGCTGGTGGCCGTGGAAAGCACAAGATTTCCAGCCTCGAGATCAAGGATCCTGCCGCTGATCGATCCGGCGAGATCAAGCGTGCCTGCGTCGTCCACGGTTACGGGGAGGGTGGCCTGCAGGTGCTTGATGCGCAGACTGCCGGCGGGATCTGGTTGGGTGAGTCGTATGCCGTTGTCCACCCCTGTTGGAGCATTGCCGAGCTCCAGCAGCAGGGGTGAAGCCATAGCTTTTGCCTGGCTGGCCTGAAGGTTGAGCAGGGACCCGAAATCAAGGTTGATGGACTGGGCCTGCAGGGGCCTGGTGCCCCCCAAGGGCAGGGAGAGATCGGCACCGGCCAGGCTGAGCTGGGTGGTGGGAGCGATCAGGGCCTCGCTCTGCAGGTTTGCGGTACCAGCAGCGAGCACGATGGAGCGGTTGGGCTGATCGCCGTTGCCGGCCAGGAGTAGTCCGGAGCCCAGCGTGAGACCGTTGGCGGCATTCAGATGAATTTCGGCAGCCGCGATCGTGCTGATCGGTGTGGAGGGATCGACCGGCGCGGGGGCCTGGGTGGCGCTGAAGCCCAGGGAACCATCGCTGGAGATCGTGACCTTGCCATCAGCAGAGGCTGTGAGGTTGCCGGCAAATTGGCTACGACTACCGGTGCTGACGGTGACGGATCGTCCCCGCAGGCTTTCGAAACGCACCGCCGCGTCGCGGATATCCACGGACTGGGTTTGCACCTGCACACCGTTAGTCCGTGTTTCGCTGACGTAAACAGGTCGCAGGGCCTGGCTGGGATCCAGTTGCGCGACGGTGCGCGTTGTGGTGATGTCGTATTGCTGATAGACAGGCTCCAGTGTGGTGATCTCCTCTGGTCTGCTGGTGGCGCTGAAGCTGAGATTCTGGCGCTGATCCGTGTTTTCAAACGGGATGGACTGCCAGTTATAGTTGTAGCTGTTCCAGATCTCCTGAAGGGTTCTGGATGGCCCCCAGACCGGCCAAGTGGTGGCCTGATTGCCTTGGGGTGTTGCAAAGAAGCTGGCCCCGTAGGATGCCTGTGAGAAGAAATTGTAACCGGTATTGTTGCCGGCAAAAACGGTTGAAACTACAGTTTTTGGAGCATCAAAAGCTGCATTCCAGATATTGAGGGCATTATTGTTTGTGATTGTGCTGGTCAGCAACCGTGATTCCGCTGAACCCGCCAGGCCAAGCAGGCTGAAGGTGGTGGCGCCACTGGGACTAACGAGTGTGGTGCCGGAAACGGACTTCAACGTTGCTAAGGGATTCCACGTGGACCCGCCATTGCTGCTTTGGTTGAGGCTGAAGATGACAGACCCCGTCGCATCCTGATCGGCGTAGCCGATCACCAAGTTGGACTGGTTGCGGGCGAGAGCAACGCCAGCGTGATTGCTTGTATTCGGCTGCGGCACCCCATTGGTAATCTCCCAGGAAGAAGAGGTCGCTTGCTGATTGCTTTTTGTGAGATAGATGGTGTTGCTGATAGTGGAAGAAGTTCCACCCTGATAGCCAAGGTAGGTGGTGCCATCCAGGGAGGCTACCGCTAGCTGACCAGAGGACGTCTGGTTCGCAGTGCCATTGTTGTACTGGACCAGATTCAGCTGCCAGCTGCTGGAGGAATCCGGATTGGATGTGGAGGTGCGATAAATCTGATCATTCAGGCCCTGGTAATAGACGGCAAGATTGCTACCCTCAGCGAGCATGCAGATTGTTTTAGCTCCTTGATTGGGGATCTGGTAGAGATTCTCCCAGCTCTTGCTTGTGGAATTGTATTTGGTGATATTAATCTTTTTGTCTATATCTTGGCCGACATAGGCGAGATAGAGTGTGCCATTGATGCTGGCAAGGGCTGGTGGACTGGAGCTTGTCATGCCAGCTGGCAGCATGATCCACCCCCCCCAGTTGAGGCCTCCATCGGTACTGGACGACAACCAAAGATAAATCCCCCCCAGGACAGCCTGATAACGAGTACTGCCAACATCAGCAAAGACGGAGGCACTCGGCGATTGGCCTTGAACGTATTGCCATGCTGGAGAGGGCGTGGCAGCCCAGTTGCTATCCACAGGATTGGGGCTGGCAATCGATCCCACCTCCTTGATATTGCCGCCGGAAAGAGTTCCACCAGTGAGCGAAGCAGTGCTGGAGATATAATCAAGCTTAATATCTGCGCTGCTTGAGGCCTGTAGACTTGCCGGCTGGCTTGGCAGGGCAAGAGCGATGTTGTTGACAGCAAACTGTGGATATAGGTCTGCTCTAATCGAGGGCCCGCTGGCGATGACCAAATTGCCAGCTGGAATCCCAGCCCCCAGAGTCACCTGCACATCAAAGCTTTGCTCGTTGGCATTATCACTTGACTTCGGATCGCCATAAAGATCCCCAAAGAAAGGCCTGGGGATCAGATCCACAAAACCCTTGTTACCGGCGACCTGAAATTCTGAGTGGGCGAGATTAACGCCTATAGGATTATCCGACGGCAGGGTCTTGGCAAAGATCTGGATAGGGGTAGTTGTGCCGTCCGGGACGTAATAGAGCCTGATCTCGCTGCTCGCTGTCCAGCGGTCCAGTCGGTTGAAGGTAAAACTCAGACGGCTTCCCTGGAGGCCTGGATCCAGATGGGTTGCCAGACCATCGGCCTGAGGGTTTTCCCAGGTAGAGGCCAAAACCGGGCCATAATGTTCAAGCATTTTGACCGGGGCATTACCGGGGTTAATGGCAATTTTTGGACCCGTTGACGGGAAGGAGACGCTGGCCGTTTGCCAGTTGCTGAGATTCGCTGGAGCGGTACTGAGGGTGCTCTCCGGCAAACCGGCGGGGTAACCCTTGTTCAACAGCTCGCTACTAATTCCTTTGCCAGACAGCAATGTTGCACCACTCCCCAGAAAGACTGTGCCCCCTGGGGCTGCATAGAGTGATTTGACAACCTGGGAGCTTGGGCTGAGTATCTGCAACGATCCTTGGGATGTCAGCTGTAGAAAAGCACCGGGTGTTGTATAGGTATTCGATGACCAGATGGATGCATCGGATCGCCCATTGCCATCCAGAGGCTGCATTGTTTTGTACAACACGAAGTTGCCATCCGGTTGCATCAGTGCCTGGACGCCACCCTGCACTGGCTTGCCATTGGCATCGGTGGCTTGCCAGAGAATGGCACCATCCGGGCCATAGAGCGCCAGACCGCCAGCTGCGGTGAGCGAGAGCGTATAGGCCAGCCCAGGTGGTGACAGCACTGGTGTGGCGGTGCCTCCTTGCAGGAACGGTGCCAGCCCTTTACCAATGCCGTACACCTGGGAATTGTTGGCGTCAAAAGGACTGATCGACTGGTTGCTGTTGTCGACCCAGTAGGGCTTGCGCTGCTGATCGCCCGTGAGGCTGATGGGCGTGCTGGTGCTGAAGCTGCCGGCGTTCTGCACCGTGCGATTGCGCTCCAGGGTGATGCTTTCCAGGCCATTGCCGTTGTAACTCACTTGATAAAGGGGACCGTTCTGATTCGTGCTCTCCACTTTGGCCTTCAGCGACAGGGTCTTTGTGGGATCGCTGGGGTTCTGAACCGTCTGCGTCAGCTCGGTGCTCTTGAGCGCTGCGCCGACTTGGACATACTGAACAGACGCATTGAAGACCGAATCGCCCACCGCTTCCTGCCATAGACCCAGGGGATCGGGGGCGTTGATGCCGTGGGCATTGATGAAGGTGGCACCGGCAGCCAGCGCAGCCGCTGGCCGATCGGGGATGCCGCTCTCAGCGGTGCCGTCCAGCGGGAACCAATAGGCGATGGCGGTGAGATCTCCGTAGGGCGGCTGGGTCATGTCCTGCACCACCTCGGCTCCCGTACGGGTTTGGCCCCACACTTTCACTTCGCGAATCGATCCGCTGAGGGAAGCTGTCGCGGCTGCCGGGGAAATGGAAAGCCCCTGGAACTGTGCGCTGGCGTCAAGCGTGACCAGATTGGCTGTTGGGGTGTCTTCGACTCCATTGATGAACAAGCTGGCCGTGCCCTGGGATCCGCCACGGCCCGGCGTGACCGCCGCCGCCAGGTGCAGCCATTGCCCTTTGGCAAGCGTTTCTTTGCCGATCACGGTGGATGGGCTGCTCGGCTGATTAGGCCCGCTGGCTCTGTTAACCAGGGCCAGATGACCATTGACCACCTCAAGATTGAACGAGGGCGTGGTTGCACTGCCACCAGCAACTGAATTCAGCTGGCTGGAAAGAATCACGCCATTGCTGCTGCTGGTCGGATCGAGATACACCCAGGCTTCCAGGGTCAGGCCATTGAGGGGTTGGCTCAGCGCACCGGCAGTCGCCACGTTGGTTTTCATGGCCAATCCCTGGGTGGCTCCAGGGTCACGACTCACCAGGCTGTAGGGATCGCTGAAGGCAGCTGCCGGTCCCACGATTGCCTTGCCCTTCAGAGCACCGGAGCTCGGTACCACCAGCACTTGGGGATCATTGAACCAGGGGTTGGCGACCGGTGTGCTGCTCAGCTGGCCGTCTTTACTTGTCAGCTTGAGGACGTTGTCGACATCGACGGCATAAAATGGCAGATAGCCCAGGCTGTCGAGCACGGCCTGACGCTGGCCGGGCGTATAGGAATTCCAAGGGAGATCAGCGGCAGGCGTTCCTGCGCTGCCCCAGATTATGTTGTTGATCTGGAAGTCTATTCCAGGGGTGAAAGCTTCAACGATCTTCTGACTAGTTGGACTGTAGAAGGCATCCTGTAGAAGGTTAAGTTTGTAGGTGTACCAGGAGTAGCCCGTCACTATTTCCGTGGTGCCGATCTCACGGGTTTCGGTGGTGGTGCTGCTCACCTCGCGGCTACTGACGACCAGGCCATCCAGCGCGTCGCCGTTGAGGAATGGCGCGGCCGTGAGGGACACGATGGCGTTTTCACGCCTCAGCTGGAAGCTGATTTCGTCCAGCACCACGGCTTCGTAGCGGGTGCCCAACGTGGGATTGACGGTGCTGGGACTGGTGTTGATCAATCCGGCCCCACCGACTGCTCCGTTGGCGAGGCCGCTGCTCTGGTAGTACAGCGGCGTGGCGTTCTGCAGCCCGTGGCGCAGGGGTTCGCCGTTCAATCCAACCAGTTGCAGGGTGTTGGTGGTGGTATTCACCTTCAGATGGGCTACGGCGCCAGCATCAAAGGGCAGCCGCAGATCCTGCATCGCGCTGCCGGCCTGCACCGTGGCGGTGGTTGTGATCGGCGTCACGCCGGTGATCACGGTGCCCTTCTGCCATCCAGGCCGGGTGGCGTCGGCCGCCACCTGTACGGATTCGGCATTGATGGTGAGATCGCCGTCGCTGTCGATGCTGCCGGCCCCGTTGATCGCCAGGTCTCCCGGGGTGGTGATCGTCAGGTCGGACTTGGCGGTGAGTTCTCCGCTGATGGTGAGATCGCGCTTGAAGGCCAGGGTGGCGGCGCTGGAACCGGTGAGATCCAGATAGCCATCCAGCAACAGTCCGCCGGCGCTGTTGAGCGTGAGCGCCCCGGTCTGCAGGAGGGCGCGCCGCAGATCGGTGCGGCTGCGGCCGACGTGCAGATCGGCGCTGGTCGAATAATCCAGGGAGGTGTGATCCGCCATCAGCCAGGCCTCGCCCAGCAGGTCGATGGCGCCGGCGCTGGTCAGCGTCAGGTTGGACGCCTGCAGAGTGGCCGACTGGGTCATGCCGATCGATCCACCACGCAGAGCGGCCTGGCTGCCCTGAGGCAGGGGTGCCTGCAGCAGTTGACCCACCGCCGCCGCGCCCACCAGGTTGGCGGCGAGGCTGAGGGCGATCACCTGGCCGCTGGCCGCATCACTGGCGCTGCGAGCGAGCTGCAACAGGCCGGGGGCAGAGGCCGATCGCACCACCCAGTAGATCCCACCGTCCTCCAGGTTGCTGAGGGCGCCGGGCTGCACGCCGTAGAAGCGCACGGCCGTGCCTTGAGCGGGCACCGCTCCTTCCAGCGCAAAGCCGTGATCGGCTGCGCGGAAGGCGGACGCCATGAGGGTGGTGCTGCTGACGCCCGCAGGGGTGATGGAGTTCTGCAGCAGCAAGGTGCCGCTGCCCGCATCCATGCTGAGATCCAGAGCCTGGATCGCACCGCCGCTCACCGCCGCAGCCGGAGGGCCGGCGTAGATGGGGGCCTGATCCTGCGGCAATGGCTGACCGCCGCCATCGACGAAGCCCCCTTGGTTGTCCACCCGGTAACCGAGCAGATCCACCATGTCCCCAGCCGCGTTGGTGTACAGCTGGGGATCGGTGCGCAGGACGCCACTGGTGGTCGCCATCTGCAGGGAGGCGGCGGCGATGGCGGCGCTCGATATCAGGCCGGTTCCGGCCTGCAGGCTGATGCTTGGAGCCGAGTCGCTGTCGGAGTTGCCGCCGGTGGAGCCAAGCGCCATGGCCTGCAGGAGGCGGCCACTGGCCGCATAGTTCTGATCACCCTTCAAACCGGAGATGTCGAGGCCGTTCAGGAGGCTGAGGCGACCTGCCTGCAGGGTGAGATCACCGTCGGTGGCGTTGACGCTGGTGTTGAGCGGCCCCGAGCTGGTGATGCTGCCGTTGATGGCCACCGACCCACCGCTGAGGCCCAGCCCCTGGATGCTGGAGGGGCGTCCATCGGGGGTGAGCTGAAGTTGCAGACCATCGCCCAGCAGGAGCTGTCCGCCGGCGCTGGCCAGCAGACCAGGCAGCCGAAACACAGCGACATCGGCATCGGCGATGGCGGCCCCCCGCTGCAGGCTGAGGGATCCGGCCGCGCGCAGGCTGATCGGCACGCTGCTGCTGAGCAGACTTCTGCTGGGCTGAGCCCCAACCGCCAGGGTGAGCGTTCCATCAGAGGAATAGCTCACCTGCTGGATCTGGGGTGCGGAGCTGGTGTTCACCAGGCCAGTGAGGATGAGGTCGTTGCGTGAGACGACCGCTATCTCCCGGGTGCGGCCGGTGGGACGCAGGTCGACCAGTAGGGGGGCGGTGCCGCCAGGGCCGATCTGGTCGGCCGTGAGTTCCTGCACCGGCACGTCCACCGCCGCGGTGATGCTGCTGGAGCCTGAAGCTGCGGGGTTGAGAGACCAGCTGAGACGGGTGTTCTCGCTGGCGGCATCGGCGCGTACCCCGCCGCCCCACTCCAGGCGCTGGTAAGGCTGGTCGATGCTGCCGGCGGACAGATGGGTGGCCAAGGCATGGCTGAGCACCGTGGCAGGAATCACCCCCTGCCGGTTGGTGCTTGAGGGCGAGAAGCCCAGCTGATCGAGCCCTTTGCTCAGTGCGCCTACGAGCACCAGGGCCAGTTGATCGGGCTCGGGAAGCGTCAGCTCGTTGCCGAGCTGCACCCGTAGCACCGCACCCCGCATCGCCAGGCTTGGGATGGCCTCGTTGGGCACCCCGGCCGTTCGGGCCGCCTCCGCAACGGCCTTGTTGATGGCCTCCAGCAGGACAGCGAGCGAATCGCGTTGACCCGCCGCCACGTCGACAAGGAAAGCAATCGTCTGTCCTTGTGGGGTGGTCACCTGGAACGCCAGCGTCAGAGGGGCGCTCAGGTTGCCGGCCAGGAACGGCTGGGGAATGCTGCTGTCGGCGTCGATCACCAGATCGGCCGGATCATGGGGCAGGCTGATCAGCGGCGCCGTGAGTTCGAGTGTCGCCTCCGGGGTGGGGCTGGCGCTGGCAACCCCGGCGGGAAGCCCAAGATTGAGCACAGCGCTGGGTTCCAGCCGCAGCGTGCTGTCGCTGTGGATCACCAGCCGGTCGCGGGCGATCAAATCGTGGAGCAGCCTGGGACCCTCAGCTGCGGTGATGCGTACGTTGGGGGCAGCCAACCAGGCATCGGTCACCACCGTGTCGCGGCTGCCATCGCTGCTGCCGCCAACCACCACCGTGGTGGAGCTGCTCAGCCGCAGTTCCGCATTGGAATCGGGATCGAGCAGAAGATCGCTGGCCTGGATCGGCTGATCGCTGCTGTCGAGGCTGGTGGTGCCATCGAGCGCGACGCGGTTGGACAGGCGGCGGGCGAAGCCGGATCTGGCCCGGGGGCCGATGCCACCGCCCGCCAACAGCAGCCCCGCCAACCGCAGTCCGGCTCCGCTGCCGGTGGCCGCCAGGCTCAGATCGCCAAGGCTCACGACACCGCCACTCGGGGCCAGATCGATCGCCGCAGCCTCCATGGCGACGGCACCGCCTGAGCTGGTAGCGCCTGCCAGGCTCAGCTGGCCGCTGGCGTCAATCCGGACTCCACCGCTGCCGACCTCGATCGGGCCATTGAGGCTGGCCTGGGCCGCCAGGATGGAGAGAGCCCCACTACCGACCGTGCGGATGGGGCTGGGGATGCCGCTGTAGAGGCGGCCGAAGGGAACCTGCAGGGCAAGGGCTCCAGCGGAGCTGAGGCTGCCCAGTTGGAGCATGCCGGAGCTGCTGCTGGTCTGGAGCACCAGCGGAGCGCCGGGCGCGGTGGTGTCGATCACCCCCAGCAGCGGCAGCAGGCGATCGCTCTGAAGGCTGAAGCCGCCTGGGGCAGCGCTGGAGATGGTGCCTGCCAGCACCAGGTTGCTGGCCAGAACGGCCGTGTCGATGCCGGCGGCCGTCAGTTCGTCTTTTTGGGCATTGCTCAGATAGGGAGCCAACGCAATGGCGGCGGAGCCACCGGCAAGGTCCAACCGGCCGCCGCTGTTGAGGATGCCCTGCAGCACGATGCCGTTGCCACTGAGTTGGAGGCTGCCCTGGGCGGTGTCGATTCGGGAGCCGATGGCGCTGCTCAGCTGACCGCCCTGAGCCCGCAGGCTTGCTGTCGCCTCGCCGTCCAGCACCAGGCGAGCCGGCTGCTGGAGCTGCAGCTGGTCGGCCGCGAACAGGTTCAGGCTGTCGCTGCCGCTCTGGAGCAGACCCTCGAGGCTGATGCTCCCGTCGCTGCTGAGGGAACCACCATGGGCCAGGGTCAGGCCGGGGTAGGAGAGGCTGCCGCTGCGATCGGCGGCATTGGCAATCGCCAGATCGCCCTGATTGTCAAGGAACAGCCCAGCGGAGACCACCGCCCCCGCCAGGCGATGGATACGGGTGGTGATCGGGGCATCACTCTGGCCGAAGCCGGAGAGGCCATCGAGCACCAGGCCGCCGGCAAAAATCAACGGTGCCGAGGCATCCGCCGCCGCGCGGAAGCCGGAGCCGCTGAGCCAGAGCTGGGCGTCGCCGCCACCGGCGTTGAGGACTTGCACCTGTTGATCAGAACCCACCGCCCGCAGGGCCATCAGCCCATTGGCGCCGCTGCTGAGGCCACTGCTGGCCTGCAGGCTGCCGCTGGCCTTCACCAGCAAGGGCGACACCGGCGTACCGATCTGGCCATCGGCCTGCAACAGCAGACGGTTGGCCTGGAGATTCGCCAGCGGATCGGCCACCTCACTGCTGAGGCGGCCGCCATCGCTGAGGCTCCCGGCGCTGGTGAGCGAGAGATTGCCGATGGCCCGCAGCGAGCCGAGGGCCAGATCGCCCGGGCTGCGGATGGTTGCATCGCCGGCGCTGGAGAGATTGAGGGTGGAAACCCCTCCCAGCTGCACCAACAAAGGCCTGTCGTTCTGGCCGATGGCGCCCGTGGTGGAGCGCAGCTGTAGGGAACCCTGGCGGGAAAGCAGCCCTTCACCATCCGCCTGGGAGATCTCGGCGGCCGTGATGCCCACCACCCCCTCGCCGCTGATGGTGGCCAGGTGGAGGGGATCCAGGGATCGCAGCCGGATGTCGCTGCCGCTGGCTGAAAGCGTGCCGCTGAGCTGCAGCGACAACGGCTGCCGCAGCTGGATGGACACCGAGGAGAGCCGGCTGGGGTCGGTGATCAGCGCCCCAGGCAACACGATGCCGCTCGCCGGCGGCTTCTGGGGAGTGAGCGGAGCCTGCTGGGTGCCCTCGAGCATTTCGCTCCACGGCGAAGGGCCCGAACCTGCACCGAGGCCGAAATCACTGAGGAGCAGATCCAGGCGCTGGGGCTGGCCTGCGTAGCGGTAGAAGCCATAGAGAGCTGGACTGTTCACCAACACCACAGACCCGTTGACGAGATCGGCGCGGGTGTCACGCACCAGCACGCCGGGGTTGAGGGTGACGCCGACGGCCGTGGTGTTGTAGGAGATCGAAGCAGCAGCATCGGGCGCCACGACCTCCCAGAGGGGTTGCTGATCGGTCCCCTTGGCGTTGAAGTTCACCTCGGCCAGGCTTTGGTCGGTCTGGGGGGTGCCCAGATAGCGATACACCGGGCCATCACCGGCGATGAAATCCGGTTGGTAGGCGGTGAACAACGTGGCATCATCCAAGGGAGGGAGACCCTGGCTTACATCCAGCGGTGTGGTGCCGATGTAACGCACCACCTGATAGGTACGGCCAACCACGTCGTCGATGGTGGCGTTGCTGATCAGCTGGGCATCGGCATCGCTGAGCTGGTTGTAATCGCCACCGGGCACCTGGATGCGCTCGATCGCACCACTGCTGCCGACGCTGCCCTTGGCAACGATCGCCAAGTTGTTGGCGGCGATGGCGGCAGACTGGGATGCGGCGCTAGGGCGGGGGGCCGCTGCGGGAGCTCCAATGGTCTGGGCCTGGAGTGGGAAGAGGTTCTCGTAAACAGCCTGATCGAGGGGATGGTAATAGAGATTGTGGCTGACAACCCGCTGCTGTTCATAGGCAATCTGCTGGTCGACAGGCCGCTGGTAAGCGTAGTTGGGGTCATAGACCCCTGCTCCTGTGTCAATCTGAACCTGATTGATCTGCGCCTGGTAGCTATTGATCTGCTGAACGTTCATGCCACGGCCCCCCTCGCTAGGCGGCAGCGCCAGCTGGGCGTTCTGTTCGGCCGTAAACTGGAAGGGTGATGGGGGTTCGGGATCAGCAATCCATTGCCCGCCGTCAGCCTGACGGGCGTTCCGATAGGTGATCCAGTAGTCGGTGTAATTGGCGCTGTCCTGACGCCGCAGCTCATCCCTGGCGGCAAGGATGGCGGCTTCGCCGGTGAATTTATAGGTGTCATCCAGCAGCTTCAGGCTCACCTCGTCCACCACCGTGGTGAGCGACTGGCTGGCATCGAGCAAAGCGCCCTGATCCACCGTGAGCTGCAGATCGCCATCGACCTCGACGGCGTGATTGCTCAGGAAGCTGGCGGGTGCAACGAGGCTGAGGGAACCCCTGATCTCGCGCAGGGCCGCGGCTGATGTCGCCTCCCCCGGGCCGGCACTCGCCAGCCGCAGGGCAAGACCGCTGCCGCTGGTGAGGTTGTCACCGGTGTCGATGCGTAGGGGCTGAACGCTGGTGCCCAAACTGCCGACACCCAGATCCAGCTCGATCCGGTTGGCCTTCAGGAGTGGCTGGTCGGCGGCAAGGTTCAGCTGATCGGAGAGATCCAACCGGCCAGCGCTGCTGATCGTGAGGGTGCCACCGGCCTGCAGGCCCGCCGCGCCGGTGCCGGTGGCCAGGGGCTTCAGTGGCGCCGTGGATCCCTGGTTGGCGATCATCGCCACGTTGAGGTCGCCGCCAGCCTGGGCTGAGAGCGTGAGGTTTGGTGTGGCGGCGGTGTTGGCGCCCAGCTGGAGATTGATGGATCCCTGGGCTGCCAAGAGTTGTAGCGGCGTGTTCTCCCCGTTCAGCAGGTTGCGCACAGTGATGTCGCCGGAGCTGGAGCTGAGATCAATACCGCCGCTCGCATCAACACCGTTCTGCAGCAGAATGCCACCGCCGCTGTTGATCCTAAGTTGGCCTGCACCGGAGGGATCGCGGTCCAGGAATCCCACCGCAATCGGATAATCAGCCTTGAGGATATTCGTGTAGATGTCTTTGCTGCCTTGAATGGTTGTGGTCTGGGTGTGATAAGTCTTTTTGCGTAGCCATCCACCACCTGTCGTCCAGTTATCGACGTTTATCTTGGCCGCATCAATCAGGCGATTGTTGTAAACAACGCTATAGCCGTTGCTGGCTGGCCATCCCGTTGGTACCGCAGGCAGCAGCGCCTGGCCCTGCAGGAGAGGTTGTTGGTCAGTGAAGGTGGTCTGGACGCTGACCGGGGGTTCAATGGGGTCTTTGCCGAAGGTCCAATCCCAGCCCATCAGATTGAAGGTTTGCTGCTCCCAGGTCTTCACCGTGGTGGTGGTCTTGCTCTGTCCGAGGGCCCAACTATAGGCAAGACCTGCCAATGGGTTATAGGGGGTGAGATACAGTGACCCTCCCTCATTCTCCGTGGGTACCGGCGTTACGGTTTCAGTCGGCTTGCTGGGATTATCTATGTAGGGATCATTCGACTTTCCAGATTCAGCAGGATCAAACAGCTGATGCTTGATCGTGATGCTGGGCTGAGGGTTGGTCGCGGAGGCAGCGTTGAACGTATAGAGGGTGCGGGTGACATCTGAAATTGGCGTGAGTGAAAAGTTTCGATTTTGGTCCCAACTACTTAGTGCAACCAGTCTCTCTTGATCGTCAAGCAGTTGAATGAATGTGCCTGAACCGTCTTGGGAAACCAGCTTCACCTTGTAGATCAAGTCGCGACTGACGCCTCCGACAGGGGAAGCAGTCGTGCTCTCATAGACCCCGTTGTTGTTGATGATGCCATCGTCATAGACGGGCCGCACCTTGATGCCGTTGCTCAGGCCGGTTGGATTGGAGAACTTGAAGGTGTTGGAGTTTGGCTGACTTGAGCTCAGACGAACTTCACTGGGAACCAGATTGAGGCGTGGCGTGTCAGTGATGCTGATCTTGCCGCTCACCGGGCCCAGGTTCACCGCCCCCAGGGCCAGATTCCAGTCGCTGTCGTTGTTGATCGTCAGGCTGGGCTGGCCGTTGAGGGCCAAGACGCGGCCATTGCCTGTGCTGAGAATCTGTCCCGTGAGCTGCACCGAGCCACCGGTCACATTGATGTCGTCGAGATGAATCGTGTGATCGCTCAGCATGGCCATTCCCGTCAGGGGTACCGCCATGCCGTTGCTGCTGGCAAAGGCGATACCGGCGATGCCCGCTCCAGCCTGGCCAACGATGCTCTGGGAGACGGCGGGATTGAAGTCCTTGGCCACATCGAGCTTGAGGTCGGGGGTGCCGCTCTGGATGAGGCCGTTGATGTTGAGATAGAGAGCATTGATGCTGATGTTGCCGCGGGAGAGAATCGCCGCTGTAGGCTCGTCAATTGCGGGCTTCAGTGTTGCCTGTTGCACAAGCACAGGCTGGCCTGGCTGGTTCTTTGCCTCATTGAAATACAGCTTCTGGTAGTCAAGGTATTGAGTTGGATCTTTGCCGATGTGCTGCCAGGTCTTGCTATTGAGAGTAAAATCGCCTGCTGAATTGATGTTGACTGGATTGCCGCGCACCTCGCCGCTGATGACGATGTTGTCTTTGGTGTTGGTGATCGACACGCCGCCGTTCGCATTCACGACGCTACCCGTGATGTAGAGGTCGGCTGGTACTGGGGCTTGCTGCCCTTTGTAGGTCAGTGATTTGTCTGGCGCCTGGATGATGGTGATCTGACCGGCTGTGTTGGCTGGTGCCGCTGCCTTGGCGGTAGTGGGTTTGTCATTGACGTAAATCTTGCCCGGATCAAAGACGGTATAGGTGCCATCCACGGTCTTGCTGACACGGCTGTTGTCGATCAACATGTCGGCGCCCACCATCACAATCGGCAGCACATTGTTGACCGCAATATTGGCCTCAGCGAAAGCCAACAGATTGCTGGGAATTGCTGCTGTAGTACTGAAAGCCTGGCCATTCACCGTGATCGTGCCGCCGCCTTGCGCATTCAGGAAAATGGACCCCGGTGCCGAGCGCAGTGCTGGCAACATCAATGCCAGGGAATCGAGCGATTCGTTGATGGTGCCCGTTTCTGGATCCAGCAAGCCCAGGCGGTTCGCCTGGGCCAATACATCCTGGGCCTGGCTGTTGTACAGGGCTTGTTGGGCTGGATCACCCTGATAGCTGACGATCAGGTCTTGCAGTTGGCGATACTGCTCATTCAAGTTGCTACCCAGGTTCAGGTAGGACAGCTGCGGCGGTGTGTTCTGCCAGAGTCGCTCGGGCAGCACCACACCCACCAGATTGGCGAAGGCGTTGTCGGTGCCCGCTGGTGAGTCCAGGATTTCGTACACGTAGGGTGTGCGCGGGTCCAGACCCAGGGCCAGCATTTGCCCGTCGTTGAGCGGTTGACCCTCCACCAAGACGTCGGGCAGCTTCACTCCGAGATAGCTGCTTTGCTTGTCGAGATCGGCGCCGTAAGGCAGTGTCCATAGCTTCAGGTCATGCTGCAGGCCGGCGGTGATCTGGGCGTCCTTGTCGATGCTGATCGTGTTGGTGGTGGTGTCCGTGATCGTGGGACTGCCCGTGATCGGGATGGCCAGGGCCAAACTGATGTTGGCTTCGGCGGAACTCCGGGCATCGGGGCCACGGGTGCCGAACTTTTCCTGCGCCCTCAGATCCACATTGGCCCGTGCCAGCAGCTCACTGTTGGCCTTGATGGTGATGCTGTTGATATCAGCGGTCTCAGCTGTGGCGTCAGCCAATGCCTCACCCAGCAGAAGCACACTGTTGCGAGCATCGGCGACTGTTCTCAAGATATTGGGTACTCCGGTTGCGCTCAGACCCGACCAGAGTTGGATGTTATTACCTTCGATCTGAGCACCGTCCAGGGTGATGGACTGGGTTGGTTTATTGGAGGCTTTCGCAAGAGCCGCTCCTTCGCCAACCAGGCCTGAAAAGGCTGAACTGGAACTGCTGATCGTGGCATTGCCACTGCTGCTCAGCATGACATCACCACTGTCGTTCAGCACGCGACTGTTCTTGCCGGCATCGATGCTGGCCTTGGCCCGGTTGGTGAGTTCGGAATCTCCATAAGTGAGGCCAAATCCAGAGACTGCATCCAGGATGTTGAGATCGGTGGCGAAGATATCGTTGTTGCTGCTCAGATTCAGCCGGCCTGGCGTGGCTGTGCTGCCTGTCGCTCTCAGTAGGGCCCCGTCATCGATGCGGATGCTGCTGCCAAAGGTTTCGCTGTCTGTGCCGATCTGCGTTGAGGACGGATTGATGGCGACGCCGACCCAGCTGCCGGCCACACTGCGGGTGTTGGCATCGCCGCCGAAGGTCTGACCTGTCTTGCTATCGCTGGCCCCCCACTGGTTCTTGCTCAGCCGGTTGGCGCTCGCCAGATTGAGCTGAGGCGCCACCAGTCTTGCGTTCTTGCCCACCGTGATCTGCCCTTCACTGGCGATCGTGTTGTCGGTGCCGGCACCGCCACCGGCGACACCGAAGGACAGTCCGACGGCGATGGCGATGCCCTCGGCACGACTGTCAATCTGACCCTGATCGCCGTCGCGGTTGCTCTGGTCGGCGCTGGCACTGATGCTGAGGGATTGGCTGGCTAGCAGATCGGCGTTGTCTCCGATCGCCGCGCGAACGCTCTGATGGGTGTTGGCCTCACTGCGGGCCCCGGCAACTGTCAAGGCAAAAACGCCACCCACCCCTAACCCGGCACTGACCGAGTCGGCGTGGATCGTGTCCTGGCTGGTGGAGCTGAGGTTGATCGAGCCTGCGCGGCCGATCACCTCGTCGCCAAGCCGAGCCTCCAGTTCCGGATCGCCGCCACTGCGGCCCAGGGTGCTGCGGGCCTGGAAGTAGCCGAAACCGACGGAAGCTGTGCCGGAACCCGTTCCCTGCCCTCCATAGGCGCTGGATTCCAGGGTGTTCTCGGCCGTGGCCTGCACCTGCAACTGCCCCTGGTCAGCCCTCAGGCTGCCGCCGTTGACCAGGGTGCGGGTGCTCCCATCCACCACGGCATCAGCGGTGTTGACGACAGCAGCCACAGCAAAAGTAGCGCCGCCGGCGCCGGTCACCGAAATGGCCTGGGTGCGGTTGATTCGGTTGCGTCCCTGGCTGAGCAGTTTCAGATCAGCACTCGATCGAAGGGAAGGATTAGCCAACGGTTGGGTCTGATTGCTGGTGGCACCCAGCGTCAGGCTGTTCTGTGTGCTCATCGTGTTCTTGACCACGGCAGCGCCCACCGCAATGCCGCCCGTGGCGGCGGCCGCAACCGACACCGCCACGATCTGGCCATCCAGGCTGTCGCCCTCGGTCGTGCCGGCCTGGGCCGTTTTCTGGTCTGCCGCCACCTGGGGCTTCAGGCTGCCGCTGGACAGCAACAGCGTGCCACTGGTGGGTGCCGCGCCGCTGAGCGTGAGCCCGTCCACCGTGAAGCCGACGCCGGTGGCACCGCTGAGCTCAACCCAATAGCGCACATCCGCGCCTAGCCCAGCGCTGAACACGGTGGCATTGATGTCGAAGGCTTCCGTGGCCACGGCGTTGATCGCCGCCGCCAACTGCTGCATCTGGGTCTCTGGGTCGAGGCTGGTGAAGGTGCAGCTCATCTGCACCGGGGTGGTGCCCTGGGTGATGGTCAGCACCACCGTGTCGCCGATACGTAGCGGCCCTGTGCTGAATAGATCGGTCTGCTGGATGCCGCCCTGGTCGGCGAGCTGCGGGCTCTGCTGCACGAATTGCACGGGCGATGTGGTGCCATCACTGTTCGGCACCCCGCTAACGCCGGCGCTGAGGTCTACGGCTCCCTGAATGGTGGTGGTGACGGTGTTGGCCACCGTGGAATCGATACCGGCGCCACCGCCGGCCAGGGCGAGCGCCCCGCCGAGGGCGGCGGCCACCGGGATGGCCTGCACGTTGGCCATCGCCGACCGTTCATCAACGGCGCCGGCGATCAGATGCCGTTGGGCCTGCAGCGCCGAGCGGCCGGCAGCAGGTGTGGTCTGGCTGGCGCCGTCATCGATCGTGACGGTGATGCTGTTGTCGATGCGGTTGTTGTTCTGGGCGGCGCCCACCGCCAAGGAGAGCCCCGAGGCGTTGAAGGCAACGCTGAGGGCGCCGCCATCGGTGATGGCCCGGCTGACCTGGCTGTCGCCCGTAGCGGTGATGATCAGGTCGCCGCCGGAAACCAGCGTGCTGCCCTTGCTTTCCGCAGCGATGGCATTGGCGATGCGGGAATCATTGAAAGCTCCCGAGAAGCTGCCGCTCACGAAGCCGGCGGTGAGGGCGACACTCACCGGAACCGCCATCGCGTCGTAGCTGGTGGTGCTCTGGCTGGTGAGCTTCAAGTCGCCCCCGCTGCTGAGGCGGCTGCGGGTCACGGAGCTGCGCACAGCCGCCTTGTCGGCCGAGGAATCCAGCGAGTCCACGCCCATCAGGTTCTGCGTCCTCACGGCGCCCACCGCCACGCTGCCGCCGCTGGGGGCGAACGATCCCGCGCCGACACCCGCGCCCACTCCCGCCTTCAGCTGCTGGTCATTGGCGGCACCGAGGCTGATCGCGCCCGTGGTCTGCAGATCCACATCCTCAACGCCGCTGAGCACATCGCCCCGCACGGTGTTGATGGCATCGGCGCCGCCGCCGGAAAGCGAGATGCCGGCTTTGCCGGAAAACGACAATGCCAGCGAAACGGCTGCGGAGGTGGCCTTGATGGTCGGGGCAGGATCACTGGGATTTGGCCGCGATTTGTCAGCAATGACCGCCAGGCTGGACAGAGATTTAGCTCCGCCCCTGATCCCCCGCACGCGGCTCTCCACCTGATCGTTCAAGGTGTTGCGCGCCAGGGAGACACCGATCGCGCCGCTGCCAGAGAAGGAGCCGCCGTAGTTAGCCCCCAGGGCGGCCCCCCAGGCGGTGGCATCAATGGAGGAGGTGTCCTTGGCCTGCACCGTCACGGCACCGGCCTGGAGCACGGTCCTGGCTGCGGGGTCCGATTGGTTCTGTCCCAGGTTGGCGAGCAGGGTCTGCAGGGTCCGGTTCGTGGACTCGGCGCCGGAGCCGCTCAGGGCGATGCCGACCTGGTTGGTGAAGCCAAGAGCAGCCGCAAAGCTGTCCACATAGGCCGTGATCGTGCTGCGCTGTTCGGCCTTGAGGGTGAGATCACCGCTGAGGTGAAGGTTGCTGCCGCTGATGCTCGCCTGCAGCAGGTTGCCCTTCCCAGACCAGCCGCCCGAAACGACCACCGGGTTGTCATAGGGATTGGGATCGCCGCCGCTGACCCCGCTGTTGCCCTGGATTTCGCCGATGAAGTTGCGGCTCAGGGCCACGCCGATCGCAGCAGCGGCAGTGCCCCCGGCTGCGGCGATCGCATCCACTTCGCTGTCGATGGTGGTGCTGTCTGTGGCCGTCACGGTCAACGTTCCGGCGATCGGCGCGCTGTCCACGCCGAGATCGCTGTCTTCGATCAGGGCCTGGTTGGTCCCGAGAATGGTGTTGAAGCTGTGGGCGCCGCCGCCCGAAAGGCCCACCGCCAGATCCTTGGCCGCTGCGGCTGCGATCGCCACCGCCACAGAGGTGGCTTGGATCCTGCCGGTACTGCCACTGGTGATGGCGACCGCTCCCGCACTGCCGACCCCCCCGAAGCCATTGCCATCGCGGCGGAAGCCCTGCAGCCCGGCCTTCTGTCGGCGGATCAGGGTGTTGTCGGCCAGCGACAGTCCCACCGCCGGTGCGGCGGAGAACTGGGCGGCGGGCGCCACACTCACGGCCAGGGCAGCCCCCCAGGCGGTCGTTGTGAGGCTGCTGGTGTCGTTGGCGCTGAGCGTCAGGTCGCCGTTGCCGAGCGTGAGGGTGGCGCCCTCGCCAGCGCCCAGCACCTCAGCCGTGACGTTCTGCTTGAGGGTGTTCGTGGCTTCAGAGCCGGCGCCGCTGGCGGCTACCCCCACGGATCCCTTGCCGGTCCAGGCGATGGCGGCGGAGGTGGCGCCGACGGTGGCGTCGATCGTGCTGGTCTGGTCGGCCTTCAGCGTCAGCGATTGGGCCACCAGGGACTTCACTCCGGCCTGACCGTCGTGGCCGCGGACGGAGGCGCCGATCGCCAGGCCGTCGCCGCTGGCGTCTGGCCCGTCGCTGCTGACACCAAGGCGGTTGCGGGCCACCGAAGCGCCGATCGAGACGGCGCCGCCGCTGCCCGTGGCGCTGCCCTGGCCGGCGCCGGCGATCGCCTGCACCTGGGCGGTGATCGTGTCGCTGCTGGTGCCGGAGAGGCTGATGCTGCCTGTGCCGTCCTGGATGGTGCCGGCCTGGATGGTGTCGGCCCACAGCAGCGCCTGGCTGCCGCCCTCGATGGTGTTGAGGGCATTGGCGCCGCCGCCGGCCAGGCCGAGGGAAAACTTGCCGCCGATGGCAACACCGATCGCCACGGCTACCGAAGTGGAGTCGATCGTGCGGGTGCTGGTGCTGCTGAGGCTCAGGTCACCGCCCACCGTCACGCTGCCAAACCCCTTCAAAGCCGCGTTGCCGTCACCCTTGAGGGTGTTGCTGGCCACCGCAACGCCCACCGAAGGTGCAAGCGAGAGGGAAGCGCTGTCGTTTCCGGCGTACGACACCGCCAGGGAGCCGCTGCCAACATTGGCCTCGATCGATCCGGTGCTGATGCTGGTGAGGTTCAGCGCTCCACCGACTGTGAGCGCTCCATCGACTGTCAGCGCACCCTCGTCATCGCTGAGCGCATCCGAGAAGCGCACCACGGTGGCGGAGCTGGCCGCATCCAGGGTGTTGCGCGCCCCGGCGCCCGCCCCCGAGAGGGCGATGGCGACGCCAGTGGCATTCGTCTGGCTCACGCCGACCGCCATCGATGCCGCCGCCACGGTGGTGTCGACCTTGTCAGCGCTGACGCTGCTGAGGTTCAGCGCCCCGGGCAGATCCACGCTGTCGGCCCGCAGCTCGGCGCTCACATCGCCCTTGAGGGTGTTGTCCACATCGACGGCGCCGATGCTGGCCCCGAACGAGGTGGCCGACCGGCCGCGGGCGACGGCCAGGGATCCCGCCCCGAGGCGCGCCACCAGTTCGCGGCTGTTGGTGACATCACCTTGGGCATTGGTTTCGCCGCTGGCGGCCTTGATCGTCGTCTGCGCGGTCTTGTTGGTGCCGCCTTTGACTTTGCCCGCCTTCACCCGCGCCGTGACCGGGGCGGTGATCGTGTTGGTGCTGCCGGCACCACCGCCGGCCAGGGCGATGCCGCTCGAGCCTTCGCCGTAGGTGAGCGCCACGGCGAGGGCGAAGGTCTCGATCTGGGCCAGGGACTGGGCTTCAACGGTCAGATCCTTGGCCACAGCGAGCACCTGATCGCTGCCGAGCTCCAGCGCGGCATCGACGGCTGCATCCATGGTGTTGCGGCTGCTGGCGGCGCCCACACCCACCGCCACGGCCGTGCCTCCACCGCGGGAGACCGTGAGGCTGTCGCCGGTGGCCTGGGTGTTGAGTTGCCGCTCATCCTTGGCCTCGATGGAGAGGGAGCCAAGCTTCAAGGCCTTATCGGGATTGGCCAGGCGCAGGTTGGCGATCTTCGCCGTCACCGCATCGTTGATGGTGTTCGTGCTGACGGCCAGCCCCAAGGCACCGCCGGCGGCCATGGCCTGACCCCCAGTGGAGCCCAGGTCGACGCTGACGGCAAAGCCACCGGCGAAGCTGGCGATGCTGCCGTCGGCCAGCAAATAAGGATCAGCTTTTCTGCCCGCGGCCGTGATCGCGGTGGCACCGCTATTGGCGTAGTCGGTGATGTTGTAGATGCCGGCCGTGATGCCGCCTTTGAGTTCGTTAAAGGCAAAGCCACCGGCGAAGCTGGCCCCGATTGACTTAGACCCTCCTGTCCCTGTTGAGACAAAGGTGAGGGCAGCGCCCGCGGCATCGGCGATGATCCGCGATTGTGTCCCTCGCTCAGCCTTGAGGGTTGTGCCGGTGGTGCGCACCACCCCGCTGCCGGGGGTGCTGGCATCCGGATCACCGATCACGGCTTTGAGGGGCCGATCGATGGTGTTGCCGGTGCCGGCTCCGACAAAGGCGCCACCGAAGCTGGATGAAAGCTTCGATGCGGTGGCACTCAAAGCACCGGCAATCGCATAGGCGCCGATCTGGCTGTTGTCTGTGGCATTCAGGCGCAGATCGTTGGCGGTGATGCTGCTGCTGGGGTCGATCTGGGCCGTGATGGCGCCACTGAGCTGGTTGTAAGAGGCGGAGGCAGCCACCGAGAGGGCGCCGGTGGGGCCCGCTTGGTCTTGAGCAGCGAAGGCCATGGCCACATCCAGACCACCGGTGACACTGAGAAGCTGTTCATCGGAGGTCGCACGAAGGCTGACATCCCGTGGTGCGTTGTGATCAACGGGCTGGATGGTGCTGCCGCTGATCGTGGCGCTGATCGGATTGCTGTAAGTGTTCTGGGCGCCGGCGCCGGAGCCGGCGATCGCATAGCTTCCGAGATTGCTCTGGGCGGAGCCGCCGGTGCCGGAGCCCGCGGCAGCAATGCTCACCGTGGTGAGTTGCAGATCCTTGGTTTCGGCCACCAGGTCCACCACCTTGGTGCTGGGATCCGGGATGGGTGTGTAGGAGAGGATGCTGTCCTTCACCGCCGCGCTGGTGGTGGCGCTGAGGTCGTTGACGGCAACGGCAAAACCGATGGTGACCGGTAGGTTGGGTTTTGTTTGCTGCTGGCCTGGAATGGGTACAGGTTGGAGCGGATTGATGGCCAGGCCAAGGCTGCCGGCGATGGCCGTGGCATCGGCGCCATTGGTGGCCGTGAGTTGGAGGCTGGCGAGGTTGGTGCCCGTGATCTTGCTGACCGTGGATGTGATGGCATTGCCGTCGCTGCCGGGCGGATTGTCGAAGTTGAAGGCCAATGAGCCGGGGATCACAACGTTGGTGGCCTTGTTCACTCCGATGGCCAGGCTGATGGCCCCGGAGGTGGCTGCAGCGCCGTCTGTGCTGGCCTTGGCGGTGTAGCTGAGGGCCTTGGCGCCGAAGTCGGTATTGCTTAGCGTGTTGCCCACCTGGCGGGACACCTGGTTGACGGTGGCCGCGCCGGCGATGGTGAACTGACCGGAATCTTCCTGGCGCTTGATCCCTTCTGCTGCTTTTGCCGTTGGCTGAGTGGCGCCACCACCGCCGTAGCCGAAGGCACCGCTCCAGTTCTGCAATTTGGTGCGGTCCGCTGCCGAAGCGTTGATGTGATAGCCCCCATTAGAGGCATCAATAACAGCGTTGCCGGCATCGATGCTGTTTTCGGCGGTGTTGGCCAGCTGCTGGACATTGACGCTGCCAGCTCCCGCCAATCCAAAGGATGTGATTTGGCCATTCCAATACGACAAACTGCTGCTTGTTTGCGAGCTAAGATTATCATCCGAAAATTTCACCTTGTTGCCGCCTTCCCCTGCGGTGCGCATGAAGGTACCGGCCGCGGATATGGCCGTGATGCTGCCATCATTGGTGGCATCGAGCACGAAGTTATCAAGCTCATCGCTGCTGAGCTGAAGGAGACTGTTCAGGGAATTGCGGGTTCTGCGTCGCAGCTGATTGATGATGAGTGATGTGCTGATTCCCACCGCGGTGCTGTACTGGAGCGCGCCGGCGATATCCACCTTGTCAGAATTGTCGAGCGCCACCAAACTGGCTGACGCCGCTTTGATTGTGGCGCCACGATCCACGCTGGTGCCCGTATCGTTGCCATCGCCAAAGGTCACCGACACGCTGCCGGTGAGGCCAAAATTCTCAGAGCTGCCCCCGCCCACGGCGAGGCTCACTAGCTGATTGGTGCCGTTTTTCTGATCGATGCCATTTTCTTTAAGCTCCAAAGGGTTTTGATGATTGGTGGCGGAAAGCTTGCCAGAGAGGCGGATGTTTGCTGATCCCTTGATCTCCAGCTTTGCTGTGTTGGCGATCTGCAGCAACTGCAGGGAAGCGCCGATGCCATTTTTGCCCACATTGCCCCAGCTGAGGAATTCCTGCCATGCAGCTCCCCAACCTTCCGCGACTCGCTTAGATCCTTTATTGCCACCCCAAAAACCTGTTTCTTTGGGCTGTGGCCCTATTTCGCCTGGCTTTAGCTGCCCAGGCTTGAAACCATTTCCCACGAACCCACTAAAAATCCGATCAAGCCCAAAATCCTGGTGCAACATCCCCGCACCCAGCACTAGGCTGTTGTCCACAACACTCGTATGGCTGAGGTTGTTGGCCGTAATGGCGCCCGCGAGGAGGGTGCGGGCCGTGTTGGTCACCTGGCTGTAGTTCACCGAGATGGCCACTGCCAGGCTGGTACCAGCTTGTTGCTTATCTTGTTCTTTCTTATCTTTATCAAGGTAGGAGGTGCTCTTTCCTTTGTTTTTGATTGTCGCAAAGGAGTTAAACCCGTTCTGCATCAATGTGCCACTCACGTTCGAGATGGCTCCGACGGCATTGGACGGATTGCTGAAGAACTTTCCAATCTTTTCGCGGCTACCGAAGGTGTCGAAAAACAGGCTGGGATAGTCGATCGTGTTGGTGATCTTGACATTCGGCAAAGCATTTCCTTCAGCCGCCTGAATGGTTCCTTTGAGGTCAGACTCGGCCGTATTCTCGACCGTATTCACAGCCACGCCGACAGAAAGAACACCTCTGGTGTTGTTATCCAGGTCGGTGCTGGCTTCCGACCAGGTGTTCAGCAATGTCTTGGTCTTATTGCTAATTGCAATCTGTCCAGATGATGTGAGGATCGCGCCAGCACCGAGAGTTACCTTGGCAGTATGCTTGACAATATTGACAGCAACAGATCCGGAAATTGAGCCCTCATTGCCTCCCTTTGAATATCCTCCTCCTTCTTTAATCGCATCCTTGAACTTCGTACCCAGAAAAGCCCCACCTCTATTTCCCGAAAAGCCTTTGGCCTGGTTCAGGCCCAGCCACGGATTACTTGCATAGTCGCGGAGCTTGGGATTGCTCCCTGTTCCACCGGACGACTTGGCCTTGTCCTTGGCGTCGATGGACGTCGTCAAGGTAATGCCAGGAATGCTGGTGTTGCTGTCCTGGAGGCTGGTGCTGCTGGCTGGATCGCTGACTTTCTGCAGCTGGGTGCCGGCCGTGATCTGCTGGCCGCGCAGGGCATAGGGCTGGGACGTGTTGTATTGCAGCGAATCCATCGCCACCTGATAGAGATCGTTGCCGAGGGCATGCAGCTGAAACTGCTCACCTGGGGTAAGGCCCTGGATCGCCACCGACCCCTGGCTCTGGCTCACGCGCACCTGGAAGTAGGCCGGATCGGGCGATGCGGCGGCTGCACTGAGCACGAGCGGCTGCTTGCCCGCTGCATCGCTGAACAGCTCCACGCCGGTGGGGTTGCCGGCGCTGTCGTTCAGCTGCCGCAGGTAGAGGGAGGTGCCGTTCGCGATGCCGGCGAGGCTTGCTGGCAGCGGGCTGGTGTTCGTGGGGGTGAGGTCGGCAGGGGCGGTGGGACTGATCGGCAGGGGGATGCCGGTGAGGAAGGTGGCGGCCACCAGGGCGCCATCGGCCAGGGAGGAGGGCAGCTGCACCGCGTTCCAGCGGTTGCTGCCGGCGACGACCCCTTCCGCGAAGCCTGAAGCCAGCGCGGGCACGGTGACCGTGCTGCTGTAGTTGGGATCGCTGTAGTAGGTGAACATCTGGCCGTTGAAGGCATTCAGCCCGCTCAGGTGCAGGGTGTTGTTCAGCGCATCCACCGTGCCGGTGGCGGTGGGATCGAAGCTCAACAGCGGCATGCCCACCTCCACGGTCACCGCCGCTTGGCAGATCGCGGCGATGGCGCTGTCCTGCAGGGTCCAGCCGCCGCTCGACACCCCCAGCAACTGCAACCGCGGCTGGTTGTTGGCATCGAGCGTGCGGGCGATGCTGGCGCTGGGCCCATAGGTGGGCTGCCAGTTGCTGGAGGCGTTGGCAGGCAGCAGCGCGCGCAGCTGGCTGGCACTGCTGATCGGCAGATCGCTGCTGCCGGCATAGGTCCAGTAGGCCCCGCGCACGCCGGTGGCATCGCCGGTTTCCACATAGAGCGTCTGGCGCGGCTTGAGCGTGGCGGTGCTGGTGGTGGTGCTGGCATTGGTGTAGAGCTGGTTGCCGCTGGTGAGCACCAGATCGGCCCCCAGGAAGCGGCCATCACCGCTCTGGAACAGGCCCTGTTTCAGGGCCGCCAGCTGGTTTGTCACCAGGCTCTCCGGTGGGGCGCCGCTGGCCTTGCCATCGATGGCGCTCACCTGGAACACCGGACCCAGCCAATTCGGGGCGATGACGGCCTCGACCGTGTCCGCCATGCCCAGCTGGGGATCGGTGCTGGTGTCGAGCACATTCCCACGCGTGGTGGTCAGCAGCACCTGGCCACCGCTCGGCTGCCCCGTGCTCCCCGTCACCGAGGCACGGGAGATTTGGAAGCCTTCGCCGGGCACCTGGGCCGTGAGCTGCAAGGTGGCGGTGCTGGCTGGATCAAAGGCCACCGTGAGGTAGCCGGTGCTGGCGGTGGCGAAGGGCTGGCTCTGCAGGAACAACGCCAAAGCCCGGGCGATCTCTTGGCTGTCGCCGTTCACCGTGGTGTAGGTGAATGTCGCGGTGTCGCGGCCATCGGCACGGGCCACATCCAGCTGGATCTGATCGCCGGCCTGAAAGGTGCCCTGCAGCTGCAGCTGGCTGATCTGGGCCACGCTGGCATTGCTGGCACTGGGCAGAACACTGAAGGGCACCCCGGCCACCAGGCCCTGAAGCAGCAGGGTGTTGGGCGAGGCGGGGTCGATGCGGGCCTGGAGGAAGGCACCAACACCGCTGCCGATGGCCTGGCCGGCATTGAGCCCAGCCACCAGCTGCTGCACCGCCTGCTGCTGGATCTGGGCCTGGTCGCCGCTGAGGCCCGCGAAGGTGAGCGTGAACACCTGGGCATCGCTGCCGCCGGCGCTGTTGAGCAGTCCGAGGTTGATGGTGTCGCCATTGCCGTAGGTGCCCAGCAGTTGCAGGGCTGTGGTCTGGGCCACGGGGCTGATCGCCGCCGGGCTGATGGCGGGATCGGGCGTGAGGGTGAGGGCAGCGGTGCCGCCCAGTTCGCCGCTGAGCAAATGCACCCCACCGGCCCCCAGGGCTGAGAACAGGATCCAGTTGTTGGCCACCACGTCGTCGGGATTGGCGGCCAGGGCCAAGCGGCCACGCCCCTGGGCATCGATGCCGCGCTTGATCAGGTAGTAGGGGATGCCCGACACCACGCCATCGATCGGGAAGCTGTCCTGCTTGGAGGTGGCATCGGCCTGCACCGTGTAGGTGACCACCTGGCCCTGTGAAAAGCGGTTGTAGAGATCAATCTGGTCGGCAGCCACCAGGATTTCGGAATTCGCCACATCCACCGCATCGCTGGAGCCGCCGTTGAACTGCAGGCTGCCGGAGGCATAGAGGAGATGCTGGGTCCCGGTGGCGCCGGCGGCGCTGATCGCTTCAGGCTGATCAGCCGCGAGCACATAGTTCGCGGATCCGGGCATGCTGGGATCACGCAGAATCGCGGTGATCTGTAGCGGCTGGTTGTCCTGCAGGAACGACTGCAGATTCCAGCCCTCAAGTGGATTGAAGGGAAAATTGGTATAGGTATTGATGGTTTGCGGTTGGTCCGCCAGATATTGATAGGTCTGACCATCACTCCAGCGCACCACATCACCATCCACGAAGCGGAAACCCGGCTGGCCAGTGGTCAGATCGATCAGCTGGGAGCTGCCGTCTGGCAGGTTGTCGATGCGGGCCACCGCCGTACCGTTGGCGGTTTTGAGAACCAAGGCACCTGCAACGGTTGGTTCCGCGATATAGGTGTAACCGGCGGCCAAACCCACCGCCTTCACCGTATCGCCCACTTGCAGATCGGGGTTGACGCCAAAACTCCAGGCCGGGGCCTGGGCAAACCGCGAATCGGAGCTGGGGTTGATGGCGGCAAGATCAACCGAGCTGCCGCTACTGCCAAGGAACGTATAGAGATCGTTGCCGTTTGCGGCAAACCGAATCACCTGTCCATTGTCGAGCGTGACGCTTGGGCCTACGGCCTGCCCGCTGGCATTGGTGACACTGCCGTCGCTGGCTACGCTGTAGGCCTGGCTGGGGATGTAATCAACGCTTGGCAGAGCCAGGGAGGGAGAAGCGGATTGTCCCGAGGTGAGCTTGCCGTCAATGGTGATGGTGGCGAAGGCGTTGTCCTGATTTGCCGCGCTCATCAAGGCGAAAGCGCCATCCACGTAGATGCTGGTTTTGGCGCTAGCCGAGCCACTGGGCTTGCTGGTGGCCGCCATCGTGATGTTGCCGCCTGCGCTGATGGACGACGTGCTGTCGAGGTCCACCGTGCTCCCGGTGGTGCCATAGGTGACCCCGACGGCCAGGCCGCTCTTGCTGCCGGAGGGATTGGTTATACTGTTTATAGAATCGAACCTCGAAGGATTTTTTGGATCAATTTTTGTGCCTGGCGATGTGTTGCTAGCAACCTGGGCTGAAGCGCTAAGTTTACTGCTGGATGTATTGTTGAATGTCACCTTGCCGCTGGCGTCGATTGTGGAGCCGCTGAGCGAGATGTTGGTCGTCGCCGAGCCCACGACGACGGAGGCGGCTACATCCAGCTTCAGCTTGCTCAGGAGTGCGCTAAACAGACTCGTGGAGTCAATAACGAGGGCCTGACTGGACAGGCTTAGGCTTGAGTCTCCCGTAACTGCAACATCAGCGGCATGGACCTTGGCATTGGTGAACGTGATATTGTTATCGATCGAGCCAACCTTGACACTGACAGGAAGAATCGTATTCTGGAGACCATAGAGTCCGGTGTTCAATACTTTGTCGATCAAATAGGAATCAACAAGCGCATTCAGATTGGGATTATCCTTCGAATCGAAAGCCTCGATGTATGGATCGACATTAATGCTTTGGCTAATCGTGAGATTGCGACTGGTGAGCGTTAGCCCTGAGTCTTGCGTGCCCAGGTTGATTGAGCCGCTTGGCTGGGGGAACCAAAAGATCAACGGTGGATCCTTGCCGTCGTAAAGGCTCTTGATCGTAACGTCTCCACCAAAAGTATTGACATCTCCCGTTAGATTGATGGTTGGATCGCCCCCATCTGCATGCAGGGATATGTCATAAGCCTCAGGGAGCTTTGCTGTTAGGGGATCATCAAGGTTGATGCTGCTGATCTGATAGCTCTTGCCGCTGACTTCAATGCTCTTGAGGTTGCTGACGCTCAGGGTCTGGCTGATGGCGCCGCTGAGGACGACGGACCCACTGTTGGCCGGACCGAGGTCACCGCTGATGCCAAAGGTGCCGCTGGCATCCGAGATGGAGAGCTTGCCATCGGCGAAGGAGACGAAGCCCCCCAGGCTGCCGCTCCAACCAAGCCCCGTGAGATGGTCCTGGTAGCCGCCTGCCACCGCGCCAGTGGCGATTTCAAGCTCCCAGTCCCTGCGGCCGCTGGCAGCATCAGCAAAGGTGAGGTCAATGGAGGCGGCCACATCGGCGCCGGTGAGCTCCGCCAACCGACTCACCATCCGTTGCCCTGCTGCCGATTCGGCGATGTCGCAGCCCCAGAGCAACAGGTCACCGTCATGGGTGAGCCGTGACCCCAGCCGCTCCAACAGGTTGCGGTAGTGACCCAGGTTGCGGCTGCTGAGCACGGTGGAGCCGATCACCAGTTGATCGGGGGCGCCGTGGTTGATCAGATGCAGCCGGCTGAGCGAGCCTGGCTCCACCTCCGCATCCAGCTGCTGCACGCAGTCCCGCAAACCTGCGCTGGGATCCAGCCGCAGCACCCGGGAGCCTTGTCGGACCAGACGGTCGGCCAGATCATTCAGCGAGGCCTCACTGCCGCTGATCACATACAGCTCATTCTCTGGTTTCACTGCGTTGCCACGGCCTGCGACCAGTCCGTAGCCGGTCAGAGGGTCGGAGGATCCATTCCTTGGCCATGGATCATGAAGGCCATCGGGGCTGGCGACCTGCCATGGTGTCCTGAATTGCCGCTCCACCAGCAAGGGCTGCAGGCCCTCGGGCCCGGCGATCGAAAGCGGTAAAGGCCAATCAGAACCGACTGGCGCTGACAACAACGCCCTTCCATGCCACCAGTCATCCGCCCCAGGACTGGCCGGACTCGAGAGGGCACTGACGACCCCGTAGACCTCGTAGGGGGAAAGAGAATCGATCATTAAAATAACTAATCAGAATGAGGATAGCCGCTTGCATTAGGCGGCGAAACCTGGCGACCCTGCATGCATCTGCCAGATCCAATGAGATCAGAATCGCTGACAGCAAGAACAACCAGGTTAATGAAGGGTTAAACAGCGTGCATGGGGGGCCAGGCGCGCCGGCCGCGGCAAGCAGTCCAGCGTGACCAGTGGCAATGTGTTTCCTGTGGTCGCAATTCACATAACAGCTCAATTCTCCATGCTGATCACAGCATCCCACGCTCACGAGGGAGGCTCGATAGCATAAATAATTATCAATTACTTTGCGACATTTGCAAGATCGACAAGAGCAATAAAGACGCTACAGGCCTTCGCAATAAATGCCAACATTGCGCTGAGACGGACTCTATTTCTCTCCGCCGGTTAGCTACATCATCAATCCAGCTACAACGCCACCACCCTCTGAACGCAAGCTTGCACAAGCGCGATGAACTCGGCCGACTGGTGACCTATGGGTTGTGCAAGGGCAGCAGCGACCTGATCGGCCTGCGCCAGGTGCTGATCGGCCCGGAGCACCCGGGCCAGACCCTGGCGGTGTTCACCGCGATCGAGGTGAAAGCCCCGGGGGGAAGGCTGCGGGAGGAGCAGCGATCGTTCCTTGCGTTGGTGGAACGGTTTGGTGGCTACGGCGGTGTGGCCAGGAGCACGGCAGAAGCCGCGAGGGTGCTGAAGCTCAGCTGAATGGACCCGGCCCGGTGGATTTGGGTCAGACGGTGGGGCTCAGCCTCCATCGCCCTTCTCCCCGCTACGAGGGGAATCGGAAGCGCAGAAACTTGCACCAAAGATGAGACTGGAGTCACGCCACCCCAGGCCCTGCCCAGGCTGCTGCCTCCTCTGCTGCTCCATCGGTCAGTGCTGGCGGAGGGCAGGGCGCTTTTGTGTGTCGTTGCACTGGAACCGCGACAAGTCGTGTACTGATCTGATACATTCGCTGAAAATCATCAAGGTCCCGTGAGAAACAAGTTGCTTGCCCGCCTTGCCATTGGAGTAGTGGTGACAGGTTCATTACTGGCTCCACAGGAAGCATCAGCTGTCGACTTCACTTTCACTTTTTTCGAGGTGACAGGCCTTATAGAGAATCTTGTTGAGGGTCAAAACACCTGCAACAATGCCGCGCCGAACTCGCCAGCTTGCTTTGTGACGGTGACGAACAGCGGCGGGTCCTCCGCTGGCGTTGGCATCTACACCCACGACGTGGGCGTGGCGAACTTCATCGTGGGTCGTAGTGGTGGCAGCTTCATTATGAAGTCGGCGGATTGGGAAGGTAGAAACAATCCGATCAATAACGGGAGACTAATCTTTTGCGAACCGGTGGTCTTTCGACAGGCTTGTCCGAATCCGATGACTTCTCAGCCGCTGGGTATCCTTGAAAGCGCGAATAACGACCCCAATGACCGCCCTCAGCAGATCCTCGTGAAATTCGCTGCGGTCCAGCCGCCCACGCCGTCGTCGACGTCCGTTCCAGGCCCCCTGCCCCTCTTCGGCGCTGCCGCTGCCTTCGGCTTCAGCCGCAA
>Ga0310334_100079_pt1 | contig 30610 bp, 30 predicted proteins | sample LakMicMIDCLREDC7_FD_195548 | JGI IMG/M metagenome (GOLD analysis project Ga0310334, IMG submission 195548) | Enriched freshwater cyanobacterial communities from Lake Michigan, Michigan, United States - MI23.DCL.RED.C7 (v2) (version 2) | ecosystem: Environmental > Aquatic > Freshwater > Lake...
CAGGCCAGCCTCGATCTCGAAGCACTCTGCCGCGATTTCGGCGTGCCGGTGGTGATCGGCAACTGCGTCACCTATGAGGTGGCCCTCAAGCTGATGCGAGCCGGTGCCGCCGGCGTGATGGTGGGCATCGGCCCCGGTGCGGCCTGCACCAGCCGCGGCGTGCTGGGTATCGGCATTCCCCAGGCCACCGCCGTGGCCGACTGCGCCGCCGCCCGTGACGAGCACTTCGAGGCCACCGGCCGCTATGTGCCGATCGTGGCCGACGGCGGCATCGTGACCGGGGGCGACATCTGCAAGTGCCTGGCCTGCGGCGCCGATGCCGTGATGATCGGCTCGCCGATCGCCCGGGCCAGCGAGGCCCCGGGCCGCGGCTTCCACTGGGGCATGGCCACCCCAAGTCCGGTGCTGCCCCGCGGCACCCGCATCAAGGTGGGCACCACCGGCAGCCTCGAGAAGATCCTGCGGGGTCCGGCCGGCCTTGATGACGGCACCCAGAACCTGCTGGGCTGCATCCGCACCTCGATGGGCACCCTCGGGGCCCGCAACCTCAAGGAAATGCAGCAGGTGGAGGTGGTGGTAGCCCCCTCCCTGCTCACGGAGGGCAAGGTGTACCAAAAGGCCCAGCAACTCGGCATGGGCAAGTAGGGATCCACCACCGTCGGCAGGGCCGTTCGTCGGTTCGTCGGACTTCCTGCCGTCACGATGGCGCTACCCTCAAAGTGTGGGGGCTACGGCTCGCACACTCCTCACACCCCCCGGCCCGGCGCGCCCGGGCTTTTTGTCTTCTCGCTGCAGGAGTTGGCCGGCCCGGGCCGCTCGCAGCCCCACCCGCAGCAAGAGTGCTGAGCCGTCAAGGCCCGCCGTTTCCCACGGCCTGCAACGCTCGGTTGCAAGCCGAGTGAGCGGATCAACAAGGTTGCTAGATTCGCAACAATGTGAATCAGCCAGGGATGTCCAGCTCCGCCGCCGTCACCGACGCCTCCTTCGAGCAAGACGTCCTGAAGAGCGACGTGCCCGTGCTGGTTGATTTCTGGGCCCCCTGGTGCGGTCCCTGCCGCATGGTGGCGCCGATCGTCGATGAGATCGCCAAGGAATTCGAGGGAAAGATCAAGGTGTTCAAGCTCAACACCGACGAGAACCCCAACGTGGCCAGCCAGTACGGCATCCGCAGCATCCCAACCCTGATGCTGTTCAAGGATGGGCAAAAGATCGAAACCGTGGTCGGCGCCGTCCCCAAGAGCACGCTTCACACCACGATCACCAAGTACGTCTGAAGCCCGGTCCCGCCGTGGTCTAGAGGATGTCCAGCCCCAACGCAGGTTGCGCAAGCTCAGGGTGCTCGGCTCGGCCAGCACCCCGCTGGACGCCCCCAGCTACCCCCTGGCGAGGACTTGGTCTCTCTGGCCATGGAGGCCCCGGCTGCGTCGGGCTGACCAGGTGCAGCCGTTGGGGACTGGAGGAGGCCAACCGGGGGGCTTCGCTGGAGCAGCCGGGTGGGCGCTTCCCTCCCCAGGTCAAGCCCGCCTGACCCTCCCGCCTGCCGGATCCTCTGCATGCCTCGCCTCGGACTGATCGATTACGGCATGGGCAACCTGCACTCGGTGCAGCGCGCCTTCGAACGCCTCGGCGCCGTGGTGGAACCGGTTCACGACGGCGCGGCGATGGCCCGATGCGATGCCTTGGTCTTGCCGGGGGTGGGGGCGTTTGACCCGGCCATGGAGCGGCTGAGGGAGGGCGGTCTGACCACGGCCCTGCAGCAGGCCTGCGCGGCGGGCCAGCCCCTGCTCGGCATCTGCCTGGGCCTGCAGCTGCTGTTTGAGGCCAGTGACGAGGGCCAGGCCCCTGGTCTGGGCCTACTGGCCGGGCGGGTGCGAGCGCTGCCACGCACTCCCGGCCACCCGATTCCCCACATGGGCTGGGCCCCCCTGCTTCCCGGCCAATCCAGCCCCCTGCTCCCGGCCGATGAACCGCCGGCCTGGGTGTACTTCGTGCACTCCTACGCCGCCGATCCCACCGATCCAGCCAGCGTGACGGCATGGGTGGACTGGGCCGGCACCCCAGTGACCGCGGCGATCTGGCAGGGCCGCATCGCCGCCTGCCAGTTCCATCCCGAAAAATCAGGGCCCGTGGGCGAAGCAATGCTGGCGCGCTGGCTGGCCTGGCTGGAGCAGCCGTGAGTCTGCGGCTGAGCGGAGGCCGGCGGCTCCAGAGCCCACCGGGTGCCGTGGCCCGGCCCACCGCCTCAAGGGTGCGGCTGGCGGTGATGAATCTGCTGGCTCCCCGGCTGGCGGGATCTCGTTGGCTCGATCTCTGCTGCGGCAGTGGCGTGATGGCCTGCGAAGCCCTGCAGCGGGGGGTCGCGGAAGTGGTGGCGGTGGAGCGCGACCGGCGGATCGCCGCCGTGGCAAAGGCCAACCTGGAGCTGGTGGCCACCGCAAGGCAAGCACCGGCTGCCGTTTCGGTGGTTCGCCGGGAGGTGCTGCAGTGGCTCGACTCCGAACGGTCCTCCCCCTTCGACCTGATCTACTGCGATCCCCCCTACCGGGCGGAGCTCTACGGGGCCATGGCCGAGGCGGTGATGCGCGGAGACTGGCTGGCGCCGGAGGGGCTGATGCTGTGGGAATGCGGCAGTGATGCCGTGCCCGCCGTTCCGGCGGGGTGGATCGCGCGGGATCAGCGCCGCTACGGAGGAACCACGCTGATCCTGCTGCAAGCGGAGCAACACGGAGAAAGAGAAGCCTGCGGTGTTCGGGTGGATCCGCAACCGCCGGCTCAGGGCTCAGCCGCCGAGGGCACTGCCGCGGCGGTACTGGTTCCAGGCGGCCACAAACAGCCCAACCAGAGTCACGGGGACCAGACCGAGGACAATGCCGCAGAGGAGGGGTTCAATCATGGACCGCAGTCGGGGGTTCAGGCGTTGCACAATTCTCCCATGGCCTGGACTTCCCTGGCGACCCATCGCCACTAACCGTGACCGGACCTCCCTCACCCTTCCCGAACGGCCACGACCCTGCGATGGCCACCGCAGGCCCGGCCGACGCCGTGGTGGCTCCGGAGCCCACCAATCGCCGCAGCAGCCTGCTCACCGCCCTGGTGGTGCTGGCGGCGGTGGCCTGCGCCGTGCTCGCCCTGGTGCTGCTTCAGGCCTCCCGCACCGACCCCTACACCAGTGCCACCCTCGATCGGGTGGGGTCGGTGGAGGATGGCGGCCGGCTCTTCCGGCTCAACTGCGCCGGCTGCCACGGCCTGGCGGCCCAGGGTCTGGTGGGTCCGAATCTCCACGGGGTGGATCGCCGCAAGAACGACCGCCAGCTGATCCAACAGGTGGTGAGCGGCCGCACACCGCCGATGCCCCGGTTCCAGCCCGAACCCCAGGCCATGGCCGACCTGCTGGCCTTCCTGCACAGCCTTCCCTGAGGCGCCACCCATGAGCCTGCAGGTGGTGCTGGTGGAGCCTGCGGGCCCGCTCAATGTGGGCAGCGTGGCCCGGCTCTGCGCCAATTTCGGCATCGACGGTCTGCGGCTGGTGGCCCCCCGCTGCGATCCCCTCGGCGAGGAGGCAAGGCGCATGGCGGTGCATGGGGTGGATCTGCTGGAGCGGGCCAGCCTCTGGCCAACCCTGGAGGCCGCCCTCGCCGACTGCGATCGGGTAGTGGCCACCACCGGCCGGGCGGAAGGGGCGCCCCTACCGCTGGTGAGCGCCCCGGAGGCCCTGCCCTGGTTGCTGGAGGGCGGCCCGAACGCCGGGGCGGCGTTGGTGTTTGGCCGGGAGGACCGGGGTCTGGCCAATGGGGAATTGCTCCAGGCCGGAAGGCTGCTGCAGATCGGTACCGGCCCCTCCTATTCCTCCCTCAACCTCTCCCATGCGGTGGCGGTGGTGCTGCATGAGCTGCACACCCTGCGCCAGGGCGAGCGGGCTCTGGCCTCCTCCCCTCCCCCGGGAGCGCCAGAGGGCGGCCTGGCCTGGGCCGATCCCTGCCGCCGCCATGACCTCGAGGCCACCCTGGCCGATGCGGAGGCGCTGCTCCTGGAGGTGGGCTTCCTGCTGCCCCACACCAGCCGGGCCCGGATGGCCAAGCTGCGGGCGCTGCTGCAGCGCGCCCAAGTGAGTGAAGGAGAGGTAGCCCTGCTGCGGGGCATGGTGTGCCAGTTGCGCTGGGCGAGCCGTCGACGGGCCGGGTAAGGATCCGAGAACTAGCGTCGGGATCCTTTCAGCTGACAAACCCTCGTGAGTGTTGGCCGCCGCCCCCGCCGCCCCTGGCTCCAGCCCCTGCTGCTGCTGTTACGGCTGGCGGTAATGGGGGTGGGGCTGGGGGTGCTGGTGAGCACGGCCCTCAAGGCCCTCGCCCCCCGGCTGGCCCAGGGCAGCGTGGGGGTACCCCAACTGGATGCGGCGCCGCGGGTGGTGGGCGGCCATGGGCTGGCCCTGGGCCGTTTCGATCCCCGCACCGAACTCACCGCCCTGAGCCAGGAGTGGGCTCGGCTAGCGGCCGCCCAGAAGGGGCTCACCACCTCCGGCTTCCTGCTGGTGCTCGACGACGGACGCTACGCCCAGCTCCAGAGCGACCTGCCGATGCCGGCCGCCAGCTCGATCAAGAGCCCGATCCTGCTGGTGGGCCTCGACGACCTGGACAGGGGCAAGGTGCGCTGGAACGATCCCCTGCCCCTCACCAAAGAAGTGATGGGGGAAGGGGCCGGCTGGATGGCTAACAAGCCCCTCGGCACCCGCTTCCCCTTCTTCGAGGCCGCCACCGAGATGATCCGGGTGAGTGACAACAGCGCCACCAACCTGTTGATCAAACGGCTCGGCGGCCTGGCGAGCGTGAACACACGCTTCCAGGCGCTGGGCCTGCCGGCCACGGTGCTGCGCAACTGGCTGCCCGATCTCAAGGGCACCAACACCACCAGCGCCCGCGACCTTGCCCGCACCATCGCCCTGGTGGACACCGGCGAGAAGCTCAGCCCCCGGGCCCGCGACCTTTACCGCGAGATCCTTTCGACATCAAACACCAACACCCTGATTCCCATGGGCCTGCTCAAGGGCCTGGGCAAGGGCCAAACCAATGCCGATCCCGACAACGACCTGCTCGCCAATGGCATCACCACCTACAACAAAACCGGCGACATCGGCATCGCGTACTCCGACGCCTCCCTTATCCAATTGCCGAATGGCCAGCGGGCCGTGGCGGCCTTCATGGTGAAGGGCCCCTTCAATGACCCCCGCTCGGCCGAGCTGATCCGAGCCATGGCGGCCACGGTGTCGCGGACGCTGGTGGGGAAACCATGAGCCCCCTCCCCGCAGCCCGTTCCCGCCCCGCTGCCGGCCCTTTCCGGGCGGGGTGGCCGCTCGCCGCCAAGGGGGTCCCGACGCTCGTGATCGCCCTGCTGGCCGTGGTCCTGGCCCGGCCGGTGGCCGCCCAGGATGGGGAGGCCTTACCGGCTCCCGCTGCAGCGGCCGCCACCGTGCCCACCAAGCCCCAGCCGGCCCCCACCGTGCTGCGCCGCCAGCGGGTGGCGCCCCTGCCAGGCGGGCTCGACCAGGTGCTGCTCCTCAACGACAACAACCCCGAGCTGATCCGCAGCGAGGGGATCCTGCTCTCGGGCTTCGATCCAGCCCGCGGCTGGAATGGCCGTCCCCTGGCGGTGAGAGCCGCCCACCTCAACGTGCCCCTGAACGGTGGCTTCGATCTGTTCAGCCATCACGTGTTCGCCGGCAAACCCGAAAGCCTCGATTCCACCCTCTGGCTGGCGGTGGTGGGGGCTCCCCGCGGCCCGGCGGCCGTGAAGCTGCGCCTGCGGAGCGGATCCACCGCCCTATCCCAGGCCACCGCGGCGGGACAAAGCGCCGCCCCCTTTCTGCCCCTGCCCACCCTGATGCGCCAGGAGAGCACCCAGCCGGTCTGGTCCGGACCCGGCAGCCGGGTGGCCACCGAGCTCCTGCAACGCAACCGCAGCCCGGAGCTTCCGGGCGAGTGGAACCTGCCGGCGGGGGTGCTCACCCCCCTGGTGGTGCTGCCCCTGCCGGTGCGGGGCCTCGATCCCCTGCTCAACGGCCGCAACCTGCAACTGCGGCTGGCCAGCGAGGCCCCGCTGGATCTGGCGGTGCTGGCGGCCTTCGGCCCGAACGACCGGCCGCCGGATCCCACCGTCTGGACCCGCATCCTCGAGGGTCCCCTCAGCCCGAAGGAACACGAGCCCACCCCCCGCGGCGCCAGCGGCCCGATGATCTACTCGCGGGTCAGCGGCGTGCAGGTGGGGAGCACCTGGCGGGGCAAGATCACCGACCCCGGCAGTCCGGTGCTGGCGGCCAGCCGGGCGCCGATCTCCTGGCCGATCGACTCGCTGGAGAAGGGCAGCCTGGGCACCGGCCAGGTGCAGACTGCCGAGCTGAAGGCCTTCTATCCAGGCACCGCCTGGGCCGCGCACGGCAACTACGGCGTGACCTACGAGCTCAGCCTGCCGTTGCGCAACGACACCACCGCGCCGCTGAAGCTCCAGCTGGCGCTGGAATCGCCCCTCAAGCACGACCAACCCCAGGGCGGCCTGCGCTTCCGGGTTAGCCCCTCGCCGGCGGTGATGTTCCGCGGCACGGTGGAGGTGGCGGGCCTCGATGGCGGCGACGGCAAGCCGCTCGGCCGCCAGGCCTTCCACCTGGTGCAGCGCGCCGGCCAGCAGGGTCCGGCCCTGGGAACGGTGACCCTGGCTCCGGGCCAGGAGCGCACCCTGCAGGTGCGGCTGATCTATCCGGCCGATGCCACCCCGCCCCAGGTGCTCAGCCTGCTGCCTGCCGAGACGGCTGTGAAACAATCCCCATCACCGCCGTCAACTGCTCCGTGAGTCAGCTCAGGAAGCGCAGGGTCTTCCCCTTCACCGCCATCGTGGGCCAGGAGGAGATGAAGCTGGCCCTGCTGCTCAACGTGATCGACCCGCGCATCGGCGGCGTGATGATCATGGGCGACCGGGGCACGGGCAAGAGCACCACGATCCGCGCCCTGGCCGATCTGCTGCCCGAAATCGACGTCGTGGCAGGCGACCCCTACAACAGCTCACCGGAAGATCCGGATCTCCAGAGCGTCGAAGTGCGCCAGCGGGCCGAGCAGGGTGAAGCCCTGACCAGAGAGAAGCGTCAGGTGCCGATGGTGGACCTGCCCCTGGGCGCCACCGAGGACCGCCTCTGCGGCACGATCGACATCGAGAAGGCCCTCAGCGAAGGGGTACGGGCCTTCGAGCCCGGCCTGCTGGCCAAGGCCAACCGCGGCCTGCTCTACGTCGATGAGGTGAATCTGCTCGACGATCACCTGGTGGACGTGCTGCTGGATTCCGCGGCCTCGGGCTGGAACACGGTGGAACGGGAAGGCGTGAGTGTGCGCCACCCGGCCCGCTTCGTGCTGATCGGCTCGGGCAACCCGGAGGAGGGAGAACTCCGGCCCCAGCTGCTCGATCGCTTCGGCATGAGCGTGGAGGTGCGCACCGTGCGCGATCCCGAGCTGCGGGTGCAGGTGGTGGACCAGCGCACCAGCTTCGATGCGGACCCCGACGGCTTCAACGACGCCATCCAGACCGGCCAGGACGCCCTGCAGGCCCTGGTGGTGGAGGCCCAGAACCGCCTGCCCCAGGTGTCGATCGACGACGACCTGCGCATCCGCATCTCGGCGGTGTGCGGCGAATTGGATGTGGACGGCCTACGCGGCGACATCGTGACCAACCGGGCCGCCCGCGCCCTCGCCGCCTTCGAGGGCCGCAGCGAGGTAAGCGACGACGACGTGGCCCGGGTGGTGGCCTGCTGCCTGCGCCACCGGCTGCGCAAGGATCCGCTCGAGCAGATCGATTCCGGCGATCGGGTGGTGAAGGTGTTCTGCAAGGTGTTCGAGCGGCCCGAGCCGCTTGATCGCAGCGCTTTTCAGCTGGCGTTGGCGGCCTGAAACCTGCAGCGGCCCGCTGCCGTGTCGCGGCGCACGTCGGACTGGCTGCCCAGGGCACCTGGAAGGGCCAGGCCGCCGACCAGCGTTGTCACTGGTCCGTCACCGATCGATGGCAGCCCTCAGCAACCACTCCCACCCCTTCGCCCAGCACACGCCCCTGCCCGTGGCCCTGAGCCTCGAGCCCCCGGCCGTTGCGGCCCCGGAACTTGCCGTGCTCTCGATTGTCTGCACCCTGCCCATTAGCGAGCCCCACGCCCCCCTCTCCTGGCTGGAACTGCTGGGGGAACGCTGAGTCCCAGGGGCGAACCGGTCGCAACCCCGCTCAAACCTCAGTTGTGAACCATCGATCGGATGGCGCATGGCGTGGCGCCCATCAGCTCGGCGACTCCGCCCAGACCCGATGAGGCTGCTCTCCTTCGCCCTCCTCGGGATCGCCGCCCCGAGCCTCCACGCCGCTCCAGCCTGGGCCACACCGGAACTGGTGCTGCTCCTGCGCCATGGCCACAAGAGCGGCGAGGCGGGTGACTACAACCTCTCACCCCAGGGATTCGAGCGGGCCGTCGCACTAGCTTCCCTGCTGCCCCGCTGCTTCGGGAGCCCGAACCAGATCCGCACGTTCTACCTCGATCCGGAGTCCAGCAAGAACGCCCGCAGCTACCAGACGGCCGTGCCGCTGGCGGTGGCCACCGGGGTGAACATCAGCATCGACATGGACTCCCTTGAGAACTCCTTCCGTTCCGGCAGCCACATCCTCACCGACCCTTCCTTCGATGGCCGGCGCGTGGTGATCTTCTGGGAACACCGGAGGCTGCCGGAGCTCGCCGCCGGCCTGGGCTGGCCCACGATGGCGCCGATCGGCAACGACGACTTCGACCAGCTGATCGTGCTGCGCTACCGGCCCGGCGAACGGCGACCGGAGGTGAGCCATTACAGCCAGTCTCGCTTGCTGGCCGGCCAACAGCGCTGTGAACCGCCGCCGGCACCCCACGCTGGCCCGCATCCCCAACAACGTCCTGGCCCGCTTTGAACACAGCGCCGAAGCCGCCGGCCAAGGGCCGACGCCACCTGCCTCTCCCACCGCCACCGCTCACCGATCCCCATGGCCGTATCCACCCCTCGCCGCTGCCCACGCCTCGAAGGGATCCGCAGGAAGGCCAAACTCCTCCCCGCCCTGGCCCTGCTGCAGAGCACCCTGGCCGCCCCACAGCCCGCCCTGGCCGGGCCCGCCGACTCAGCCCCCGGCATCGCTACCGGGCTAAGGCTCGATCCGCAAGCCCTGGGCCGCGTCACCGGCACACCTCCGGCGCTGGGTAGCCGGGAGGAGGCCGGAGAGCTGGCGATCCTGCTCTGGCTGCAGCGCCACCGCACGCCGGAGATGGTGGCGGCCACCTGGCTGCTGCTGGATCGCAACCTCAGCACCTTCAGCGGCGCCGTCGGCGCGGAGCTCGGAACCGCCACGCCCGCGCTCAAGGCCGCTCTGGAGTCCTTCATGGCCCCGGTGAACGCGGCCTACAGGGAGATCAAGCGGCAGCAGGCCCGCGTCCGCCCCTACCTCGCCCACCCTGAACTGCGCCCCTGCCTGCCGCCGTCGGCGACCGGCTCCTTCCCCTCCGGCCACTCCGTGTGGTTCCGGGCCACCGCCGAGCTGCTGGCCGACCTGCTGCCGGAGCGCCGGGACCGCCTCGAACTGGTGGGCCGCCAGGGCGGTGCCAATCGGGTGCTCTGCGGTGTGCACTACCCCTCCGATGTGGAGGCCGGCCAGCGCTTCGGAGCCGCCGCCGCCCGGCAGATCATCGCCAGCCCCCAGTGGCGCGCCTTCCGGGAGGATCCCTCCCTGCAGCAGGAACTGCTGCGGCTCCGCGCTACGGAGCAGGAAGCGCTGCCACCGATGGTGCGATGAACGGGCCCCAACCATGATCATCCTCGGCATCGACCCCGGCCTGGCCCGGGTGGGCTACGGCGTGATCGAGGTGGAGGAACGCGCGCCCTGGCGGCCGGGGGAACCCCGAGCCGAGCCGGGGGTCCAGCGCCTGCTCGACTGCGGCATGATCCGCACCGATCCAGGCCGCAGCGAGGGCGACCGCATGGTGGAGATCGCCGCCGACCTGCGCTGGCTGATTCGCCGCTGGCGTCCCGACCTGGCGGCGGTGGAGAAGTTCTTTTTCTACCGCTCCAGCACCACGATCGCGGTGGTCCAGGCCCGCGGCGTGGTGATCATGACCCTGGCGCGCTTCGCCATCCCGGTGGTGGAGTTTCCGCCGATGCAGATCAAGCTGGCCCTGGCCGGCCATGGTCACGCCGAAAAGGATGAGGTGCTGGCAGCGGTGATGCGGGAACTGAACCTTGAGCATCCCCCCCGGCCCGACGACGCCGCCGACGCCCTGGCCGTGGCCCTCACGGGCTGGTTCCAGCGATGACCAGCCCCGGAACGGCGGCCGGCGAGGCCGAGGGGACGCCACCACCGCCGGACAAGCGAGCGCTGCGGCGCCACTTCCGGAGCGTGCGGGCAGCGGCCCTGGCCGCCGCCCAGCCCCTGATCCTCGCGGCGGCACAGCGGGATCTGCCGAACCTGCTGCCGGCGGGGCAGCATCTCGGGCTCTACTGGCCCCTGGCGGGAGAGGCGGACCTTCGCTCCCTAGCCCTGGGGCACCCCTGCCTGGCCCTGCCCGCCGTGATTGGGGAGCCGCCCCGGCTGCTGTACGCGGCCTGGCGGCCCGACGCCCGCCTCGCCCCGGACCGCTGCGGCATCCCGGCCCCCCTGGGCCCCGAGCCGGAGCTCCCCCCCCAAGCCCTGGGCCTCCTGCTGGTGCCAGCCCTGGCCTTCGATCCCGCCAGCGGCATCCGCCTGGGCTATGGCGGCGGCTGGTACGACCGGCTACGGGCCGACCCGACCTGGCGGGCCGTGCCGGCCCTGGCGGTGCTGCCATCGGCCGGCCTCTGCCCCGGACTGCCCCGGGAGCCCTGGGATGTGCCCTTTCGGGGCTGGCTCGATGAGCGCGGGGTGCACAGCGCCGATGCCCGGGCCGGTGGCGACCCGGAGGAGGGGGATCCGGCTTCCGCCCCCCTGTAACGCATCGCAGCAGCTTCCTCACCACGGCCGGGAATTTGCCAGGATCACGGGATACGGAGCTGCGTTTCCTTGGACCCTCTGAGAATCACCCCCTGGAACGCAGCCCGAACCGCAGCCCATCCCTCCTGGGAAGAGCCCGGCACTTCCACCACCCCCAAGGCCCTGACCGCCGCCGAACGGATCATCGCCGCCGAGCTTCAGGCCCGCGGTGACGCCTGCGACGCCCTCTCGATGATGGTGAGTTCGGTGGCCAGGATGGTGCAGGCCAGCCGTTGCAGCGAGAATCGCTGGAATGCCGGTTGACCCCGCCTCCGGCCCCCCAATCCACCCGTCCACCATGCGCCGCCCCCTCCTTCCGGTTCTGCTCGGAGCTGCAACCCTGGTTTTCGCCCCGGCTCTGGCGCGGGCCCACGCCATCCACACCGATCTCACGGTGGTGGGGCACTCCCACAGCCACCTCCAGGCCGGCATTCCTGCCGCGGGCAGCAAGCTGGAGCTGGCCAGCCAGTTCTCCACGGGCCTGCCCGCCCGTGATGCCAGCGTGCGGTTGATCCCAGCCCAAGGGGGTACCGGGATTGAGCTGGGGCGCACCGATGCCGACGGGCGTTTGGCCTTCGCCCTGCCCGCCGGCATCGGTCGTGATGCCGAAATCCAGGTGGATGCCGGCGCCGGTCACCGCGACTGGATCGAACTCTCCGAGCTGGGCCGTCCGGCCCGGCAGGCCTCAAGGCCCTCGGCCGACCTGCCCGGCAACCTGCTCAGCCTGGCTCCCCTCGCCGCCCTGGGGCTGCTCGGTGGACTCCTCGGTGGCCTGGCCCGCCTCAACCGCCCGCGCGGTTGAGGGGCCCCTCCGGCATGGCGAGCACCGGCAGCGCAGCACTGGATCGCATCGTGGAGCGGCTCGGGAGCGCCGCCGAGCCCAAACGCCGCTACGAATACGTGCTCTGGCTGGCCAAGCGGCTGGAGCCCCTGCCGGATGAACTGCGCACCGACCACCGCAAGGTGCGCGGCTGTGTGTCGCAGGTGTATGTGGTGGGCAACCTGGTGGACGGCAAGCTCCACTGGCAGGGCGATTCCGACGCCCAGATCACCAAGGGGCTGCTGGCCCTCCTGATCGAAGGCCTGGAGGGCCTCAGCCCAACTCAGGTGGTGGCGATCGATCCGGCCTTCATCGCCGCCACCGGCCTGCAGGCGAGCCTCACCCCCTCCCGGGCCAATGGCTTCCTCAACATCCTCAGGGCCATGCAGGCCCAGGCGGCGGCGTTGGACGCTGGGCCGGTGGCTGCGGAGGATGCCAGGGAGGCGCCAAGCCCCGGCGATGGGGCATCGCCCGAAGGCGGCGGCAAGGGCTAAAGAGCTGGACTCTGGGCCAGGGGGCACCGCGCTCTGCGAGGGCGCGGCTTTGCTCCGATCTCCCCGCAGGCCGAAGGTTCTGCCCGCCGATTTCTAGGATCAGACGTTTGAGGGACCTGCGGCCCATGGCGATCGGTGTTGGCCTGCTGGGTCTGGGAACGGTGGGGGCGGGCGTGGCCGCGATCCTCATGGGTCCGGAGGGCCGCCATCCCCTGGTGGGCCAACTGGCGCTGCTCCGGGTGGCGGTGCGCGATCTCGACCGCCCCCGCCCCCTGGCGCTTGATCCAGAGCTGCTCACCACCAGCCCCGAGGCGGTGATCGACGATCCCGCCGTGGAGATCGTGGTGGAGGTGATGGGCGGCCTGGAGCCGGCCCGCAGCTTGATCCTGCGGGCGATTGCCGCCGGCAAGCCCGTGGTCACGGCGAACAAGGCGGTGATCGCCCGCTACGGCGAGGAGATTGCTGCGGCGGCAGCCGAGCGCGGCGTGTATGTGCTGATCGAAGCGGCCGTGGGCGGCGGCATCCCGATCATTGAGCCGCTGAAGCAATCGCTCGGCGGCAACCGCATCCAGCGGGTGAGCGGCATCATCAACGGCACCACCAACTACATCCTCAGCCGCATGGCCGATGAGGGCGCCGCCTATAGCGACGTGCTGGCCGATGCCCAGCGGCTGGGCTACGCCGAGGCCGACCCGGCCGCCGATGTGCAGGGCGGCGACGCGGCGGACAAGATCGCGATCCTGGCGGGCCTGGCCTACGGCGGTCCGGTGCCCAGGGCCGGTATCGCCACCGAGGGAATCGACCGGCTTGACGCCCGCGATGTGGCCTACGCGGCCCAACTGGGCTTTGTGGTGAAGCTGGTGGCCACGGCCGAGCGCGTGGGCGATGGGGTGGGGGCCCCAGGCGAGGCCATCCCCCTGGATGTGCGGGTTCATCCCACGTTGCTGCCAAAACACCACCCGCTGGCCGGCGTGCATGGCGTGAACAACGCGATCCTGGTGGAAGGGGATCCGGTGGGACGGGTGATGTTCTACGGCCCCGGCGCCGGGGCCGGCCCCACGGCCTCCGCGGTGGTGGCCGACATCCTCAACATCGCCGGCATCCGCCAGGTCAGCGGCTCCCAGGCCGGCGCCCCCCTCGACCCTCTGCTGGCGGCCAGCAGCTGGCGCCGCTGCGAACTGGTCGATGGTTCAGCCACCAGCCACCGCAACTACGTGCGCCTGCAGACCCGCGATGAGGCCGGCGTGATCGGCCAGATCGGCACCTGCTTCGGCGAGGCGGGGGTGTCGATCCAGTCGATCGTGCAGTTCGAGGGCAGCGAAGGGGAGGCCGATGGCGGCAAGGAGGGGGAGGCCGAAATCGTGGTGGTCACCCACGAGGTGCAGGAATCTGATTTCCGGCGGGCTCTGGCGGCGATCAAGGCGCTGAACGAGGTGAAGGCGATTGCGGCGTGCTTGCGCACGCTTTGATCCCTTCCTGACACGACACGGCCTCTGGTCGCCGGCCCCTGCGGGAGGTCCCGCTGACGAAAAAGGCGCACCATCCCGGGGGACGGCACGCCTGATTGACTCAGCTCGCTGTAGATCGGCAGCTCAGGTGATGCTCCCTCCCAGCTGGATGCGCCGACGAATCCGGCGACTGAAGCCAAACGCTGCTCCAGCGCCCAGCAGGGGCAAAGGACCGGGCACCTTAGAACTAGGCTTTTGCGTGTAGGTGTCCTTAAAGCTGTCTAGAACCGCTCCGGCAGGGATATCCCACAGGTTCCGCACGGTGAGGACAGAGCCACTCACCGCCACTGGGCGCTCATTCGAGCCATCGGTGGACACGATGTCGGCGAAGCCCAAGATGCTTTTGGTGATGAGGCTTCCCTCTGGCTCTCCGGTCACGATGCTGTCCAGCTCGGCGGTGGCGAATTGGAAATGCGGATCGGTGGCGAACATCTGGTAATCGAACTCGCCCGCATAGGGGCCGTTGCGATCGGGATTGAAGTTGAGGATCAAGCTGTATTGATCAGCTAGCGGACCGGGCGGTGGATCGATCGGGGTGTACTGGAAGCCGAGAGTTCCCTCCCGGGGACCCCCGACTGGCGCGGGGTTGTCCCCAAATTTCAAGAAGCCTAAATTAACAAGCTTGTCTGCGATCTTGAACTGCGTACCAAGGCCGGTGCTGGGATCGAAGGTCTCGCACTGCGGCGTTCCAACGGGCACCGTATCGGTGAGCGTGCCGAACCAGCAGAGGTTGCCGGGCACGATCGTGGCCTGGGCGCCACCGGCGGAGAGAAGGGAAGCCGTAACGCCGGTGAGACTGAAGGCAACAGCAGCCCTCGACCACCCAGCCTTTTGCAGCACTGAATAGAACATGTCTCGAAAAGAATTGACCCGCATAGGCTAATCGCTCTAATCACAATCAGACCGATGCAATCACTCTCGCCTGCGCCTATTTTACGCCGCCGATCTGCCGCACAATGCTCAAACCCTCCGATCAACGACGCCCGTCTATCGCCACATCACCGAACCAAGGCGAGGCCCGACCCAGCCCCCCAGCCCCTTCCTGTTCGCCTGGCCGAGGCAAAGACCATCCCGGGCGTCCCAGATGGTCTTTCGGCGTCCCGAGTCCCCCACATAGCGCTTCGGGCCCCCATGGGGCAGTAGAAATGCTTAAGAAATCTCCGTTGCCCGTCGTGGCAGCCCAGCCATGGACCTTCACCAGGGCGACTGCATCCAGCTCCCGCCTGCTGCCATCGGGGTTCTCGAGCCCCTGGATCCGGCCGGCGCCGACGCCCAGCTCTTCCAGGTGATCAGCGTCGACCAGCACGGCAACCGCTGCTGGGTACGCCGCTGGCCCCTGGCCCGCCACGGCTCGCCGGTGTTTGAACTGCCCCTGGGCCAGGTGCAAGGGGCCCTTCCCCACAGGCCGTTGCCGGCGGGGCGGCACGAGGGCTGAGGGGCAGCGCTGCGGATTCGGCCCGCCGACCCCCTTGAATGGGGCCGACTCGAGCAACAGGGCTTGCCTCCCGCCACCGGCCAGATCGTGCCCGCAGCCCCGCCGCGGCCCCTGCCAGCGGCGGCGCTCCGCCAGCAGGCGCGCCTCCTGGCCGGCCTCCTGGCCCTCGCCTCCCTCACCACCGCCTGCGCGCCGCCCCATCCCGCCGGCACCCTGATCGTGGCCAGCAAGGCCCGCATCGATTCCCTCGATCCAGCCCAGGCCTCGCGCTCCGGCCAGATGCAGGTGCTCAGCGCCCTGGGGGATCCGCTTTATGCCATCGCCACCGATGGCACGATCGAGCCGCGGCTGGCCAGCGGGCCACCCCTGCTCAGCGCCGATGGCCTGAGGGCCCGCATCCCGTTGCGCAAAGGGGTGCAGTTCCACGACGGCACCCCGTTTGATGCGGCCGCCATGGTGTTCTCGCTGAAGCGCTTCATGGCGATCGGCACCCTCGGCTACCAGTTCAGCGACCGCGTGAAGGCGGTGCGCGCCACCGGCAGCCACGAGATCGAACTGGAGCTCAAGGCCCCCTTCAGCCCCCTGAGCCGCCTGCTCTCAGCCATCTTTCTCACCCCCGTCTCCCCCACCGCCTACCGAACCCACACCGACAAACCCCTCAACGACCGTTTCGTGGGCACCGGGCCCTACCGCCTCGCTTTCTTCAACGGCCAGCAGCAAAGGCTCACCCCGTTCCAGGACTACTGGGGAGCCCGCCCCGCCAACGGCGGCATCGACCTGGTGACCCTCAGCAACTCCACCGCCCTGCTGGGCGCCCTGCGCAGCGGCGAGGTGGACGTGCTGCTCGCCAATGGCGTCGAGATCGACCACCAGCAGGCCCTCCACCGCGATGCCGCCGCCGGGCGCCTGCGGGAAGGCAGCGGGCCGCCCCTCTCGATCGGCTTTTTCTCCCTGCTCACCGACCAGCCGCCGCTCAACAACCCCCTGCTGCGCCAGGCCCTGGCCCGCAGCCTCGATCGCGCCACGATTACCCAGCGGGTGAGCCTCGGGATGCGGCCGCCCCTGCGCCAGCTGATTCCCCCCAGCCTGCCCGGCTCCGATCCGGAAGCCTGGCCCACCTACGACCCCGCCGCCGCCCGCGCCCTGTACCGCCAGGCCGGTTACTGCAACGGCAAGGTGTTCGGCCTGCCCCTCACCTTTCGCTCCGACATCCCCACCGATCGCCTGCTGGCCCTCACCTGGCAGGCCCAGGTGCGCCGCGACCTCGGCGATTGCCTGGAGCTCCAGGTGAGCGGCATGGAATCCACCACCGCCTACGACCAGCTCGGCAAGGGCGCCCTCACCCTCTTCTTCTATGACTGGATCGGCGACTACCCCGATCCCGAGAACTTCCTGACCCCCCTGCTGGGTTGCGAGAAAGTCGAAGCCAACCGCTGCGCCAAGGGCAACAGCGCCCTGAGCGGCTCGTTCTGGAGCGCCCCCGGCCTCGATGCCGAGCTCCTGCGCAGCAGCCGCATCGATGGGCCCGAGCGGGAGCGGTTGCTGCGGGCCATCCAGCGGCGCACCGCCACCGCCGTGCCTTACCTGCCGGTGTGGCTGATGGCGGAGCAGGCCTGGAGCGGCCGCCGAATCAGCGCGCCGCAATTCGATGGTTCCGGCCGCCTGCGGCTGGATCAGCTGCGCCGGCTGCCAGGGCCCCCTGCCACGCTGGCGGCCTCCCCTGGGGGCCCGGAGGCCCGCCGATGAGCCGCCGCTCCGACCTGCTCCGCTACCTCGGCGCCCGCCTCGCCCTGGCGCCGCTGATGCTTTGGCTGATCAGCAGCCTGGTGTTCCTGCTGCTGCGGGTGGCGCCGGGCGATCCGATCGATGCGTTGCTTGGTCCGAAGGCCCCCGCCGCCGCCCGCGCCGCCCTGCGCCAACAACTCGGCCTCGACCAGCCCCTGCTGGTGCAATACGGCCACTTCCTGGGAGATCTGCTGCACGGAAACCTGGGGGTATCGCAGGCCAGCAAGGAGCCGGTGACCACGATCATCCAGGGCAGCCTGCCCGCCAGCCTTGAGCTGGGCCTGGTGGCCCTGCTGATCGCCGCGGTGCTCGGCCTGGCGGTGGGCTTCAGCGGCATTGCCCGCCCCGAGGGGAAGGTAGATCTGGCCGGCCGCCTCTTCGGCATCGGCACCTATGCCCTACCCCCCTTCTGGGCGGCGATGGTGGTGCAGCTGGTGTTCGCCGTGTGGCTCGGCTGGTTGCCGGTGGGCGGCCGCCTGCCCGCCACCGTGCTGCCGCCCGAGGGCAGCGGGTTCTATCTGCTGGACAGCCTCCGGGCCGGCAACGACCAGCAGTTTCTCGGCGCCCTGCGCCACCTGGTGCTGCCCGCCTCCACCCTCGGCCTACTGCTCAGCGGCATCTTCACCAATGCCCTGCGTCTCAACCTGCGCCGCGCCCTCAGCTCCGACTATGTGGAAGCCGCCCGCAGCCGCGGCCTGAGCGAAACCCGGGTGGTGCTGCGCCACGCCCTGCCCAATGCCCTGCTGCCGGTGCTCACGATCACCGGCATCACCGTGGCCTCCCTGATCGGCGGCGCCCTGCTGATCGAGGTCACCTATTCCTGGCCGGGCATCGCCTTCCGCCTGCAGGAGGCGATCGCCCAACGGGATTACCCCCTCGTCCAGGGGATCGTGGTCGTGGTGGCGGCCCTGGTGGTGCTGGTCACCGTGGCGGTGGATCTGCTGGTGGCCCTGCTCGACCCTCGGGTGCGCTTCTGAGCCGTACCCCGCTTCCATACCCCCCAATCCCCGCCCTCACAACCTTGCCCGCCAGCGCCGGGCCGCCGCCGGATCAAGCACATAGGCCGTAATCCCGTCCTGCAGTCGCCGCTGGACCGGTAGGGGGTCCGCGGCGATCCCGGCGGTCCCGGCCGGTTCCAGCGAGTCGAGGAAGGCGCTGGTGAGACTGAGCAGCACCCCCTGCACCCGTAGGGGATCCACCCCCACCAGCTCCCGCCCGAGCCGCAGCAACACGTCGTCGCGCTCGGCCATCCGCACCGGTGAAAAATGGCTCCCCCCATCCACCACCACCAGGCGACTGCGGCGATCCGCCGCCGGCAGGAAGAGGGCCAGCTGCTCATCCAGCGGCGGTGTGATCAGATCGAGGCTGCCGCCCACCACCAGGAGCGGCACCGGCAACGCCGCCAGGCCGTTATCCGGCCAGAGGAGGCTGCCGAAGCCGTTGAACACCACCACAGCCCGCAGGTCGACCGGTCGGGGCGGAGTACGGGGCATGGCCCTGGCGGTGAGCTCGCACTGGAGCAGGCGGGAGGGATTGCTGATCGGCAGCCGTTCCAGGGTGGAGCGGCAACGGGATTTCAGGCCCGGGGTTGGGGGCACCCCTGCCGCCAAAAGGGCCGTGAGCCCGCCGAGGGAATGGCCAGCCAGCACCACCCCCTCTCCCTGCACCGGCAGCCGGCCCTGCCGCTGGGCGGCGATCACCGCCTCGGCATCGGCGAGGCGGCGGGCCAGGCTTTCGGCCCCGGGCGGTGGTCGCTGACCCACCAGGGCGGCCCGCATGGCCTGGCTGTCGCTGCCGGGGTGCTGCACCACCACCACCGGCCAGCCCCGCTGGGCCATCGCGCCAGCCAGCCAGCCCAATTGGTGGGCGTTGCCCCCTAGACCGGGCATCATCAACACCCATGGCTTGGTCTGGAGATCGGTGGCGCCAGCCGGTGGGGTCCAGATCCGCAGGGGCAACCCCTCGGGGCGGCCGACCACGGCCAGGCGCATCAGCTGGGGACGAATCGCCGGACCGCCTTCAGGGCTGCTGAATCCCCTGGTGCGGGGCAGGGGCATGGTCTGCAACGCCTGGAAGGCCCGCTGCTGGCGGACCAGCTGGCTGCGCCAGCGCTGGGCCAGGCCGATCAGACCATCGAGCTGGAGGTTGAGCTGCCGCTCCGGCATCGCCTTGAGCACATCCAGCAGCGAAACCTCCCGGCGCTGCTCCAGCAGCCGGCGCAGGGTGAGCTGCAGCATCGGGGTGCTGCTGCGGCCCTCCGGGGTGGTGAGCAGGGTGCCCAGTTCCCCCATCAGCTGGCCGCCGGCCCAGGTGTCGAGCAGCTGGCGGCCGAAACTCTGCTCCCGGAGCAGCGGTGCCGTGAGCATGCGGCGCAGATCGGCCCGACCCACGGGATCCAGCAGCCCCAGCCAGGGGGTGAGATCGTTGACGGAGGGGATCCTGGCGCCGGCCTGCCCATTCCAGGCCTCCAGCTGGTCGAGGTGGATGGGAATCTCCAGACCCTCCAGCCGCATCTCCAGGACCTCCGCAGCGCCGGCCGGGCGTTCGAGCGCCAACGGGCCCACCGATGCACCGATCAGCAGACTGGCGGCCAGGGCCCCGAAGCGGTGAGAGCGTGTTGCAGCAGCCGCAGGGGCCATCCGGATCGGAGTCCTGGTTGTCCCAGTTTCCCGCGCCGCTGCGGGAAGTGGCGATCGTGCGCCTGATCGCCTCGCTGGGGGTCGGCGGCGTGCTCTATCTCACCCCCCTGGTGTTTCACCAAGGGGCCTTCTCCGCCACCCAAATCACCACGGGCCTGGCCCTGGCCGCCCTGGCCGGCACGGGCGGGCGGCTGCTCTGCGGGGCGCTGCTGGATCAGGGCCTGCGCTGTTCCGTGCCGGTGCTGCTCGCCGCCGCCAGCGCCATGGCCGGCGACACCCTGCTGCTGCTGGCCCACGCCTTTCCCGCCTTCGCCGCTGGCCAGGTGCTGCTGGGCATCGCCGCCGGCCTCTACTGGCCCGCCATCGAGCTGGCGGTGCCCCTCACCTGCCCACCGCTGCCCTCAGCCCGGGCCTTTGTCCTGGTGCGCACCGCCGATGCCGCCGGCATGGCCATCGGCGCCCTGGCCGGAGCCACCCTGGCGGCGGCCGACCGGCTGAGGGGCATCTACGTCATCGACATCGTCTGCCTGGTGGTCCTGGTGCTGCTGCTGCTCTGGCGCCCCCTGCCGGATCACCGCCCATGCGAAGGCCCCCGGGGGCCAGCCCAGCCTGGCCGCTGGCTACCCCAGCTGGTGCCCCTGCTGCTGGTCTCCCTGCTGGCCACCACCATGCCCGCCCTGATGCAAAGCGCCCTGCCCCTGGACCTCGTCCAGGGGGGGCTGCGCCGTCCGGCCCTGGCGGCGGCCCCCGGCGCCCTCACGATCGGTCTTCAGCTTGGGCTGCTGGTCGTGATCCAGTGGCCGGTGGGACGGGCCCTGGCCCGCCGGCCGGTGAGCACCGGCCTGGCGCTGAGTCTGGTGTGCTTTGCGGTGGGCTCGGTGCTGCTGGCCCTTTCGGCGCTGCTGCCCTGGGGGCTCGCCCTGGTGCTAGCGGCCCAGCTGCCCCTGGCCCTCGGGGAGGCCGCCTTCCTACCCACCGCCAGCGAGGCGGTGGTGGAGCTCACCCCCCCGGAACACCGGGGTATGGCGATGGCTCTCTTCTCCCAGTGCTTCGCCATCAGCGCCGTGGTGGCGCCCCTGCTGGCCGGCGCCCTGCTCGAGACCCAGCGCCACGGTGCCGGTCTCTGGATCGCGATGGCCACCTTGCTGCTGGCAGGCCTCAACCCGGTGCGGGAGCTGCAGCGCCAGCTCCGGCGAGGGGTGCGGCCTCAGTCGCTGGGTTGAGACTTGGGGCTCCAGGCTTCGTGGGGCAGCGGCTCGGTGCCGTACTCCCAATCGTCGTAATCGGGATCGTTGCGGATCTGACGATGCACGTCCTTCTGCACATCAAAGTTGTGGGGCTGCTCCGGGCTGGGCGGCTGGGCCGCAGCCGGTGCCGCCTCGGCCGGATCGTTGGCCTCGCCCGCGGGGCCGGCCTGGGGAGAGGCGCCGGGGGGATGGCTCATGGAATGCCTGCTGGAAACCGATCAACCCCCATCTTCGCCGATCGCCCCAGCCCTGGAAGCGTTCGCAATCGAGGGGCCGGGCCACCACTGCTGCAGCTGAGCCGAGGGCAGGGGCCTCGAGAAATGGAAGCCCTGGAAATGGCTCACCCCTAGATCGAGCAGCTGGTCCAGCACCGCCTGGTCTTCCACCCCCTCCGCCACCACCCGTAAACCCATCCGCAGGGCCATGTCCACCACCAGGGTCACGATCTGGCGGGCATAGGGATCGGCATCCATCGCCATCACAAAACTCCGGTCGATCTTCACCTCATCCGGTTGGAGCGTGCCCAGAAGGCTCAGGGACGAATAGCCGGTGCCGAAGTCGTCGAGGGAGATCAGCACCCCCCGCTCCCGCAGTAGGCGCAGGTTGGCGCTCACCACAGCGTTGGTCTGGAGCACCGACCGTTCCGTGATCTCAATCGTGAGCCGTTGGGCAGGAAGGCCGTGGCTATGGAGCTCGCGATCCAGCTGCCCCACCAGCTGGGGGTCGGCGAGTTTGGAGGGGGGCAGATTCAGTGACAACCGCAGGTCCCCGTGGGTGTCGGCCCAATCCTTGAAGTTGTCCAGTGAGAGCTGGATCAGGTGGTCGGTGAGGGCATTCATCTGGCGGTAGCGCTCCGCCAGGTCGAGGAACACGTCCGGAGCCACGGGTCCCCTCTCGGGATGGGTCCAGCGGGCCAGGGCTTCGAGGGCCTGCACCTGGCCGTTGCGATCGAGAATGGGCTGGAACACCATCTGGAAGGCGTTGTCGCGGATGGCCTGGCGCAGGTCGCCATAGAGCCGGTAGCTATCGAGGTGGCTGTCGCTTTCCTTGGCATCGAAGAAGGCGATGTGGCTGCCGCTGATCTGCTTGGCCCGATACATGGCGATGTCGGAACGGAGCATCGCCGCCTCCCCATCGGCATCGCTGGGTTCGATCAGGGCGATTCCCACGCTGATGGTGAGCTCCACCTGCATGCCCTCCAACTCGACGGCGCCTTGGAAGGGGGAAGACAGCCGCCGCGCTAAGTCCATCAGGCTGCTGCGCGTGGCGTGATCGCTCGAATCCGCCAGGCTGCCGAGCTCGATCAGGATCGCGAATTCATCACCGCCATAGCGGCCGAGAAAGTCCTGATGACGGGTGATCTGGCGCAGTTGATCCGCCACCATCACCAGGGCCGCATCGCCCACGGCATGGCCGTAGGAGTCGTTGATGTTCTTGAACTTGTCGACATCAACGAACAGGATGGCCAGGTGGTGCTGTTGCCTGCGGCAGCGCTCCACCTGGCGCTGCATGTGCTCCATGAAGTAACGGCGATTCGGCAACTGGGTGAGGGGATCGAGCAGGGCCAGATTGCGGGCCCGCTCGAGAAAATGCTGAAACCGCGCGGTCAGCCGCTCCAATTTCTGCTCCATCGGCGCCGCCGCCAGCAGGCGAGTGGCCTGGGCGGATTCCCCCTCGATCAATCGGACCATCACCCCGTCCTCCCCCTCGAGCCCAAGGGGTCCCATGCCCATCCGCTTCAACAGCAGATCGAGGTCGCGGCTTGCCTGGCGGAGGCGTCGTTCGCTGTCTCGTTCGATGCTGCGGCGGATCAGCAGCTGCCGCCGCCTTTCCATCAGCATCACCGCCCTGACCCCCAGGAGTGCGGCACCAAAGCCCAATCCCACTAGCAGATCCCGCAGCCATTGCCTCAGCCATGGGAACTGAAACTGCTCCTCCACCAGGGCCAGGAGGGCGCCCTGCGGCCCATAGAAGTTTGGGGCCATCAATGGGGCAAAGGGGCCTTCACCCCCCTGCCGCGGGGCCGCTGGTGGGGGGGAGCTGAGCTGCGGGATCCTGTGCAACAGCCAGCGCAGCGGTTCGTTGTAGGCCGGCCCGAATGCAGGTTGGATCAGCGGCTCCAGCATCGCCAGGCTGCCGCGAGGGGGGGCGGTCGAATCGCTGTTGGTGATCCAGGTGGCCACTCCCATGTAGGGCTCACCCGAGGCCCCCGAGCAGATCAGTTGAATGCGGTCCCTCTGGGATCGCAGGCGCCCCAGATTGCTCTGGGTGCAGGCCAGCAAGGCCCGGTCGCTCGGATGGTTGTAGCCGCGGCGGCTGTAGCTCAGCCGCGGGCGGCCATCGGTTTCAAAAAAGAGGAAGAGCGCACTACCATCGAACAGCGTTGTGGCTTCAAGATCGGTGTCAGGGAAGCTGGGTTCTTGGCCACCGAACCAGGCGTAGAGGCTGTCCCACTTGGCCCAGTCGAAGGTGGTCCGTGCGATGCCATCGGCGCTGGTCTGCAGGATCGCTTTCGCTTGCTGCAGCTTCGCTTTGTAATCAGCCTTGAGGGCATCCATCCGGATGAAGCCATCCACCGCCAACAGGCTGGCCAGCACGAGCGAACCGGCGGCCAGGCGCCGCCAAGGAAAGAACTGGCCGCGGAGCGAGCGCCGCTCTTCCTTCCGCCAGGCCCGCAGAAAACCGATCACGCCGGCGAGGGGGGCACCGCCTCGACGTCGTGTTTGGTGCGGCCCGGCAGAGGAATGGTTCAGACCCACCTCAAACGTTGAACAAAAACTCCATCACATCACCCTCCGCCACGACGTACTCCTTCCCTTCACTGCGCAGCCAGCCCCGGTTGCGCGCCTCCGGCAGGGAGCCCGCCTCCAGCAACTGCTGCCAGCCGATCGTCTGGGCGCGGATGAAGCCGCGTTCGAAATCGGTGTGGATCACGCCGGCCGCCTGGGGTGCGGTCATGCCGGCGGTGATGGTCCAGGCGCGGGTTTCCTTCTCGCCGGTGGTGAAGTAGGTGCGCAGACCCAGCAGTTCGTAGGTGGCCCGGATCAGGCTCTGCAGGCCCCCCTCGCTCACCCCCAGGCCCGCCAGGAATTCGCCACGCTCCTGCTCGGGCAGTTCAATCAGCTCCGCTTCCACCTGGGCCGAGATCCGTACGCACAGGGCCCCCTCCTGCTCCGCCAGGGCCTTCACGGTCTCCACAAAGGCATTGCCGCCGGCCAGGTCGTCCTCGCTCACATTGGTGGCATAAATAATCGGTTTGGCGGTGAGCAGGCCCAGGGGCCGGATCAGGACCTCCTCATCCTCAGCCAGGGTCACCGAACGGGCAGCGCCGCCCTGCTCAAGCACCGCCTGGATGCGCTCCAGGGCACCATCTTCGAGCTGGGCCTCCTTGCTGGTGCGCAGCTGCTTCTTCAAGCGATCGCGGCGCTTCTCCACCTGGGCCAGGTCGGAAAGCCCCAGCTCCAGGTTGATGATCTCGGCATCGCGGCGGGGGTCCACCGAGCCCGAGACGTGGATCACGTCGTCGTCCTCGAAGCAGCGCACCACGTGCACGATGGCGTCCACTTCGCGGATATTGGCCAGAAACTTGTTCCCCAGGCCTTCGCCTTGGCTGGCGCCCTTGACCAGGCCGGCGATGTCGACGAACTCCACCCGGGTGGGGATGATCTCCTTCGATCCCGAGAGTGCCGAAAGCTGCTGCAGGCGCCCATCGGGCACGGCCACCACGCCCGAATTGGGCTCGATCGTGCAGAAGGGGAAATTGGCGGCAGTGGCCTGGGCGTTGGCGACCAGGGCATTGAACAGGGTGGATTTGCCCACGTTGGGCAGCCCCACAATTCCGGCTTTGAGCATGGGAGGAATCTAAGGGGCCTTCGGTTGTATCTCCTGTGCTCCAGGGCGGCGAACCGGACCCCACCCCTGGCCCTGGACGGCGAGACTGGAGCGCAGTTGGGCTCCTCCCATCTCGACTCCCGCCCCCCTTCGACCGGTGCCCCCTGGCGCACCAGCTCCCGCCATGGTGGTGCCCCTTCCTCCTGCTCCCCAGGCCCTGCCCCGGCGCAACCCTGTTTGGCGACGCCAACGTCCCTGGCTGGCCCTGCTGGCGGCGGTGGCCCTGCTGGCCGGCCTGGGGCTGTGGCAGCGGCAACGCTTCGCCGGGGCCAAGGATGTGACCCCCTTCACGGTGGTGGCCCGCTCCGGCTCCCTGCCCGGCTTGGTGAGTGCCACCGGCGAGCTGGATGCGGTGGAGAGGGTCAATGTGAGCCCCCGCCGCCAGGGCGTGATCGAGGCGCTCTATGTGGATGAGGGGGATGCGGTGCAGGCCGGCCAGGTATTGGCCCGCATGGATGCGGGCGACCTCAAGGATCGGGAGGATGAGCTCACCGCCAATTTGCGCTCCGCCGAGGCGGAACTCAAACGCAGTGCCAGCGAACGGCAACGCAATGAACCCCTCTACCGCCAGGGCGCCATCAGCCTCAATGACCTCAACCGCTTCCGGGCCGATGAGGAGGTGAAGCGGATGGCCCTGGCCGCCGCCCGCCAACGGCTGGAGCAGCGCCAGGTGGAGGGGGACGAGCTGCTGGTGCGTGCCCCCTTTGCGGGGGTGATCAGCCAGCGTTACGCCGACCCCGGCGCTTTCGTGACCCCCACCACCACCGCCTCGGCCACCGCCGGCGCCACCAGCTCCTCGATCGTGGAACTGTCCCAGGGTCTGGAGGTGCTGGCCAAGGTGCCAGAGAGTGACCTGGGCCGCCTGCGGCCCGCAATGGCCGCCTCGGTGCGGGTGGATGCCTTTCCCGATCGCCGCTTTGCGGCGCGCATCCGCCAGATCGCCCCCCGGGCCGTGAAGACCAACAACGTCACTTCCTTCCAGGTGAAGCTGGCCTTAGTGAATCCAGCTCCGGAGCTGCGCATCGGCATGACCGCCGACGTGGACTTCCAGACCGGCCGCCTCGAGGCCCGCACCCTCGTGCCCACGGTGGCGATCGTCACCGAGGATGGGCGCCCCGGGGTGCTGCTGGTGGGCAAGGACAGCCAGCCCAGCTTCAAGGCGGTGGAGTTGGGGGTGAGCAGCGGCCGCGATAGCCAGATCCTTTCCGGTCTGGATCCCGGCACCCGCGTGTTCATCGACCTGCCGCCCTGGGCAAAGAAGAAGCGTCCCTGAACGCCAGCCAGCCGCCTCGGCTGCTGGCTGGCGCCCCTCAGCCCCCCGCCGGGTCCGGATAGAGGAAGCGGCGGGCCGCCTCCACGATCCGACCGCTCGATTGGCCATCCCCGAAGGGGTTGTGGGCCCGGGCCATGGCTTCGTAGGCCGCCGGGTCTTCGAGAAGCCGTGCCGTTTCCGCCAGGATCGAGGCGCTGTCAGTGCCGATCAGCTTGGCGGTGCCGGCATCCACGGCCTCAGGGCGCTCGGTGGTGCGCCGCAGCACCAGCACGGGTTTGCCCAGGGCCGGTGCCTCCTCCTGGATGCCCCCCGAGTCGGAGAGCAGCAGGGTGCAGCCCCGCATCGCGGCGACCAGCTTGTCGTAATCGAGGGGTTCGATCAGAAAGGCGCGGGGATGGTCGCCGAGCAGGGCCTGCAGGGGCTCCCGCACGGTGGGGTTGCGGTGCATTGGCAGCAGGAGGGCGGTGTCGGGAAAGCGCTCCAGTACCGCCAGGAAACCCCGGCCGATGTCCTCCAGCCGTTCACCCCAGTTCTCACGGCGGTGCACCGTGGCCAGCAGCACGCGCTGGCGGTCCCAGTCGAGGCCTTCGATCGGCAGATCCGGCGCCGTGCGGGCCATCAGCAGCAGCGCATCGATCACCGTGTTGCCGGTGGTGATGATCTCGCCGATCACCCCGGAGGCCCGCAGGTTGGCGGCCGACCGCTCGGTGGGGGCAAAGTGGAGCTGGGCCACCTGGGAGATCAGGCGGCGGTTGGCCTCCTCCGGGAAGGGGTCAAACAGGTTGTCGGTGCGAAGCCCCGCCTCCACGTGGCCCACCGGAATCTGCTCGTAGAAGGCGGCAAGCGCGCTGGCGAAGGCGGTGGTGGTGTCGCCCTGCACCAGCACCAGGGCGGGTCGATGGGCGGTGAATTCCTGCTTCAGACCCTGGAGGGCCGCGCAGGTCACATGGGTGAGGGTCTGGTTGGGGGCCATCAGGGCCAGGTCGTGGTCGGCCACAAGGCCGAACAGCGCCATCACCTGCTCCACCATCTCGCGGTGCTGGCCCGTGAGCACCACCCGAGTGCGGAAGTCACCCGACCGCTGGAAGGCCTGGATCACCGGTGCCAGCTTGATCGCCTCAGGCCGGGTGCCCAGCACGATCGTCACCAGGGGGGCCGCTGGGGAAGCGGGGGGGGTCACGGGAGATGCGGCAGCAGAAACAGCAGGCAAGACCAGGCCGCAGACCCTCCAATCCTACGGATCTCCGCCGGTGCCCCCTAGCTCAGGCGTGGGCCAGCTCAGGCGCTAGCCCGCCCATGCCGTTCACCGGCAAGACGGTTCGGCGATGGTGGCCGTACCAAAGGATCGATGCGACCATTGGCCCCGCAGCCTCCACGCCGGAGCCATGGCCGAACTGCCCTTTGCGTTCAGCCCCAGCGCTCCCCAAGTGGTGCCGCCACCGCAGGCAGCCGCCGCTCTGGCAGCCCCTGCCCTGGCGAACAGCGAAACGCCTGCCATACCGGCGGAACCGCCTTCCAACCTGGAGGCGATTGTGCGCATCGCCTTCGACAACAACGCTTCCGACATTCATCTGGGCGTCGCTGAGGTGCCCCGCTTCCGCCATCGCGGGGACATTGTGGCCACCCCCTGGCCCGTCACTGAGGCCGAAATCTTCCGCGACTGGCTACGGGAAGTGCTCGACCCAGGCCAGCTGGACAGCTTCAAGCGTGAAAAGGAATTTGATGGATCCCACGCCTTTCCCTTCGTGAGGGTGAGGATCAATCTGCTGGAAACTGTTCAGGGGCCGGCCATGGTGCTGCGCCTCATTCCCCGGGAGATTGCCAGCCTGGCAACCCTGGGACTCCCGAATGTGATGAAGGATCTGGCCGCAAAGCCGAAAGGGATGATCCTGGTCACCGGAGCCACGGGCTCGGGCAAGAGCACCACCCTGGCGGCACTTATTGATTACATCAATTCCACCATGCAGAAGCACGTACTCACCATCGAAGATCCGGTGGAGTTCGTGCACAGCAGCAAGCAGTCCCTCATCCGTCAGCGGGAAGTCGGCAGCCACACCAAGTTATTCCAGAACGCCCTGAGGGCAGCCCTACGCGAAGATCCCGATGTGATCCTGATCGGTGAGATCCGCGATCAGGAAACCCTCAGCACCGCCATCAAGGCCTCCCAGACCGGCCACCTCGTGTTCGGCACCCTCCACACCAGTTCCGCGGTGCGCACGGTGGAACGGGTCCTCGGCATGTATCCCCCCCAGGAGCAGGGGGCTGTGCGGAGGGCCATCTCCGAAACGCTGCTGGGGGTGATCTCTCAGGGTCTGATCAAGACTACCGATGGCAAAAGAGCCGCCTTCCACGACATCTTCATCAACACCGATGCCTGCCGTGATTACATCATGAGCGGTGAACTCGATGAAATCGAAGCCATCATGAGCCGCAGCGCCTTCGACGGCATGCAGACTGCCAACCAGGCCCTCGCCAGGCTGGTTCAGGATGGAAAGGCCACGGCCGAGGATGCGATCTCCCACAGTCTCCGCCCGGGCGAACTGGCGCAGACCCTGCGCGGAAGAACCTGAAGCCAACCGCCCTGACAGAGGGTGACCTTCAGCTGGTGTGGGTCGCGGCCAGTCGAGCCAGGAGAAGCACGGTGAGGCCCACCGACAGTCCGACCATGGCCAAGCGGCCGTTCCAGATCTCGGCCTGGGGGGTGAAGCCCCGGCGCCAAGAATTGAGCTCCTCCTGGGAGACCGGCTGAGGCGCATCGGTACTCACCGCGGCAGGAGGCGCGTCGCCGGCCTGGATCCCCGCGGAAGGGATCGGAGCTGCATCGGGGGTGGACTCAAACGGCACGGGATTCGCCGGGGCCATGGGCACTGACGGCCTGCGGCCGTGCCTGTTGGGTCATTACACCCTAGGGGCATTAAAAGCAGGGCTGGGTTTCGTAAAGCCGATCGGCTTCGCCAAGGGGGAAGCGAGGGGCCACCCCGAGCCCGATCGGGCTGTGGCATCCGCTCCGCAGCCGCTCGCAGGCCGCCACCCCCACCATGGCGGCGTTGTCGGTGCACCAAGCCAGGGGAGCGACCCGCCAGGCCAGCCCGGCCGCCCCGGCCCGCTCCGCCAGCAGCCCCCGCAGCCGCCGGTTAGCGGCCACCCCACCCACCAGCACCAGGGTGTCGAGCCCCTCATCGAGAGCACAGCGGCAGCTGCGCTCCACCAACACCTCGGCCACCACCTGCTCGAAGCTGGCGGCCAGGTCGGCGAGGGGTAGGGGGGTCCCGGCGGCCCTCAGGGCCTCCACCTGCCGCAACATGGCGGTCTTGAGGCCGCTGAAGCTGAAGTCGTAGGGATGGAATCCGCCTTCGGGGCGGGACACCCGGCCCTTGGGCAGAGCGAAGCGACGGGGATCGCCACCGTGGGCGGCAGCCTCGATCGCCGGCCCCCCGGGGTAAGCCAGCCCGAGCAGGCGGGCCACCTTGTCAAAGCACTCGCCGGCAGCATCGTCGTGGCTGCGGCCGAGCCGCCGGTGCAGGCCCGGTGCGTCCACCCGCACCAACTCGGTGTGACCGCCGCTCACCAGCAGCACCAGGGCCGGCCCCTCGGGGGGATCCTCCCCGAGCCTCACCGAGGCCAGATGCCCCTCAAGGTGATGAATTCCCAGGAAGGGCTTGTGGTGGAGGCGGGCCAGGGTGCGGCCGGTCACCGAGCCCACCAGCAGGGCGCCCACCAGTCCAGGCGCCACGCTGGCGGCGATCGCATCCACCGCGCCAAGGTCCACACCGCTCTCGGCCACCACCCTCGCCACCAGGCCAGGCAGCGCCTCCACATGGCGGCGGGAGGCAATCTCCGGCACCACCCCACCCCAGCGGGCGTGCTCCTCGATCTGGGAAGCCACGGCGCTGGCCAGCACCCTGCGATCGGCCACGATCGCCGCCGCCGACTCGTCACAACTTGTTTCGAGGGCCAGAACGGTTGGCATTGGCTCCGGTGGGCTCCCGTACTGTCGCCGGGTGACATCCTGCCCTGCGGCAGCCCCTGCCCGGCTCCTCCCCATGCGCCGTCTCTTCGCCGTACTTCTCTCCGCCTTTCTGCTCCTCGGCTTTGCGCCGGTGGTGCACGCCGACATCGGCGGCCTCACCCCCTGTGCCGAAAACGCCCGCTTCCAGCAGCGGGCCGGCACCGCCAAAACGGCCCAGGCCAAACACCGCTTTGAGATGTACAGCAAGGCCCTCTGCGGCGCCGATGGCCTTCCCCACCTGATCGTGGATGGCCGCTGGAGCCACGCCGGAGAGTTCATGATCCCCGCCATCGCCTTCCTATACATCACCGGCACGATCGGCTGGGCTGGTCGCACCTACCTCCAGGCCGTGGCCACCCGCAAGGACGCCACCATGCACGAGATCCAGATCGACGTGCCCCTGGCCTTCAAGAGCACCCTGGCCGCCGCCAGCTGGCCCCTGGCCGCCTTCGGCGAATTGACCAGCGGCAAACTCACC
>Ga0310334_100081_pt1 | contig 30158 bp, 24 predicted proteins | sample LakMicMIDCLREDC7_FD_195548 | JGI IMG/M metagenome (GOLD analysis project Ga0310334, IMG submission 195548) | Enriched freshwater cyanobacterial communities from Lake Michigan, Michigan, United States - MI23.DCL.RED.C7 (v2) (version 2) | ecosystem: Environmental > Aquatic > Freshwater > Lake...
CCCGACGGGAGTTTCCCCCCGCCTTCATCAACGCATATTCCCATCGCTTCCTCGCCGATTACCAGTCCGGCACCGTTGAGTTGCCTAGGGATCTCAGCACCCACCGGCTGCCGGTGGCCCTGTAACGCCATGCCGCGATCCCCCTCCCACCGTGGGCGCCAGGCGGCCCATTTCCTGCTGGTGCCGGAACTTCTCTATTCCCCTCCAAACCGGGCCATCATCGAGGCGCTGCTGAGCTGCGGCTATGCGGTGCATGTGTTCTCCCCGGGCACGCCGCAGGATCCCGCTGAGTACGGACCGGATGTGCACACCCACCGGGCCGAGTATTCGATGCGCTGGCTCCGCCGCCATCTGCTCAGCCGGCGGTGGTGGAACTTCGACTGCTTCTCCGGCACCAGCGAGGATCCCCTGGCCGTGGTTGGACTGCTCTCCGCCCTGACGGGCCGCCCCTGTTTCTCGCTGGTGGATGAGATCAAATCCGGCGCCTACCGGGGCAACAGCCCGGAGCGCTGGAAGCAACTCTGCCGCTGGGCCATGCGCCGCTCGCACTTCACGATCGTCAACGACGACTCCCGGGTGAGCCTGCTGCGCGACTACGCCCAACTGGCCGACGACGCCAGGGTGGAGGTCTACCCCGGCTGCTTCCATCAACCGCCCAAGCCGGATCCAGATCTCCGCCGCGCCCTGCGGCAACGGTGGGGCCTGGCGGAGGATGCCCTGGTGATCGCCTCCTCGGGGGCCTTCAATCTCACTGCCGGAGCCGACTGGCTCGTGCAAGCACTCCAGGAAGAACCGGGCCTCCAGGCCGTGATTCAACCCCTGGCGGTCAGCCCCCTGTGTCTGTTCCTGCTGCGGCGCCTCGGACTGGAGGGGCGCCTCTACCTTCAGGAGGAACGGCTGGGCTGGCAGGAAGCCTGGCGCTCCGCCGTGGGCCTCGACATCGGTCTGGCGATCTATACGAATCCTGCCCCCCAGTTTCAGCACATGGGGATCAGTTCAAACCGTCTCTGTATGTTTCTAGCCATGGGAGTTCCGGTGATCGCCACCCGACAGCCGAGCTTCCGCTTCATTGAAGACTACAACTGTGGTGTTCTGGTGGAGAATTACGATCAATTCGTCGCCGCCATTCGCCACATCGGCGCCCATCTTCCCGCCATGCGGGAGAACTGTCACCGCTGTTTCAACGACTACATCATGCCGCCGGACCGCTACCCACGTTTACGTGAGGCGATCGCGTCCTTACCCGGCCGCTGAACCCTCCTGACTCCCCCTCTCCCAGACCTTCCTTGGCACCCGCCGGCAACCTTCGGTATCGTCTTTACTGCGCCGGACGCGAGGCCGGCTGGGCTCTACGTCGCCGCATTCCGACGCGATTCCTGCCACCGCGCAGCGATCTGGCAGGAGCCTTCAGCATTGGAGTGACGACTTATAGCGAACGGTATGAGCGCTATTTCAAGCCGCTGCACCGGAAACTGAGCCGTATTTTTCCCGAAGTCAGCATCACCGTGGCCGTGAACGGTCATGGCACTCCGGAAGCGCAGGCCGCCTATCTCCATCGCCTCGAGCAGGAGATCTGTCAGGGAGCGCCACCCCACCAGCGCTTTGTGCTCTACGACCGGGCCCACGGCCTGACCACCCTCTGGAACGCGATGCTGGCCGCCTCCCCCGCCGATCGCCCCCTGCTGATCCTCAACGACGACCTCGCCGTTGACGGATTTCTGCGCCGCTGGGCAGAGGGCTTCAGCTGGTCCAGCATGGACCTGAGCCTGCTCAACAGCTCCTGGTCGCATTTCGTGATCGCTCCGGCCACCGTGGCCCGGGTCGGGGCCTTCGACCCCGGCTTCCCGGGCATCGGTTTCGAGGACATGGACTACACCGCTCGGGCCGGCCTGGCTGGTGTGGGGATCGCCAACCATCTGTGCGGCTACATCCGCCACCAAGACCACAAACCCGAGGCCACCTCGTTCGACGACATCTCAGGACGGGTCTGGGGGAAATACACCTCGGCCAACCAGGCCCACTTCGCCGACCAGTGGGAGACCTGCCCCCCAAGCGACGGGGTGTTCATCAAGCAGCTCCACGGCCATGTGCGACCCCGCCGCCCCGTGACACCCCTGGCGCTGCCAACCATCCCGGCCGAGGCCTGGGAGGGTTCGGTTCTGTACCCCGACCGGACGGCGTGAACCTGCTCTTCGTGGCCCCATCCGCCTACCTGCTGGGGGGCGTGCAGGACTGGCTGGCGGATCTGGTGGCCGCCCAGCGCCAGCGGGGGATGACGGTGACGGTGGCCGTCCCCGATGACGCCATCCATCGGCGGGCCCCCTACGCCGAGCGCTACCCCAACCTGGCGCCGATCCCCTTCCGCAACCCCACCGGCAGCGAGGCCGGTCGCATCCAGGCGCTGGAAAATCTACTGCGGGCCCATCCCGACCATCTGGTGGCAGGGGTGAACATCGCGGCCCTGTACCCCGCGATCCGGCGACTGCGGCGCCAGGGAGCCTTTCGGGGCCGGCTGGTGATGACGCTGCACGCGATCGAAGCGGACTACTTCGCCGATCTGCGCGATCAGAACGACATTCTCGATGCCCTGGTGGTGACCAACCTCCTCAGCGGCGAACTGGCCCGCACCCTCGGCGGCATGGAGGCCAAGCGGGTGTTCTATGCGCCCTACGGGGTTCAGCTGGGGTCCGGCTTGGGCGAGCCGGCTCCAGCCACCGAAGCGGCAGGCACGCAACCGCTTCGGATCGCCTGGGTGGGCCGGCTGGACCAGGCCCAGAAACGGGTCCAGGACCTGGCTCCCATCCTCGAGGCCCTCGACGCGGAAGGCATAGCCTTCCAGCTCACCATCGCCGGCGATGGTCCAGAACGCCCCCTGGTGGAGACCTCCCTGGCCGGCCGAATCGCTGCCGGCCAGGTGATCGTCGCCGGCGCGATCCCACGGCCTGAGCTCACCCGGCGGATTTACCGCACCCATCAGGTGCTCCTGATCACCTCGGAATGGGAAACCGGACCGATCGTGGCCTGGGAGGCGATGGCCGCCGGTATGGCAGTGGTGAGCAGCCGCTACGTGGGTTCAGGTCTGGAAGGGGCCCTGGTGCAGGGAAGCACCGCCCTGCTCTTTCCGGTGGGAGACGCCCGGGAGGCCGCCGCCCAGTTGGCGTGCCTCAGAAATCCTGCAAGGCTGCGAGAGTTGGGCGTAGCGGGCTTCGATCTGGTGAAACGGCGCTATTCGCGGGAAGCCTCCCTGGCCGCCTGGATGGCCGCCTTTGAGGCTGTGGCGGCCCTCGATCCCCTGCCAGCGCCGAATCGGGCCGTTCCGATCGCCGCAGCCGGTGGCCTCGACCGCCGACTCGGACCGGAGAGGGCCGAACGGCTTCGCCGTCTCTTCCGCAGACGCTTCCGCCATCGGGAAGCCGGCAGCGAATGGCCCCATAGCGGCCACTCCAGCGGCGATGACGCCTCCCTGCTGGAACTGGCCGGGGCGATCGACCGCGGCACGGGGGCCCATGACTGAGACGGCATCCCCACGGCTGCGGGAGCAGCTCGGCGTGTGGTTGAAGGACCGCTGGCGCTGGGAGCGGGCCCTCCGCTCGTCTTCCCGCCGCTATCTCGGCCTGGCCAACCGCAGCGAAAGCCTGGAAGCGGCTCCCGATGGCGAGGGTTTCGCCTGTCGCTGGACTTACACATCGCGCCTCCATGCGGCCCAGGTCCAGCCCCGACTGGCCCAGCGCCTGATGGGGCGCTGCCTGGGGGATGCGCCGATCGGACGGCGTCCGGCGCCGGCCCCCTTCAGCGCCCCCCCCCAGATCAGCGTGCTGATCGGTCACCGGGGTACGGAGCGCCTCCCCCTCTTGCTGGCCACCCTGGAATCGGTGGCCGCCCAGGAAGGGGTGAGCCTGGAATGCCTCGTCATCGAACAGGACACCACCCCGCGGATCAACGCTTCGCTGCCCAGCTGGGTGCGGCACATCCATGCACCGCTTAGCGAACCGGATGCCCCCTACAACCGCTCCCACACCTTCAACGTGGGGGCCCGGGAAGCCCGCTCGCCGGTGTTGCTCCTCCACGACAACGACATGCTCGTGCCACGCGGCTATGCCCGGCGCATCCTGCAGCGCATCAGCAACGGCTATGCGGTGGTGAACCCCAAACGCTTTATCTTTTACCTCAACCCGCAGCACAGCCAGGCGGTGCTGAACCACGGGGCCCCCTACGACGAGAAACCAGCCGATTACATCGTGCAGAACCTCGAAGCCGGCGGCAGCATGGCGATCACGGCCGAGGCCTACAACCGGGTGGGTGGCATGGATGAGGAATTCCGGGGCTGGGGAGGGGAGGACAACGAATTCTGGGATCGCTGCCTCACCCTGCCCACCTGGATCTGGGGGTATGAACCGATCGTGCACCTCTGGCACCGGGGCCAACCCCTCAAGGGCGAAGGCGACAATCCCAACCTGGAGCGGGCCCGCAACCTGATGCGTCGCCCGGCCCAGGAGCGAATCGACGACCTGCGGCGGCGGCGCCAGCACGGCGATGGCGGGAGCTGACGCCATGACCGCGACGATCGGACGGGATCCCGAGCTGGTGAGCACCATCATTCCGGTGCACAACCGCTCCGATCTGCTGCGGGAAGCGGTGGCCAGCGTTCTGGCCCAGACCTACCGGCCGATCGAGATCGTGATCGTGGACGACGGCTCCACCGACGACACCGCCGCCGTGGCTGAGGAGCTGGCCCGCTCAAGCCCGGCGTCGATCCTGGTGATCCACCAGCCCAACGCCGGTCCCGGTGCAGCCCGGCAGCGGGGGCTGGAGAGAGCCCGGGGAAGCTTCGTTCAGTTCCTGGATTCCGACGACCTCCTCCTGCCCGGCAAATTCGCGGCCCAGGTGGAGTCCCTGCGCCAACAACCCGACTGCCAGATCAGTTACGGACCCAGCCTGGAGGAAAATCATGCGATTCATCCGGTGCGGCGCCGTGGACCGATGCGCGGCACCGGTGAGGTGAGACCCACCCTGTTTCCCCACCTGCTGGTGGAACGCTGGTGGACCACCAGCTGCCCCCTCTACCGCCGCGACCTCCTGGATCAGATCGGACCCTGGCGCCGTTGGATCAATGAGGAGGACTGGGAGTACGACGCCCGGGCGGGGGCCACCGGGGCTCGGCTCGCCTGGGTGCCGGAGGATGTTTCCGTGCGACGAATCCATCTGGCCGACGGCCACCTCAGCGACGAGGGCTGCGAAGATCCCCGCAAGCTTGCCCACCGAGCCCTGGCCCAGGCCTCTCTTTTCCAGTGCGCCCGCAGGGCGGGGGTGGCCCGTGACAGTGCCGAAATGCGGCACTTCGCCCGATCAGCCTTCCTGCTGAGCCGCCAATGCGGCCTTGCCGGTGTCGACGACGCCTCCCGATCGCTCTTCCAGCTGGCCCGGACCGCCTCCACCCCCTGGCGGCGTCGATCGCCCGAATTCATGCTCTACGGGCTGCTGGCAACCCTGGTGGGCTGGCAGGGAGCCGCCAGAGTCAGCCTTGGGCTGCGCCGCCTGATGCCCCGCCGCACCGCCCCATGAGCGCAACACGTCCGCTGGTTTCCGTGGTGATGGGGGTGCGCAACGGGTCCGGGACCCTCGAAGCCACCCTGAGCTCCCTCACCCAGGGGCAAAACCTCGACCTGGAGGTGCTGGTGATCAATGACGGCTCAACTGATCAGACCGGCCCGCTGCTGGATCGCCTGGCCGCCGCTGATCCCCGCATCCGGGTGCTGAACCGTGAGGGTCGGGGGCTCACCAAGGCCCTGATCGAGGGCTGCCTGGAAGCCCGGGGCAGCTTCATCGCCCGCCAGGATGCCGGCGACCGCTCCCTACCGGGACGACTCGAGCAGCAGGTGGCCTGCCTCGACGCCGATCCAGGTGCCAATCTGTGCTCCTGCCACGTGCGACTGGTGGTGGAGGAAGGGGCCACCGCCACCGTGAACCGGCTGGCCGAGGAAAGCCTGGCCGATGGACTCACCGGGCCGGCCATCCATGGATCGGTGCTGATGCGCCGCGAGGCCTATGAACGGGCCGGCGGTTATCGGGCAGCCTTCTATTACGCCCAGGACCTCGATCTCTGGAGCCGAATGGTGGAATCCGGGCGTCACCGGGTGGTGCCCGAGGTGCTCTACGAAGCCACCCTTTCGCCCGGATCGATCAGCGGTTCGCGGCGCCAGGAACAGGAGGCCTTCCACGCCCTGATCGTGGCGGCCACCCGGGCCCGGCGGGCCGGGGAATCCGAGCTTCCCTGGCTGGAGCAGGCCGAACAGCTGAGCGAGAGCTGCCGCAACGCCCGCCGCAATCCCCGCCGCGAAGCCGATGGGGCTTACTTCATCGCGGCCTGTCTCGCCGCCGACCATCCCGAGCTCTCCCGCCGCTACCTGGAGCGCACCCTGGAGCTGAACCCCTTGCACCTCAAGGCGCGGCTTAGGCAGCTGAGGGCACGATGAAGCTCACGGTCGCCATCCCCACCTACGGCCGCGACGGTGTCCTCACCGCCAGCATCGCTGACCTGCTGGCCCTCGATCCGCCCCCCTGGGAACTGCTGATCGTGGACCAGACCCCGCGCCACGATGCGGCCACGGAAGAGCGGCTGGCCCGCTGGCATGACGAGGGCCGCATCCGCTGGCTGCGCCTGGAGCGCCCCTCAATCACCGGTGCCATGAACCGCGCCCTGCTGGAGGCACGCGGCGATCGCATCCTGTTCCTCGACGACGACATCCGCCCCGACCCCAACCTGCTGCGGGCCCATCAACGGGCTGGCGAATGCGATCCCGAGGCGATGGTGGCCGGCCGGGTGCTGCAGCCCTGGCACAACGAACGGGAGGACCCCCCCGGGGCGCCCTTCCTGTTCAACAGCCTCGAACCCCGCAGCCTGCAGGCCTTCATGGGGGGCAACGTGGCCATTCCGCTGCCGCGGGCCCGCGACCTGGGGGGCTTCGACACCAACTTCGTGAAGGTGGCCTATCACTTCGAGGCCGAATTCGCCCACCGCTGGTGCGACAGCGGCGGCCGCATCAACTACGAACCCACCGCCCTGATCCACCATCTGCGCGCCGAACGGGGTGGCACCCGCAGCTACGGCAAGCACCTCACCACCCTGCAGCCCGATCACGCGGTGGGGCGCTACTACTTCCTGCTGCGCACCCGGGCGCCTGGCCAGGCCCTGATCGGCTCGATCGCCGCCCTGCTGCAGTCGGTGCGGACCCGCCACCACCTCAGGCGGCCCTGGTGGATTCCGGCCACCCTGCTGGCCGAGCTGCGGGGCCTGCTCTGGGCGTTACGCCTCAACGGCCGGGGGCCTGGCCTGCTCGACACCCGAACCCCCCGGCTGCTCGTGGTCGGCAGCCATCCGGTGCAGTACCACACCCCGATGTTCCGCACCCTGGCCGCCGATCCGGCCCTGGCGAGCGATGTTCTCTACCTCTCCCTGCCGGATGCGCGCACCCAGGGGCTTGGCTTCGGCGTGGCTTTCACCTGGGATGTGCCCCTCCTGGAGGGCTACCCCTGGCACCAGGCCCGCAGCGGCCGCGGCCAGGGCATCACCAGCGGCTACGGCGGGGTGTGGCTCGCGAACCCCCTGGTGGAGCTGGGCTGGGGACCCTCCCGATTGCGGCCGGATGCGATCTTCCTCACCGGCTGGCATTTCCTGGGCCTGGTGCAGGTGCATCTGGTGGCCCGGCTGCTGCGGATCCCGGTGATCCTGCGGATGGATTCCAACGGAGCCCGCCCCCGCTCCTGGTTGCTCAATCAGATCTATCGCGTCCTGTTCCGGGGGGTGGCGGTGGGGCTGCCGGTGGGGATGGCCAATGCCCGCTGGTACCGAAGCAATGGCGTGCCTGAGGATCGGCTGATCCCCTCTCCCCACTTCATCGACAACGCCAGCTTCGCCGCCCAGGCCGCCGAGCAGCGCAACCAACGCCAGGAGCTGCGCCAGTGCTGGGGGATCCCTGAGCAGGCCTTCTGCTTTCTGTTCGCCGGCAAGCTTCAGGACAAAAAACGGCCCCAGGACCTGCTGGAAGCGCTACGCCTGCTCAAGCAGAAATCGCCAACGAGCCCCCGTCCGATTCATCTGCTGATCGTGGGCAGCGGCCATCTGGAGGAGGCCTGCCGCGCTCAGGTGGCAGCCCAAGGCCTGCCGGTGAGCTTTGCCGGCTTCCTCAACCAATCGGCCATCGCCTCGGCCTACGCCGCCAGCGATTGCCTGGTGCTCCCCTCCGACCACGGGGAGACCTGGGGACTGGTGGTCAACGAGGCCATGGCCTGTGGCCTGCCGGCGGTGGTCAGCGACCTGGTGGGCTGCAGGGAGGACCTGATCGTGGAAGGGGAAACCGGCCTGAGCTACCCCTGTGGCGATTCCTCCGCTCTGGCGTCCTGTCTGGCCCGCATGGCCCTTGATCCGGAAACCAGTCGCCGGATGGGGCAGAGAGGCAAGGATCTGGTCGAGCACGCGTTCAAGGTGGAGGCAGCAGCGGCCGGTATCCGGGCCGGGGTGATGCGGGTGGTCGGACGAACCCCTGCCGCCAAGGAGCGATGAGCGCCCCCCTCCGGGTACTCCACGTGATCCCCTCGATCAGCCCGCTGCGGGGCGGACCGAGCAAGGCGGTGCTGGAGATGGTGGCAGCCCTCCGCCAGCGGGGAGTCGACGCCTCGATCCTCACCACCAATGACCATGGTCCCGGCGTGGATCCATCGCTGCCCACCGGGCATTGGATCGACCGCCAGGGCCTGCCGCTGATCGCCTTTCCACGCTGGAGTCCCCCCGTTCCCGCCCTTCGGGAGTTCGCCTTCAGCCCCGATCTGGTGCGGTGGCTCAAAGGCCATATCCACAACTACGACCTCCTGCACGTCCATGCGATCTTTTCGTTTCCCTCCACTTGGGCCATGCGTGAGGCGCGCCACGCCAGCATTCCTTACCTTGTGCGGACGATCGGCCAGCTCAGTCCCTGGAGCCTGGCGCAGAGCCCCTCTCGCAAGCTCTGGATGCTGCGGCTGATCGAGCAGCGCAACCTCAATGGGGCCGCTGCCCTGCATTTCACCTCCGGGGCGGAAAGGGATGAGGTGGCCGCACTCGGCCTGCTCCCGCCCGCTCTGGTGCTGCCCCTCGGGGTACGGCTGAACACCCAAACCAGCCACCGGGCCAAGGAAGAAGGCGACCTCTCCGATCGCATCACCCGTTTTCTGTTCCTCTCGCGGCTGCATCCCAAGAAGCAACTCGATCGCCTGCTGGAGGCGCTGGCCCTGCTCAACCAACTACGACCTGATCGGCCCTGGGAACTGAGGATCGCCGGCCAGGGTGAACCCGGCTATGAGCGTCAGCTCCGTGACCAGGCCGAGTCCCTTGGCCTGGGGGACCGCTGCCTGTGGCTCGGCCAGGTGGAGGGCGAGCGCAAGGAACAGGAACTCGCCGATGCCGACTGGCTGGTGCTTCCCTCGGCGGCTGAAAATTTCGGCATCGCCGTGGTGGAAGCCCTGGCGGCCGGCACCCCGGCCATCCTTTCGCCCGAGGTGGCGGTGTCCGAGCTGGTGGCAGCGGCCGGAGCCGGCCTGGTCTGTGCCAGTACCCCCCCCGAGCTGGCCCGTACCCTCGAGGCAGCCCTCGGGGGTCCCAGCCCTGCAACCCGTCAGGCGGCCCGTAGCCTGGCGGTCAAGCGGCTGGCCTGGCCAGCCATCGCCACTTCCCTGGAGGCCACCTATACCGACATCGTGAAGGCGCACCGCCGCCCCAGCCCCGCGGCATCCGCATCAGCCCCCCCCAAAGCCCGTCGATGACATCGCTGTTCCTGGTTCTGATGTTCGGCAGCCTCGCCGTGGTCCTGCTCGATGGGAACTGGCGAGCAGGACTGCTTGTCACCATCGTGATCGGCTTTCTGCAGGATCCAATCCGGAAGCTCACACCGGACCAACCCAGCACCTTGGTGGGCCTTGTACTGATCAGCTTCGTTCTCACCATCCTGGTGATCTACGAGCAGAAAAAAGGCAGGATCGATCTGCGCAGCATGTTCTGGACCGTGCCGGAAATACTGGACTGGATTCCCCTCTACTTCGCGGTGATCGCTGCCCAGGCGATGAACTCCTTTCTCCGCTTCGGAGACATCCGACTCATGGGCCTGGGCGTCGCCTTTTACGTGGCACCCGCCGTAGCCCTTTGGGCCGGCTACGAAGTGGGACTCAGTCCTAAGGCATTGCAAAGAACGATCATCACCTACGTCGTATTCTGTAGTTTATTTGGAATATCAGCCTGGCTCGACTTTCGCGGCCTCGATAGCATTCTCTTCCAGGAAGTCGGCAAGGGCATTCTGATCACCTTTGAGGGCTTTTCAGCCGCAGGCGTTTCTGGCCTCTGGCGCACCAGTGAGGTCGCCGCCTGGCACCTTGCCGCCGGAGCCTGTTTCTCGATCACCCTGGCGGTCAGCACCCAAGAAAGGGGCAAGCAGACGTTGCTGTTCGTCCTGGCCGCAGCGTTCGCCTATCTCACAATCCCCACGGGTCGCCGCAAGGCCCTGGTGCTTGTCTTGGTGTTCACCGCCTTCTACTTGCTGCTCTTTAGCCGTAGGGCCTCCCCTGCATCGCGGGAGCGGGTGATCAGCAGCGTGCTGGGGGGATCCGCCATGGCCTATGGGGCCTACGCCCTCTTTCTGATCACGGCCAAAGGAGATTCCTTCGACACCTACCTGAATCGATCCCTGAGCGCCAGGGACGAACTGCTGAACCGTTTCCAATCCCAGGGCATCGGTGCTCTGCTCAGGGCACTCGAGGTCTCCCAAGGCTTTGGGCTGGGGGTGGGGGCTGGCGCCAATCTTGGGAACCTCAAGCTTGACGATGCCACCATTGCGGCCCGGCAGGGCATTCGGAGCCTGGGCTATGTATCAGAAGGGGGAGGTGGAAGAATTGTGGCCGAGTTAGGCCTACCCGGAATCATTGCAGGGGGAGCAATTGCCGTTCTAGTTCTTCTCACTTTAAGAAGGAACTTCCGATTACTGCGCCTGCTGGAGCCCCGCCTCGCCGCCCTGTTGCTGGGCCTGGTGGCCTTCGGCCTTGCCAACCTGGTGTTCTTCTTTTCGGCTGCCCAGGTCTACTCAGATCCATTCATTCTGATCCTGTTGGGGATCTGCTTCGGATCTTTTCTCACCGTGCCCACCCTGATCGCCCGTCAGCAGGCCCAACTGGCCTACCTGCAATCCCAGCCGCCATCACCCGGCCAGTCCTTCAACACGGCCCGATGAGATCACTCCCCCTGACGGCCCTCCTCCTCACCTGGAACGAGACCGCCAACATCGGCCGCACCCTGGCTGGCCTGTGGTGGCTCAGCGACATTCTGGTGATCGACAGCGGCAGCACCGACGGAACTTTGGAGTTGCTGGCTGCCCACCCCAACGTGCGGGTCTTGCATCGGGAGTTCGATAGTTTTGCCGGGCAATGCAACTTCGGGCTCGATCGAATCAGCACGGAGTGGGTGCTCAGCCTCGATGCCGACTATGGCGTTCCCGCGGAGTTGGCCCGCTTGATGCCCAGCCTGTTGGAGCGGGCCGATCGGGAGAATCTCGCAGGCTTCCGTCTCCCTTTTCGCTACTGCATCGACGGCCGGCCGCTGCGGGGCTCCCTCCTGCCCCCACGAACCTGCCTCTATCGAACCCGCCGGGGGCACTACTGCGATGAAGGTCACGGCCACCGGGTGGACGTCCAGGGCGAGGTGGCTCCGCTGGCCATCCCCCTCCTCCATGACGATCGCAAGCCGCTCGAGCGCTGGTTGGGCTCCCAGCAGAAGTATCTGCGCATCGAAGCGGCCAATCTGCTCGGCACACCGAGCCACAGGCTGTCGTGGGTGGATCGGCTCCGCAAGCACACCCCGCTTTCGCCCTTGGCGGCCCTCACCTTCTGCCTGGTGCTGCGCGGTGGATTCCTCGACGGCAGGGCGGGTCTGATCTACGCCTTGCAGCGCGCCTACGCCGAACTGCTGCTGGTCCTCATGCTGGACGATTCACGGAAGCGGCAGGTCGACCTCCCCACGGCCGCCCTCTCTTCCGGAGAGCCCTTGACGAACAGGCTCCCGGACAAGGCCGGTTCACGGACATGATCCGGAGTTCGCCCGCCGGGCGGCTTACGCTCACCTTGTTTCCCCCCCAATCCCACCGTCCCGGTTGATGGCTTCGATCCTGATTACCGGCGGCGCCGGTTTCATCGGCACCAATGCCGCCCTCCACTTCGCCTCCAGGGGCTGGACGGTGAGCATCGTGGACAACCTCTCCCGCCGGGGCACCGAGAAGAACCTGGCCTGGTTGCTCGAGCAGCGGCCCGAGATCGGCTTCCACCAGGTCGATATTCGCGATTTCGAGGCGCTGGCGGCCGTGTTTGCCGAGCGCAAGCCCGACATGGTCCTCCACCTGGCCGCCCAGGTGGCCGTGACCACCTCTTACACCAACCCCAGGGAAGATTTCGAGATCAATGCCCTCGGCAGTTTCAACGTGATGGAGGCCGTGCGGCTGCAGGCGCCCGAGGCTTTCGTGCTCTATGCCTCCACCAACAAGGTCTACGGCGGCATGGAAACTGTGCCGGTGGTGCTGGGGGAACACGGCTATCGCTTTGAGCAGCTACCCCTCGGGGTCCCGGAGCACCAGCCGCTGGATTTCCACTCGCCCTACGGCTGCTCCAAAGGGGTGGCCGACCAATACACCATCGATTACGCCCGCATCTACGACCTGCACACCTGCAGCTTCCGCCAGTCCTGCATCTACGGCATCCGCCAGTTCGGCATCGAAGACCAGGGCTGGGTGGCCTGGTTCAGCATTGCGGCCCTGCTCGACAAGCCGATCACCCTTTACGGCGACGGCTGGCAGACCCGTGACGTGTTGAACGTGAAGGATCTGGCCCGGGCCTACGAGGCCGCCTGGGACCATCGCAGCGTTGTGAGTGGCCAGGCCTTCAACATCGGTGGAGGTCCGGAAAATACCCTCTGCTTGCGGGATCTGCTCGGGTTCCTGCAGGAGGAGTTGGAGATCACCATCACCCCCCGCACCGGCGCAACCCGCCCGGGCGATCAACCCGTGTTCGTGTGCGACATCCGCAAGGCCGGTGAGCTGATGGGATGGCAACCGCAGATCGGGGTGAACGATGGCGTGCGTGACCTGATCCGCTGGGTGCGCGAGAACCGCGACCTCTTCGACTTCCTCAAGGGATGAGCGGCGCAAGGCTGAGGGCGCTGATCAGCACGATCGAACCGATCGATGGTGGCGTCCCCACCATGACCCGCTGCATCACGGGCCTGCTTGAGGAGCTCGACATTGAGCCTGTGTATGCGTGGTACGCGCCCTGGAGCCAGCATCCGTCCCTTTCCGTGCCCCTCTACGCCCTGCCGAGCGGGAGGCGGCCAGCCGCCCTTGATCAACGGGCCTACGGCGACCACGAGGCCCATGCCCTGGGCAGCTGGTTCCCGGAGCTGGAGTTCACCCACTACCTGCCCCGCCGGGCCTGGCGCGATCGGATCGCCAGTTGCCAGCTGCACCTCTCGGTAACGGGAAACCCCCTCTGCGCCCTGCCCTATGCCCGGCTGGGCCTGCCCTTCCTGGCCTGGGTGGCCACCCCGTGGGAAGCGGATCGCGCCAACCGGGTGCGGGGCTTCAGCCTTCCCCGCCGTCTGCTCGACCGGGGTCTCAATGGTCCGGTGCTGCGCCGGCTGGAACGGCAGGTGCTCCGGGCCCCCGAGGGCAAGATCCTGGCGCTGAGCCAGTACACCGCCAACGCCCTAGGCCAGGTGGCTGGGCGCCCCGTGGCGGATGTGCTGCTGATGCCGGTGGACAGCGCCATCTTCCGGCCCGAGCCCACCGCCGTGGTGCCCTGGCGGATCGGCTTTGCCGGCCGCTACGCCGACCCGCGCAAAAACATCGACCTGCTGCTGCGTTCTATCCAGCTGCTGCATCAACAGGGGGCGCCGGTGGAGCTCCACCTGGCTGGAGAGAAGGACGTGAGCGTGCTGCAATCCCGATTGCAGCAACTGGGGATCACGCAGCAGGTGCACTGCCATCCCCCCCTCGAGCCCCCGGAGCTGGCGCGGCTGCTGCAAACCCTTGATGTCTTCGTGATCCCCTCCCACCAGGAGGGACTCTGCATCGCGGCCCTGGAAGCCATGGCCTGCGGCACGCCGGTGGTGAGCACCCGCTGTGGTGGTCCGGAGCAGTACGTGCTCAATGGAAGGACCGGCCAATTGGTCGCCTCCGATCCCGAGGACCTGGCCAGCGCCATCGCCTCCATCGCGGCCGACCGGCCCTGCCGGGAGCGCCTGGCCCAGGGGGCACTGCAGTGGATCTCGGACAACGCGAGCACGGCCGCCGCCCGGGCCACCTTCCGCCGGCAGCTGCGGGCCACCTGGCCCCATCTGGCCATCCCCCAACCGGAGGCGGGCTGATGTGCGGCATCGCGGGCCTGCTCGGGGCGGAGCCTGGTTCCTTTGCCGATCGGGTGCGCCCGGCCATCGCCCACCGGGGGCCGGACGACGCTGGCACCTGGCAAGACGCCAGCATCTGCCTGGTGCAGACGCGTCTGGCCATTCTCGATCTCTCCCCTAGCGGCCACCAACCCATGGCGTCCCCCTGCGGCCGCTGGCAGCTGGTGTTCAACGGCGAGATTTACAACCACGCCAGCCTGCGCCAACGGCTCGAGGCGGAGGGCGAGCGGTTCGAGGGCAGCGGCGACACCGAGGTGTTGTTGCGCTGGATGGCCCGCCGCGGACGCGCAGGACTGAGCGATCTGCGGGGCATGTACGCCTTCTGCCTGGTGGACACCCGCGACGGCAGCGCCCTGCTGGCCCGCGATCCCCATGGCATCAAGCCCCTTTACATCTGGCAGGGCCCTTCCGGGGAGCTGGCCTTTGCCTCGGAACTGCGGGCCCTGCTAGCCAGCGGCCGGATCCCCCGCCAATGCGACCCTGAGGCCATCGCCGCCTACCTGGCCACCGGCTCGGTGCCCGAACCGGCCACGCTGGTGGCCGGGGTGAGGCGCCTTGGAGCCGGCCACTGGCTCCATTGGAGGGATGGGGCGAGCCGGATCGAGCCCTGGTGGCCCCTGCCGGAGAGCCTGCTGATGGGCCGGAACCGGGAGAGCTCAAACCGCCCTTCTCCCATCAACGATCAGGAGGCGGCCATTCAGCTGACCCGCTCCGCCCTGCGGGAGTCCGTGGCCGCCCACATGGTGAGTGACGTGCCCGTGGGCCTGTTTCTCAGTGCCGGCCTGGATTCGGCCGCCCTGCTGGCCCTGGCGCCGCCTGGCCTGCACACATTCACCATCGGCTTCGACGACCCTGGCAGCGAGGGATTCGATGAGTCCGAGCCGGCGGCGAAAATCGCGGCCCTCTTCGGGGCCGAGCACACGCCCCTGACCCTGCGCGCCGAGCAGGCCCGCACCTGGCTGCCCGAATTCCTGGCCAGCCAGGACCAACCCTCCATCGATGGCTTCAACACCTGGTGCGTCTCCCGGCTGGCGAGCGAGCGGGGGCTGAAGGTGGCCCTCTCCGGCCTTGGGGGTGATGAGCTGTTCGGTGGCTACCCGAGTTTCCGAACGGTGCCCCGCCTGCATCGCTGGCGCCGCCGCCTCGGACCGCTTGGCCCCCTGGCCGCCGCCGCCCTGAGCCGGAGTCCGGGGGGACGCGACCAGAAGCGCCAACGGCTCGCGGAATTGTTCCGGGGTGCCCCCTCCCTGCAGGCGGCCCACCGCTGCCTACGGGGGCAGTTCACCACTCCGGAGGTCGAGGCCGTGATGCGGCACTGGGGCCTGCCTGCCCCCCAGGGCTTCCTCGCCAGGGCCAGCGACGACGCCCCCCCGGATGGACTGGATCCGACCGAAGGCGTGGCCTGGCTGGAGGGCAGCCGCTATCTGCGCAATCAACTGCTGCCCGATAGTGATGCGATGGCGATGGCCACGGCCCTGGAGTTACGTCTCCCCTACGTGGACGCCACGCTGCAGGGCCAACTCGCCCCGATCATTCCGTCGGTTCGCTTGGCCCCGGCCAAGGCGCTGCTTCAGGCCAGTGTTCCCGAACTGCCAGCTTGGTTCACAAACCGGCCCAAGCAGGGATTCCGGTTCCCCTTCCAGCTCTGGCTGGACGACCCCCAATCTCCGCTCGCTCTGCGGGTACCCTCCACCCCAGCGGGCCTGGATTTGCGGCCCTGGTACCGCCGCTGGAACCTCATGGTTCTGGAGAGCTGGCTCAGCCACCACCTGGCGATCGACCTTCCCCATCCATGACGCTCATTCTCGGGATCAACGCCTTTCACGCCGACGCCGCGGCGGCCCTCGTCCGCGATGGGGAGATCATCGCCGCGGCGGAGGAGGAGCGCTTTCGCCGCATCAAGCACTGGGCCGGCTTCCCCTCCGAAGCGATCGCCTGGTGCCTCGCCGATGCGGGTGTGGCGATCGGCGATGTCGATCACATCGCCATCAACTCCCTGCCGGGCGCTCACCGGCTGCGCAAACTCCTTTACACGGCCACCTCGCGCCCCGATCCCCGCTTCCTGCTGGCCCGCTGGCGCAACAAGCGGGAACGGGCCGGCCTGGCCGACCAGCTCGCCACCGCCTTCCCCACGCAGACGATCCGGGCCCAGCTCCATTTCGTGGAGCACCACCGCGCCCACCTGGCTTCGGCCTTCTACGCCTCCCCCTACCAGGAAGCGGCAGTGGTCTCGGTGGATGGCTTCGGTGACTTTTCCAGCGGCGCCTGGGGCTATGGCAGGGACACGGAGCTGGCGATCGATGGCCAGATCTGGTTCCCCCACTCCCTCGGCGCCTTCTACACCGCCATCACCCAATACCTCGGCTTCCCCCACTACGGGGATGAATACAAGGTGATGGGCCTGGCTCCCTATGGCCAGCCCACCCGGATGGAGGCCATGCGCCGCATCGTGCGGCTCCAGGAGGACGGCACCTACCGGCTCGACCTGCACTGGTTCCAGCACGCCGGCCAGAACCTGCCGCACCAGTGGAGCAACGGCATTCCCACCGTGGGGCAGCACTGGAGCCCTGCCCTGGAGACCCTGCTCGGCCCGGCCCGCCGGCCCGAACAGCCCCTGGAGCAGCACCACATGGACATCGCCCGTTCGGCCCAGGTGATGTACGAGGAGGCCTTCTTCCACCTTCTGAAGGCCATGCACCGCCGCCATCCCACCGACAACCTCTGCATCGCCGGGGGCTGCGGCGCCAACTCCGTGGCCAACGGCAAGGTCACGGTGGCCACGCCGTTCCGCCAGGTGTACGTGCAGGCGGCCGCCGGCGACGCCGGCGGTGCCCTCGGCGCCGCCCTCGAGGTGTGGCATGGCCTGGGGAATCCCCGCAGCCAGCCGATGCGCAACGCTTACCTGGGCAGCGAAGCCAGCGAGACGGCCATCGAAGCGCTGCTGTCCGACCCGGGCCGTGCGACCGCCCTGCAGGAGGCGGGCTGCACCATCGAACGGCCCGCAGAAGAGCAGCTGTGTGACCAGGTGGCGGCCGCCATCGCCGATGGGCTCGTGATCGGCTGGTTCGACGGACGGATGGAATGGGGGCCGCGGGCCCTCGGCCACCGCTCGATCCTCGGCGATCCCCGCCGGGCGGACATGAAGGACATCCTGAATCTCAAAATCAAGCGGCGCGAATCGTTCCGGCCCTTCGCCCCCTCGGTGCTGCGGGAGGCGGTGCCGGAGTGGTTCGAAAGAGATGGCGACGTGCCGTTCATGATGCAGGTGTATCCAATCCGGGAAGAGAAACGAACCCTCATTCCGGCAGTGACCCACGTGGATGGCACCGGCCGGCTCCAGACCGTGAGCGAGGCCGGTAACGGCCGCTACTACCGGCTGATCCGCGCCTTTGCGGAGCGCACCGGCGTGCCGATGGTGCTCAACACCTCGTTCAATGAGAACGAACCCATCGTCTGCACTCCGGGCCAGGCCCTCGACTGCTTCCTGCGGACCCGCATGGATGTGCTGGTGCTGGGCCCCATGGTGATTCGCAGGCGGAGCTGAGATGGGCGCGGCGTCGACCAGCGTGGCCAGCGGCGCATCCAGGGCGGCAGCCAGCCCATACGCGATTCATCTGATCGTGCCGACCCGCAATTCCCACCTGCTGCTTCCGCGGCTGGTGTCCTCGCTCCAGGGCCAGAGCGAGGGGAACTGGCGGGTGACGTTCATCGACGGCGGCAGCGGCGCCGAACACCGGGCCTGGCTCGATGCCCTTTGCCACAGCGACCGGCGCTTCCACTGGCTGGGCCAGGATGCTCAATCCGCCGGCATCTTCGGGGCGATGAACCAGGGCTTCGCCCTCGCGGCGCCCACCGACTGGCTCCTGTTCTGGGGGAGTGACGACTGGGCGGCCGGTCCGGAGGTGCTCGCGGCGGCAGGCGCCAGCCTGGAACGCTGCAGCCGGAGCGGCCGCGTTCCCGACCTTCTGGTCTGCCGCGGGCGTTACTACCACCTCCCCGCAGACCTCCCTCCGAGCCCCTCCCGAACGACGGCCTTCCGCTGGCGCAACTCCTATCGCCGTTCCCTGCTGCTGGGGTCCACCCCGCCCCACCAGGCCACCCTGATCGGACCAGGCGCCCGTGCCAGGGTCGCCAACTATGCGAAAGGCTTCCACCTCTCTGCCGATCTGGATTACTTCCTCCGGCTGTCCACCCATGCCGATCTGGAGGTGTGCCGCAGCGATCTCGAACTGGTTCACATGGGCGACGGTGGGGTGAGCGGCCAGCAGACCCGCCGCCGCTTGCATGAAGTGCGCCAGGCCTACCGGAGGGCCTTCGGGGCGTTCTGGGCCGTGCCGTTTCTGCTGCGCTACGGGCAGAAAATTCTCAGCCGCTTCGAACCAGCACCGAGCCGGCCATGACGGAAACCACGCCTCCCATTCTTCTGTTCGGGGCCACCACCGCCAGCGGTGCCGCCTGTCTCGACTTAACCGCCGGTCGGCCTGTGGTGGTGGCCGGAAGGAGCCAACCAGCGGGTTGGCCCGTCGATCGCTTTCTCGCCATCGACCTCAACGCGGCCGCACTCCCCAGCCCAGAGGCCCTGCCCGAGGGGGCCCTACTGGTGAGCTTTGCGCCAATCTGGTTGCTGGCTCCGTTCCTGGCGGCACTTCACGATTCCCTGGCTGGCCTGGGGCGGCCTTTTCCAATCGCCGCGGTGGTGGCCTGCTCCTCGTCGTCGGTGATCACCAAGCGCTTTGCCGCCAACCGTCAAGACCGCCGCTTGGTGGAGCGGCTCCTTCGAGCCGAGGACAGCGTGGCGGCCACATGCACTTCGGCCTCCATCCCCTGCCGCATCCTGCGGCCCACCCTGATCTACGGGCAGGCCGGAGACCGGGGTGATCAAAATCTCAGCCGGCTCCTGCAGATGATGCGACGGGTGCCTTTCCTTCCCTTGCCGGCGGAGACAGGACTCCGCCAACCGATCCATGGGCGCCAGCTAGCCGCGGCGGCCCTCCACGTGGCGGATCGAGCGGCCCAAGAGACGGGAGCACCATCCAGCCATCGGATCACCCTCGGCGGCGATGAAAGCCTCTCTTACACCACCATGCTGCAGCGCCTGCAGGAGGCGGCCAGACAGCGCGATCCCCTTGATCGGGCCGGGCGGTGCCGATTGCTACCCCTGCCGCCAGCCTTCTTTCACCTGCTGGCCGCCCCGCTGCTGCCGATCTCGGCCAAGGGGTTTGAGGCGGTCCTAAGGATGGAAGCCGACCTGGCCGGCTTCACCCCCGTCCACACCGTGCTGGGCACCGAACCGGAACCGTTTCCCGTGGCCCCGCTGGCCTGGCATCCCCCCGCACCCGGCTCGGGAGCGCCATGACCATGCCTTTCACTGTCCTGCTGCAGCCCATGCCGTCATTCGTCTTGATCGCGACGGGCAGCTCGGCATTGCTGAGCTGGCTGATGCTGTGGAGGCTGATCCCGTGGCTGCGGAGACAGCTACTCGATCAGCCCAACGCCCGCAGCTCCCACCGGGTGGCCACACCCAGGGGTGGCGGTGTGGTGTTCGTGCTGGTCGGGAGCCTGCTCAGCCTCGCCTGGGGGGAGGGCGCAAGCGCTTGGATCCCGCTGATCTGCTGTCCCCTGGCCCTGGTTGGTCTGCTCGATGATCGCTACGACCTGCCGGCAGGCTTGCGCTACGCAGCCCAACTCGCCACGGCCTCAGCTCTCGTGGCAGTGGCGGCCGTGCCGCTGCCGATCTGGGTGCTGCCGGTGGTGGTGGTGGCCATCACAGCGGTGATCAATTTCACCAATTTCATGGACGGGCTCGACGGCCTCGTGGCCCTGTGCGGAGTCGTGCTGATGGTCTCGGCCGGCCTGTGGCCGGTGGCCGGGGCTCTCCTGGGGTTTCTGGTGTGGAACTGGAGTCCGGCCAAGGTGTTCATGGGGGATGTGGGGAGCACCTGGATCGGAGCGGTGTTTGCCGGAATGGTGCTGCAGCAATCCCGACCATGGGAAGCCGTTTCCCTCCTGCTGGTGGGCTTCCCACTGCTGGGAGATGCCCTGATCTGCGTTCTGCGCCGGTTACGGGCAGGGCAACCAGTCTTCCAGGCCCACCGCCTGCATCTGTTCCAAAGGCTGCAACGAGGAGGCTGGAGCCATGCCAGGGTCAGCCTAGTTTTTGGAGGCGCTACCGGAATCCTGGCGATTGCACGTCAACTCGGCGGCACTGCATCTCTGCCGCCGCTAATCGGCGCGGAAATGCTGTTCGCGCTGTTGCTTGAGCGCCATCACGCCGTAGCCTTCCTGCCTGAGGCAAAATCGGGGTAAAGTGCTGAACACAAAGATGGCAAACGCAAGAACGTCAAGCCAACACAAGATGCTACCAAGTCTATCCTTGATATATGCCAAAATGAGATAAAGATTTCTCACCCTGCCTGGCAGGAATGTCAAGATTAGTGTTGAGGAACTTAAGACACGCGTGAGTCCAGCACCAACTTGCCCCCCTCCCCGCAGACCACACACAATAGAATGGATCACCATTTGACATCCCCTGACCAGGCGGCGGGCACTTCACCCAAGAAGAATCCAGCCCTTTCATGGGAAACATCCCACTTCAAGGCCGCCCGCCGACGATCGCCGTGGGCAGGCCTTGCCGATTCCGTGCTGATCCGGCGTACCTACTTAGTGACCTTTGACGGCCTCTTGATCTTGGCGGCATTTTATGGAGCATTTGCGCTCCGCCTGCAGGAGAAAGAAACGATGGCCGCCGTCATGGCCAACGTGCGCTGGTTGCCCTGGCTCGCCCTGATTAGCGGGCTCCCCGTGTTGCTGTTCTCCGGTTGGTACCGGGGACTCACCCGCTACGCGGGCAGCCACTCGCTCTACGGCCTGATTCCCCGTGCCGTTGTCATGGTGCTCGTCCTGTTGATGGCGAACACCCTGTTGGGCGGTGCTCAACCGCCCCGCTCTTTCTGGTTGCTCTATCTGATGTTGTTTTCGGGGGGAGCGATCGCCAGCCGCATCGTGCTGCGCGACGTGCTGGTCACCCAACTCGATCAAAAAAGCGGTAAGCAAATTTCTGGAGAACAACCAAACTCAACCTTGATCTACGGTGCGGGTCAGTCGGGCATGAATCTCCTCAATGCGCTGCGCAATGACCGACGGTTTCGCATTATTGGCTTTCTAGATGATGACATAAAACTCCACGGAAGAACGCTTCAAAATCTTAAAATCCAAAGCCCGACTCGCCTTCGCACTTTGGCGGTTGACCAAGGCGTCAACAAAGTCCTGTTGGCCATTCCTTCCCTATCGCGGGAACGCAAAAGACAGCTGGTTGATCAACTCAGCCATCTCAGCCTGGAAGTGCTTTCCATACCCTCCCTGGCGCAGCTAGCCAATGGCCAGAGAATCGTTAGCGACATCCAACCGGTACTCATTGAGGATCTACTTGGCAGGGAACCAAGCAAAGCTGATCCAGATCTTCTTGGGGCGAGCGTAAAAGAAAAATGTGTTCTCGTGACAGGTGCAGGTGGGTCCATTGGCAGTGAATTGTGCCGGCAGATCCTCGCGCTTGAAGCCAGCAAGCTCCTACTACTTGACCTCAATGAATATGCTCTCTACAGAATTGAAAAAGAGCTCAGACTCGAGAAAACACGAGGCGAAGTCCAACCAATCCTTGGCGACGCTGCAGATACTGGAAGGCTGACAAAGATCTGTCTTGAATATGGTGTGCAGACCATTTTCCATGCGGCAGCCTACAAACATGTTCCCCTGATCGAATCGAATCTCTGCGCAGGAATTTCGAACAACCTCCGCGCCACCCAATCAGTGATTCACGCTGCTATGGCCGCTGGCATTGAGCGATTAACCCTCATTTCCACCGATAAGGCTGTCAGGCCAACGAATGCGATGGGAGCTAGTAAAAGGGTTTGTGAACTCCTGATCCAGGCAGCCGCCGCCGATCTGGTTGGCAACGAACCGGTCATGACCATGGTCCGATTCGGAAATGTTCTCGGATCGTCAGGGTCTGTGATTCCACTCTTCCATGAGCAGATAGCAAAAGGAGGTCCAATCACCGTGACCCACCCAGCAATCACGCGCTACTTCATGACAATCCCGGAAGCGGTGCAGCTGGTGTTGCAGGCCACCGGCATGGCGCAAGGCGGAGAACTCTTCCTTCTTGATATGGGAGAGCCGGTGAGGATCGCAGAACTAGCTCGCCAGATGATTGAACTATCTGGACTTCGGGTAAGAGATGAACAGAATCCAAACGGCGATATCTCCATTCAATACAGCGGCTTGCGGCCGGGCGAAAAACTCTACGAAGAATTATTGATCAGCGCTCAGGATGAAGCCACACAACATCCGCTCATTCGCAAAGCCAAAGAGCCGAACCACAGCAGTGCAGATCTTGCACCGATGGTCAAAGAATTGAGAGATGCCCTTGAACGATGGGACGAGGAAGCTACAATACAAGCCCTCTCCCGGCTGGTACCCGAGTACAAAAAGCAAAACATCGGAGAGACGATAGCCGTTTCAGGAAAACTCGATGGACGAGCGACTGATGCGGACAGACCGGCCACCCCCAAACTATCTACCGCTCCATGATCCAACTTTTAGGCCGCATTCCACCCAGCCTCAAGGCCAAAATCCCGCCCATACCTCCGGCCACGCCCCGTAACTTATGGCTTCTGCTGGCGGCGGTTGTGGCGACCCAGAATCTTGCCGTTTTTCAAAGCAGCCAGGATGAACACATCACAGTTTTTGCAGCTCTGATTTGGGGTGGTGCCCTGATCTGCCTAGAAGATCAACTGGAAGTCCTTGATCCCAATCCTCAATGGCCAGGCTTGGTGATTGGATCTGCTCTTCTGAGCTGGGTGATCGCGCGCACGGCCATCATCCTTCATTGGGATGGGATGATTTTCATACTGCCTCTCATTGGTTGCATCGCCTTGGCACTGCTTTGCGAGCCCATCAAAGGGATCGTGAGATTTCGTGATTCGCTTCTCTGTTTGCTGATGCTTCCAGCATTCAACATCATAATGAAGCTAATTCCTCAAGATCCGCTGAGTGTCTTAACCGCGAATCTTAGTGGCTTCTGGCTTGGCATTCTTGGCTTCGATAATATTGTTCGCTACAAAAGCGTTCTCATGCCGACCGGAGGCGTAGAGGTACTACCTGCATGCAATGGGGTCGACATGATTGCACAGGTTATCTGCATCGCTGTGATCTTCCAACTTGCCTTTCCGCTCAGATCACTCATGAGCCGAATCATCATTTTCAGTCTCGCACCTCTGATCGGCCTAGCTAGCAACACAATTCGCATCGCCATCCTTGCACTGTGCGTGGCGAATGGCAATGGCAAAGGTAGCGGGCTGTTTACCTTCTTTCATGACGACATGGGGTCATTAATTTTTTCAGGTGTAGCGGTTTTTGTGTTTGGCATTCTCTATATGCGCTTATTGGAGCGGGAGCTTCCACCCCTACCTGTGACCATCAAGCCTGAGTCGTCTCATCATGAATGATCGGATCGTCAGTCAGCACAAGCTTCGTGTCCTCTACTCCTTCCTTGCTTTTTTTGCCACGATTGCGGCCACAAAAGCAATGGTGTGGCCCAGCCGGCCAGTGGCTCAACCACTGGATCAAGAAGCAATAAGCATGGTCCTAACCAATGGCGGATACAACAATTCTCCGCTTAAGCGATTGGCCGCCAAAAGAGATTCCGAGTTCGCCACATCAGAGGTTATTGGCTATTCCATTGGCAACGGCTTAGAACTCAGGCTAATGAGGGGCGTTGCGCGAAAAAGATTTAACTTTCAAGCTGCATTCCTTGCGAAACCACATCCTGAGCTGCGCATAAACAAAAGACAACTATCGAATGGAAAGCCCTCCTACGCGATTGGATTGATTAAATCGCAACCTACGAACCAAACCTGCTTTGTCGAGGGAGGCCGAAGCAAGGAGGCATTTGCTGTCACGCGCAACGACCTCTCCCTACTGATTGATCAGGCCAGCAAAACCAAATTGAGCCATGTAAAATCGATCATTGGGCTGCAAGCGAATCGCAATTATCAATGCATCCTGATTCAAGTACAATCAACAAACAAGACAGCCTCATCAATTGACAGGCTAACATGGCTGCGCACGCTAAGCACAATTCAAGCTGCCCTGCAATCAAAATCAAGCCAGCCAGCCATTCAATCTCAACCCTAAAATCAAAGCCAACCTAAATCTCCAATATTGTTGCCATGGGTTTACTTGATCGTTTGTTAAGAAATAGCGATCCAAAATATCAGAAACCAACGCGCCAAGGGAGCCGTACGCTTCAATACAGCTGGATCCTGAATGGCAAATTTGCGGTCGGTCCCATGCCGCAAACCCCAGAACAATGGCTTCAACTCGAGCAAGCCGGATTCCGAAGCCGATTCAGCTGTTGCTATCCCGAAGAAGAAATTTATGCGGCTGCTCCCAGTTCATGGCTGAGCGATCGGGTATCACTGCCAGATCATCGTCGCCAAGAAATCATGAAACCAGAAAATCTGGCCAAGGCCTTGATCAAGGCGGAAGCTGTCATTGCGTCCCAGCCAGCCACCTATCTCCACTGCTTTGCCGGACGGGAGCGTTCACCCTTGATTGCCGTGGGACTGCTCGCAAGAAGCCAGGGAATTGATATTCTCACAGCCTTAGACCATGTGCGCCGATCTCATCCCGGCGCCACTCCTATCTTCAGTGATCTGGATCAACTTGAACAATTGTTGAAATCAATTGAGCCAGACCTTCGCGGTTAGGCTCAATTGACAAAGGTTTAACGAAAACGTCAGCGGCGGAAGGGCAGTTTCTTTAACCATCCACCGGACCCACGGTTGGGGGGGGTGTCAGACCAGCCGTCTGGTCCATCGGAACCATTCGGCTGATTCATGTCTTCCGACGTGTCGATTCTAGGGACTGGATTCGTTACCGCACTGGCAGTATTCGACTTTGACTGGCGCAATTCTCGGCTGACTCCCTCCTCGTGATAACTCTGAACGGCAGAGCCACTGCCATCTCGGATGAATCGGTCGGTGTGATAGGTATCGCTGTAGCGGGTTGGACCGTAACCGCCAGCATTGGCATAGGCGTAGTGGTAGTAATACCCATATTCGTAACCATAGTCGTTGAGGCGACTTGGGAAGTTAACCTGATTACAAATTAAGCCCAAAACGTCAACTCCGGTGGCCTTGATGCGGCGACAGGCCTGAGGTGCAAGTTCACGGCTGACCTTGCCAAGACCCACTAAGAAGAGAATTCCATCGAGTTTCTCGCCCAAAAGAATGGGGTCAGAGAGCATCAGACAGGGTGGAGCATCAAATAGAACAATGTCATATTCGGTGAGAGCGCGGATATCGTTGATAACTTCCTGAGCACGGGCTGAATTCAAAAGTTTTGCCGGGTCGGGAGGCTTAGGTCCGGCAGGCAAGATATCGAAATTATCCTGAATCGTTTTAATCAAAGATTTCAGTGGAACCGAAGAATCGGTAAGAATGGTTGAAAAGCCCTCACCTTGTGCCAATCCAAGGAAACGGGCCTGCATGGGCAGACGCATATCGGCATCAACAACAAGAACCTTGAGACCAAGATCGGCAAGAGTGCGCGCAAAGACGGTGACAGCTGTTGATTTGCCTTCCCCTTGGGTGGATGAGGTCACCGCTACTAGGCGAATGTTGCGATCAGCCCGAAGCAGCCGGAAGGTGGTGAACAAGCTACGCAATGATTCCTTGATTGCAAAGCGCTCACTGGAGCTCATCTTGGAGAGACTGGTGGAGATCTCTTCCCCGGGCTCAACAGGAAGGTAGGGGATTAGACCCAGAACGGGAAGTTGCAGTTCGCGCTCCGTTTCCATCGGCGTGTGGAACACGTTGTCGGTTCGCTCGCGAAGCATGGCCGCACCCAGACCAGAGACGAGGCCAAGCATGAGGGCGCGTAGCAGATTGCGCTGCAAATTGGGTTCCACGGGGATATCACCAAACTCCGCTGGAGCAATCACCTGCCAAGGAGAGGTTGAACGGGCCCGCTGGAGACGATAATTATCACGTGCAATCAGATAAGCATTATAGTTTTCACGCGCAGTAGTGAGATTGGCCGCAAGCCCTTCGTATTTTTTCATCATCGTTGGGCTGGCCCTGAAGTTTTCGTTCAACAACAGAATCTGGCGATTGAGTTCGTCCTGCTGTGCTTGGTTTGCAAAGAGTTGGGCCCTAATAGCATCTACAGATTGTTTGCGGACCACCGGAAGGATGGCATCACGTTGGGCGAGGATGGATTGAACAATGGGAGAATCATCTTTATAAACGGCCCGCGCATTAGCAAGCTGCTGCTCAAACTTATTAAGAGTTTCGTTCGGTGTTGCCTGGCCCTCCCCGCTCTCTTTGACTTCACCCCGGCCAGGAATCACTGTCCCTTGACGACCCAGTTGCTGGATGGGCGTAGGGGCACCACTTGGTGTCCAGTCCAAGCGCCCTGACTGGACGGAATTCAATTTACTCTCCAACTCGGTGTATTGCACCTGCAGAGCCATGGACCTTGTCACCAAATCATCTCGATTGGCGACGATTTTCGCAGCCAGACCGCTGGGATCAAGAACATTATATTTTTGCCGGAAGTCTTGAAGCTGTGATTCCAGCCTGGAAACATTGTTGCGAAGAGCTGGGGCTTGTTGCTCAAGAAAATCGACGCCCGAATTAAGAGCAGCCTGGCGCTGCAACTGGGAAAACTCAGTGTAGTCTTTTGCTAATTCATTAAGGATCAATCTCCCCTTACCTGGATCCCGCCACCGCAGATTGACGCTGAGAACTTGTTCAACATTGCTGGCGGGAGCAATCGTTAGGTTGGAGATCAGATCGCTCATCGAAACCCCCATTCGATCAGCCACCGGCTTCACCAGCAGGGGAGACCTCATCAGCACAATCAAGCTGGGAACATCATTTTTAGGAGCTTGCCTTGCAATGGCCTCAAGTTTATTTTCGCCACCACCGGAAACAGCCGCCTCAAAAGGGTTGCTAATCTGAATCTGAAATCCACCCTGATAAACGGGAGAAAAAATTCTCTGACGCAACGTGTCGAGTGCCAATGCCCCCGTGACGAGTCCAAACGTCAAAAGGAAGACGCCCTGCCTTCGATTGATTGTTCGGATCAGCCCCTTAATACCGCCGCCACCGGATGCTTCTCCGGAACCCAGGGGAGACGGAGAAAGCGCTCCAGCCATCAAGCCCTCCACGCCAGGCAGGTTACCGCTGGGGAGAGGTTGGCGGGAGGCGCCCGTAATCGTCACGGATGGTCCGGCGTAGAAGGCTTAATCTTAGAGCCCTTCCCGCTGCGGTGCCTTCCGGAGATCCAGTCAAGATCTGGCACCCCGGTCGCTTCACCCCTCGTAGGACCCGGTAAAGTGAGGATCCGGTTCCGATCGACGCGTGCCCGTATCCCACTCTTGGCGAGGCCTCCAACCCGGGCGGATCCATGCCTGGCCAAGGCTTTATTGGCTTGGGGCCCAGGTTGGCCGTCGCACTAAGCTGAACGGTGCCCTGGTGGCCACGCTGCTGATCTGCGGCCCAACCGTTGAACTGGCCCGCGCTGGTTCCAACCCCTACTCCTCCCAAAACCAGGATCTTGCTCCGTTTCACCCCGGTCAGAGAAGCGGTTCTTCCAATCCGGCCATGGGCCCGGCAAGACTAAGCATCAGCGAGGTCTATGCCGATTTGTACGTGCTCGGCCCCGGCGATGGCCTCCAACTCACCTTCCTCGATCCAGCAGCGAAGGATGTCGGTGGATCCTTTGGCATTCTGCCAGATGGCACCAGCAGCCTCCCCTTACTAGGCTCGGTTCAGCTAACTGGGCTCACCATCAGTCAGGCCAGTCGCTGGTTGACCAGCCTGTACGGGAAGCAGTTGAAACGCCCCCAGCTCTATCTCACACTGGTCACACCCCGCCCGGTCAAGGTTTCGATCATCGGTGAGGTCGAAAAACCTGGCCTCTATCCGCTAGCACCATTCTCCACCCCTGTTTCAGCAATTCAGCAGTCGGGCGGGATCACGGTGAACTCCGACATCCGGAAGGTGATCCTCCGCCGTCAGGCCGGCATGGATGGAAGCCAGAAGCAGGCCACCCTTGACATCAGCCAAGTCTTGCTCAACGGCAACCAACTTCAGAATCCGGTTTTGTTCGATGGTGACACCCTGATCATTGGCCACACCAAGGAGTTACCTGCTGAAATTCGCCAGATCGGAGCTACAAACCTGGCCCCAACGGCCATCAATGTGACGGTGCTGGGTGAGGTGAAATCACCGGGGACCTTGGCCTTGTCAGCCAACACGCCGCTGGTGGAAGCGATCTTCCGCGCCGGCGGTCCCGTGCGCTGGCGTGCCAACAAGAATCAGGTTGAACTGATCCGCTTCAACCGCGATGGCAAGGTGTCACGTCAGTTCTTCAGCTATAATGACACCACCAATATATCTCTAAAAAACCCCCCCTTGCGAAATGGCGATACAATCATTGTGAAAACCAGCACCTATGGAAAAGTTTTGGATGTCTTTCGTGATATTTCCATACCGATTGGAGCAGCAAGCAGCGCTGCCAACTTGGCCAATACCTGGTATTTCTGGAGCCAAAGATGGAATGACAATAACAACTAAACCCTGATCGTTCATTTCCTTTCACATCCGTCTTCATCCCCTTCGCTTTCATTTCCCATGGCCCTCCACTCCCGCCGCTCCACCCCCAACACCGCCCTGGCTTGGGCCCTGCTGAGCCAGACCATCTGGCTACCCCTGATTGCACTCGATGTCCACGATCGCTGGCAGGCCCAGATTCGGGAACAGCAGGAGATCGCCGAAGCTGCGCTTCGCCGCTCCACGAAGGGAACGATTCCGCAAACCCAGCGCAGCGGTGCCGCCACAACCGCCAACGCCAAGCTGACGGACACTGGACTTCTTCTCGGAAGTGCCAGTCGTTCGCCCCTGAATCCAGCCAACCGAAGCGACCTGCTGAGCGAGCCGAACCTGGACCGCTTTGCGCCGAGCGGCCCATCCCGCACCTCTAGCCGGGGGGCAACCTCCAATCCAGCCGCTCCTTCAACCGCGGCTGGAAGGCCTAGAGATCGCGATCAGCCACGCGCTGGCTCCCCCCTCGTGATCTCCAACACGGGCTGGCAGCCCACCCTGCTCCACACCTTCAACAGGGCCGAATTGCTCGGTGGCACCATCGGCCTTCGGGATCTCAACAGCGCCCCGATGCCACCCATGGCCATGGCCGAACGGGCCCGCTGGCAAGGGAGCGGCGATCCCTTGGCCCCCCTGCCAGGAGCCTGGAGGGAACCGATGCGACGGGCCCTGAATGGCCTGGCGGCGAGCAAGGGGGCACCCGCCAGCGTCACCGCCGCCCGGGTCGTCCATGTGCCCTCGCTCCGGGTGCAAAAGTCCACCCCGGTGCCGGTGGCGGTGCAGTCCGATGGCAGCGTCGACATCCTCACCAAACCCGACAACCCGGCCGTGGTGGATGAAATCCGCCAGTGGTCCTCACGGCAATCCACCTCGGGACAGCCCGGGGTGACCGCCGCGGTGGTCAACTTGGAGCCCCTACCCGAGGCGCCCAGCAATCCCGCGCCACCCGTCGCCCGAGCCACAGCAGTCGCTCCGATTCCAGCGCCCGTGGCGACAAGCACCCGCCCCGCCGCCGGGGGTGGGGG
>Ga0310334_100082_pt1 | contig 29395 bp, 29 predicted proteins | sample LakMicMIDCLREDC7_FD_195548 | JGI IMG/M metagenome (GOLD analysis project Ga0310334, IMG submission 195548) | Enriched freshwater cyanobacterial communities from Lake Michigan, Michigan, United States - MI23.DCL.RED.C7 (v2) (version 2) | ecosystem: Environmental > Aquatic > Freshwater > Lake...
CCCGAGGCGGCCCCAGCAGCGTCTCCTGCTCCATCCTCCGGCAGCGCGGTCTCACCAGGGGCCGGAGCCAACCTCCCCTGACCGATGGCAGCCATGCCCCTGAAGACCCCGGTATGGGGCAGCTGCTTGCTCGCCCTCGGCCTGGCTTGCGCCACATCCCTGCCCGCATGGTCGGGGCAGTCCTTGGCGCAGTCAACGGGAACCAAGCCAACCTGGACCACGAACCCAGCTGACGTTCCAGTCGTGGATCAGGGCTCAACGACAGCAAGCCCCCAACCGCTCTCCGTGCCCACCTGGTCTCCCGTGCCGCCCCCCCCCGAAGCCTCTCCTGGATGGGTGTGGCTGCAGAACGGACCTGGCCCAGCGCCAGCCTGGGCCCCCCCGACCCCGCCAGTGATCAACACTGCCCCCCTCTGGCAGGGGGGCTGACGCCGGCAAAACTGCCTACTCAGCCACGGCCAGCGCCGCCTCGCTGATCGCCCGTCGCTGTTCGGGGTCGTATCCCCAGCGATCGAGAAATTCAAGATCGGCCCCGCTGGCCTGGCCGGCAGCCTCCAGCAGCACCACCAGGCGCTCCTTAACCAGATTCGGATCGAGCTGGCGCAACAGTTCGGTGCTCCGGTCCCTCACCCGTTCTGATCGGGCCTGTTGGGCAGCATCACCGCTGCGTTGATGGTGCAGCGCCATCGCCGTGGACATCGCCAGATTGCGGACCGTGAGATCAACCACCCCCTCGCCCGCCGCCCGCAGCTCCAGCACCAGCGGCTCGGGGAGGCGATCCATCAGGGGACTATCGCTGCTGAGGCTCACCACAAAGAAACCGCGGGCGCCATCACGGCTATTGACCAGGTGGGCCACCTGATCGGCAAGCACCTCATCACTGAGCTCGCCGCCCTCCCAGAGGGCAAGCCCCTGGGCGGCTCGCTCCATCGCCTGGGGGAAGGTGGGTGTGGCGGCTTCAGAGTCGGCACTCATGCGGATGGAACCCAGCAGCGGATCTCCAGACTATGGAGTGGCGGCCCCGACCGCCAGGCGTTGCTCCCGCAAGGGAGCGCCAGCTGCCAGGCTTGTTGCATGGAGATTCCCCAGGCCTTGCCGGCCAGCCCCGAAGGATTTCGATCCGGCTTCGTGGCCCTGATCGGTCGCCCCAATGTGGGCAAGTCCACCCTGCTCAACAAGCTGGTGGGTGAGAAGGTGGCGATCACCTCCCCCGTGGCCCAGACCACCCGCAACAGGCTGAGGGCCATCCTCACCACGCCCACGGCCCAGCTGGTGCTGCTGGACACGCCGGGGATCCACAAACCGCACCACCTGCTGGGTGAGCGCCTGGTGCAGAGCGCCCGTGGGGCGATCGGCGAGGTGGATGTGGTGCTGTTGCTGGTGGATGGCAGCCAACCGGCGGGCCGGGGGGATGCCTACATCGTGGAACTACTACGCCAGGGCAACCTGCCGGTGCACCTAGCGCTCAACAAGCACGACCTGGTGGAACCCGGCCGGGCCATGGAACTGGCGGACTCCTATCGGGAGCTGCTGGCCGGCGGCGAAGGTGAATCCAGCCGCCCCTGGCCCCTCCATCCGGTGAGTGCCCTCACCGGCAAGGGCACCGCCGAACTTGTGAGCAGCCTGGCAGCCGACCTTCCCCCCGGGCCCCACCTCTACCCGGCGGATGCCGTGAGCGACCAGCCCGAGCAATTGCTCTTGGCCGAACTGATTCGGGAGCAGGTGCTGCACCACACCCGGGAGGAGGTGCCCCATTCGGTGGCGGTGCGGGTCGAGCGGATCGTGGAGGATGGCCCCCGCACGGCGGTGCTGGCCACCGTGGTGGTGGAACGCAGCAGCCAGAAGGCGATCCTGATCGGTAAGGGCGGAAGCATGCTGCGGGAGATCGGCCGGGGCGCCCGGCTGCAGATGCAGAAGGTGTTCGATGGGCCCGTCTACCTGGAGCTGTTCGTGAAGGTGGTGCCCCATTGGCGGCGCAGTGCCTCCCGTCTGGCCGAGCTGGGCTATACGGGGGATTGAGGCCAGCTCGGCATGGTCATCCGAGCCGCTGAGTCGGCGGAGCTCGGACAGGGCGGCTGAGACAATGCACCGATGCATGGGCGATCAGCTTGAGCGAGTTTCCCCCCTCCGACCTGGCGAGTTTTCTGCGCCTCTGTGACGGCGAGTGGCTCACGGTGCGGAGCCGCTTCGAGCTTCAGAACACCGGGGATGACGACGTCACCTCAACGCCTCCTGCCGGGGGCGGGCTGGCGGCATTGGCGGAGCCAACCACTCAAAGGCCCTTCGGAAGCGATGACGCGGGCCCAACCGCTGCCGCGCCCCAGGAGCAGTGGCACGACAGCGCCCGCGGCGCCCTGCTGGTGGCGTACCTGGAGCCGGTGGAGCACGACGAACCGGGGGGTTTAGAGGTGACGCCGCCGACGCTCGATAGCCGACCAGGCACACCACAGCGGTTGCACTTCCAGGCCTGCGGCGTTTTTGAGCGCCACGATCAGGCCGGCAACACTCAGAGCCAGGGCAGCTGGGAACTCTGGAGCGACGGCAGTCTGGAGCTCACCCAGGCCGGGACGGACGCCGTGGTGCGAGAGCGGATCTGGTTCACCAAGCCCAATCTGCGCCTGCGGAGCAGCGTGGAACGTCACCTCGACGGGACCCCGGCGCGGGCCAGCTTCAGTTCCGAGATTCGCCGCGTCAGCCGCCCCACGCCGTGATGCGTCTGGATGTGGTGAGCCTGGCCCCCGAGGCCATCGCTCCCCTGCTCAGCCTCGGGGTGATCGGCCGTGCCTTCACGGCGGGCATCGCCGCACTGCACCTCCACAATCCCCGCGACCACGCCACGGACCGCTACCGCAAGGTGGACGATGAGCCCTACGGCGGCGGGGCGGGCATGGTGCTCAAACCGGAGCCGGTGTTCGCCGCCTTCGAGGCCATTCCCCGCCAGGGGCAACGCCGGGTGCTGCTGATGAGCCCCCAGGGCCGGCCGTTGCACCAGTCGGATCTGCAGCGCTGGGCTGGTGGCTACGACCAGCTGGTGCTGCTCTGCGGTCACTACGAGGGCTTTGACGAGCGGATCCGCAGCCTGGCCGATGAGGAGGTGTCGGTCGGCGACTTCGTGCTCACCGGTGGCGAACTGCCCGCCGCCACGGTCATCAATGGGGTGGTGCGGCTCCTGCCGGGCACGGTGGGCACCGCCGCCTCCCTGGAGGAGGAGAGCCACAGCAGCCTGCTGCTGGAGCACCCCCACTACACGCGCCCGGCCGAGTTCCGCGGCATGGCGGTGCCCGCCATCCTGCGCAGCGGCGACCACGGCGCGATCGCCCGCTGGCGATTCGAGCAGCAGCAGGAGCGCACCCTCCAGCGGAGGCCCGATCTGCATGCCCGTTGGCTCCAGGAGCAGGGCTCTGCAGCCGCCGTTGGCAGCCCATCGAAGGCGGCGGAGCAGCCAGGCTGGAAGACTGAGCCACCATCGGACGCCCAAGGCGAGGACGGCATGCAGCTGCGCATTGGCAACGGCTATGACATTCACCGCCTGGTGAGCGGTCGGCCCCTGATCCTGGGGGGGCAGCGGCTGGAGCATCCGACCGGGCTGGGCCTCGATGGCCACAGCGATGCCGACGTGCTGGTGCACGCCCTGATGGATGCCCTACTGGGGGCCCTGGGGCTGGGGGACATCGGCCAGTACTTCCCCCCGGACGATCCCCGCTGGAAGGGGGCCGACAGCCTGGAGCTGCTGGAGCGGGTGATGGGCCTGATCCGGGAGCGGGGCTGGGATGTGGTGAATGTGGATGCGGTGGTGGTGGCGGAGCAGCCAAAACTTCGGCCCCACATCGCGGCGATGCAGGCAGCCATCGCCGGCCGGCTGGGGGTGGAGCCCGATCGGGTGGGGGTGAAGGCCACCACCAATGAACGTCTCGATGCCACCGGGCAGGAAGAGGGCATCGCCTGCCATGCGGTGGCCCTTTTGCAGCGGCCATGACCCAATCCCCAGGGCCTGCCGACCTCCGCCTCGACCTCGATCGGCGCAGCCGGCTGGGGATGGTGGAGGCGATCTGGGGCGAACACAAGAGTGCCGGGCAGATCGCGGCGGCCCTGGAAGGAATGCACCAGGCCAGCCAGGTCGGCCTGGTGACCCGCGTGGTTCCCGCCAAGGCCGAGGCGGTGCTCACGGGCCTCGAGGCCAGGGGGCATGACCCCACGACCTGGCGCTATCACCCGGACGGCCGCTGCATCTGTTCGGTCCCACTGCCCCAGGCGGATCCCAAACGGGCAGCGGTGGCGATCGTGGCCGGGGGCAGCAGCGACCTGGGCGTGGCGAGCGAAGCCAGCCTGGCCCTGGCCTGCCATGGGATCGCCAGCGATCTGGTGCTGGATGTGGGCGTGGCGGGGCTGCATCGCCTGCTCGGCCAGCTGGATCGGCTCAGGCGGGCTCCGCTTCTGATCGCCTGTGCCGGTATGGAGGGCGCCCTGCCTACCGTGCTGGCCGGCCTTTTATCCCAACCGGTGATCGGCGTGCCGGTTTCGGTGGGCTATGGGGTGAGCGCGGGTGGACAGGCAGCCCTCCAGGGCATGCTCGCGAGCTGCGCGCCGGGACTCACCGTGGTGAACATCGACAACGGCTACGGAGCAGCGATGGCGGCCCTGCGCATCCTGGGGGTCTCAGCCATGGGGCCTGAGCAGGGCAGGAGTCCTTGCTCGTAACGTTTGTCTGAAGCCCATCCGCAGGAATCAGCAGGACGCCTGCGGAAAGGAGGCAGCTGCGCCGGCAACGGCTGGCGCGGTTCAGAGATGCTGAAGTTCGGGATAGGCCCCCAGCAACTGGTCGGCGGTGAGCACCTCGCCCACACCTTCGGGCTGCCAGATCACCTCGAGGGCGAGGAGATCCTCGACACCCACCGACCCAAGGCGCTGCAGGGTTTCGCGAAGCGCCTCGGCCGTGTCCGTGCCCTTGATGTCGAGGGAACGACGGCTAGCGATCAGCAGGGTGACCGCGATGTAATCACTGGCGGCGTCGCTGCTGCCGGCAGCCACCGCTGTGGAAGCGGAGCTGCGCGATCCGGCCACATTGGTGGTGATCTCCCGCTCAAGCTTGCTGCGCTCCCGCACGGCGAGGCGATTGAAGGTGGACTCGGCACTGGCAAAGGGAACCTGACCCACCTCGCCGTTGGCGTAGACCCAGAGCTCAGGGTTGCGGAGCAGGGAGAGGGTGGTTTCCTGCAGAACCCGCTGCAGACCCGCCGTGGTGGTGGTGTCGGCCGTGGCGGCCATGCGACGCAGATCGGCCTGGAGTTCGCGGGCAGAGGCCAGCAGACCCACCTGAACTTCGGCGATCGCCACGGGACCATCGACGGAACCTCCAAGGCTGCCGGCGGAATCGGAACCGGAAAGGCTGCCACCGGAGTTGCGCAGGCCGTTGAGCAGGGCGCCCACCACGGCCATCAACACCAGCAGGCCGAGCAGCCCACCGCCGAATCCGAACATCGGCACCACGAACGGCACACCAAAACCACCGCCGCCGTAGTACCCACCACCGCCGTAGTAACCGCCGCCCCCGTAATAACCACCACCGCCGCCGTAGCCACCGCGATAACCACCGCGGTACGAGCCGCCTCCACCGCCGCCGCCGTAGTTACGGGGCGCGGAGGGAGCCGAACGAAAACTGCCGCCGCCGATGCGGCCGCCACTGGCGGCCTGGGCGGGGGTCGGTGCGGCGGCGAGCAGGGCGGCCATCAACAGCGGAATCAACACGAAACCGGTCAGGCGCCGCAACGTGGGACGCAGGAACAGTGGCAACGATCGAGGGGCCATGGATGGCACCGAGGGATGTGCGGAATCTAGGAACCACCCCCCACAATGGTGACCACTTCCAGCACATCGGATTCCACCACCGGCTGAGAAGCCCAGTGCTGCCGAGCCAGGATGGTGCCGTTGAACTCCACCACCACCAGCTGGGGCTGATAGCCGAGGGCCTCCAGAACTTGATCGAGGGTCAAGCCAGCGGGAGCCGTTCGCTCCTCGCCGTTGACCCGCAGCATGATCAGCTCAGCCATCCACCCTCGCCAGGGCCTCGAGCAGGGCAGCGCTGGCCGCCCGCGGGTCTGGAACTGCCGTGATCGCCCGCACCACCGCCACCCGGCGGGCTCCCGCAGCGAGCACGGCTCCCAGGTTGCCCAGGTCGATGCCGCCGATCGCGAAGCAGGGTATCGGGCACTCGGCCGCCGCCTGAGCGACATACGCCAGGCCGACCGGCTCCCGGCCCGGTTTGGTGGGGGTGGCGTTGACCGGCCCCACGCCCACGTAGTCACAGCCGTCTTGGACCGCCTGGCGGAGTTGCTCGATGGCATGGGTACTGCGGCCCAGCAAGCGGCCGTGGCCCAGCAGCCGCCGGGCCACGGCCGGGGGAAGGTCGTCTTGTCCTAGGTGCACCCCATCGGCATCCACCGCCAGGGCCAGGTCGATGCGGTCGTTGACGATGAACAGGGCACCGTGGGCGGTGCAGAGCTCGCGCAGGGCCCGGGCCTGGGCCAATCGCTGACGATCATTGAGGGGGTGAGCGGAAGCGGCGTCGCTGTCCTTGGCGCGGTATTGCACCAGCCGCACCCCCGCCTCCAGTGCCGCCCTGACCAGTTCCTCCAGGCGAGGGGACGGGCTGGTAATCAAATAGAGATGGCATTGGGCCAAGCGCTGGCGGCGATCTTCGTCGCCCGGATGGGCCCGCAACAGGTCGACCTCAAGGTCGTAGAGGAGATAGCGAATCGCCGCCGCCTCCTGGGCCAGGAGGGGATCGGCCCGTCGGCCGAATTCTTCCAGCACCCGCAACGCCTCCTGAACCCTGCCCGCATTGGCCGCCACCACCTCAGCGCCTGTCCCTCGCTCCAGCTGGGCCGGATGGGCCAGGCCGGTGGCGGGGTCGGTGGCTGTATGGCGGGCCAGCTTGTACCGGGGCTGATGAAGTCGGCCGAGGCGCTGGCGCAGATCCTTTGAGCGGGCCACGAGGTCGGGGCGCTCAAGAACGAAACGGCCCCAATCTTCCAGCACCCGCAGGCCCTCGCGAGCCCGATCGAGATTGGCGTCAATCAAGCGGTCGATCGACGCCGTCTCCCGGGCTTGATTGGTAAACAGGCCGGCATCAATCACGGCGTTGACGCAAACAACGGGGAAAACAGGTTTAAGGTGTAACAGTAAGCGATAGGTGGCATGGCCTCTGAGGAAACGGTAGGGCCTAGGCCCATGGGAAACCGAGAACCAACCCCGATAGCGGCAAAGGGGCAGACCGATCCAACCGTGATCGATCACAGACCCAGCGACCAACCGATGAAGGTCCTGATTGCAGGCATTCTGCTGATTGGCAGCGTCAGCCTTTTTATCGCCTGGGGACTCGCCAACGCCTATCAATGAACTTACCCCTAGAGATGTGAAGATTGGGTAGGAGATTCAGCCCAAGCCAGACACCCCCAACCAAAAACAACAGATCTCCGCCGATGGTCACCAGCCGGCCCAACACGGTGGCTGGGGGGATCAGGCCGCCAAGCGCCTCAGGGCACCGGCGCCGCCGGTTCTGGACCCGCCAGCCAGGCCAGCAGGGCCAGAACCACCTCAACGACCAGATAGATCACCCGATGGACGGCGACGACCACCAGGGAAGTCTGGGGATCGAGCACGGGATCGAGCACCAGGGCCAGCACCGCCTCCCGCACCCCCAGACCGGCCGGGGCGAACGGCACCAGAAACCCCGCCACCCAGGCGAGGCAGTAGACACCGATCACCACCGACCAGCTCGGTCCCTGACTCAGGAAGGGCCGCAGGCACACCCAGAAGGAGGCCCCCAGCGCCAACCAGGCCCCCAGCACCAGAGCAACCGCCCTGCTTGGTGGAGACAGCCGGATCAGCCATGGACGCAGCCGCGGCCAGCGCCGCCGACCCCACCAGGCGCCCATGACCAGAGCCACCACCAGCCCACTGACCAGCAGGGTCCGGATGGCGGTGGGCGCTTCGGCCAGCGTCATCCCCAGGCGCAGGAAGAAGCCGGGCTGGCCCAGCGAGACCAGCACCCCACCGACCAGCACGGCCGAACCAATCACCCAGCCGTTTTCGGCGATCATCGAGTCGCGGATCGCCACGGCGGGGGCCTGGCGAGCCCGCAGCATGGCGATGCGGCTCACGAACTGCCAGACCGAACCAGGCACGTACTTGGCTAGCTGGGCAACGTTGTAGATGTAAAAACCGTCGCGCCGGCCCAGCGGAATCAGGAACTGGCGGGCGGACACCAGCATGGCCTCATTGAGCGCCAGCTTGCCGAGCAGGAGCAAGGCGGTGCTGAGCAGCAGGACAGCGGGCGAGAAACGAGCGACGTCCTCAGCGATCACCTCCCGCTTGGTGACCATGAACGCCGCCACCCAGCCGAGCACAAGAACGAGCCAGGCCCATTTGGCCAGAACCCCCAGATAGCGACGATGCAGCTTCAAGGCCCGATCAGAGCGCTCACCCCGTCGAACTGGATCCGCGCTAGCGCCTGCACCGCCGGCAGTGCGGCGACAATGCGGGCGCGGCGATCCTGCCGTTCGGCGATCAGGCGATCGATCTGGACGAGGGTGCGGGGCAGGTCGAGATCACTGCCGTCAAAGACCATCTCCGACTGCTGGAAACGCTCCATCACCTCCAGGTACTTGTGGCTCCAGCCCAGCACCAGCACAGGCACCCCCGCCACCAAGGATCCAACCATGGCGTGAAAGCGGGAGACGGCATGGACGTCGCAGGCCGCCAGGATCCGGTGGATCTGGCCCGCGTTCCAGCTGCCCTCGAAGCCCACCACCGAGGTGGCGACGGCGGGATCGAGTCGGGTCAGAATCTCGCGCAGCAAGGGCAGGTCGTTGTTGTGCAGACGGGTTTCCTCCAGGTCCCGGGTGGCGTTGGGATAGAGGGCCACCCCATGGCCCCGGGCCACCAGCTCGGCGATCAGCCCGGCGATCCAGCCTGGGTAATCACGCCCCTCGGCGACGGCACGCCGGGCGATCACGACGCTCGGGCAGACGCCGATGATCAGCCGTCCCTGGGCACGCAGCTCCTGAAGGAGCTCCAGCGAGGACTCCAGCCCGACCGCCGGCCGGCTAATGCAGAACCGCTCTTCAAACAGGAAGGCCACATCATCGCTGCGCCCGTAGGCCCCCGAACCCCCGAGCAGGCCCTCGAGATGGTGCTGGGTCACGTCCCCCCGGGTGTTGACGAAGCGGCAACCGCCCAGGAACAGGCGGGCCAGGGGGCGGTTGGGCCAGGAGCGGAACGGCCCCATCGCCTGGGAGAGCTTCACGACCGGGACCCCCAGGACCATGGCCGGCCAGATGGTGGCGATGTTGAAGGGAAGGAACTTGGCGCGGCCATCGATGAACGAAACCCCGGCCAGGCAAAGGTGCACCCTCGACCCGGCCAGGGCCCGCACCGAGGCCGGCAGCCACCGCTGCGGCCCCTTCCAGCGCAGAAGGCTGAACAGCCGGTGCAACACCGCACCGGGGAACAGCACCAGCACCAGGTGGGCAGGGGTGGAGGAGTGGATGCGCACCCGGGGGTCATCCACCAGCTGGCGATCGGCCGTGGGATAGTAGCTGAAAACCTCGTAGCGAAGATCGCTGCCGTGGCGCTCAGCCAGAACACCAATGGTGGTGCTCAGCATCGCTTCGGCGCCACGGTTGCCATGAAAAGTGGCCGCGATGATCGAAACCGCCTTCACTTAATCGACTCCAAACCTTTCTTCATATAAAGCAGGGCGCGGATCAGGGAACGGGGTACGGCGAAGATCAACCAACGGCCCCAAGAGGTTTCACTCAGGCGCACATTGGCCAGGGTCCAAAGGGCGTTGAGTTCGTCGTGCCAGGTGACCGGGGCATGCACCCGATCGGGCAACTTGATGCCCAACCAGCGGCCCGCCCTCACCCTGGCGGTGACATTGTAATGAGCGGGTCCAATGCGGGCCTGCCCATCCATGATGTCGCGGATGTCGATCCCGGAGGCCACAACCGCTCCGGAGCCGGTGGCGGCATTGAAGATCGCTTCACCGGCATCGGTACGGGTGATCACCGCTGTGTGCTTGATCGGGTCGGCCTTGAGACGGAACAACCAGATGTCTCCCATGGTGAGATCGGCCGCATAGCCGTAATGGTCGTGACAGGCCAGACACTTCCGCTCGCAGAAGAAGAACATGTTTTGGTAGTCGTTGAAGACCTTCGTCGGCCTGCGGAGGATGGAAGCATCGTCGAATTCGGCCTCGAGCTGACCGCGCCAGTGGCCGATCCGGAACCGGTAGTCCCGCAGGGCCCGACCGCTCTGCTTCTCCAACCGCGCCGTGGTGGCGTCGATCAAGGCCGTGCGGGAATTGTGCCCACAGACAAGGGCGATGGTCACCGCCACCTTGGCCGCCAGGGCGGGGTCGGCATTGCAGCGCTGTTTGAGCGCCGCGATGTCGCAGGGCAGGCCCACCACCGCCACCCGACCCTTGAAATCGCGCAACAGGGGGAGCACGGAGGGCAGGAAGCGGGACTCGACATATTTGCTGCCGCGGGCGGCCAGGATCTGATCCCGCGAGGTGGCGATCTGAAAGGAGGGACGCACCTTGCCGTCCTGCACCTGGGCACTGCACACCACGGCCCCCTCAAACAGCCCCTGGCGCAGCCCCTCAATCAGAACCGCACTGGTGGTGCCCCCGGAGGCGGCCCGGCTGCGGATCCCGGCATCGGCGGCATGGCTCAGCCAGGCGTGCCGGTGGATGCCCACGTAGCGATCGATATCGGCCTGGGTCCAGGTCTTCTTTAGGAACCGGTCGAGAGCTGTGCCGAACATCCCCTGTCTTGCCATGGTCAGAGCTTGCGGCGGCGGGACTCGAAACGCAATTCTTCCAGCAACTTGCGATTGGCAGCGATCACGTCGGTGACGAAGGCGATCAGCACGGTCTGGAAGCCTGACACCAGGAGTACGGCGGCAAGAATGAGCGATTGGGTATGGCCGCCCCCACGGCCGATCGAGGCCATGTAGAGATAGCGACAACCGATGAGAATGCCGAAGCCGAGCAACACGGAACCCAGCACGGAGAAAAACCGGAACGGCCGGTAGATCACAAAGATTCGGAGAATCGTGACGATGCTGCGCTGGATGTAGGAAGGGATGCTCTTCACCAGCCGCGAAGGCCGCTGAAAACCATTCACCCGCACCGGCACCGAAGTGATGGCGATGTTCTTCTGCCCAGCCTGGATGATGGTTTCGAGGGTGTAGGTGTAGTCGCTAAAGACGATGAGCTGCTGGGCGGCCTTGCGGCTAATGGCGCGGAAGCCGCTGGGGGCATCGGGGATATCGGTCCCGCTGAAGCTGCGAACCACGGAACTACCGAGCTTCTGGAGCAGCTTCTTAACCGGCGAAAAATGGCGGATTTCCGTGATTGGCCTGGCCCCCACGACAATCTCGGCCCGCTGCTCCAGGATGGGCGTCACCAGGGCGGAGATATCACGAGCGTCGTACTGATTATCGGCATCGGTGTTGACGATCACATCGGCGCCCCGCTCCAGACAGGCATCCAGCCCGGTCATGAAGCCGCGGGCGAGCCCCTTGTTCTGAAAATGGCGAACCACGTGATCCACCCCGTGCGCCTCGGCAACAGCCGCCGTTTCGTCGCTGCTGCCATCATCGATGATCAACCATTCCACGCGATCAAACCCGATCACCTGCCGCGGCAAGGCCGCTAGGGCGATCGGCAAGGTGGCTGCTTCGTTGAAGCAGGGAATCTGAATGATGAGCTTCATGGAGCGATCAGCCCGAGGGGGAAGACTGGAGTCAGATGCCCGGAAATGTGGTGAGATCACGCTAGGTCGCCAGGGGCGTTGAAGCAGAAAAACGTGGGCTGAGGCGAAGGATCCGCAATGCAGCCGCCGAAAGGCTGGCTAGCCCCTGAAGATTTCGGAATCTAAGCCAAGGTGTTCCCAAGATCTCCCGTGGGGCGCTGATGAGGGCTGGCTACCCGCTCGAGCAACACCACCATCGAGAGAATCATCAGAGGAATGGCAGGCGACGAGTAGCGGGGAATGTTGTGGGTGAGGAAGGCGTAGGCGAAGACCATGCCGACCGGCAGCACCGTGATGGCCAAATCACGGGCCCGGCGGCGCAGCACGCCGATCAGAAAGAGGATGAACAGGGAGACATAGGACGCCAGGGCAAGAAGGTCCTTGATCAAGACGTAGAGACCGCTGGCCTTGACCATCACCCCCTCGTTCGGCCATGACCAAATTCCCCGCCAGAGAAACAGCGGTGTCATCACAAGATGCCTAATCGGTTCCGCAACAATCATGCGCTTGGCCTTGTTACCCACCTGCTTCTCTGCGTAGCGATACGGGTCGGCGACCCCCTGTGCCGACGCCTGATAGGTGATCCGGTTAACCTCCGCGCCCACCATGCGGTGATAGCTGACCACGTTCTCAGGGCGTCCGGCGACCATGGCCTCGTAATCCGAGCGCTGGAAATTAGATGCATAACGGTTGATTCTCCGATAACGGCCTCCGGCCTGAAAATCGCTTGGCTCAGCCCCGAATCCCAACCTGCGGGAGATGTGCTGATACAAAGAAGGACCCCAGAAATAGACCGCACCGGCAATTTCCCCATTGTCCATCCTGTTCTTGATCGCGCGGGCATACATCACCCTGCCGCCACGCTGCGTTAGCTGGAAGGTGCCCAGCTCAACCCTGTTACGCAGGGTCCATGGAAGCATCGCAAGGGCGAATCCGGCCAGCATCGCCAGAACAGAAGCCCTGCCCGACCTAAACCTGAAGCCGGTGCGCAAGGACACCCACAGCCAGCGCAACAGCAGCACCGCCATGGCCAGAAGACAGACATAAAACATGATCGCCTTGGTGAGACTCAGCAGACCGAATCCAATCCCCACCAGCAGAGCGTCCTTCCATCGGCGCCGGAACGAAGCGCGAAGCAGCAACCAACTGGCCCAAAGCAGCAACACAGAAGCCTGCAGCTCGGTGTACAACGTATCAACGAACATCGGTACGGCGAAGAAGAAATAGCCCACAAGCGTGATGGCCATGATTTCCAGCAGAAAACTGTTCAGCAGGGCTTTTGCCAGAAGAGATGTAGCCACCAGGCCAAGAACGACCCAATAAAGATTGACCAGCTTGAGGAGCTGAGATCCCCGCCCCTTCGCCAGGTCCCCATAAGAAAGATCGGTCTGAAACAGTTCCAGAATTCGCAGATGTATGCCGGTAACGATGTTTGGGATCGGTTCGCGGGCATTGGAAGCTAGGTAGGGATCTGTTTCGGAGATCGATAGAACGCCGTGGTGAGCCAGGTTGAAAGCGAATCTCAGATTTACCAGGGCGTCTTTCTGGATTTCGGAATCGGTGATCTGAGAAGCACTCAGAAACGTTAGAGTAAAAATCAGCAGCAGGACGAGGAGAGACTTAAACCTGCGAGGACCCATTCGACAGGCTTGGGCAAGATGAAGCACAAAGCCATCAAACCTGTCGAAAAAACCATTGATTACGCATGCAATGCCATTGCCACCTATTGCTTTCATCCTGGTCAACGGGGTCGCAGCAGCAAAAATAAACTACAATTCATTTGGGAAGCTCGTGGTGTCGCAAGCTTCATATCAACGGGAAGTTCCATCACGCCAGGCCAGGCAATCCTTCCGTGCCATCTCGGCATCGCGCTGAATCTGCAGCGTGAGAGCCTCCAGGCTGGGGAAAGCCTGCTGACGCCGAAGCAGCCGCAGCGGCTCCACCACCAGTTGGCACCCCGCCAGCTCCAGCTGGCGGTCCAGCAGGTGCACCTCTACCGCCGAGGGAGCCTGGGGATCCACCGTGGGCTGGGGACCCAGATTCATGACCGCCGCCATGGGCTCAGCCCCCAACGCTCCTGGCGCCATGGAGGGCTCCACCAGCCAGGCGGTGGCGGCATAGACCCCCTCCAGGGGCAGAAACTTATGGCCATCCACCTGCAGGTTGGCCGTGGGCCAGCCCAGCTGGCGCCCCAGGCCCCGGCCGCTGCCCACCCGACCCCAGAAGCGGTACGGGCGCTCCAGCAGGCGGTTGGCCTCGGCGATCTCCCCGTTGGCCAGGGCCCGGCGGATCCGACTGCTACTCACCCGCTCGTCCCCGTCCCAGAGCATGGGCAGCACGCTGACAGCGATGCCGCAGGCGGCGCCAAGCCGGACCAGATCGGCGGCACCGCCACTGCGGCCGGCGCCGAAACGGAAGTTGTCGCCCACCGCCACCCGACGGGCCTGCAACTGGCCCTGCAGCACCTGCTCCACGAAGGCCTGGGGCGTCAAGGCGGCGAGCTCATGGGTAAAGGGCACGAGCACCAGCTGGCGGATGCCGAGGGGTTCCAGCAGTTGCAGCTTTTCCTCCGGCAGATCCAGCCGCAGCCTCGCCTCGCCGTGCAACAGCTCCCGCGGATGGGGCCAGAAGCTCACCACGGTCGGGACCGCCCCGACGGGCCCGGCTTCGGTGACCGCTCCGATCACCCGGCGATGACCCCGATGGAGACCATCGAAACTTCCCAGGGCGATGGCGGTGGGGCGCAGGGCCTGGTCCGGGGTGTGCAGCGGGATCGACAGGGGATTTCAGGCCAGGCGCTCGCCTGGTCGATCCTCCCATGGCAAGTTTGGAACCTCTGCAGGCAGCACGTCCCATGGCCGATCCAGTGGATCTGCAGCGCATCTCCGGCGCCCTCCGCAATGTGGGCTGGGTGCGCTTCTGGACCCAGCTGGCCCTAGGGGTGGTGGTGGTGGGGGTGCTGCTGTTCAACAACATCGGCGGCCGGGTGGCCTCCAATGCCCAGCGGGCCGTGGGCCTGGGCCCCGGACTCTCCTTCACCACCCTCTCCTTCCTGCTGCTGGCCTGGAGCCTGTGGCAGTGCTGGCTGGTGATCCGCTGCGGCCGGGCCCTGGCCAGTCCGGTGCGCCCCAGCCGGGGGGAAACCACCCGGCTGATCAAGCGCGGGCTGCTGGTGGATCTGGCCGGCCTCACGATCGCCGCCGTGGGATACCAGGCCCTGGCCGGGAGCCTCTTCCTGCAAGCCTCGATGCAGGCGCCAGGGTTGTTTGGCCCGATGACCTACCAGGGCAGCCAAGGGCCGATCAGCACATTCCCGATCACCTCGATCGAGATGCTCTCGGTGCTGAGCAACACCCAGGTGCTCTTTGCCCATCTGATCGGCCTGATGTTCACCCTGTGGATGCTGCAGCGGGTCTACCGCAGGAGCTGAGAGGGCTCTTGCCCGTGCCAGCGGCGGTGGTCCGCCGGCACGGTGAGGCAGCCGATGGCTGCGGCGGGTCGATCAGGCAGGCCCGGGGCCAGCACCGAAATCGGCCGGATCGGGGAGTTGGGCGGTGGCACCGCGCCAAAAGAGTTCCGGCTGCAGCGGCGTGAGCGAGGCCCCCCCCGCGGCGATCCAGGCCACGTCGGTGGGCCAGTCCGCGGGCCCCGCCACGGCGGCCTCGAGGTCGTCCACCACCTCGCCGGCCAGCCAGTAATAGGTGCGGCCCCGCGGATCCTCGCGCCGGTCGAACTGGTCGGTGTAGCGGCGCACGGCGGTGCGGCACCAGCGCAGGGGGCCGATCTCCTCCGTCTGGCGCGGCGGGACATTGAGGTTCAGCAGCATGCCCTCAGCCCAGCCGGCCGCCACCATGCCTTCGGCCACGTCGAGCGCGAGACGCGCGGCAGGGCCGAACTGGCGCCACTTGAAATCGGCACAGCTCACCGCCAGGGCGGCATAGCCTTCGATGGTGCCCTCCATGGCCGCACTCACGGTGCCGGAATACAGCACGTCCGTGCCGAGATTCGGGCCGTGGTTGATGCCGGAGAGCACCAGCTGCGGGGGCTCCTCCAGCAGGCGGAACAGACCGAGCTTCACGCAGTCGGAGGGGGTGCCGCTGCAGGCCCAGGCCGTCACGCCCGGGGCGAAGAGCTGGTCGGCCCGTTCGGCCCGCAGGGGGGTCTGGAGGGTGAGGCCATGGCCCGTGGCGGAGCGTTCCTGGTCGGGACACACCACGGTGACCTGATGACCGCGGCCGACCGCCTCGGCGGCCAGGGCCTGGATGCCGGCGGCGAAGACCCCGTCGTCGTTGCTGATCAGGATCCGGAGGGGGGCCATGGGAGTACGGGGTGAGAACGACAGGCTGCCATGGACCTTCTTGCTTCCAGGGTGCCCAGGGCTGCAGCCGCCCGGCTCCCCACGCCTGCAAGCCCAGTGAGGAGGGCGCCGGGACCCGGCGGCGACCACCAACCCAGCACTGCCTACAGTCGCGCTTCCCTCATGCCGTCCCCGCCCCCGTGAGCGCCCCGATCACCCTTCAGCAGCTCACCGACCAGCTTCAGGCCCTTGAAGCGGAAGCGGCCGCCGCGATCGGTGCCGCGGCCGACCCGACCGAGCTGGAGCACTTGCGGGTGGACCTGCTCGGCAAGAAGGGGCGCCTCTCCGGGGTGCTCGGGGCGATGGGGCGCCTTCCCGGCGAGGAGAGGCCCCAGGTGGGGCAGCGGGCGAACGTGCTCAAGGAGCAGGTGCAGAGCCTGCTGGGGGAGCGCCTCCACCATCTCCAGTCCTCGGCCATGGCGGATCGCATCGCCCGCGAGACGCTTGATGTGACCGCCCCCTGCCGCTACGTGCCGCCGGGCCACCGCCATCCCCTGCAGGCCACGGTGGAGGAGATCCTCGACATCTTCGCGGGCCTGGGCTACCGCGTGTCCGAGGGGCCTGAGGTGGAGAGCGATTACTACAACTTCACCGCCCTCAACATCCCGCCCCACCATCCAGCCCGGGACATGCAGGACACCTTCTATCTGGCGCCCGGGGCCGATGGGGGTGAGCGCCTGCTGCGCACCCACACCTCGCCGGTGCAGATCCGCCATCTCGAGGCCAATCCTCCGCCGGTGCGGATCGTCGCCCCCGGACGGGTGTACCGCCGCGACGCGGTGGACGCCACCCACTCCCCGGTGTTCCACCAGGTGGAGGTGCTGGCCCTCGATGAGGGTCTCGACTTCAGCCACCTGCGCGGCACCGTCACCACCTTTCTGCAACGCTTCTTCGGCGATCTGCCGGTGCGCTTCCGCGCCAGCTACTTCCCCTTTACCGAACCCTCCGCCGAGGTGGATGTGCAGTGGCGGGGCCGCTGGCTTGAGGTGATGGGCTGCGGCATGGTGGATCCGGCCGTGCTCGAGGGCATGGGCATCGATCCGGAGCGCTGGAGCGGCTTCGCAGCGGGCCTGGGGGTCGAGCGCTTCTGCATGGTGCGCCACGGCATCGACGACATCCGGCGGCTCTACACCAGTGATCTGCGTTTCTTGGAGCAGTTCTGAGCGGGCCCATACACTCATAGGAATCTCCCGATCTGGATCGGTGTCCCGCGTCGGCCTGATCGTCAACGACGGCAAGGCCCTGGCCCTGGCCACCGCCGCCGCCATCGAAACCCGGCTTGAAGCTGCGGGGATGGAAGTGGTGCGGGTGAGCAGTGCCGGTGGGGTGGTGGGTTTCGCCAATCCCGATCAGCACCTGCGGGCCAAGGGCTACACCGCCTGCGTGCCCCCCAGCTTCGAAGGGTCCATGCCCCTGGCCCTGGTGCTGGGAGGCGATGGCACCGTGCTCTCGGCCGCCCGCCAGACGGCACCCATCGGCGTGCCGATTCTCACGATCAACACCGGCCACCTGGGCTTCCTGGCGGAGGCTTACCTCAAGGACCTCGACGGGGTGCTCGACCAGGTGATCGCCGGCGAATGGACCGTGGAGGAGCGGTCGATGCTGGTGGTGAGCGTGATGCGGGGGGACCAGCGGCGCTGGGAGGTGCTCTGCCTCAACGAGATGGCCCTGCACCGCGAGCCGCTCACCAGCATGTGCCACTTCGAGATCGCCATCGGCCGCCATGCGCCGGTGGACATCGCCGCCGACGGCGTGATCCTCTCCAGCCCCACCGGCTCCACCGCCTATGCCCTCAGCGCCGGCGGGCCGGTGATCACCCCCGATTGCCCGGTGCTGCAGCTCACCCCGATCGCCGCCCACTCCCTGGCGTCGCGGGCGCTGGTGTTCAGCGACCGGGAGCCGGTGACCATCTTCCCCGCCACCCCCGAGCGGCTGATGATGGTGGTGGATGGCAGCGCCGGCTGCTACGTGTGGCCCGAAGACCGGGTGCTGGTGCGGCGCAGCGAGCACCCGGTGCGCTTTGTGCGGCTGGCCGACCACGAGTTTTTCCAGGTGCTGCGCAACAAGCTCGGTTGGGGCCTGCCCCATGTGGCCAAGCCTGGCAATGGGCAGGCATCGCTGGAGGATGCCGTTTGAGCAGCGGCACTGGCCAAAGCGAGGCGAGGGTATCCGTCGTGCTCCTGGTCGGGGCCGAGGCCGAAGCCCTGGCACCGCGGCTGGAACTCTCGGGTCATCGCCCTGTGGGGCTCGAGGCCCTGGCCGCGGGCCCCGCCCCCCAGGCGATGATCGTGGCCCCGGATCAGGAAGGGGAGATCGCCCGGTTGCGCCAACGCTTTGCCGGGGTCCCCCTGCTGCTGGGCATCCCCAGCGACAGCTTGGAGGGAAGGATCCGCTGCCTGGCCAGTGGCGCCGACGACTACTGGCTCACCTCCGTGGGAGCCAGTGACCTGCTCACCCGGCTGAGGCTGCACCTGGCACTCCAGCGCAGCCCCAGCCCTGCGGCGGAGCCCATCAGCGAGCTGCTCCAGTGGGCCGATCTGGTAGTCACCCCTGCCACCCGGCGGGTGCAGCGTGGCCATCGCGCCGTGACCCTCACGGCAAGGGAATTCGAACTGCTGCTGCTGCTGTTGCGCGAGCGGGGCCGGGTGGTGAGCCGCGAGCGCATCCTGGCCGAGGTCTGGCAAGGCGAGACGGCGGCGGCGAGCAACGTGATTGAGGTGTACGTGCGCTACCTCCGCCAGAAACTGGAAGAGGGTGGGGAACAGCGCCTGATCCACACGGTGCGGGGCCAGGGTTACTGCCTGGGGGACAGGCTCCCAGCCCGGCAGGGTCTGGCTGGGGCTGGGAGAGCCTGAACACTCGAGGAATCCACTCCGCATGCGTCAAGACCCATGACCCCGCCAACCCCGATGAGAAGATCCAACCCGTTCGGATTGGCCTTGCCGGGCGCCATGGGGTCGCTCGCCAGCCGTTGGCCGGTGGCGGTTCTGATGATTCCGGCTGTGGGGTTTGCGGGGCCTGGCGCCCTCGGGGCTGAACCCGCCGCGCCTCCCCAGCACCTGCCAATCGAAGCCCGCTGGTGTCCTGCCGGCGCAATCAAAGCCCCAGGCGGAGCGGTGGCACCGCCCGCAACACCAGGACACTGCGTAGTCCTGGAGGTGCCCCGCACCTGGCACCAGTACACCCTGGGCCTTCAGCTGCGCCCCCCGCTCCCGGCCGGCCGGGGCATGTGGTTTGCCTACCGCCCCGCCCAGGTGGCCCGCTTCTGGATGCACCGCACCCCCGAGCCCCTCGACATGGTGTTCGTGCGCAACGCTCGGGTGATCGCCATCGAGCCCGCCGCGGCCCCCTGCATGCGGCTGCCCTGCCCCAGCTACGGGCCCGATGAGCCGGTGGATGGGGTGCTCGAGCTGGCGGCCGGCCAGGCCTCCCAACGCGGCCTGAAGGTGGGCTCCCCCCTGCGGGTGGAGCTGCTCAGATCCTTCGGCCCGAAAGCACCAGCACCGGATTGAGGGGTGCCAGGCGGGTGCCGCCCCCCAGGGGAGCCCCACGCCACACCTGCAGCTGACGGATCGCCACCTGGAGGCCTGCGGCATCCAGAACCGGCCGCAGCTCTGCCAAGGCTTCGACGGTGGCCAGGGGCACCACCACCGTCCCACCCGGCCGGAGCCGCTGCAGAACCGCCTCCAGCACGGCGCGGCGCTCCCGGCCGCCACCACCGATCAGCACCCGATCCGGATCCGGGAGTTGCTCCAGGATCGCGGGGGCGACACCCTCGATCAGGCCGGCGGGAACCACCGCCAGCCGTTCCGCATTGGCCGCCAGCAGGGCCGCGGCCCCGGCCCGGCGCTCGACCGACCAGAGGCGCAGGCCCGGCCGCAGCCGCAGGGCCTCCAGCCCGACAGTTCCCACCCCGGCGCCGATGTCCCAGAGCACCCCCTCGGCGGGAAGATCGAGATCGGCGAGGAGCTGGATGCGTACCTCCCGTTTGGTCATCAGGCCTGGTTGGTCGTGGTGCTGCAACCAGAGGCCATCGTCGATGCCGAACAGGGGCAGGCTGGCCGGATCCGGGGCGGGCGGCTCAACGGCCAGGAGCACCACGAGGTGGAGCGGATCAAGATCCTCCGGCAGCGGATCGCCGGATGCCAGCAGCAGCAGGCGCTCCCCGGGATGGCCCAGCCGTTCGGCCAGCCACAGCCCGTAGGCCTCCTCCAGCCCCGAGGCCCGCAGGATGCGGCGCACCTCCTCGGCCCCCCCCCGGGCCGGGTCCGTGAGCACCACCAGGGCGGGGGGGCGCTGCTGCAGCCGGGCCGCCAGCGGCTCTGGATCACGACCGTGCAGGCTGACCCAGGAGGCGTCCTGCCAGGGGCGCCCGAGCCGGGCGAAGGCCAGCTGCAGGGAGGTGGGAGCCGGGTGAAAACGGATCCGCTCGGCGGGAAGGTGCTGCAGCAGCAGCCGGCCAATGCCGAACCAGAGCGGATCACCGCTGGCCAGCCAAAGCACCCGCCGCCCGCCGTCCAGGGCCGCCAGCACCTGCGGCATCACCTCCAGGGGCCGGTCACTGGCCAGCCGCTCGGGGAGCTGGGGATCAGGGTTCGATCGCGCGAGATCCACCAGCAGCCGCCGCGGAGCCACCACCAGATCGGCCAGCAGGATCGCCTCCTGCCATTGGCGGGAGAGACCCTCCACCCCGGCGGCATCGGTGCCCAGCACCTCCAGCAGCGATCCCTCCAGACCGGCCCCCTCACCTCTGCTAGCCATGATGCTCCCGGAAGACGCCCAGCCCCCGTCCCCTTCCCGATGACCGATCGTCGCCAGCGGATTCACGCCCTGGTCCTGGCCCTGCTAGCTCGGCAGGAAGAACTCGAACTGCTGGACGACGACCGTGCCGTACCAAGAGGTGGGTCCCTGGGGGCAGGAGGGGACCCGGGCAGCTGGCTGGAGCGCAATCGGCGGGTGGTGCGCCGATACCAGGGCCTGGTCCGGACCGCCGTGACCCTCGATGCCCTGATCGAACAGGAGCTGGGCAGCGATCAACTCGCGGGCGACGGCGACGCAAGAAAGGCCTTGAACCTCGGATAGAGCAGCCAAGCGCCGGCATTGGTGAGGTGATTGCTGTCGCTGAAGAGCAGGTTGTGACCCAGGTGGGAGGAGCACGGGCCGGCGGCTGGGGGGCAGACGCTGTCAAAGGGATCGAACAGGGCCGTACCCGGCACGTCAGCGACCAGCCGCTGGAGAAACGACCTCACCGGTTCGGTGGCGGCGAGCTGGTCGGCCCGGGGCTGCTGGACCGGACGGCACTGCGGAGCCTGGGACCAGGAGGGACGGAACCATTCCGGCTGGCAGAGGGTGAGCGGCCCGCTGAGCTTGGCCTGCGGCACGGTGGGCAAGGGCGCGAAGATCACCAGCTCCGCTCTCCGGCTGGCCACGGCGGCGCCGAGACGACGGATGGCGGTGGCATAGGAGGCCTCGGCCCGCTCCCGGTCAGGTCCCTGCAGGTTGGAGAGATACCCCGCCAGGTTGGACACCAGCACGATCCGGTCCGCCGGGCGGAGGCGGTTGAGCAGCATCTGCTCCAGATGGTCGGTGGAGGGCCTGCAGAGACGGAAGCGATCTGGAATGGCTGCACCGTCCTCCCAGCGTGAGAAGGCGGGTAACGGGCAGCCCCCTCGGGCCAGGAAGGCCACGTTGTAGCGGCCGCTCGACAGCAGCTTCCCACCCAGCGGAATGAGCATGTGGGTGTGGCTGTCGCCGACGAAAAAGAGGGTGGAGAGGCCGGGGGAAACATCCGCGCTGCAGGCCCGCAGGACATCCTCCTTGGGAATCGGGTCGGTGGGCTCTTGAAAGCAGTGCACCGTGTCCACGGTGGTGCCATCGATGCGCTTCATGTTGAGCGAACCGCCGACCGCATGGCTCCTCTGGCCGGCGTACAGCCGTCCCATCAAGGGTCCCTGCAGCCCAAGACTCACGACACTGGCCAGCACGGTCATGGCCGGATAGAGCACCCAGGGGCGATCAAGGCCGGTGGGTCGGCCGTAGCGGAACAGCCCTTCCAACCGATAGGACACCATGGTGCAGAGCGCGATCAAAGCCAGCACCGGCAGCAGGGTGAGGGCCGTCAGGCCAATGGTCCAGCGGGCCAGCACGATCACAGGCCAGTGCCAGAGGTAGAGCGAGTAGGACACCGCCCCCAGCGTCAGGCTGACGGGGTGGCAGAGGAGCCGCCCGATGCCGCTGGTGGGCTGCACCAGGATGAGCAGAAGGGCCGTGATCGCCGCCACCGCCAGGGTGGTGGCCAGGCGCCAGGACTCCGGCAGCAACAGCAGCCCCACCATGGCCAAAAGCAGCACCAGGCTCAGGGGGCCCCGCAGCCCAGGCAAAGCCAACTTGCGGCCCAGATCCCTGGCGCTGCCGCCACCACGGTGGAGGAGATAAGCCCCGCAGCCCGCCGCCAGCTCCCAGAAACGGGCAGGGGTGAGGAAGAAGGCCCGCTCGGACTGCCCCTTGAGGCTCAAGCCCACGAACAACACCAGCGACCCCACCACCAGCAGCAGAGTCACGATCTTTAAGCGGCGCAGGCCTGCGGCAGCCCCGGCCACACCCAGCCCACAAAGCAGCAGGATGGCCGGCCAGACCAGATAGAACTGTTCCTCCACACCCAGGGACCAGGTGTGCATAAAAACGTTGAAGTGATTATCGCCAGCGAAGTAACTGGTTCCCTGCTTGAGCAGATAAAGATTAGAGACGCCGAAGATGGCCGCTGCTCCGGTCCGCATAATCGGCGCATAAAAATCATCGAGCGGCGATGCAAACAGGGAAAAAAGAATCGATACAATCGCAATATTGACCACCAGGGCCGGCAGCAGACGACGCACGCGGCGCCCATAGAAGCGGGCCAGGAACTGCCAGCGACTGCCATCCTCACGGGCTAGCAACGAGGATGTCACCACATAGCCTGAAATCACAAAAAAGATATCCACCCCCAGGAATCCACCGGGCAACCAGCGCTCATTCAGATGGTTGATCAGCACGGCGACCACCGCCACAGCCCGCAGGCCATCGATCTCTGGCCGATAGGCCGAGGATCGCTTCGGAACTGCTAAGAAACGATTGGGAATGTGAAATAAATTATTCACGGAGGCGAAACTATTGCGCTGAGATTAACAGTGATCATCCCAAGCCAGCCGCCCCTATCCAGGGACGGCGCCGGGGCACCTGCCAGCCTCTGACAAGCTGGGGCGAACGTCTTGATCACGATGCCGCCGTTCGGCCTCTCCGCCCTCCGGAATCTGGGCCGAAGCGGCCCCGAAGCCTTGGGCACCCCTCCAGCCAGCTGGCAGCGGTCCTTCGGCCTCGGCTGGGAGCGGCCCTACACGGTGCGCTACGCCAGCAACCTTGACGACGGACCCAACCATGGAGCGCCCCTGGGGGGCTTCGGAGCCGGCTGCATCGGCCGCGGCCCCGATGGTGCCTTCAACCTCTGGCACCTCGATGGCGGTGAGCACTGGTTCGGCAGCCTGCCCGACTGCCAGTTCGCCCTGTTTGAGCAGGACGGCACGGCCAGCCACGCCCACGCCCTGGCCACCGCTCCAGAGCGGGATGACTCCCGCCCCGATGCCCTCCAGCCGCCCCTGGAGTCCTGGAGTTGGTATCCCGCCAGCACCCCGGAGCGCAGCAGCGGCATCTACAGCGCCCGCTACCCCTGCAGCACGTTCCACTACGAGAACACCTTTGCTGCCCGGGTGAGCTGTGAGGCCTTCAGCCCGATCCTGCCGGGAGATTACGAGCGCACCAGCTACCCGGTGGCGGTGTTCCGCTGGAGCTTCAGCAACCCCACCGCCGCCCCCCTCGATCTCTCGCTGCTGCTGAGCTGGCGCAACAGCCTCGGCTGGTTCACCAACACCGATCCCGCCGCGGCCGTGCACTTTCGCGACGACGGCAGCCCCGAACACAACTACGTTCCGGCGATCGGCCGGACCCGCGGGCAGCGCAACCGCACGCTGGATGCGCCGGGGCTGAAGGGTCTGCTTCTGGAAGGCGAGTGCAGCGAACCGCTGGCGGAAGGCCAGGGTCAGTGGTGCCTGGCGGTGCCGGATGAAGCAACCCTGGCCCATACGGGGCTGGAAATCATGCGCTGCAGCCGCTGGAACCCGGCCGGCGATGGCGCCGAAATCTGGAACTCCTTCGCCCGCGATGGCGCCATCCCCGAAAGTCACAACGACCGCCGCAGTGGCGATAACGACCCAGCCAGCGCCGCCCTGGCGGTGCGCTTCCGGCTCGAGCCAGGCCAGAGCCTGGAGCTGCCGGTGGTGATCAGCTGGGACCTACCGGTCACCAGCTTCGCCAGCGGCACCCGTGCCCTACGCCGCTACACCGATGTCTTCGGCAGCGGCGGCGACAATGCCGCGGCCATCGCGGCCGAAGCCCTGCGGGACTGGCGCTCCTGGCGCACGGCGATCGACACCTGGCAGGCCCCCGTGGTGGGTCGCGCCGACCTGCCGGATTCGCTGCGCATGGCCCTGCTCAATGAGCTCTACGACCTCGCCAGTGGCGGCAGCCTCTGGACCGCCGCCACCCCGCAGGATCCCGTGGGCCGCTTCGGCGTGCTCGAATGCCTGGATTACGCCTGGTACGAGAGCCTCGATGTGCGGCTCTACGGCTCCTTTGCCCTGCTGCAGCTCTGGCCCGAGCTCGACAAGGCGGTGCTGCGGGATTTCGCCCGGGCCATCCCTGCCTCCGACCCCACCCCCCGGCCGATCGGCTGGTATTTCACCCAGGGGCGGGGCCGGGTGGAGGCGCCCCGCAAGGTGGCCGGCGCCACCCCCCACGACCTCGGCGCCCCCAACGAGCGGCCCTTCGACGCCACCAACTACACCGCCTACCAGGACTGCAACCTCTGGAAGGACCTGGCCAGCGATTTTGTGCTGCAGGTGTGGCGAACCTTCCGCCTGGCCCCCAGCGGCGAAGACCTGCGCTTCCTGGCCGACTGCTGGCCCGCTGCCGTGACGGCCCTGCGCTACCTCAAGCAATTCGACGCCAACAACGACGGCCTGCCCGACAACGGCGGCGCCCCCGACCAGACCTTCGATGATTGGCCCCTGCAGGGGGTGAGCGCCTACTGCGGCGCCCTCTGGATCGCCGCCCTGGAGGCCGCCCTGGCCATGGGCCAGCGGCTGCAGCTCGAACTCGGGCTCGACACCTCGGCCGAGCAGCGGGTGTTTGGCGGTTGGTTGGAGCAGAGCCGAGCCAACTTTGATGCCCTGCTCTGGAACGGCGAGTACTACAAGATCGATGCCGAGAGCGGCACCCCGGTGGTGATGGCCGACCAGCTCTGCGGCGACTTCTACGCCCGCCTGCTGGGGCTGCCCCCCGTGGTGGCGGACGATCGCGCCCGCTCCTCGCTCCAGGCCGTGAAGGAGGCCTGCTTCGAGAGCTTCCAGGGCGGCCGGCTTGGGGTGGCCAACGGCCTGCGCCGCGACGGCACCCCCCTTGACCCCAACGGCACCCACCCCCTGGAGGTGTGGACCGGCATCAACTTCGGCCTGGCCGCCTACTACCGCCTCATGGGCGACACCGACACGGCCCTGGCCATCTGCAGCGCCGTGGTGGGCCAGGTGTACGGCGGCGGCTTGCAGTTCCGCACCCCCGAGGCGATCACGGGGGTGAACACCTTCCGCGCCTGCCATTACCTGCGGGCGATGGCGATCTGGGCTCTTTGGGCCACCCACACCGGCTGGCAAACCATTCCCGGGGCAGAGCGTCAGCCCCGGGGCAGCGGGCTACAGCCATGAGGCCTTGGCAGCAGTCCTTGGCAAGCGGTTGGGCAGCCTTCGCTGGGAGGTGGGGTCGCCGTCTCCTTGTTGTGGTGGCGATCACGCTCGTGGGCCTACTCCCCGCCCTGCTGGGCCCCGGCCCCGCCTGGGCCCTGATCCACGCCCACCCGGATGAGACCACCTCCACCGGGGTGGTGCGCAGCCTCGAGAGCCTGCGCGACCTCGACTATCAGAGCTGGCAGGTGGTGGCCTACCGGGAAGGGCCTCCCCGGCCGGAGGCTCCGATCACCCTGCGGATCGTGGGCTATCCCGGTCGGGTCAGACTCGACCATCCCACCCCCCTGCTGGTGAGCAGCGGGAGGCGCCACTGGGAGCTGGCCGACACCACCTTGAGCAGCCCGAAACTGGCCGGCGACGGACGCGCGGCCGCTGCTGAGTTCGACCTCGCCCCCCTGCTCTCCGACCTGGAAACGAACCGCCCGTTGCGACTGGTGCTCCCCGGGGTGTTCACCGAGCTGCCGGTGCCGCCCTACGTGGTGGAGGAATGGCGCAGCCTCCCCCTCTGGAACAAGGCGGAGGGCAGGGGGTGACCGTTCCGGGCCCCGCCGGCCGCGCACCCTGGCTGCCCTGGATGCGGCGGGCCCTGGCCCTGGCCGCCCTTGGTGAGGGCCACACCAGCCCCAACCCCCTGGTGGGGGCTGTGGTGCTCGATGCCGCAGGCCAGCTGGTGGGGGAGGGTTTCCACGCCCGCGCCGGAGACCCCCATGCCGAAGTGGGAGCCCTGGCGCAGGCCGGCGCCAGGGCCCGCGGCGGCACCGTGGTGGTCAGCCTGGAGCCCTGCTGCCACCACGGCCGCACCCCTCCTTGCACGGAGGCGGTGATCAACGCCGGCATCTCCCGGGTGGTGGTGGCCATGGCGGACCCCGACCCGCGGGTGGCCGGCGGCGGCATCGCCCGCCTGCGGGCGGCCGGGCTGGAGGTGATTGAGGCGGTGGCGGTGGCGGAAGCGCTTTGGCTCAACCGGGCCTTCGTGCATCGGGTTCGTACCGGGCGACCCCTGGGGATCCTGAAGTGGGCCATGAGCCTCGACGGACGCACGGCCCTCCCCAACGGCCAGAGCCAGTGGATCAGTGGACCGCCCGCCCGAGACTGGGTGCATCGCCTGCGCGCGGGCTGCGATGCCGTGATCGTGGGGGGAGGCACGCTGCGGGCCGATGACCCCCTGCTCACCAGCCGCGGCCGGCGCCACCCCGAACCGCTGCGGGTGGTGTTGAGCCGCAGCCTCGATCTGCCGGAGGCGGCCCGGTTGTGGGACACCACCGTGGCTCCCACCCTTGTGGCCCATGGCCCCGAGGCGCCGCAGGAGAGACGGGTGCCGTTCGATCGCCTGGCCGCGGCTGCTGGGGATGCTGAGCACCCCCATGCCGCAGGGGCCAAACCAGGCGCACCCGACACCCCTGCCGACGGCCTGCAGCGGCTGGAGCTGGCCGCCAGTGAACCGGCCGCCCTGCTGGAGGCCCTGGCGGGAAAGGGCTGCAACCGGGTGCTGTGGGAATGCGGTCCGGAGCTGGCGGCGGCCGCCCTGCGCCAGGGGTGCGTGCAGGAACTGGCCGTCGTGATCGCCCCGAAGCTCCTGGGCGGCCAGGCGGCCCGCACGCCCCTAGGGGATCTCAGGATTGAGGAGCTTGACCAGGCGCCGGCATACCAGCCACTAGGCGTCGAGAGCCTGGGGAGGGACTGGCTCCACCAGGGTCTGATTCAGACCATCGATGGGTCGTAAGTCGCAACGGGACGTTGGAGCGGGGCGGAGCGATCCGACCGCTTGAGAATCGAATCGCTGGGAGAGCCGGTTTCAGACGAGCTCGGGATGCAGGGGATCCCCCTTGAAGGGCCCGATCAGATCGGTGCTGATCCAGCCGCCGTAAAAGCCACCAGGCTGGGGCTGCACCGCTTCGCCGTCCAACCAACAGCCATCGACCAAACCCGGATAGAGAGAAATCCAGCCCGCCAAGTCCCGGAACGGCTCCGTGGGTTCGGGGTACTGCCACACCGCCCGCCGCCGCCGCTGCTCCAAGGCAGTACCCGGCTGATCGACCAAATCGAAATAACGAGCCACCCCCTTCCACTCGCAGAAACTGCGGCCTGGGGCCGGTTGGAGAAGGCTGAGATCGATCGACTCCAAGGGCAGGTAGTAACAAGGGGGATGGAAGGTTTCCAACACCCGCAGCGATCGGTGCGTGTCACAGAGGACCCGGCCGAACACCTTCACCCGGATGTGTCGTTGGCAAGCCACCAGGGCCGGTGGACGCGGGTAATCGGCAACCCGTTCGGCAGGGATCGGCACGGTTCAACCTGGAATGAAGTGGCGCAACCGGCGCGCCTCCTCGCCGGCCCGGCGCTGGAGCTCGGCATCACTGAGGGTCTCCTCGGCCCGGATCTGGGCGGCGATCACATCCGCCTCCTCCACTGCAAAACCGGCTTGGCGGGCCAGGGCCAGAAAGGCCTCCAGATCGAGCGGGTTGGCGTGGTCGTGGAGCTGGCGCGCCAGCTCGGGATTCCCATCGGCATGGGCCAGGAAGGCATCGAGTTGCTGCAGGCTCATCACGGTTCTGCCGGTCGCTCCTGTCCTAGCGAGCCGGAGGCCCGCCCAGCTTCACCGCCTCCCATGCGGCCGGATCCCAGGGGCCCATCAGGGGCTCGAGGGCCCGCAGACCCGGTCCATCGGTGGCCTCAAGCCAGGCCTCCTCCAGGCCATCGGGGATCACCACCGGCATGCGGTCGTGGACGCGGCGGAGCAGGTCGTTGGGGGCTGTGGTGAGCACCACGCAGCTCTCAAGTTCACCGCCATCAGGGCCGCACCAGCGGTCCCAAAGACCCCCGAGCCAGAAGGGAGCGCCATCACGGCGGCGGAACAGCCAGGGTTGCTTCCAGGCCTTTCCCGTGGCCGGATCGATGCGCTGTTGCCACTCGTAGAAGCCATCGGCCGGAAGCAGGGCACGCCGATGGCGCCAGGGCCCGCGGAAGAAGGGCTTCTCCACCACCGTCTCGCAGCGGGCGTTGATCGGCCGGCTCCGGCCCAGCGGATCCTTGCTCCATTCCGGCACCAGGCCCCAGAGGGCCAACCCCACCGCCAGGCGGCCGTGCTCCTGGCGCTGCAGCAGCAGCGGCTCCCCCGGCCGCACCTGGATCCGGGGGGCGTAATGCTCCGCCAGGCCGTCCGGCAGGGGCCCCCTGAGCCGGGGCAGGAGGGCATCAAGGGAGGTGGTGAGCGAAAAACGACCGCACATCGGAGCGGGGTGGAGGGGAGGTGAGGGAGGTGACCAGTGACGAATCGGGAGCTGCGGCGACGGCGCGAGCCAGCTCCCATTCGGTTCTCCCACCCGACAGGCGATCCGGCGGGTGGCACACGCGCCTAGCCTGACGCCACCTTGCCCCCTATGCAGCAT
>Ga0310334_100083_pt1 | contig 29174 bp, 29 predicted proteins | sample LakMicMIDCLREDC7_FD_195548 | JGI IMG/M metagenome (GOLD analysis project Ga0310334, IMG submission 195548) | Enriched freshwater cyanobacterial communities from Lake Michigan, Michigan, United States - MI23.DCL.RED.C7 (v2) (version 2) | ecosystem: Environmental > Aquatic > Freshwater > Lake...
GTCCGGCCGTAGCGACAGGGTGATCAAGGCCGGGGCCACACCCTCATTGGTGACCAGCAACTGCACCGGCGAGCGGGTCACCCGACTGAGGCTCACCACCCGCAGCGGACCGCGGGCCTCCAGCACCCGGCCGTCCGCATCGAAGACGGTCATCTGCATCAGCGGCGAACCGTTCACCCCCAGGGCCAGCCGGCTCGGACCCGGCAGGCGAATCGGGAACAGGCGAGCGCCGCCGGCCTCCACCGAGGCGGACACGACCGAGGTCTGGCCGGAACGGGACAGCATCGGTTCGATGCGCACGTTGGCCAGGGCCTTGTCCGCCGCGGCGAACCAGAGCTGGCGGAAGGGTTCCGGCGGAATATCGGTGACGGCGCGGCCGGGCAGCAGGTTCTGGGCACTGCCGGACACCAGCTGCTCCACGACATCCGGGCTGAGCCCCTGGGCCACCAAGCCCGACTGACGCTGGCGCCAGTCGCCGGCGGTGAAGCTGCCCAGGCGCGTGCGCAACTCCAGCGGCAGCTGCTCGACCCGGCTCAGCCACTCCTCTGCCAGTTCGTTCCAGACCTTGCGTAGGGGCGCGTCATCCAGGCTGTCGCTGGGCAGGCGGCCACCGCGCTCCGGGTACTGGGCCAGCAGGCTGGCATCCACCAGCCGCAGAAACCAGCCCCGATCAATCTGCAGCGCCCGCAAGCGGTTGAGCAGCTGCTGGCGCTGATCCACCTCCGCCGGCGGCAGGCTGCTGGGCAGCTGCAGGGCCGATTCAGCCGTGGGATTCGCCACCCGGCCACGGCTGAGCAGCAGCCAGCCCAGGCCCGTGCCCAGCACCGCCGACACCACCAGGGCCAGCACCACCGGCCAGAGGCGCCCCTCGGCCTCCTCCTCCTTCTGCGCCTGGCGGCTGCGCAGGGCGGCAGCGCGGCGAGCCGCGGCCGCCTGGGCAGGGCTCTGGGCAGCGGGGGACGCGGGCAGGGGCGGCAGGGAGGCCCCTGCTGGGGCTGGGTCGGCAGGAATCGGCTCGACCGGCGGTGGCACCAACACCACCGTGCGGTCAGCGCGGGGCACAGGACCGGTGTTATCGGGCATCGGCACCTGCTGGATCACCTCTAGGGCCGCCGCGGCCGAGCGGAACCGCTGCGCGGGGTCGGCGCTGACCAGGCGGGCCACAGCCGCCCGCAGCGCGGGTTCAGCATCAAGACCGGCAGGCCAGCACCACTCCAGCGACACCGGATCGAGCAGCTGGGCCGGTCCCTCACCGCTGAGCAGCACCAGGCACACCACGCCGAGGCTGTAGAGATCCATCCAGGGCTCCGCCGGCTCACCGCGGCTGAGCTCTGGCGGGCCGTAGCCGGGCGTGACGCCGATCGGCCCCTGGCCATCCCGCAGAACGGCGAGGCCGCGCACCAGGCCGAAATCGAGCAGCACCGGCAGGCCGTCGCGCTCGCGGCGCAGCAGGTTGGCGGGGCTGAGATCGCCATGGAGCATCTGCTGGCTATGCAGCACCGTGAGCACCGGCAGCAGCTGGCGCAGCAGCAGCAGCACCTCGCCCGCACCGAACACCAGCTGGCGCTCGCGCCGGGCTTCCTGCAGCTCGGCGAAGGTGCGGCCTTCCTGCCACTCCCGCACCAGCCAAAGAGCGCCGTCGTGCTCGATCAGCTCACCGAAGCGCGGCACCTGCGGATGCAGGACCCCTTGCAGCCGGGGCCAGAGGGCGCGGAAGCGCTCCTGCAGCTCCGGCTGGTCGGCCGCGAGCTGGCGCAGCACCACCGGCGCCTCGCCGGCCAGCTGGTCGCTGGCGCGCCAGAGAACACCCTGGCTGCCGAAAGCCAACTCCGCTTCGAGGCGATAACGCTCGCCGATCCGATCCCCCACCGCCGCCGTGCTCATGGCTGTTCAGGCGGGGCGCACGGGCTGGTGCAGATCCTTCTCCGCCAGCCAGACGCCGTCGTACAGGCGGGAGCGGTAGCGATCGCCGCTGTCGCACAGCACCGTGACGATCGTGTGGCCCGGGCCCATCCGCCGCGCCGTCTCCACCGCCGCCGCCACGTTGATGCCCACCGAACCACCCAGGAACAGGCCCTCCTGCCAGAGCAGGGTGTAGATGGTGTCGAGGGCCGCCTGATCGGCAACGCGCACGGCGTCGTCCACCGGGGCCCCTTCCAGGTTGGCGGTGACGCGACTGTTGCCGATGCCCTCGGTGATCGAGCTGCCCTCGCTCACCAGGGATCCAGCGGTGGCCCAGCTGTAGAGGGAGCTGCCGTGCGGGTCGGCCAGCACGCAGCGCACGGCTGGGTTTTGCTCCTTCAGATAAAGCGCCACCCCGGCGTAGGTGCCGCCGGTGCCGGTGGCTGCCACCCAGGCGTCCACACGCCCGCCGGTCTGCTGCCAGATCTCAGGGCCGGTGCTGTTGTAGTGGGCGCGGCGGTTGGCCAGGTTGTCGAACTGATTGGCCCAGACGGCACCGGGGGTTTCCTCGGCGATGCGGCCGGAGAGGCGCACGTAGTTGTTGGGGTCGCGGTAGGGCACCGCCGGCACCGTGCGCACCTCGGCGCCAAGGCTGCGCAGCAGGCCGATCTTCTCGGCCGACTGGGTGTCGGGAATGACGATCAACGCCTTGTAGCCGCGTGCATTGCACAGGTGAGTGAGGCCGATGCCGGTATTGCCGGCCGTGCCCTCCACCACCGTGCCTCCAGGCTTGAGCAGCCCCTGCTCCTCGGCCTCCAGCAGGATGCCCAGGGCGGCGCGGTCCTTCACCGAGCCACCGGGATTCATGAACTCGGCCTTGCCGAGAATCTCGCAACCAGTGAGTGCACTGAGGGCGTTGAGACGGATCAGCGGGGTGTTGCCGACGGCGCCGACAAATCCCGCGGTGATGCCGGTGGTCCGGGCCTGGCTGCTGGCGGTGGAACTGGCCGGTGTGCTGGCAACCATGCGGTCGGTGCCCACGTTCTGCTGTGGCGCGATCGTAGGGGCGCTGATGGGGCTGCTCCAGAGCCCTAGGGTCTGCCCAGACACACCGCCCCGATGGCGCTCCAGCCCGCTGCCGCCCTGCTGCCCCGGCTGCGGCGGATCCGTGAGCGCAGCGAGGCCCTGATCGCCGGCCTCGAACCGGAGGATCTCTGCCTGCAGGGCATGGCCGACGCCAGCCCCGCCAAATGGCATCTGGGCCACACCAGCTGGTTCTTCGAGGAGTTCCTGCTGCGGGATCGGGGGCCTGGGTGGGAGCGCAGCAGCGGCACAAGCCGTGGCTATGAGCCTGCCGACGCGCGCTGGCGCTACCTGTTCAACAGCTACTACGAGGCGGTGGGTCCGCGGCAGCCGCGGCCGCAGCGGGGCCTGCTCACCCGGCCGCCGATCGCCGACGTTCTGGCCTGGCGGCAGCGGGTGACGGATGCCCTCGAGGCGCTGGTGGAGCAGCTGCAGGCGGCGGGTGATGCCACCGGGCTGGCCCTGGTGGAGCTGGGGCTGCAGCACGAACAGCAGCACCAGGAGCTGCTGCTGATGGACCTGCTCGACGGCTTCAGCCGCAACCCGCTGGAGCCGGCGGCCTGGCCGCTGGAGGGGGAAGAGCCGGGGCACCAGGCGCCCATCAGTCCGGAACTGGCCTACCTGCGCAGCTGGGCGGCGGCGGGCGGCGCCGCGGCCACGGCCACGGCCACGGCTCGCCCGAGCTGGATCCAGGTTGCGGGAGGGCTGGTGGAGATCGGCCACCCGGGTGGCAGCGACGGCCCGGATGCCTCGCCTGGCTCTTTCCATTTCGACAACGAGGCGCCCCGTCACCGCGTCTGGCTGGAACCGTTCGCCATTCAGGAGCAGCTGGTGAGCAACGCCGAGTTCGCCGCCTTCATCGCCGACGACGGCTACCAACGCCCGGAGCTGTGGATGAGCGAAGGCTGGGCGGTGGTGCAGCAGCGGGGCTGGCGGGCGCCGCGCTACTGGCGGGGAGACTGGGAGTTCAGCCTGGCGGGGCTGCGGCCGCGGCAGGCTGAGGCGCCGGTGCGGCACCTCAGCTGGTTTGAGGCCGATGCCTACGCCCGCTGGGCCGGGGCGCGGCTGCCGAGCGAGGCGGAGTGGGAGGTGGCCGCCGCCGCCGGCCTGCCCCAGGCCTACGGGGTCCTCTGGCAGTGGACCGCCAGCCCCTACCGGCCCTACCCGGGCTTCGCACCGGCGGCGGGCGCCGTGGGGGAATACAACGGCAAGTTCATGACCTCCCAGTTCGTGCTGCGCGGCAGCTGCTTCCTGACCCCCGAGGGCCACGCCCGGCTCACCTACCGCAACTTCTATCCACCGGCGAGCCGCTGGATGGCCAGCGGCCTGCGGCTGGCGGGCGATGCCTGAACTGCTCGACCTGCACCCGGCCCCGGCCGATGTGCGCCGCCTGGTGATCGAGGGCCTCAGCCGCAGCCCGAAGCAGCTGCCGGCCTGGTTCCTGTACGACGCCGAGGGCTCGCGCCTGTTCGATCTGATCTGCCAGCAGCCCGAATACAGCCTCACCGCCACCGAAACGGCCCTGCTGGAGGCCCAGGCGCCCGCCATCGCCTCGGCCCTTGGGCCCGGCACCCTGCTGGAGTTCGGGGCCGGCAGCGCCCGCAAGGTGAGTCCGCTGCTGGAGGCAATCGAGGCCGCCGGGCAGCCGCCGGCCTACGTGGCATTGGACATCAGCGCCGAGCACCTGCAGCAGGCCTGCGGCCGACTGCAGATGCGCCATCCCGCCGCGGCGATCGCCGGCATCTGCTGCGACTACAGCCAGCTGCAGGCCCTGCCGGAGCATCCGCTGCTCAGCGGCAGCGCCCATCTGGGCTTCTTCCCCGGCAGCTCCCTGGGCAACTTCGAACCGGCGGCCGCGCAGGAGCTGCTGCGCCAGTTCCGGCGGCTGCTGGGCCCCGGCGGCACGCTGCTGATCGGCATCGATCAGCCCAAGGAGGTGGAGCGGCTGGAGGCCGCCTACGACGATGCCGCCGGCGTGTCGGCCGCGTTCGCCCTCAACCTGCTGGTGCGGCTCAACCGCGAGCTGGCGGGGGATTTCGATCCAGCCGCCTTCCGCTACCGGGCCCGCTGGATTCCGCAGGCCAGCCACATCGAGATGGCCCTGGTGAGCCAGTGCACGCAGACCGTGCAGGCGGCAGGCCGGCGCTGGAGCTTCGCGGCGGGCGAACCGCTGATCACCGAAACCAGCGCCAAGTACGCCCCCGAGGCCTTCCTGACGTTGGCAGCCGCCGCGGGCTGGCGAGGTGCGCAGCGCTGGAGCGATCCGGCTGGCGATCTGAGCCTGCACCTGCTGGTGCAGGCAGACTCGGGACACTGAGCAGCGCCGCGGGAGCAGCCATGTCGAGGGAGGAACAGCGCCGGGCCGTGCGCGAGCTGCGCGAGGGCCTGATCGCCCAGTTGGAGGAGCTCTACGGCCGGGCGTTCGAATCGCTGGCGGACCAGAACCTGGGCGAGGGCGGCATCGCCCGGCTGACGCAGCTGCTGCTGCGCTCACGCGAGGCGGCGATCACACCCCTGCAGGAGGAGATCGAGGCGCCGCTGATCACCCGGGCCCCCGAGCAGGCGTCATGAGCGGCACGACCGCGGAGGGCAGCTCCTGGTTCGAACAACTGGAGGCGAAGCTCGAGCAGCAGCTTGAGGCGTTCCTGCGGGCCAACCCGGCCCAGGACGCCCTGCTCAGGGACCAGGCGCAACAGGATCAACGCCAGCGCCTGCTGCGCCAACGGCTCGACCTGCAGCAGCAAGCCGAAACCCTGCGGGCGGAGCTGCTCGCACTGGCCGGCAACATCCAGCAGTGGCAAGGCCGCCTGGGCCGGGCCCGCCAGGCCGGCGCCACCGACCTGGCGGAGCGGGCCGAGGCCCACTGCCGCGATCTGATGGAACAGGGGCGCCGCCGCTGGCAGCGCCTTGAGGACCTGGGCCGGGAATTCAGCGAACTCGAATCAGCCCTGCAAGACGCCCAGGTCGCCACTGGATCCGCACGTCCGCAGGCCGAGCGCCGCGCCGCGCCCCCGAACGAGGCGAGCAATGCCTCCCCCGACGACCTGGATCGCTCCTGGGCACGCTTCGAGGCGGAACAGGAACTGGAGGAGCTGCGGCGCCGGCAACGGTCCTGAAGCAGCGCCTGGGGCAGGCTGGGCGGATGCGCAGGGTGTGCAAGACGGATGGGCTTCCTGCTGTCAAAACTGCTGCCACTCCTGCTCTACCCCCTGGGGCTGGGCCTGCTGCTGCAGCTGGCGGGCACCACGGGGCTCGCCAGGGCGAGCCGCCGGGCACGGCGCTGGGGGCTGGGCCTGAGCGGTGCTGGAATCGGGCTGATCTGGCTGTTCGCCATGCCGGTGATCAGCCGCCAGCTGATCTGGGGGCTGGAGGAGCAGGCGGCAGCACTCACACCCGCAACGATCCCGCAGGCGGATGCGGTGGTGGTTCTCGGGGGCGGCCTGCGACCGGCCCTCGAACCGCGGCAGAGCGTGGAAGTGGCCGAGGGGGGTGACCGCCTGCTCACGGGCCTGCGGCTGCTGCGCCGGGGCCGCGCTCCGCTGCTGGTGACCAGCGGTGGACGGGTGAGCTTCACCAACGGCGATCCGGCGCCGCCGGAGGCGTTCTGGGCACGGGACCTGGCGGTGGAGCTGGGGCTGCCACCGAATCGGATCCTGCTCAACCCGACATCCCGCACGACAGCCGAGGAGGCTCGCGATATCGGCAGGACCGGACGATCGCGTGGCTGGCGGCGCGTGATCCTGGTGACCAGCGCTTTCCACATGCCGCGCTCCCTGGCCACATTCCGAGAGCGGAGCGGGCTGGACGTGATCCCCGTGGCCTGCGATTACCAGCTGCCCAGCCGGCAGAACTTCGGGCAACCAACAGCAGCCAGCCTGATCAAGGGGCTGATGCCCGATGCCGAATTCCTCTATCTCAGCAGCGTGGCTCTCAAGGAGCATCTGGGGCTACTGGTCTACCGGCTGAAGGGCTGGTCCTGAGGCCAGCTCAACCCTTGGGAGCGGGTGGCACCAGGCTGACGCCTTCGGGTGGCGGGGTGGGATCGGGATCGGCAATCAGCATGTGCTGCAGCACGATCTCCGGGCGTTCGCTATCGCGCCAGCGAATCCTGTAGGCAGGCATTTTGGTGCCGCGGCTGGTGGTCTGCTCCACCGGCTCCATCACCCAACCCCGGCGGGAACGACCCTGGGGATTGCGCTTCACCACCGCATCCGCGTGTTTGAAGCGGAAACCGACGCGCTCGCCACTCATGGAATCGCTGGCCCCAGGCGGGGAAGATTACCTACTAGGGTCAATTATCCCATTGCGCGGGCTCAGACCCGGACTGCGGCGCATTCGCCTGGTCAGGCCGCGCCTCCGCACGCAACTCGGAGCGCACCTCAGGGCGAAGCAGCGGGAAGGCGATCACATCGCGGATCGAGGCGCTGTCGGTGAGCAGCATCACCAGCCGGTCGATGCCGATCCCGAGGCCACCGGTGGGGGGCATACCCACCTCCAGGGCCTGGAGGAAGTCTTCGTCCACCTGCTGGGCTTCATCGTCGCCAGCGGCCTTCCGGGCCATCTGGGCTTCAAGGCGCCGGCGCTGATCCACCGGATCAATCAGCTCGCTGAAGGCGTTGGCGGTTTCACGCCCCACGATGAACAGCTCAAATCGCTCCACAAGGCCGGGCTTGCTGCGGTGAGCACGGGCCAGGGGCGAGTTCTCCACGGGGTAATCGATCACGAAGGTGGGCTGGATCAGGTCCGCCTCCACCCGTTGCTCAAAGGCCTCCACCAGCAGACGGCCCACGGAATCCGCCAGAGCGGGCACCTCGAGGCCCTGCGCCGCCATGGCGGCGGCCGCCTCGGCGCGTGAGCCGAAGGCCGTGAAATCGAGCCCGGTGGCTTCGCGCACCAGGTCATGCATCGTGGCCCGGCGCCAGGGCGGGGTGAGATCCACCTCAGTGCCCTGATACGTGAGGCGCGTGCCACCGCACACCTGCTCGCACACATGGGCGATCAGGCGCTCAGTGAGATCCATCATGTCGCCGTAATCGGCGTAGGCCTGATAGATCTCCACCGAGGTGAACTCGGGGTTGTGGCGGGTGCTGATGCCCTCGTTGCGGAAGATGCGCCCCAGCTCGTAGACCCGCTCAAAGCCGCCTACCACCAGGCGCTTGAGGTGCAGCTCGGTGGCGATGCGCAGGGTGAGCGGTAGATCGAGGGCGTTGTGGTGCGTCTCGAACGGGCGGGCGTCCGCACCACCAGGAACGCTCTGCAGCACCGGCGTTTCAATCTCCAGGAAGCCGCGCTCATCCAGCCAGCGGCGCATGGCGCTCACTGCCAGGGCGCGGCGGCGGAAGGTTTCGCGGGTGTGGGGCGAGACGATCAGATCCAGGTAGCGCTGGCGATAGCGCTTCTCCACATCCGCCAGGCCATGCCACTTGTCGGGCAACGGTTGCAGGCTCTTGCTGAGCATCTGCCAGCTGGTCACCTTCACCGACAGCTCGCCGCGGTCGGTGCGGCGCAGCGTGCCCTGCACACCGATCAGATCGCCGGCATCCACCAGGGAGGTGATGTGGGCGAAGTCGCCTGGAGGGGGCGCATCAGGAGATGCCGCATCAAGGGTGGCTTTGTCCAGATACAGCTGGATCGGGCCGCTCTCATCGGCCAGGGTGAAGAAGGCGAGCTTGCCCATCACCCGGCGGGTCATCACGCGGCCGGCCACCGCCACTGCCACATCGCGCTCCTCGCCCTTGGCCAGATCGGCGTGCGCCTCCTGCAGCTCAGCGGTGCGGTGGCTGGGCTCGAAGCGCAGGCCATAGGGGCCCTGACCCAGGGCAGCCAGGGCCTTGCCCTTCTCGAGGCGGGTCTCGCGCAGCTCAGACAACGGACCAGTTCAGCTCAGCTGCCGGCCATCCTGCAGGAGCGCGGTTCAGCAGGAGCGTGCGTTCGGCGGATGCCGGTCAACCGGCCGCAGCCATCGGAGTGGAGGCAGCCTCACCCACCCGCTGGGAGGCATAACCGGTGCCGCGCACGGTGAGGATCAGCTCAGGGTTGCGCGGGTCGGGCTCGAGCTTGCCGCGCAGACGGGCGACGTAGACGTCCACCACCCGCAGGTCCGCGGCGCGGCGCGGCGGATAGCCCCAGAGCTGCTCCAGGATCTCGGCCCGGGGCACCACCCGGCCAGGCTCGCGGAACAGCAGCTCCAGCAGGCTGAATTCGGTGTAGGTGAGGCCGATGCGCTCGCCATCACGGGTCACCTGGCGACGGTTGGTGTCCACCACCAGATCGCCGACGCGCAACACCCCCTGGCCAGCAGGCACATCACGGGGTTCGGCCATGGCGGAGCCACGGCCCACACGCCGCAGGATCGTCGCAATGCGGGCCTCAAGCTCCTTGGGACTGAAGGGCTTGGGCAGGTAGTCATCGGCGCCGAGATCGAGGCCCGCCACGCGCTCGGCGATGGCATCGAGGGCCGAAAGGAAAATGATCGGCACGCAGGATTCAGCCCGCAGCCGGCGGCAGACCGCAAACCCGTCGAGCTTGGGCAGCATCACGTCGAGCACGACGAGATCCGGCTGCTCCCGATGGAACAGGGTCAGGGCCTCCTCGCCGTCTTCAGCGCAGACGACCCGATAGCCGGCCAGCTGAAGGCGCATCACCAGCACCCGACGAACCGCCGGCTCATCGTCAACAACAAGCAGCGTGGCGCGCAGATCGCCGCTCGTCGGCAACTCAGAAACACCAACCCCTGCGGCATCACCCTGCCGGTGCTGCGCATCGAGGGGCATACCCGGTACTCGGCATGAAGAAGCGCAACGATACCTCTCAGGCTGAACACTTCGAGCCGGCAACCCCCGGCAACACAGGCCCGTCACCCAACTCTTAAGGATTTCTTCCACCCCGTCGGCGCACGCGTCAGCGACGTCCGCGGGGCATGGCAGCCGGCCAGCGCGCCTCTGCATAGGCATTCCACTGCCGCTCCGCCTCCGCGAGGGCGGCATCGCTGCTGAGCTGGCCGAGCATCGCCCGCTGCAGCTGGGTGTAGACGATCGCCTGCAACCGCTTCACACCGGGGCTGGCGGGCACCAGCACACGGGCGCTGGCGAGGGTGTCGGCGGAGAGCAGCCGGGCGCGCTGCACCAGGGCCTCAGCGCCATCAGCGGACTTCGCAGCCAGCAGGCCCGCCTTCAGCTGGCTGAGGGCCACGGGCGAGGACGGCAGCACACGGGCCTGCTCAGCGAAGCGCCGCTGGTTGGCGGCATTGGTCACGAACAGGGCGAAATCAGCGGCCCGGCGGGCCACCGGACTCTGCTTCGGAACCGCCAGGGTCATCACGGCCACGTTGGCGTCGCCGGAAGCACCCGTCAGTGGCGGGTAGGGACGTGTGGCGGCAGCGACCTGGGGCGCGTTGGTCTGAATGCTGCGCAGGAACTCGGCACCACTGCCCACCTGGGCCAGCTCACCGCTCTGGTAGAGCTCGATGGCGCGGCGATAGCCCTGGCTCACCACCTCGCGTGGCAGCAGACCGCGGCGATAGAGATCGGTCCAGAACGCGAAGGCACGGCGACCCGCCGGGGTGTTGAAGGCGGCGCGCTGGTTGTCATCCAGCAGGGTCACGTCCATCTGCACCAGGCTCTCCAGCAGCTCGGCGGAGTCGTCCGGCACCACGGTGACGAACAGGGCATAACGGCCGGTGCGGCGCTTGATCGCCTCGGCATAGGCGGGCACCTCCTGCCACTGGCGCGGCGGGGCGGCATAGCCCGCCTGCTGCAGCAAACGGCTGTTGGCCAGCGTGATGCGGGTGGTGAGGTACCAGGGGATCGCGAACTGGTGGGGGCTGCCATCCGGTCCGGCGCTGCGGCCGGCGCGCCAGATCAGGGGCAGATAGGCCTCAGCAGCCCCGGCGGGCAGCACGCCATCCAGGGGCAGCAGCCCCCCCTTGCTGGCCAGGTTGGCGGCGAACAGGGGGTTGAGGTTGACCACATCGGGCGCCGTGCGGGCGAACACAGCCGCCAGCAGCTTGCGCTCCACCGAAGCCCAGGGCACGTCGGTCCAGACCACGTCGTAGCCGGGGTTGCGGCGCTCCCAGTCGGCGATGACCCCCTGGAGATAGCCGTTGAACTTCGGCGCCAGATCCAGGGTCCAGAACTGGATCGTGCGTGGCGTGGCCCGTTCGGGAGCCCGGCAGGCGCTCAGGCCAGTCGATGCAGCGGCGGCGGCCAGGACGGCTGCAGCCAGGGCAAGAAGACGACGGCGGAAAGTCATCAGCACGTCAACCCCGCAGCGACGCCACCTGGCGCCAACGCAGCAGCAGCAGCGAGCACACGAGCGGTGCCAGAAGGGCCGTGATCAGGGTCTGGGCCATCAAGGTGTGCCAACCGGCCACTGGCAGTGGCAGCCCCCCCTGCCAGTACAGCTGCAGCAACAGGCTGGCCCCGAGCAGGGCAGTACCCACCAGGGCCAGCAGCCCAAGGCTGAAGCTGCGCTCGATCGGTGCGCCGCGGCGGCCGATCCGCCCCCACCACCACCCCAGCAGCACCAGCACAGGCACCTCGCTGGCACGGCCGAGGTGCAGTCCGTCGAGCACCAGTCCCAGTGCCAGGCCGGCCACAGCGCCGGAGGCGGGGCCATCCACCAGGGCCCAGGGCAGCAGCCAGAGCACAGCCCAGCTGGGGGCGATGCCGGCGATCTTCAGAAAGCCAGGTGAGGCCAGGGTCAGCAGGGGAACCAGCAGACCCGTGGCTCCACACCAGCGCTGACGATGCAGGATCCCCATGATCAGCGGGTCCTCACCTGCACCCAGTCCACCGCATCCACCGGGGCACTGAGCTGCACCAGAGCATCGGGGGCGGGCACCGCCTGCTCGTTCACGCTCTGCACCACGCCGACGGGGATGTTGGGCGGCAGCAGGGTGCTGGCAGGGGACGTGCTCACCACATCCCCGGGGCGCACACCGGGGTCCTTCTCCAGAAACTGAAGCCGTGGCCGGGGGGTGCCCAGGCCCACCAGCAGCGCATGTTGCCTGGTGCGTCCCACCCAAACGCCGAGGCGACTGGAGGCATCGGTAAGCAGGGTCACCCGGGCCGTGGTGGGCGTGACACTCTCCAGCCGGCCGATCAGACCGCCGGGGGCCAGAACGGCATCCCCGGGCGCCAGGCCATCCAGGGCACCCTTGCCCAGCTCCAGCTGCTGCCACCAGCCCGAGGGCTGCCTGGCGATCACCGCGGCGCTCACCAGGCCAGCGGAGGAACGCTGCAGCTGCAACATCTGGCGAAGGCGGCTGTTGTCCCGTTCCAGATCTGCCAGCCGCGCCTTGTCAGACACGAGCTGAGCCGAACGCAACCACTCGGACTGCGCCGAGCCGGGCCAGAAGGGTCGGCTCAGGAGGGCATAGCCATCGGCGAAGAACGCACCCTTGCTCAAGCGCACCCCGACGAGGGCGAGAAGCAAAAGCCACCAAGGCCAGGCCTCAGCGATCTTCTGCAGGGTGGGGACGCGCGAGAAGCGTCCGGTCATGGGACTCAGGCGGTGATCCTGGCGAAGTCAGGGGTGTCCAGAACGCGCTCGAGGCGCTTGTAGTCCTCCAGAACACGGCCGCAACCGTTGACCACGCACAGGAGGGGATCCTCGGCCACATGCACGAGGATGCCGGTCTCGTGGCTGATCAGATCGCTGATGCCACGCACGAGGGCACCGCCACCGGCCAGCATGATGCCGCGATCGACGATGTCGGCAGCCAGCTCGGGCGGCGTGCGCTCGAGGGTGCGCTTCACGGCCTCAACGATCACGTTGAGGGGCTCGGCCATCGCTTCGCGCACGTCGCCGGCGCGCACATTGATCGTGCGCGGCAGACCGGAAAGCAGGTGGAGACCGCGCACATCCATCGACGTCTCGTCGTGGGGCGAATCGGGGAAGGCGGAACCGATGCGGATCTTGATCTCTTCAGCCGTGCGCTCACCCACGACCAGGTTGTGCACCTTCTTGAGATAGACGGTGATGGCGTCGCTGAGCTCGTCGCCGGCCACACGCACCGACTCGCTCAGAACGGTGCCGCCCAGTGACAGCACGGCCACCTCGGTGGTGCCGCCGCCGATATCCACGATCATCGTGCCCACCGGTTCGGTCACCGGCAGGCCGGCACCGATGGCGGCCGCCACCGGCTCATCGATCAGGTGCACCTCGCGGGCGCCAGCCAGACCCGCCTCCCGCACAGCGCGGCGCTCCACGCCGGTGACGCCGCTGGGAATGCCGATCACCAGGCGGGGCGCCACGATGCCGCGACCCTCATTCCCCTTCTGAATAAAGGTCTTGATCATCTGCTCGGCCGCGTCGAAATCGGCGATGACGCCGTCGCGCAGGGGCCGCACCGCACGGATGTTGCCGGGCGTGCGACCGAGCATCAGCTTGGCCTCGTCGCCAACGGCCAGGGGCACGCCACGTTCAAGGTCGAGCGCCACCACGGAGGGCTCCTGGAGCACGATGCCCTTGCCGGACACGTACATCAGGGTGTTGGCGGTTCCCAGATCGATGCCGATGTCACGGGAGAGCTGGAATCGTCTGAAGAACACAGGGGAGCCGACCGGCGGCGCGAATCATAGGTTGATTGTGCGATCCCACCTGCCGGCCTGACCAGGGGGGGCATCCGACCCCGTTCAGGCAGGAAGAGAGGGCTGGGTGGAACAACCGGGCCGGAGGGTGGAACTCTCCCGATGAGGCACCCCGACCAGGGGCTGCATCATTGATCCAACGCAATCCAGGAGAACGCCATGGGCGTCAATTCCGTGACCCTCGTCGGCCGCGCCGGCCGCGACCCCGAGGTCCGCTACTTCGAATCGGGAAGCATGGTGGCCAACCTCACCATGGCGGTGAACCGCCGCAGCAACAACGACGAACCTGACTGGTTCAACCTCGAGATCTGGGGCAAGCAGGCCCAGGTGGCCGCCGACTACGTCCGCAAAGGCTCGCTGCTGGGCATCATCGGCAGCTTCAAGCTCGATCGCTGGACCGACCGCGCCACCGGCGAAGAGCGCACCAAGCCGGTGATCCGGGTTGACCGCCTCGAACTGCTGGGCTCCAAGCGCGATGGTGAAGCAGGCGGCAGCGGCTTCGGCGGTGGTGGCTTCGGTGGCGGCGAACCCAGCGAGGAGGAAGTGCCGTTCTGATCTGAGCGGCGGCAGCGTTCAGCGGTGGCTACGGGCGGTGTCTAGAGCTGGTCAATGGGAGCTGTTGCGCCGGTTCCAGGTGCGCAGACCCAGCCAGACGGCGCCGCCCAGCACCGCGAGCACCAGCAGTACCTTCACCACCTTGGCCACCGGATCGATCCAGAGGGCAACGGTTTCGTAGCCCTTGCCCATGGCCAGACCCGCCAGGGTGAGCAGCAGGGTCCAGATCAGGCTGCCGGCGGTTGTCCAGATCAGGAATGGCGTGAACGGCATCATCTCGATACCGGCAGGCACGGAGATCAACGTGCGGATGCCCGGCACGAGTCGTCCCCAGAACACCAGGGCCGTGCCGTAACGGTTGAACCAGGTGCGCGAGCGATGCAGCTCCTGGGGGCTGATGCCGATCCAGCGGCCGTGGCGGCTCAGCCACTGCTCAAGACGCTCTTCATTGATCATCCGGCCGATGCCGTACCAGGGCAGGGCGCCGAGCACGGTGCCCAGAAGGCCGGCCAGGACAACCGGAATCAGCGCCAGCTGCCCCTGCTGCACGTAGAAGCCCCCCAGGGGCATGATCAGCTCCGAGGGGATCGGCGGGAAGAGATTCTCCAGGAACATCGCCGCGAAAATCGCGCCGTACCCCATCCAGGGGTTGGTCTCCACGGCCGTGCCGATCAGCTCCGGCAGCTGCTGCACCAGGTCAAGGGCCAAAGCGGGTTCATGCGCTGCTGAGCAAGTCTTCCACGGGTCGGCATGTCCTCCAGGCGTCTGGGCCGGCCTGGGGGCAGCCGATCGGCCGCCAGCGCCCACCGAAATCCAGCGCACGGACATCCAGCTAACAGGAATCCACAGATGCGGGATCCATGGAAAAGGCCTCCGGAATTGACTCGCCATGGCGAGCCGTTTCCGGAGACCCAATCAGCAGTGAAGGCGCGTGGTGAGGGACCGCCGCCAGCACCGCGTGGCAGCCAACGGCTCGGTGAAGCCGCTGGCTGAACGCTCGAACGCTCAGTAGCGGTAGTGATCCAGCTTGTAGGGGCCTTGCACCGGCACGTTGATGTAGTCGGCCTGCTCCTGGCTGAGCTCGGTGAGCTTGGCGCCGATCTTCTCGAGGTGCAGGCGCGCCACCATCTCATCAAGGTGCTTGGGCAGCACGTACACCTGCTTCTCGTACTGCTCACCCTTGGTGAACAGTTCGATCTGGGCCAGCACCTGGTTGGTGAAGGAGTTGCTCATCACGAAGCTGGGGTGGCCGGTGGCGCAGCCCAGGTTCACCAGACGACCCTCAGCCAGCAGCAGGATCTTGTTGCCACTGGGCAGGGTGATGTGATCCACCTGGGGCTTGATGTTGTCCCAGGGGTACTGCTTGAGCGAGGCCACATCGATCTCGTTGTCGAAATGGCCGATGTTGCAGACGATCGCCTGATCCTTCATCTGGATCAGGTGCTCGTGGCGGATCACCTGGAAGTTGCCGGTGGCGGTCACGAAGATGTCGATGTCGCCCACCACGTCGTCGAGACGCACGACGCGGTAGCCCTCCATCGCCGCCTGCAGAGCGCAGATCGGGTCGATCTCGGCGATCATCACCGTGGCGCCGAGGCCACGCAGCGACTGGGCCGAACCCTTGCCCACATCGCCGTAACCGAGCACCAGGGCCACCTTGCCGGCCACCATCACATCGGTGGCGCGCTTGATGCTGTCCACCAGCGATTCGCGGCAGCCGTAGAGGTTGTCGAACTTTCTCTTGGTGACCGAGTCGTTGACGTTGATCGCCGGGAAGGGCAGCTCGCCGCTCTTCTGCAGCTGATACAGACGGGCCACACCCGTGGTGGTCTCCTCGGTCACGCCTTGGATGGCGGCGTGGATGCGGGAGTAGAAGCCGGGCTGGGCGGCCAGCTTCTGGCGGATGCTGTTGAAGAGGGCGGTCTCCTCTTCGTTGGAGGGGTTGTCGAGAACGGAGAGGTCCTGCTCAGCCTTGGTGCCCAGGATCACGAGACCGGTGGCATCACCGCCGTCGTCCAGGATCATGTTGGGGGTACCGCCATCGCCCCACTCGAGGATGCGGTGGGTGAAGGCCCAGTACTCATCCAGGGTCTCGCCCTTGTAGGCGAACACGGGCACATCAGCGGCGGCGATGGCGGCGGCGGCGTGGTCCTGGGTGGAGAAGATGTTGCAGCTGGCCCAGCGCACCTCGGCGCCGAGGGCGACGAGGGTTTCGATCAGAACGGCAGTCTGAATCGTCATGTGCAGGGAGCCGGCGATGCGGGCGCCCTTGAGGGGCTGCTCAGCGCCGTACTTGGCCCGCAGGGCCATCAGGCCGGGCATCTCGGTTTCGGCGATCGCGATCTCCTTGCGACCGAACTCGGCCAGGCCGAGATCGGCAATCACGTACGTGCTGGTGCTCTGCAGGGCAGGCGCAGTGGGGGAAGCCACCATCGAAGGTTCTCCGGGGAAGGACGTCTGTGGGATGAAGAGCTCCTCAAACCGGGCGTGTACTGACCGCCTGGAGGGAGAGGCTGGGGAAGTTCTGCAGAGACGCCGAGGCTTCGGGCTCGCGTCCAGGCAATCTACCGGGATGGATTCCCACAGCGTGTTCTTGGCTGATGCGGGCGCCACCGCAGCGCTCGGGCAGGAGCTGGCCCGCAGCTGGCTGGCGCAGCAGGATGCGGCAAAGCCGATCCTGCTGCTGGAGGGCAATCTGGGGGCCGGCAAGACCTCTCTGGTGCAGGGCATCGCCGCCGGCCTGGGGATCGGGGAGCCGGTCACCAGCCCCAGCTTCGCCCTGGCCCAGCACTACCGGGGCGCCAGCCCGGCAGACGCGGCCGCCACGGCCTTGGTGCATCTCGATCTCTACCGGCTGGAGCAGCCAGCAGCGGCCGATGAACTGTTCGCCCAAGAAGAGGAGGAAGCCCTGCTGCTGGGGGCACTGCTGGCGGTGGAATGGCCCGGACGGCTGAGCTGCCGGCCCGAGGGCGCCTGGCTGGTGACCCTGCAGCTGGCGGATCCCAGCGATCCGGATGCTGGTCGGGTGGCGCTGATCAGCACCGGCCGGGAAGCCACCCCGAGCGGAGCCAGCCAGGGCTGACCGCCTCCGCTCAGGGATGTGCGGCCAGAAACGCCTCCACCGCCGCGACCCGCGGCTGCGGATCAATGGCCCCGCTGCCCTGACACACCAGAGCTCCACAGGCGCAGGCGAAACGGATCGCCGCCTGCTGCCGCCAGAAGGGCGCGTCAGCCAGCAGCGCGGGTTCCACACAGAGGCAGTGGAGCAACCCAGCCAGAAAGGCATCGCCGGCGCCGGTGCTGTCCACCACCGGCACCTGAAACGCCGGCAGGGCGACAGGCCCGGCATCGACAGACTCTGAACCATCACCGCCAAACCACCAGGCCACACCGGCGGCACCATCGGTGACCACCACAGCCGGCTGCTGTGGCAGGGAGGCGGCGATGACGGCGGGATCTCGGCTGCCGAACAGGCCCTCGGCCTCCTCGGCGGCCAGCTTGAGCAGGCGCGCGCTCTCCAGCAAGGGCTGCAGCCGCGCCCGCGTCGCAAGGCCGGGAGCTGCATCCGGATCAGCCGCGGCATCCCAGAAGGTGGGCCGCCAGTTCACATCCAGAGCCACAGCGACTCCAGAGCCCTGGGCCAGGGTGAGGGCCTGCTCCAGCGCCTGGGCTGAGGCCGCCGACGCCAGAGGAATGCTGCCGATCTGCAGCCAGCGGGCGCCGGCCAGCAGCGGCGGCAACGCCAGCTCCAGCTCCCTGGCTGCCAGGGCCTGATCGGCGAACACAGCACCGCCGCCACCGCCCTGACCAGCAACCAGAGCCTCACCCGCAAAGCCCTCAAAGCGCCGTTCGCCGGTGGCACTGCGCCGCACCAGCACGATCCGGGTGGGGCGCTCTCCATCCCACTGCAGGGCCGAAAGGTTCACGCCGCGCTCCGCCAGCAGCCGGGCAAAGGCCTCACCGATGGCATCGCAGCCGAGCCGACCCACGAACGCCACCGGCGTGCCGAGCCTGGCCAGGCCGCAGGCCACGTTGGCGGGGGCGCCGCCGAGCCGGTCGTCCAGCTGCTCCGGCGGGGCCATGGCTGGATCCCCGCCGGGAGGTCCGAGACGATCCACCAGCGCCTCGCCCAGGCAGATCACCTGCGGCAAGGCCGCAGCCGGATCCCGTTCCATCGCTGAAGCGGCCCTCAGGCCGCGGCGGCACGGCCCTCAGCTTGGGCAGAGCCGGCAGCGGTGTCAGCCAGCGCCAGCCGCTCCAGCAACGCAGCGATGATGCGGGCATTGGCAGCGGGGAAGGGGAAGGCCTCCAGCTCGCCGGGCTGCACCCAGCGCACCTGCTGGCAGGCCAGCGGCTGCGGCTCACCGGCCAGCCAGCGGCAGAGGTGCACCACAAAACGCAGACGCTTGTGGCTGTAGGCGTGCTCAAGGCTGATCAACTCCTCGCCCACCTCCACCGTGATCGCCAGCTCCTCCATCAGCTCGCGGGCGATGGTGGCGGTAATCGCTTCACCGGGCTCCTGCTTGCCACCGGGAAACTCCCAGAGCCCACCGAGCAGCCCCTCATTGAGGCGCTGATCGATCAGCACCCGGCCGTCACCGTCGAGCACCACACCCACGCCGATCACCTGAAACGGCAGCTCGCGCGAGGCGTCCTTCACGGGGTAGCGGGCGGGGTCGCCGGCAGCGTAGGCAGCGCAGTGCCCCTGCCAGGGACACCGGCCGCAGCTGGGATTGCTGGGCGTACAGACGGTGGCGCCCAGATCCATCAGAGCCTGATTGAACGCTCGGGGCCGCTGTGGATCGAGCAGCTGCTCACTCAGCCGCCAGAACCCGGCGAGCTGCCGCGCCGGTGGCCGCGGACTGGCGATCAGGCGCGCCAGAACCCGCTTCACATTGCCGTCGAGGATCGCGACGGGCAGATCAAAGGCCGAGGAAAGAATGCCGCCGGCGGTGCTGCGGCCGACGCCCGGCAAGGCGAGCCAGCCCTCCAGATCCATGGGCCAGGGGCTGCCCGTGCCGGCGGGTGCGGCCAGCAAGTGACGCGCAGCAGCCGGAAGACGGCGGGCGCGGGAGTAGTAGCCGAGACCCTGCCAGAGCAGCAGCACGTCCTGGTCGTCGGCCGCTGCCAGAGCCTCAAGGGTCGGGAAGGCCTCCATCCAACGCCGCCAGTACGGCAGCACCACCTGCAACTGGGTCTGCTGCAGCATCACCTCGGCAACCCAGATACCCAGACAGCTCAGCTGCTCAGCCGGCGCCGGCCAGCGACCCGCTGCCGTGAACATCCAGGGCTTTTGCGTTTGACTCAGCCGTCCGTTCAGCTCCCACCAGGCGAGCAACGTGCGGCGCAGCAGGGGAGCTCTGGGCTCGATCTCGCTCGGGCCCTTGCTTGCAGCCGCCATGGCAGCACCGGTTCGCGCAGCCAGGCTGCAGCAGGATTGGAGTCACCCACTCAAAGCGAAACAGAACACGAAAAACGCAAGCAGGGTTGTCGCGCCAAGCCAAACCAAGCAGGCTTGAAGCACGTGTCCACAGACAACGATGACAGGCTCAGAATTTCTCGCCGGGAAGTCTGCGGAGATCCTGAAGACCCTGAGCGCAGGCCAATGCCTGGTCGAATTGGAGCTATCTGGAAGCATCCGGTGGGCGAACGACCATTTCACAGCGCTGACGGGGTACAGCCTGGACGAACTGAAAGACATTGATTGCTGGCAACTGCTCGATTCAGGACACCTGAGCCCTGAGCATCAGGAAACGTTATTGCAAACACTCCGCGATGGCAGTTGCGCAACAGAATCATTCCGATGCCGCAACAAGGCTCAGGCCGAGCAATGGCTGAAGGTCTTGTTCATTCCGGTCAGGGATGATGCTACGCATCAAACCGTATGCCTCGCGATTGCAACGGATAGCACAGCCAGAAAGCAGGCATACCTGGCCATGGCTGGCATGATCAAAGCCTTGGAGCGCTCAACGGCGTTGATCGAATTTGATCCCAGTGGCACTATTCTTCACTGCAATGATAACTTCCTCGAACTGATGGGATATCAGCTCGATGATGTTGTCGGCAGGCACCATCGCATCTTTGCCAGGCCCGAGCAGGCTGCATCGCAGGAGTATCTTGACTTCTGGGCTTCGCTGGCAGCCGGCGAAATCGTGCCCGGCCAATTCGAAAGACTACGCCAGGATGGCAGCTCCGTCTGGCTGGAGGCCAGTTATAACCCCATCTTTGACCTCGAAGGCAATGTGATCAGGGTTGTGAAGTTTGCAACCGACATCACCGAGAACGTCCGCGTCAACGAGGAGATCGAAACCAAGGCCAAGGCCTTGGCGATTGCCCTGGAGCAAGCGCAGGAATCAGAGCGAATCCGCGATGAGATGGATCGAACCCTGCAGGAAATGTCGACGCCAGTCACCCCAATCTGGGACGGAATCCTGCTGTTACCTCTCGTGGGAGTGGTGGATTCAACCCGTACAGACGACGTGATGCGCAAAACGCTGAATCGGATCAGCGAGCATCAATCGAAGATCTTTATTCTCGACATCAGTGGCGTGCCGACGGTTGACACCGCTGTAGCCAATCAACTGGTGAAAATCACCAAAGCGACACGCTTCATGGGCTGTGAGACAATTATTTCCGGCCTCTCAGCATCCATTGCTCACACCATGGTGGACCTCGGCGTGGATGTGGGTGAAGTGCGCACAACATCCACCCTGCGCGATGCCTTCCGAATCGGACTGCAACAGGTGGCGGCCTTCAATGGCAATGGCATGACAAGGCGAGAGGCTGAGCCACAAGGCGACAGCATCAAATTGTGAGTGGAATGGATCAAAATGCTCAACCGATTCCAATCGCTCAGGTCAAAGACCTGCTGATTGTGACGCTGCCCCCGGCGCTATCCGAACAGATCATGGCTGACACACGGGAGCAGGTTGGGGCGTGGCTGGCCCGAAAACCGATCCGCGCTGTTCTATTTGATCTGAGTGCGGTTCCTCTGATTGATGGGGGCGACTTTGAAGCCCTCGGACAACTCGCTGTTTGCAATAAAGTTCTCGGAACCTCCACCACACTCATCGGCATCCAGCCTGGCGTTGCGGCCTACCTAGCGTCGCTACCGATGGAACCACCCTTCCTGAACTTTGCCCAGACCATGGCCAGCGCCCTTCGCCTGCATGGATGAACGCCCTGTGTCACCGCAAGCGCGCAGCCTGCGCTTCAAGATCCGTCGGCAGAGCGATGTAACCCTGGCCGTTGTGGCCTGCCAAAGGGACGATTTTCTGCCTGCTTTTCCTGCCGATGAGCGCGGCATTGTGGGAACGATGGTGTCAGAACTGGCCACGAATATTCTCAAATACGCCGGCGACGGCGAGGTTCTCCTCGAGAGCCTTGAAGCCAACGGACGCCATGGGGTCTCCATTCAAGTCAGCGATCAAGGCCCAGGCATCAAAGATCTGGACCAAGCGCTGGCGGATGGATTCAGCACCAGCGGAACCCTGGGGCTGGGGTTACCTGCCGTCAAACGCATGAGCGACAGCCTCACGATCACGGCACCGATCGGTGGAGGCACCGTGGTGAACGTCGTGCGCTGGTGCCGGCATCCCGTGGCCCCAGGGAAGCCCAGGCAACCGCCGGCGACCCCCAGAGCCGAGAGTCGCAAACCGGCTGCTGAGCCACGCCTCAAATCACCATTGGCGCTGGATATCAGGATGCAACATTGCGCCTATCCGGGCCAGACGGTCTGTGGAGATCAAACCCTCGCCTTGGAACTCCCAGGCCTGACCCTGTTGGTGCATGTGGATGGCACGGGTCATGGCACTGCCGCCCATCAAGCCGCCACTGCACTGATTGCCTGCATTCAAGTTCACGTTCAGGACTGGCAACAGCCCACACCGGAAACCCTCCTGCCCTCACTGCTGGAGGCCTGCCAGACAACAGCCAGCGCGGGGATCGGCGCCGCAATTGGCCTGGCCCTGGTGGATCGAGAGCAACACCGGCTTCACTACCTGGGCATCGGCAACACCCGGATCATGGTGTTCAAACCCGGAGGCTGGGAAGGAATCTCTCAGGCAGGGATGCTTGGTCATCGTTACCGCAAGCCGATGCTCAACTCCACGTCCTTGCAGGCAGGCGACAGCGTGGTGACATTCTCCGATGGCATCAGCAGCACAGGCGTGCGCGCTATGCGCAAACGTTCCGATCGTCCAACAACCGCAACAGCCATCGCCGACCAATTGATGACGCTGGCCAAAGACTCAGATGATGCCAGCTGCCTTGTGGCCACATGTCTGATCTGAACGTGCTTGGCAGCATCAAGCTGAACAGCGCTGACAGCCTGCTCCACAATCGCGCCAAACTGCTGCGCATCATCACCGCCCTCGATCACGACCCGACCCGCACGATTCCCTTCATCGCAAGGCTGTCGGATGCGATGCGCTGGTATGTGCAATGGGGACAGCAGAGCACACTGACCCTGCACCACCATCCGGCCCAGAGACCACAGCGACGACAGGACAGATTGGTATTCAGTCTCCAGTGCGAAAGGCTGATGAAACCTCTGCCGCAGCACGTTAACCAGAGCGGCAGCCTACGGGAACAAACGCTCCCTCATGAAACACGCTTGATGTTTGCTCTGCCAAACGAGGCACCACCAGATGAGCTTGCCCGCTTAGCCCATAACTTCATGGAGCCCAGCCGCGAAGAATTATTCGCGGCCGTGCAGGCTGAACAAGCAAAAAGCGAGAAGCTGGTACTTAATATTCTTCCCGAAAAAATTGCAGAAGCGCTAAAGAATAGCCAGACAAGCAGTGGCCTGATCTACGACTTTCACCCAAGCACAACAATCCTATTCAGCGATGAGGCTGGCTTCACCAGCCTGACCAAAGAGCTGCAGCCGGAGCGCTTGGTGAGGATGATCAACCAGTTGTTCTCGGAATTTGATAATCTCTGTGAACAGCACGGCATCGAAAAGATCAAAACAATCGGCGATGCCTATATGGCTGTCTGCGGCGTGCCGTCCGCTGTTGAGAACCACGCCGAGCGCGCCTGCCTCATGGCGTTGGACATGCGGCGAATCCATGCGGATCTGATGCGCTCACAAGACATCAACCTGGGCATCCGCATCGGCTTGCATTCAGGGCCCGTGGTGGCTGGTGTGATCGGACGCAAAAAATATGCCTATGACCTCTGGGGCGATGCCGTGAACGTGGCCAGCCGAATGGAATCAACCGGCGTGCAGGACTGCATTCAGATTTCAGAAGCCACGAGGAATCTGCTGCCCGAGCACTTTCAGGTTGAGAGCCGTGGCAGCGTTGAGATCAAAGGTCGCGGAAGCATGGCCACGTATTTCCTGAAGTCCGCAGGGGAGATCAGGGAACGTTGTCCATGACAAGTGCTCAGACCGCCATGTAGGCCTGCACGTTTTCGCTCAGGCGGCGCAGGTTGGCGAGGCCGTCGCGCTCGAGGTTGCGCACGCGATCGCGGCTGATTCCGAGGATGCGGCCGATGCCTGTGAGGCTCATCGGTTCGTCGGGCTCGGGCACATCAGCGCAGGGGATGCCGTAGCGCATTTTGAGCACGCGACGCTGCAGATCGGGCAGGCGCTCCAGCAGTGCCCGCATGTCGCCGCGCAGGCACTCCCCATCCACCAGCTCATCCGGCTGCGTTCCCTCCGCCGCCAGCAGATCCAGCAGCTCCGTGTCCTCGCCGTCGCCCACCTTCGTCTCCAGGCTCACCGGCTGACGCGCACGGCACAGCAGATCCTTCACCTCCTCCTCCGGCAGCTCCACGTACTCCGCCAGCTCCGTCACCGTCGGCGTCCGACCCAGCTCCTGGCTCAGCTCGCGCTGACCCTTCTTCAGCTTGTTCAGCGTCTCCGTGATGTGAATCGGCAGCCGGATCGTGCGGCTCTTCTCCGCGATCGCCCGCGTGATCCCCTGACGAATCCACCAGTACGCATACGTACTGAACTTGTAGCCGCGGGTGGGGTCGAACTTCTCCACACCCCGCACCAGGCCGATGGTTCCCTCCTGGATCAGGTCCAGAAGCTCCATGTTCCGCTTGGTGTACTTCTTCGCCACGCTCACCACCAACCGCAGGTTGGCGGACACCATCCGCTCCTTGGCCCGCTGACCCGCCCGTAGGCGGCGCCGCAGCAACTGCGGCGTCAAGCCGGCGGCCTCGGCCAGCTGTTCGCGGGTGGGCTGGCTACCGCCGGAGCGCATCGTCAGTTCCTGCTCCAGCTCCTCCAGAGCCACCAGCTCCTGCACTTGGCGGCCCAGGGTGATCTCCTGCTCATGACTGAGCAATGGCACACGGCCGATGTCGCGCAGGTAGGAGCGAACCAGGTCAGCACTCAGCGCGGCCGGCTCTGCAGCAGCACGGGCGGGGGCTTGAGCGGGGGCAACAGCAACGACCACGACCGGATCCGTGAACTGTTGTGAAGCCTAACCTGAAGAAGTGTGAACTCCCTCTCAGAAAGCCCGGATTGCTCGAAAAAGCGCTAGGGGGAAATCCGAATCAGCCCGGAGCAACGCGCCCCAGCAGCCAGCTGGCTGTCCGCAGGTAGATGAAGACGCCCGCCACGTCGGTGGCGGTGGCGATGAACGGGGCCGACATCAGCGCCGGATCCAGGCCGATCCGCTCGAACAGCAGCGGCAGGGCCGCACCCGCGGTGGCCGCCAGGGTGGTGATCGCCACCAGGCTGATGCCCGCCGCCCAGGCCACCAACCAGTTCCAGTGCGACACGTAGGCCGCCCAGGGAATCACCACGATGATCATGAGCAGGCCGAGCAGGGCGCCGGCCACCGACTCGCGCCAGATGGCCGCCCACGTGCCGAGGCTCTGGATGCGCTGTGTGCTGAGACCGCGGATCACCACCGTGGAGCTCTGGGCACCAACGTTGCCACCGGTGCCGATCAGCAGCGGGATGAAGGCGGCCAGCACCACCACCTTGTTGAGCACGTCATCCATTGAGGCGATCACCGCGGCGGTGCCGCTGTTGGCCAGCAACAGCACCAGCAGCCACACCACACGGCGGCGAGCCACGGTGAACAGGTTGCTCTGGAAGTAGTCGTCCTCATCGCCGGCCTGCACGGCGCCGGCGGCATAGAGGTCACGGGTGGCCTCCTGCTGGATCACGTCGATCACGTCGTCAACGGTGACGATCCCCACCAACCGCTCCTCGCGGTCCACCACCGGCACGGCCAGGAAGTCGTAGCGCTGGATCACGCGCGCCACCTCCTCCTGGTCGGTGTCGGTGCCCACGCTCACCACCTCGCGGGTCATCACATCGCCGAGGCGCTCCTCCGGCTCAGCCACCACCAGATCCCTCAGCGAGAGGATGCCGGTGAGATGGCGCGAGGCGTCGGTCACATACAGGGCGTAGATCGTCTCGGTGTCGCGGGCGCGGCGGCGAATGATCGTCAGCGCCTGGGCCACGCTGTGGAACTCCTTGAGGTCGATGAACTCCGTGGTCATCAACCGGCCGGCGGTCTCCGGCTCGTAACCCAGCAGCTGGGCCGTCACGCGGCGCTCCGCCGGGCTGAGCTCGGCCAGCAACCGGCGCACCACCTTGGCGGGCAGCTCATCGAAGAGGGTCACCCGATCATCGGGTGACATCTCCTCAACGAGCTCCAGCACCTCGCTGGAGCGCAGACGCTCCAGCAGGGTCTGCTGCACGCTCGGATCCAGATATTCGTAGACCTCGATCGCCTCATCCTTGGGCAGCAGCCGGAAGGCCAGGGCCTGCAGGGTGCGCGGTAGGCCGCCGATCGCCTCGGCGATATCCACCTCCTGCACAGGCTGCAGAAGCAGCTTGACGCCGTCGTAATTCCCGGCCTCCAGCAGACCCTTGAGCTGCTGGGTGAGCACTTCCGTGAGCACGGCCCCGTTGGCCAGCTTGGTGGTGGCGTTCTTGGAGCTGATGCTGTTACCGGCAGCGGTCGCCTCGCTCATGGCTCGGGTGCCGCGGCAGTTCGAGTGTATGGGCTGAGGTCGCTAGGGTCGCGCCATCCCGAACACCGGCTGAGGCGGCCGGAGAGAACCATGGCTGTGAACGTGAGTGCCGTGCCGGTGATCAATGCCAGCGGCGAGGAGCAGACGCTCGGAGCCTTCGCCGGCCAGGTGGTTCTGGCGGTGAACGTGGCCAGCCGCTGCGGCTTCACCCGTCAGTACACGGGCCTGCAAGCCCTGCAGGAGGCCTACGGGCCTCAGGGCTTCACAGTGCTGGCCTTCCCCTGCAACGACTTCGGTGCCCAGGAACCCGGCAGCCTGAGCGAGATCCAGCAGTTCTGCTCCAGCACCTACGGGGTGAACTTTCCGGTGTTCAGCAAGGTGGCGATCAGCGCTGAGCCCTTCAGCAGCCTGGTGCAGACGGAACCGGCCGGTCCGGTGGCCTGGAACTTCGAGAAATTCCTGATCGGCAAGGACGGCACCGTGCTGGCCCGCTTCAAAAGCGGCGTGGAACCGGAGGCTGCCGAACTGAAGGCGGCCATTGAGGCGGCGCTGGCGGCCTGAGGACAAGCAGGGCCCGGTTCAACGCCGGCGAGCGCTCAGCCGTCTCGCCGGGCGCGAAAAACCATCCGGCTGCTGAGCAGCCCCAGCAGGGAAGCGGCAAGACCCAGGCTGAGTGTTGCCAGCACCAGCGCCAATCCCTGCCAGGGCTGCTGCGCCTCGAGCAGGTGCACCACATCAAGCATCCAGCTGCTGAAGGTGGTGAGGCAGCCGCAGAAACCGATGCCCAGCCAGAGCAACAGGCTGGTGCGGTGTGGGATCGGCCCGGCCAGAAAGCCCAGCAGGAAGGAACCCAGCACATTCACCAGCAGATCGGCGCCGGCACTGCCCCCCAACCAGGGGCCGAGCTGAACGGCCGCTTGCCAGCGCAGCAGAGCCCCGGGAACCCCACCAGCCGCCACGAGCAACAGCTCGCGCAGCTCAAAGCTCAGGCGTCGGCGGCCCAGCTGGCGTTCGGCAGCCTGCGTCATCGTGATCCGGCGCCCAGCCACAGGCCCAGTGCCACCGCCAGCAGACCCGCAAGCACGGAACCGAACAGCAACACCGCAGCCTGACGGCGCGCGCCACTCAACCAGGCCTGCAGCAGCTCGACACTGAAGGTGGAGAAGGTGCTGAAGCTGCCGAGAAAGCCCACGCCGAGCAGAAGGCCCAGCTGAAGCTGCGGGCCGCAGGCCTGCTCAAGGGCACTGATCAAGCCAAGGGCGAAGCAGGCCGACACATTCACGCCGAAGGTGGCCCAGTGCTTGCGGGGCAGCAGCGGCTCGAAATGGTTCACCAGGCGGAAGCGCAGCCAGGCGCCAGGCACGGCGCCGATGGCCACCAGCAGGGCATCACGCATGGGCAGAACCGACTCTCCTGGCGGCGGCGACGTTCAGGCCGCCAGCCAACCGCGGCGGGCGGGCGCGAGGCCAGGACCAGATGCAGCCTCAACCTGCAGCCAGCGTGCACCGGCGGGGCTACGCCAGGTGCGCAGCACGCGCAGCGGTTGATCAGCCGCCAGCTGGCCGAGTGCAGGAGCCCGACACTCCGGAGCGGCCTGCAGGCTCCGGACGCTGGCGGGCAGCAGCGGCTCACCAGCCTGGCGTCGGCGCACCTCCGGGAGCCGCCGCTCGGCACCACCGGCGGGCAGCGCCACTGGAGCGATCAGAGCAAAGCCCAGCAACGCCACCCAGCGCCAGGGTCCCGGGACAGGAATCCGGGCCATCAGATGTCGAGCTGAGCCAGATCGAGCTCGGCGCTGTGGGTTTCGATGAACTCGCGGCGGGGGGCAACCTTGTCACCCATCAGGATCGTGAAGATGCGATCGGCCTCGGCCGCATCCTCGATCTCCACCCGCTTCATCGTGCGCGTGGTGGGATCCATCGTGGTTTCCCAGAGCTGCTTCGGCATCATCTCGCCCAGACCCTTGAAGCGCTGGATCGTGTAGTTGGCCTTTTCGCCGTAAGACTCGATCACCTTCTTGAGATCGCCTTCGTTGTAGCAATAGCTGTGGTTCTTGCCGCGCTCAACCTTGTATAGCGGTGGGCAGGCAATGTAGATGTAACCGCCTTCCACCAGCGCCTTCTGATAGCGGTAGAAGAAGGTGAGCAGCAGCGTGCGGATGTGGGCGCCGTCCACATCAGCATCGGTCATGATCACGATGCGGTGGTAACGGAGATTCTTTTCATCGAATTCCTCGCCCTTGATCCCGAGGCCGAGGGCCGTGATCAGGGCCTGGATCTCGGTGTTCTTGTAGATCTTGGCGTCGTCGGTCTTCTCGATATTGAGGATCTTGCCACGTAGCGGCAGGATCGCCTGGAAGCGGCGATCGCGTCCCTGCTTGGCGGAGCCACCGGCGGAATCACCCTCCACGATGTAGATCTCCGATTCACCCGGATCGCGGGAGGAGCAGTCGGCCAGCTTGCCGGGCAGGGTGGAGCTCTCCAGCACACTCTTGCGGCGAACCAGCTCGCGGGCGCGGCGGGCGGCTTCAGCGGCATTGAAGGCCTGGATCGCCTTCTCGAGGATCAGATCGATCACCGAGGGGTTGAATTCCAGATATTCGCTGAGGGATTCGCCCACAAGGGAATCCACAATGCCGCGCACCTCGGTGTTGCCGAGCTTGGTTTTGGTCTGGCCCTCAAATTCCGGTTCCGGCACCTTCACCGACAGCACAGCGGTGAGACCTTCACGGATGTTTTCACCGGCGAGGTTTGTATCTGCTTCCTTGCGCTTGCCCCGCTTCTTGGCGAAGGCGTTGAGGGTGCGGGTGAGCACCGTCTTCAAACCCTCGATGTGGGTGCCGCCATCGACAGTGCGGATGTTGTTGGCGAAGCCGAAGATGTTGTCGGAATAGGCATCGACGCACCACTGCAGAGCCGCCTCCACCTGAACACCATCCTTCTCCGAGTTCACATAGATGATCTCGGGGTGCAGCGCATCTTTTTCGGCATTCATGTAGGCGACGTATTCCTTGATGCCGCCTTCGTAGTGATAGATCTCCTCATGGGCCTCGCCTGCAGCGTTGCAGGCCGCGGGCCGCTCATCGCGGAAGAC
>Ga0310334_100084_pt1 | contig 29081 bp, 32 predicted proteins | sample LakMicMIDCLREDC7_FD_195548 | JGI IMG/M metagenome (GOLD analysis project Ga0310334, IMG submission 195548) | Enriched freshwater cyanobacterial communities from Lake Michigan, Michigan, United States - MI23.DCL.RED.C7 (v2) (version 2) | ecosystem: Environmental > Aquatic > Freshwater > Lake...
GTGGCCCAGCTGCAGGCCGATCCAGCCTTCGCTGCGCTGTGCCTCGAGCCGCAGATCGCCGGCCCCGGCTTCATCAACCTCACCCTCAAGCCCGAGCGCCTGGCGTCGGAGGTGGCGGCCCGGCTCGCCGATACCCGCATCGGCGTGCCCAGCGTCGCTGAGGCGCGCGAAGGGACAAGCAGTCTGGTCCTGGCGCCGGTGGTGGTGGATTTCTCCAGCCCCAACATCGCCAAGGAGATGCACGTGGGGCACCTGCGTTCCACGATCATTGGCGACTCCTTGGCCAGGGTGCTGGAGTTCCGCGGCCATCCGGTGCTGCGGCTCAACCATGTGGGCGACTGGGGCACCCAGTTCGGCATGTTGATCACCCACCTCAAGCAGGTGGCCCCCGAAGCGCTCACCACCGCCGATGCGGTGGACCTCGGTGATCTGGTGGCCTTCTACCGCCAGGCCAAGGCCCGCTTCGACGACGACGAGGCCTTTCAGACCACCAGCCGCGAGGAGGTGGTGAAGCTGCAGAGCGGCGATCCGGTGTCGCTCAAGGCCTGGGGCCTGCTCTGCGATCAGAGCCGCCGAGAGTTCCAGCTCATCTACGACCGGCTCGACATTCGCCTCAGCGAGCGCGGTGAATCCTTCTACAACCCCTACCTCGCTGGTGTCGTCGCCGACCTGAATGCCTCCGGCCTGCTGGTGACCGACGACGGTGCCCGCTGCGTGTTCCTCGAGGGCGTGAGCGGCAAGGACGGCAAGCCGCTGCCGCTGATCGTGCAGAAGAGCGACGGCGGCTTCAACTACGCCACCACCGATCTCGCCGCCATCCGCTATCGCTTCGCCGCAGGGCCCGAGGGCGACGGCGCCCGCCGCGTGATCTACGTGACCGACGCGGGCCAGGCCAGCCACTTTGCCGGCGTGTTCCAGGTGGCTCGCCGGGCCGGCTGGATTCCTGCCGATGGACGGCTGGAGCATGTGCCCTTCGGCCTGGTGCAGGGGGAGGACGGCAAGAAGCTCAAGACCCGCGCCGGCGACACCGTGCGTCTGCGCGATCTGCTGGATGAGGCGGTGGAGCGCTGCGAGGCCGACCTGCGCCGCCGCCTGCAGGAGGAGGGCCGCAGCGAGGACGAGGCCTTCATCGCCCACGTGGCCACCACCGTGGGCCTGGCGGCCGTGAAGTACGCCGACCTCAGCCAGAACCGGATCACCAACTACCAGTTCAGCTTCGATCGCATGCTCGCCCTCACGGGCAACACGGCGCCCTATCTGCTCTATGCGGTGGTGCGCATCGCCGGCATCGCCCGCAAGGGTGGCGATCTGGGGGCTGCCGGCGCGGGCGGGGGTACCGGCGTTGACCCGGCAGACAGCCTCCACTTCAGCGAGCCCCAGGAATGGGCCCTGGTGCGCGAGCTGCTGAAGTTCGATGCGGTGATCGCCGAGGTGGAGGAGGAGTTGTTGCCCAATCGCCTCTGCACCTACCTGTTCGAGCTCAGCCAGGTGTTCAACCGCTTCTACGACCAGGTGCCGGTGCTCAAGGCCGAAGGGCCGACCCGCAGCTCACGCCTGGCCCTCTGCCGCCTCACCGCCGATACCTTGAAGCTCGGCCTGGGCCTGCTGGGCATCCCCACCCTGGAGCGGATGTGAGCCGATGGCCGATCAGCAAGCAGCCATGGATCCCCCGCTCCCTTCTCAACCCGGCTTCCCCCTGGCCCGCCCCGAGGTGGAGGCCCTGCACGCCTACAGCGCCCCGCTGGAGGGGCGGCGGGGCCTGCTTCGCCTCGACTTCAATGAGAACACGGTGGGGCCCAGTCCGCTGGTGGTGGAGGCCCTGCGTGCCATCCCGCCTGAGCAGATCGCCATCTACCCGGAGTACGACGGCCTGCGTGAGGCGGTGATCGCCAACCTGGCTGATCGCAGCCATGGCCGCCCCGGGCTGGCCCGACCGCTGCTGCCGGACCAGATCGGCCTGTTCAACGGCGTTGATGCCGCCATTCACGCCATCTTCCACGCCTATGGCGACCGCGGTGAGACGTTGCTCACCACCAGCCCCACCTTCGGCTACTACAGCCCCTGTGCCCAGATGCAGGGCATGGCGATCGAGGCCATCCCCTACGAGGGGGCCGACTTCCACTTCCCGTTGGAGGCGATCCGCCGCGCCCTGCTCCAGCCGGCGGACGGCACGCCGCCGCGGCTGCTGCTGCTCTGCAATCCCAACAACCCCACCGGTACGCGCCTGGCTCCCGAGCCGATCCTGGAGCTGGCGGCCGCCGCACCGCAGACGCTGGTGGTGGTGGATGAGCTCTATGAGGCCTTCACCGGCGACAGCGTGCTGCCGCTGGCCGATTTCGAGGCCACACCCAACCTGCTGGTGCTGCGCTCCCTGGCCAAAACCGCCGGTCTGGCGGGCCTGCGCATGGGCTTCGCCATCGGCCATGCCGCCGTGGTGGATCGGATATGCCGGGTCACCGGTCCGTACGACATCAACAGCTTCGCCGTGGCCGCTGCCTATGCGGCCCTGCAGGATCAGGCCTACGTGGAGGCCTACGTGGCCGAGGTGCTGCGCGCCCGCGACTGGATCTCACAGCAGCTCAGCGGCGCGGACGTGCGTCACCACGTGGCGGGTGGCAACTACCTGCTGCTCTGGCCCCGCGGTGATGTCGCGGCGGTTGATGCCGCCCTGCGTGAGGCCGGCATCCTGGTGCGGGCGATGAGCGGCAAGCCCCTGATCGATGGCTCCCTGCGGGTGAGCCTGGGCACCACCGAGCAGATGCAACGCTTCTGGCAGGCCTACGCCCGCATCGAGGGGCTCATCAGCACCTGAAGCCCTGGCCGGCCGACTGGCTCAGCGCAGCACGGTGATCTGGGTGCCCTCGCTCAGCTGACTCGGCAGGCTGACGCTGCGACCCACCCGCTGCACGGGTGTGCCGGCCATGGCCTGAAGGAAGGGTTCGATGCTGCCCTGATCGCAGTTGGCCGGCGTCTTGCCGCTCACATACTGCACCGGGATCACGCGGCGGGGGGCCAGCTCGCGCACCACGGCCGCCGCCTCAGCACCGTCGTACACCTTGGCGCCGCCACCGACGCCGATGATCAGCACGTCGGGTCGGCCCAGCAGCACGCGATCCTCCGGCGAGAGGCGGGCGGCGGTGCCGCCCAGGTGGGCGAACTCCAGACCTCCCTGCTTCCAGCGCCACAGGGTGGCCTGGCCGAAGCGCCGGCCACCGAAACGATCATGGGGAGCCGCGATGCCCTCGATCCCCAGGCCGGCGATGCGGTACGAGCCGGGGCTGCTGAGCATCCGGCCGCTGGCCACCGGAGCCCCCTCATCCAGCAATCGGCTGCTGGTCAGCACCACGTTGGCGCTGACCCGCGGCTCCGCCAGCCCGGCGGCACAGCCCACCGCCTTGAAGGGATTGAGCAGCACCGTGGCACCGCCGCCCTTGATCAGCAGGGCACTGTGGCCATAGCTGGTGATGGTCACGCCGCCTTCGGCGGCTGCGGGCAGTCCGGAGCCGATGGCCAACGACGTGCTCAGGCTCAGCAGGCCCACCAGCCCTGGCAGCGCCTGCTGGCGTGGGCGATCGTGGCGGGCCCGGCGGTCGGAGCGGATCGGCTGGGCCATGGTGCGCGAGAGGGCCGTTACGGGCGAGGGCTGAACCTTAACCCGCCTGGCTGGTGGTGGCCTCGCGCAGGAAGTTGGCCAGCAGTTGATGGCCGTTCTGGGTGAGCACGCTCTCCGGGTGGAACTGCACCCCCTGCAGGTGGGGATGGTCGCGGTGGCGCAGCCCCATGATCGTGCCGTCCTCCAGCCAGGCGGTGATCTCCAGGCAGTCGGGCAGCGAGTCGCGTTCGGCGATCAGGCTGTGGTAGCGGGTGGCGGTGAGCGGATTGGGCAGGCCGGCGAACACCCCCTGCCCTTCGTGCAGCACCGGCGAGGTCTTGCCGTGCATCAGCTCCTTGGCTCGAACCACCCGGCCGCCGAACACCTGGGCGATCGATTGGTGGCCGAGGCACACCCCCAGGGTGGGAACAGTGGGGCTCAGCTCGCGCAGCACCTCCAGACAGACGCCCGACTGGTCGGGGTCGCCAGGACCCGGCGAGATCAGGATGGCGTCCGGCGCCAGGGCGCGGATCTCCGCCAGGGTGAGGGCGTCATTGCGCTCCACCCGAACCTCGGCTGCGATCGGGTGCTCAGCCGCCAGTTCACCCAGGTATTGCACCAGGTTGAAGGTGAAGCTGTCGTAGTTGTCGAGAACGAGAAGCATCGCCCCATTCAAAGGCCCTGACGGTCAGTCAGAGGGCGAGGCGGGCCAGCAGCGGCGGCAGCAGCAGCAGCAGGGCGATCATCAGGGAGCTCAGGGCCGCCACCAGCACGGCCGCGGCGGCACAGTCCTTGGCGATGCGGGCGAGGGGATGGAAGCGCCGGCCGATGGCCAGATCCACCACCGCTTCGGTGGCGGTGTTCAGCAGTTCCAGCACCAGCACCGCCGCCACCGTGAGCACCAGCACGGCCAGCTGGCCAGGCGGCAGCTGCAGCCATAGCCCCAGGCCGAAGGTCACAGCGCCGGTGCCCACATGAATGCGGAAGTTGCGCTGGCTGCGGAAGGCGTATCCCAGGCCCTGGGCCGCATAGCGGAAGCTGGCCGGCAGATCACCCGCCACCTGCCAGGCCCCCAGCCGCCGCACCTTGCTGCCGTCGTCGCTGGTCGTTGCTCTGGCCGTCCCTCTGCTGAGTCGGTCTTGCCGGGCTGCGGCCCCTGCCGTGCTGGCGGAAGGAAGGATGGAGGGCCCTGAGGAGGGTGCCGGATCCTGGGGGACGAACATGCTCAATGGCGCCCGCATCAGACTCCGGCCCGACACTACCGCCGTCAGTCCGTGGCGAGAAGCCTCTCCTGACGGCCGAGCATGGCGGCCAACGAGGCCTCATCGGGGTGATCCCAGCCCAGCAGGTGCAGCAGGCCGTGGCTGGCGAGGAACAGCAGTTCGCGCTCCAGGCTGTGGCCGTGCTCACTGGCCTGCCGGGCGGCGGTGTCGAGTGAGATCACGATGTCGCCCAGTTCCAGTGGTTCTGCCTCGCCGTCGAGGTCCTCCTCATCGTCGTGCGCCAGCCCCGGCGGCAGCGGCATTGGCGGCGCGCCATCGAGGTCGTCGTCCTGAGCAGCAAAGGCCAGCACATCGGTGGGGCCGGGCTTGTCGCGCCAGTCGGCATTGAGAGCGGCGATCTCGGCATCGCCCACCAGGCTCAGGCCGAGGCTGTAGCCGGGGCTCTGCAGCTCCGGCGGCAGTTCGTCGGCCAGTTGCTCAAGCCAGCTGCTCAGCCGCGTGTGCCAGGGCTCGGCACCGGCCAGTGGATCGGCCCAGACGCCGGCGGCGGCCAGCAGCTCCGGCGCCAGCTCTGCATCGGCACTGAAGGCCAGATCGAGATCCATCTCAGCCGCCCGGCAGCTGGGGGCGCCCCAGCCAGGCCACCAGCACGATGAAGCCGATGAAACCCAGGGCCGTCAGGCCGAAGTGGGTGAGGCTGAGCTTCCCCTTGCGCACCATGTTGCGCATGGCGAGCTTGGTGAAGCTGGGGTTCTCGCCGCTGGCTGCATCGGGGCTGTCGGCGGCCTGAGGCTCCGTGGATGCGCGCTCAGTCATCGCCGCTGCCTCCGCCCACCTCAACGCCAGCATGCAGGAGGCTCTGGATGAAGGGATCCAGGTCGCCGTCCATCACGCCCTGCACGTCGGTGGTTTCGTGCTGGGTGCGCAGGTCCTTGACCATCTGGTACGGGTGGAACACGTAGTTGCGGATCTGGTTGCCCCAGGCCGCTTCGACGATGTCGCCACGGATGTCGGCGATCTCGGCGGCGCGCTGCTCCTGCGCGATCACCAGCAGCTTGGCCATCAGCAGGGCCATCGCCTTCTCCTTGTTCTGCAGCTGCGAGCGCTCCTGGGTGCAGCGCACGAACAGGCCGGTGGGGATGTGCAGGATGCGCACGGCCGTTTCCACCTTGTTCACGTTCTGGCCGCCGGCACCGCCCGAACGGCTGGTGGTGATCTCCAGATCCTTGTCGGGGATGTCGAGCTTCACCTCCGCCTCGATGTTGGGCATCACCTCCACGCCGGCGAAGCTCGTCTGGCGCTTGTCGTTGGCGTTGAAGGGCGAGATCCGCACCAGCCGGTGCGTGCCCTTCTCGTTGCGCAGGTAGCCGTAGGCGTAGCGGCCCTCGATCTCGATCGTGCAGCTCTTGATGCCCGCTTCCTCACCCTCGCTGAGCTCGTCCACGGTCACCTTCATGCCGTGGTCTTCCGCCCAGCGGGTGTACATGCGCATCAGCATCAGTGCCCAGTCCTGGGCGTCGGTGCCGCCGGCACCCGCGTTGATGCTGATCACGGCGCCGTCCTTGTCGTAGGGGCCGCTGAGCAGGCGCTCCAGCTCCCAGCGATCCAGGTCGGCGCGCAGCTTCTGCAGGGCGGCGTTGGATTCACCCAGCAGCTCCTCATCGGGCTCGAGGCCGTAGAGCTCGAGGGTGGCTTCGCCATCGGCCACGGCGCTCTGCCACTGGGCGAGCTGCTCGAGCTGAGCCTTCACCTCATCGAGCTGGCGCATCTTGGCCTGAGCCTGCTTCTGGTCGTCCCAGAAGTCGGGCTGGGAGGCCAGCTGCTCGAGGTCCTGTTGCCGTGCTTTCAGTGCCGGTACGTCAAAGACAGTCCTGGGCATTGCCCAGGCGGTCAGTGAGCTCGGAGAGGTCGCGCTTGAAATCGGTGAGGTCGAGCACCGGTGCGGCTGAAACGTTGGCTCGACCGTACTCAATGGAGGGTGTCAGGAGCCGGGTGCGGCCTCCCTAGGATCCCGGCCGATCCGAAGGGCAGCGATGGCAGCGAAGGTGGAGATCTACATGTGGCGGGCCTGCCCGTTCTGCATCCGCGCCGTCGGCCTGCTCAATCGCAAGGGCGTGCCGTACACCGAGTACGCCATCGATGGCGATGCGGCGGCGCGCGAGGCCATGGCGGTCCGGGCCGGTGGCCGCACCAGCCTGCCCCAGATCTTCATCAACGATCAGCCGGTGGGCGGTTGCGACGATCTGCACGCCCTGGAGCGCAGCGGTCAGCTGGACGCCCTGCTGGGGGCCTGATCTTGAGCTTCCCCAGCGATCCTGGCGGCGAGAGCCAGCTGTTTGTCGTTGATCCGATCAGCAGGCTGCGGCCCACGAAGGATTCCAGCGTGGCCCTGATGCAGGCGGCCCAGCGGGCCGGCCAGCAGGTGTGGGTGTGCACGCCGGCCCAGTTGGCGGTGCGCGGCAGCGATCCTTCCCATCAGCCCCTGGTGCTGGCGCAGCCCGTGCGGCTGGCGGAGATCCGGCCCACTGCCGCGGGCTGGGATCTGCCGGATCCCTGGTTCGAGGCCGGTGAGCCGCGCTGGCTGCCGCTGGCGGCGTTCCCGCGGGTGTGGATGCGTAAGGATCCGCCGGTGGATGAGGCCTACCTCTACGCCACCCATCTGCTCGAGCTGGCGGAACGGCAGGGGGCCCGGGTTCTCAATCGCCCGGCCTCGCTGCGGGCCTGGAACGAGAAGCTCGGTGCACTGCGCTGGAGCCATCTGATGGCCCCCACTCTTGTGGGCAGCGATGTGGCCCAGCTGGCGGCGTTCGCTGCGGAGCAGGGCGACGTGGTGCTCAAACCCCTCGGCGGCCGTGCCGGCCTGGGGGTGGTGCGTAGCCACGGTGAGGCTCCTGGCCTGAAGGCCCTGCTGGAGCTGGTCACCAGCCAGCAGCAGATTCCTGTGATGGTGCAGGCCTTCCTGCCGGCCGTCACGGCGGGCGACAAGCGCATCCTGCTGGTGGATGGCGAGCCCCTCGGAGCCGTGAACCGCCGGCCGGCGGCCGGCGAGTTCCGCAGCAACCTGGCGGTGGGCGGTGAGCCGGAGGCCACCGAGCTCTCAGATCAGGAGCGACGCATCTGCGCCGAGCTGGCCCCGGCCTTGCGGGCCGAGGGCCTGTTCTTCGTGGGCATTGATGTGATCGACGGTCGCCTCAGTGAGATCAACGTCACCAGTCCCACCGGCGTGCGCGAGGTGGAACGGCTGGGCGGCATCCCGCTGGCGGATCAGACGATTGAGCGACTGCTGGGCTGAACCGCTCCGACCGGGGCAAGCCAGTCGTGCAGGGGGGCGGGGCGGCCCAGGGCATACCCCTGAAAGTTCTGGATTCCCAGCGTGGCCAGCAGCTGGAGCGTGGCGATGTCCTCGATGCCCTCCGCCACCAGCTCCAGGCCCAGGCGTGGTGCCAGATCGGCGATGAGGTTGATGATGTGCAGCGCCTCGCTGTCGGAACGGATGGACTGGGTGAAGGATTTATCGATCTTCACCACATCGGGGCGGATGCTCTTGAGCAGCAGTAGCGAGGAGTAACCGGTGCCGAAATCATCGAGGGCCAGCTGCACCCCGGCCTGGCGCAGCTGCTGCAGGTTGCCGCTCACCACCGGATGGGGTTCGAGTACGGAATGCTCCGTGAGCTCCAGGGTGAGCTGATCGGCTCCCAGCCTCCGGTTGTGCAGCTGCTCAAGCAGGTTGCCGGCCAGGCCCGGTTCCAGTAGCTGGGCTGGTGCGAGGTTGAGGTAGAGCCGCAGATCGGGGAGGTGTTGCTGCAGCTGCTGAAAGCCATCCAGGGAGAGGCGGATCAGCTCTTTGCCCAGCAGAGTCATCTGGCGGTGCTGTTCGGCCATCTCCAGAAAGACCGTGGGCTCGATCCAGCCGCGCGTGTCATGGCGCCAACGGGCCAGCGCCTCAACGCCGCGTCGCTTGCCGTTGCTGTCGGCGATGGCCTGAAAGAACACCTGCAGCTGCTGTTCGCGAATGGCTTTGATGAGATCGGTGAACAGTTGGTAGTTGCTGAGCTGGGGGATCTCGAGAACATCGTCTGGCCCGATGATGCGGCTGCCTCGGCTGCTCTTGGCCTGGTACATGGCCAGGTCGGATCTCTGCATCACCGATGTGATATCAGGATTCGCGGGGTCCACCAGGGTGATGCCAATGCTGAGGCTGATGGCGATGGAGATCTCTCCAATCGCAACGGGCTCCTGCATGGAGATCACCATCTCCTGGGCACGCTGTCGAGCAGCGGTGTTGAGCTGCGCAAGCGATTGATCCTTGAGGTCAGAGAGATCAAGAATCACGGCCAGTTCATCGCCTCCATAGCGGGCGATGAAATCGCCCTCGCTCATCAGCCGTCGCAGGCGTTGGCTGACATGAATCAGAACATCATCGCCAACGGAATGGCCGTAGGTGTCGTTGATGAACTTGAACTTGTCGACGTCGAGAAACAGGATGGCGAAAGGCTGATTGCGTTCCGGGTGGGAGTTGCAAATTTCAGCCAGGTGCTCAAGGAAATAGCGACGGTTGGGCAGTTGGGTGAGGGAATCGAACAGGGCCAGGTTGCTGGCAGTGTGCAGGAATCGTTGGAAGCGATCGGTCACCTTCTCCAGTTGCGACAGCTGGAGCTGCCGGGGGGATTCGCTGTCGCGGCTGCTCGGCTCCAGCTCTGATCGCAGGCTCAGTCGCCCAAGGATGGCTGGCCCATCGGGGCCGCTCCGGCCCATGGGCCGGAGCCCATCGATCAGTTGGTCCAGCTGTCTGCAGGTTTGTTGAATGCGCTGGTTGGCCCGGCGCTCCACCAGTCGCTGGCCGATCCTCTGGCGACGACGCTCCAGCATCTGCAGGGCTCGGATGCTGGCGGCCAGAAGGGGAACGGCGATCAGCAGTGGCAGATCGGCGCTGAGCGACTGCAACACCAGCGGCAGCACGGGCTGTTGGCGGATGGCCAGCACCCGGTTCGCGCTGGAGTGAATCTTCGGCAGGATCGGTGTTTCCGCCCCGTTGCTCTGCAGGCTGCTCAGCGGTTGAAACACCAGCTCGCGGCGCAGGGTTTCGAGTCGCTGCCGGATTCGTTGGTTGTACTCCGGTTTGAGCAGGGGGTCGAACAGCGCCAAGGTGCCTGCGGCGGTCGCTTTGGCTCCGTTGTTGCTGATCGGTGTGGCGGTGCCGAGGTAGATGGCACCAGTGCCGCTGTCGCAGGCCAGCCGCACCCTGCTGGTCGGGGTGGGCAGCTGGTTGAGGTTGTCCTTCACGCAGCGGATCAGGGCTGCATCGGAAGGCAGGCGGAAGGAGGGGCCGGCGTGGGTCAGCAGCGGTGAGCCGTCCGGCCGGAGCATCACCACCACGGCTCCGGCGTCGAACAGGGATGCGGTGGCCAGGCTGTTCTGCTCGAAGTCGGGATTGCTGCCGCGGGCGAAGCGGTAGGTGTCATCCCAGTGGGCCCAATCGGGGGCGCCCCGTGTTGTGACGGAGAGGGCCGCCTCCATCAGGGCCAGGGTGTCGTCACGCTCGCCCTGATGGAAGAGCAGCAACGCGGCCGTGCGTCGCTGCATCTGCAGCACCAGCAGCGGGGTGAGGACCAGCAGGCAGAGGCCGATGTTGCGCAGCAGGCTTGCCCGCTGGATGGGCGTGCGCTGCTCCTCCTTCCACCAGGACCTCAGAAGCCGCATCGGGCCGTTGGGCCTGCGCATGGTGGAAAAGCACGGACCCGTGTCTGCATTGTGGGTCCGTGGCAGGTGTTGTGCTCAGCGCTGAACGGTTTCTCCCTGCAGGCTCAGCTGCTGCTGCAGCACCCCCAGCTTCAGGGCCACTTCCTGCAGTTCCCGCTCCGGCACCGATCCCTGCACCAGGCCGGCGCCGGCGGTGAGCTCGAGCCGCTGGCCCTGCAGGCTGCCGCTGCGGATGGCCACCCGCAGTTCCATGTCGCCCTCGCTGTCGATCCAGCCGATCGGGGCGGCATAGAAACCGCGCTCGAAGGGCTCCAGGCTGCGCAGGGCCGCCATCGCCTCGCGGCGTGGCAGCCCCGCCACCGCCGGGGTGGGATGCAGTGCCCCCGCCAGGGCCAGCGGTTGCTGTTCGCCGAGGGCCGCGGTGATGGGGGTGTGCAGATGCACCAGCTGCCCGTGCCGGGCCAGGCGGGGATGGCGCGGCCTGCGGGCCGTCAGCCCGGCCCCGGCCAGCACCTCGCTGATGGCATCCACCACCAGTTCGTGCTCGCGGCGGTCCTTCTCGGAGCGGGTGAGCTGCTCGGCCGCCGGGCCGATCGGCGCCGTGCCGGCCAGGGCATCGCTGCGCAGCTGGCCCTGGCGCACGGTGAGCAGCCGCTCCGGCGATGCCCCCAGCAGGGCTGGGCCGTCGCCCTGTTGCCACAGGAAGCGGCAGCTGCCGGGCTGCCGCTGCCGCAGCTGGGCCAGCAGCTGCAGGGGGTCGAGGGGGCGATCCAGCAGCAGCTGCTGACGCACCGCCAGCACGAGCTTGCGCAGGCTGCCGCTCTCCACCAGTTCCAGACCTCGCTCCACCACGGAGCGGTAGCCCTCCTGCCAGGCGGAGCGGTGGCGGATGGCCGGGCCGGGGTCGGGGCCGGCATGGGCGATCGGATCGGCGGGAAGCAACGTGAGCCGCTGCGCCTGCTCCCACAGTTCCTCCGCCAGGGAGCGGGCAGTCACGTCGCCCCCCAGGGTGCGCTGCAGCCGCAGCCAGCAGTGGCGCCCCTGGCGGCTCAGCTGCCAGCGGGGCAGCACGGCCTGCACCCCGGCCATGCCTTCGCCCTCCTGCAGGGGGCTGTCGAAGAAGGCGAAGGCCAGCAGCACCCTTGGCCGCGCCAGGGGCGGGCAGGCCTGGGGTGCCGCCAGCCGGCTGAGGCTCACGGCGCTGAAGCGCTGGGCCAGCTCGAAGCGGCGCGGGCCGCTCAGTTCCAGGCTGTTGGTGCGGCCGCTGGCCGCCAGGCACAGGCCCGGGGCGCCGTCCCAGAGGAAGCGGAAGCGATCGCTCTCCTCCAGCTGGCTGAGCAGGGCGAGCGGGTCGCGCGCCGGCAGCGGCAGGGCCAGGCTGAGCACGCCATCGCCATCCAGCTGGCGGGCCCCATCGGCAGCCGCCGCCAGCAGCTCGCCGAAGCTGGTGGTGCGGCAGCTGGTTGTGACGTTGGCTGGAGCCTGCACCGGGGATCGGCCGAAGCGGCTGCTCAAATGTATGGGCCTTCCCGCGCCGCCAGTTGTCGCTGCCCGCGTCCGAGCCTCAGGTCGTCGCAAGCCTTCACGCCGCTGGCGCCGAGCGCCGCCGGCTGTGGAAGGCGGCGATCAAGTGGCCGATGTATGCGGTGGCGGTGATGCCGGTGCTGCTGGCGGCCGGCTGGCGGTTGAGCCAGGGCCAGTTGGTGCGCCCGGATCAGCTGCTGCTGTTCCTGCTGGCGGCGGTGCTGCTGCTGGCCTGGGAGAACCTGGCCAATGATGTGTTTGATGCCGACACGGGTGTCGACATCCACGGCAAGCCCCATTCGCTGGTGAATCTCACCGGCCGGCGCGATCGGGTGGCGCTGCTGGCCAACGGGGCGCTGCTGCTGGGCCTGGCGCTGATGGCCCTGGTGGCGCTGCGCAGCACGCCTCTGGTGCTGGCCCTGGTGCTGGCCTGCTGCGGCATCGGCTACGCCTATCAGGGGCCACCGCTGCGCCTCGGCTACCGCGGCCTGGGGGAGCCGCTTTGCTGGATTGCTTTTGGGCCACTGGCCACGGCCGCCGGTCTGCTGGCGCTGGCACCTGCGGCTGAAGCCGCAAGCACCGGAGTGCCCTGGCGCGCAGCCATCGCCCTCGGTGGCGGTCCTGCCCTCGCCACCACGCTGGTGCTGTTCTGCTCTCACTTCCATCAGGTGGAGGAGGACGCCGCCCACGGCAAGCGTTCGCCCGTGGTGCGGCTGGGCACCGGCCGCGCGGCCGATCTGGTGCCCTGGTTCGTGGCTGCCTGCCTGGCGTTCCAGTGGGCGCCGGTGCTGGCGGGTCAGTGGCCGCTCACGGCCCTGCTGGGCGCGGTGGGTCTGCCGCCCGCCCAGGCGCTGATCCGCCTGCTGCGGCGCCATCACCGCGAGCCGGAGCAGATCGCCGGCAGCAAGTTTCTGGCCCTGCGTTTCCAGGCCCTCAACGGACTGGGCCTGTCCTTCGGCCTGGCCATCGGCCCCTGGTGCGGTGCCGGGCTCGGCGCCTGGTGCAGTGGTCTGCGCTGACGCGCCGGCGTCGGCTGCCTCACAGCCGCTGCAGCTGAGCTGGCGGCCCTATCGCTTTGCCCTGCCGCGGGCGATGGTCACCAGTCAGGGGGTCTGGAGCGCGCGTTGTGGCTGGCTGCTTCGCCTGCAGTCCGGCGATGGTCGGCTTGGCTGGGGCGAGGCCGTTGCGGCGCCGAGCGCCGATGGGCTGGATGCCCTGGCCGCGGCGATCGCTGCTCTGCCCGTGACGATCACCCGCGAGGCCCTGGAGGAGCGGTTGGTGCAGCTGCCCGCGGCCCTGGCCTGCGCCGTGGGGATGGCATTGGCAGAACACGACGGCCTGGGGGCCACGGATCAGGGCGGCTGGCGCCAGGCACCTGCTTCGGCCTGGCTGCTGCCGGCGGGGGAGGCGGCGCTGCCGGCGCTGGATCGGGCACGGGAGGCGGTGCTGGCTCCGGTTCGGGGAGCTGCGGGGCCGCCCAAAGGCGCTGACGTGCTCACCGTGAAATGGAAGGTGGCCGCCGCGGACGATGCCCTGGAGCGGGTTCTTCTCGAGCAGCTGCTGGAGCGCCTGCCGGTTGCAGCCCGCCTGCGCCTTGATGCCAACGGCGGCTGGGACCGCGCCACCGCCGATGCCTGGGCGGCTCGGCTGCAGGCGGAACCGCGCCTGGAGTGGCTGGAGCAGCCGCTGCCGCCGCCGGATCAGACCGGCCTGGAGCGTTTGGCGGCGCGGTTGCCGGTGGCCCTGGATGAATCGCTGCGGCAGCGGCCCGAGCTGATGGGCGCGGGCGCCTGGCGGGGCTGGCAGGTGCGGCGGCCCCTAGTGGAAGGCGACCCGCGCCCCCTGCTGGCGGCGTTGCAGGCCGGCACCCCACGGTTGATGCTCAGCACAGCCCTGGAAACGGGCATCGGCCGGCGGCTGCTCCAGCACCTCGCTGCCCTGCAGGCCGACGGCCCCACGCCGGCGGCCCCTGGCCTGGCCCCGGGCTGGCGGCCCGAGGGGGCGCTGTTCGCAGCGGATCCTCACGTGGTGTGGGAGGCGGCGGCATGAGTGGGTTCGCCCGGGTGCTGGTGGCCGATGGGGAGTCGGAGGCCTTGGCGCAGCAGCTGCAGCAGGCCTGGGCCGCGGTGTAGATCTAGGAGGTCGACGAATCAAAAAAAAAAAAATTGCTGCAGGCGGCCCTGCCGCTGCAGTGGCCCAGCGCGTTGCCGGCCCAGCTGGGGCCTGCGGTGGTGCTGGGCAGTGGCGGCAGCAGTGGCGGCCGGCGCTGGTGCCTGCAACCCCTCAGCCATCTGCAGCGGGCGGCTGAGGTCACCGGCCTGTGGCTGCAGGCGATCGGCCTCGATCCAGCCCGATGTGAGCTGTTCAATCCCCTGCCGTTGCATCACGTCAGCGGCCTGATGCCCCTAGTGCGGGCCCGTTGCTGGGGAGCCCCTCTGCGTTGGCTGCCGCCGGCCTGGCTGCGTGAGCCGGCGCGCCTGCTGGCGGAGGCCCGGCCCGCGCCGGGGCGTCAGGCCCTTATCTCGCTGGTGCCCACCCAGCTGCAGCGGCTGCTGGATCACCCCGATGGCGTGGCCTGGCTGCAGGGCTTCAGCCTGATCTGGGTGGGCGGGGCCGCTCTGGCACCCGAGCAGGCCCAGCGGGCCCGGGCTGCGAGGCTGCGGCTCTCGCCCTGTTACGGCAGCACCGAAACGGGCGCGATGGTGGCGGCGCTGCCCCCCGAGAGCTTCCTGGCTGGAGTGAGCGGCTGCGGTCAGCCCCTGGCCCATGCGGAGCTGCGCTTGGAGGAAGGCAGTGCGGATGTGCAGAGCCGTGTTCTGCAGATCCGTGCCAGCAGCCTGGCGGCGGGATTTTTGGCGGACGGAGCCTTCGCACCGCTGCCGCTGCAGCAGGGTTGGTGGAGCAGTGGCGATGCCGCCAGCCTCGGGCCGGAGGGTTTGCAGCTGCTGGGCCGCCTTGATGGGGCGATCAGCAGCGGCGGTGAAACGGTGTTCCCCGAGCAGGTGCGAGAGCGCCTGCTGGCCCTGAGTGCCGCCGAGGGTTTGCCCGTGCGGGAGCTGTTGCTGCTGGCGGAGCCGGATCCGCTCTGGGGGGAGCGCCTGGTGGCGCTGGTGCGGTTGGAGGAACCGCCCGCGATGGGGGTCTGGGCTCGCCTGGAGGCCCTGGCCCGCCGCCTGCCTGCCTGCGAGCGGCCGCGGCGCTGGCTGAGTTGTCCGCCGTTGGCGGTGAGCGCTGCGGGCAAGTGGGAGCTGGGGCGCTGGCGTCAGTGGTTGCTGGTGCAACCGCGGGATCCGGGGTGACAGCTCGGCATCGGATCGCTACAAGCGGAGTGCCTTCATCACAGCCCCATGGCCGAGAACGATCTCACGGAAATCAGCAACAAGAAGCTGGCCGCTGGCCTGCTGGGGATCTTCTTGGGCGCCTTCGGCGTGCACAAGTTCGCGCTCGGTTACACCAAACCCGGCGTGATCATGCTGGTGATCAGCCTGGCCGGTGGGGTTGTCACCTGCGGGGCTGCCAGTTTCGTGATGGGCGTCATCGGCCTGATTGAGGGGATCATCTACCTCCAGAAAACCCCTGAGGAGTTCCAGGCGCTGTATATCGACGGCCGCAAGGAGTGGTTCTGAACCCGTGGTTCTCAAACCGCCGCTGCTGCGGCTGATGCTGGTGCTGGCCGCCATGGCCAGCTGTGGGGTCTTCGCCGCGGTGCCGAGCGAGGGCTGGCATCCGCTGGCGGTGCTGGCCAGTCTGCTGCCGCTGCAGCTGGTGGCTTTGTTCTGGGTCTTCAGTCAGGCGCCTACGGCAGCGGCCGCACGCCCGCCTGCAGAGCTGAAGCCTCCAGCCAGCGCTGGATGGCCTCCGGCAGGGGGCAGCGCCGGCGGCTGAGGCTGTCGATTGCCAGGTGGCGCGTGAGCGCTTGAGCCACCTCCTCACCGTTGCTGCTGAAGCGGTAGCGCAGCTCGAAACTGCCGGGGTCGAGCCGCTGCGGGTCGAGCCGAATCGCCAGGGGATCGCCGCAGACCAGCGGCCGCCGGTAATCGGCGCTGCAGTGCACGATCGGCAGGGCCACCGCCGGTGTGCCGCCTGGGGTGGGGAACAGTTCGGCCGCCGGGATGCCGAAGCGTTCCAGGCTCTCCTCGTAGGCCTCGTGGCACCAGCGCAGGAGCTGCTGGAAATGCATCACCCCGGCGGCGTCGGTCTCGCCGAAGCGCACCGTGCGGCACAGGAGCAGCCAGCTGTCGGGGTTGGAGGCGGGCGTCATGGCGGGGTGATCGGCGCGACAGCTCGGGGGTTGTGGCCGAGCCATCCCCCCGCCAGCATGCGCCCAATCCGATTCCAGCCCATGGCCTCTGCGAGTGCCACCGAACAGCCCACCCTGAACCGCGCCTGGGAGGCCTTCCTGGCCCATGTGCCCACGATCCTGCTGATCTGGCTCGCCACAGCGGTGCTGGCTGCTCTGGGAGCAGCGGTGACCTGGTTCATCCTGCTGGTGGGCTTCGGAGTGTCCGGCTCCACCGGCTCGGATTCGGCCTTCTCGATCGCCACGTTGCTCGGGCAGCTGGGGCAGTTGCCCTTCGCGATTCTCTCCAGCCTGGTGGGCGTTCTGTTCGTTGCCGTGCCGGCCATGCACTACGCCAGCGGTGAGGTGATCACCGTGGAGGCGGCCTTCCGCGAACTGCTCCGTCGCCCAGGGCGTTACCTGCTGGCCGGCCTGCTGTTTTCCCTGGTGGCGGCCGTGGGTTTCGTGCTTTGCATCGTGCCGGGGATCCTGGTGGCCCTGGTGATGCCGATCTACGTGAACCGCATCTTCCTCACGGATCAGCCGATCACGGATGCCTTCGCCGCCTCCTTCCAGGCGGTGTACCGCTCAGCCAACGGCGGCAGCTTCGTTCTGCTCGAGATCCTCGCCTGGTTGCTGGTGGCGCTGGTGTCGGTCTGCAGCTGCGGCCTCGGGGCGCTGCTGGCGGTTCCGGTGAGCACCTTCTATCTGCAGAACGCTGCGTATCACAAGGGTCTGATCTCCTGAGCAGCTGAGGCCCTGCCAATCCCGCTGGGCCTTGGGCCTGCCCCTTCATCCGCTCGGAAAGGCCGGAAACCCCACGAACCCCAGCCCGTAGCGCAGCCATAGCCGCAGCAGCCAGTAGCTCAGCAGCCCAAGGCCGGCCACAGCCAGAGGCAAGGCCGGCAGATCCCGTGGCATCAGCCGCCGCTGGCGGATCGCCGTGATCGACCACCAAACCAACGCGGCCGCGGCGATGGGTCCGAAGGCATGCAGCTGCACGGATCCAGCCAGGTTTCCCGTGAGCGCGGCGGCCGTGGCGCGGGTGAGGAAGCAGGTGGGGCAAGGGATGCCGGTGAGTGCCCGCAGCGGGCACGGCATACCCGGAAGCAGGGGGTGCTGCCCCTTGAGCCAGAGGTAGCCGGTCAGCGCCGCAGGCAGGAAAGCGCCGGCGTGCCGGATCCGGCCCAGGAAGCGCCGCAACGGTTAGCGGTCAACCGAGCCCATGATCACGTCGATTGAGCCGAGGATGGCCATGATGTCGGCCACCTTGGCCCCCTTGAGGATGTGGGGCAGGATCTGGAGGTTGGTGAAATCGGCGGCGCGGATCTTGAAGCGCCAAGGGGTCACGTCGTCGTTGCCTTGGATGAGCACACCGATCTCGCCTTTGCCGGATTCCAGACGGGTGTAGAGCTCACCGCTGGGAATCTTGAAGGTGGGAGCCACCTTCTTGGCCACGATCTGGTAGTCGAAGCCGGTGAACTCGCTGCCCTTGCCCTCGGCCATGCGGCGGGCTTCCAGGAGCTCGGTGGGGCCGCCGGGAATCATGGCGCAGGCCTGGCGCAGGATCTTCAGCGATTCGCGCATCTCCTGAATGCGCACGCGATAGCGGGCGTAGCAATCGCCTTCCGTCTGCCAGGCGACGTCCCAGTCGAAATCGTCGTAGCACTCGTAGTGATCCACCTTGCGCAGATCCCAGGGCACACCTGAGGCGCGCAGCATCGGGCCCGACAGGCTCCAGTTGATCGCCTGCTCACGTGTGATCACGCCCAGCCCTTCAATCCGCTTGCGGAAGATCGGGTTGTTGGTGATCAGCTTCTCGTATTCGTCGATCTTGGGGCCGAACCAATCGCAGAAGTCGAGGCACTTCTCCAGCCAGCCGTAGGGCAGATCAGCTGCAACGCCGCCGATGCGGAAGTAGTTGTTGTTGATCAGGCGCTGACCGGTGGCCGCTTCCCAGAGGTCGTAGATCATCTCCCGCTCGCGGAAGATGTAGAAGAACGGCGTCTGCGCGCCCACGTCCGCCAGGAAGGGGCCAAGCCAGAGCAGGTGGTTGGCGATGCGGTTCAGCTCCAGCATCAGCACGCGGATGTAGCTGGCGCGCTTGGGCACCGGCACGTTGGCCAAGCGTTCGGGTGCGTTCACCACGATCGCCTCGTAAAACATGCCGGCCGCATAGTCCATGCGGCTCACATAGGGCACGAACATCACGTTCGTGCGGTTCTCGGCGATCTTCTCCATGCCGCGGTGCAGGTAGCCGATCACCGGCTCGCAATCCACCACGTCCTCGCCGTCGAGGGTCACCACCAGCCGCAACACCCCGTGCATCGAGGGGTGATGGGGGCCGAAGTTGACCACCATCGGCTCCGTGCGCGTCTCCAGCTGCGTCATGGGGCCGTGGCCAGGGGCAAGGTGTCGCGATCTTAGGAACGGCGGGCCCGAACTTCGGTCGTCAGGTGGGCACGGTGAGGATCCGCTGCCGCTGCCGCCGGTACGGTGGTGCCAACGGGATATCGGCCTGGCAGCGGCCTGGATCGTGGTGACGAAGCCAGACCGCAGCGTTCCTCGCCGCCACCAGGCGCGGACTTTGCCATCGGCATCGCTGTCACCGCTGACGCGGCTGCTGCGTGGACTGGCCCGCGCTGTGGCCGACTGGCTGCTGGCCCCCGTCCGGCGGCGAGCGGCCCGGCGGCTGGCTCTGCTGCAGCGGAGCCAGGACGCCCTGCTCAGCCCCCTGGCCGGCCGTGGGGAGGAGGGCCTGGCGATCCTGGAAGGGGCGCTGGCCCTGGCGATGGCGGACGCTCAGTTCGGCGACGATGAATGGGAGTTGTTCACCCGGGGCATGGCCCTGCTCAACCTGCAGGACCAGCAGCGCCGCTCCCTCAGCCTGCAGGGTTCGGTGGATCTGGCCGGGGTGTGCAGCACCCTGGCGGCTCTCGGCGACCCCAGCCTGCGCCTGGCCATCGCGCGCTTCTACAGCCTGCTGGCTGACGCCGACGGCCGCATCGCGCCAGCGGAGCAGCATCTGCTCACCCGGCTGCTTAACGCCCTGAACGTCGACCCGCGGGACCTGGATCGACTTGAGCTTCCAGCTGAGCTCCGGCTCCCACCAGGTCGGCGGGAGCGGTTGCGCCGTCGGCTGGCGGCGCCCCTGCAGCGCTGGGCTTCCCCGCGCCAGAGCGCCCGTGGCTGAGGCGCCGTTGGTTATGGAAGGCGCCTTTCAACATCAGCCCGTGCTGGCGGAGCAGGTGCTGGCCGGCTTCGCCGAGCTGGCTCCCCTGCTGGAACAGCGCGGTGATGGGCTGCTGATCGACTGCACCCTCGGCGGTGGCGGCCATAGCGCGCTGCTGCTGGAGGCCCATCCGCGCCTGCGGCTGATCGGCCTCGATCAGGACCCCACGGCCCGGGCGGCGGCGGCCGAGCGCCTGGCCCCCTTCGGCGATCGCGTCGCGATCGTGGCCAGCAACTTTGCGGCCTACACGCCGCCGGAGCCGGCCCTGGCGGTGCTGGCCGATCTGGGCGTGAGCAGCCCGCAGCTGGATGTGGCTGAGCGGGGTTTCAGCTTCCGCCTGGATGGCCCGCTCGACATGCGCATGAACCCCGCGGCCGGCGAGAGCGCGGCCGAGCTGATCGAGCGCCTTGAGGAAGCCGAGCTGGCGGATCTGATCTACGCCTACGGCGAGGAGCGGCTGTCGCGCCGCATTGCGCGCAAGATCAAGCTGCAGCTGGCCGAGCAGGGCCCCTTCAGTGGCACCGCCGCCCTGGCCTACTGCGTAGCCGGTTGCTACCCGCCGCAGGCACGGCGTGGCCGTATCCATCCCGCCACCCGCACCTTTCAGGCCCTGCGCATCGCTGTGAACGATGAACTCGGCGTGCTCGATCGCCTGCTGACCGCTGCGCCCGACTGGCTGCTGCCCGGCGGCCTGTTCGGCGTGATCAGCTTCCACTCCCTGGAAGACCGGCGCGTCAAGACGGCCTTTGTGAGCGACGAGCGGCTGCAGCGTGTGACCCGCAAACCGGAAACGGCTGCGGAGGAGGAGCAGAGCTCCAACCCCCGCAGCCGTTCGGCCAAGTGGCGCCTGGCCCGGCGGCGTTAGCCCTGAGGCTCACTGAGCAGGCCGGTGTGGTCGTCGCTGCCGAACAGCTGCCGGTAGGCGGCGGTGCTGATGCAGATCATCAGCGGCAGGATCACGAACAGGCCGCCGTAGCTGAACAGCAGGGCGATGGCGTGCATCACGCTCTCCACGATCGCCAGCCAGAGCACCACCCACCAGCTGGGGTTCACGCCCGCCACGCCGGCCTTCACGGTGTCCACCGGCTGCTTCGCCCCCAGCAGCGACAGCTGGATCAGGAACTTCTGGGTCACCAGGAACCAGATGTAGAACACGGCGAACACCAGCAGCGGCAGGCTGGCCAGGGCGGCGTTGAGGCGGCCCAGCCCCGTGCCGATCAGCGAGGCGATCAGGGCCACCACCGCCACCACCACCGCCAGCAGCAGGGTGGAGAGCAGCAGCCGGCCGCTGGCGGCCCCATCCCAGCGGGTGAAGGTGCGGAACACGGGGCGTTGGCCCTCCAGGCTCAGCCAGGCGCCGCGCACCAGACCCACCACGCCCCACAGGGCCACCACCACGTAGCCCACCACGCCCACTACCACGGCCACGCCGGCGGCGATCGGATGCACGAACGCAGGTTCCGGCCCGCTCAGGCGCACCACCCCGCCGGCCACCAGGCCGGCGAAGGGGGCCGCGATCACCAGGGCAAGCACCTGGAACAGCAGGAACGGCCAGGGGGCCCGGCAGAAGGCCTGCCATCCGTCTTCAACGGCGCGCAGCACCTGCAGTTGATTGGTGCCTGGAGTCGGCAGACCCATGATTGATGCCTCACTGGCCGGACGGTAGCGATGGGAACTGCATTCGCCCAGAAGCCGCAGCGCGATTGATGAACAGCACCGATTGGCTCTGGTGGGCGGCCCTGCTGCTGCAGGTGCTGGCCATCCCCGGCGCCCTGTTCCCGGTGCTGCCCGGCCTGGTGCTGCTGCCCCTGGGGGCGCTGCTCTGGTGCTGGGGGCAGCACGCCTGCAGGCCAGCCGCTGGGCCTATGTGGGTGCGGCAATCGGTCTGCTGGTGGGGTTGCTGGGGCTGCTGCCGGCACTGCCCGTGGGTGGGCCGCTGCTGGGGGCCCTGCTGGGGCCGCTGCTCGGTGCTGCCCTGGGGGAGCTGGCGGCGGAGCTGCGGGCCCGCAGCCGGGGTGGCCTGGCGTTGCTGCGGCGTTCAGCCCTGGTGGGCCTGGCGGTGGTGAGCGGCATGCTCGTGAGCAAGCTGGCTCAGACGCTGCTGGCGGTGGTCGGTGTCGCGGGATTCGTGGTGCTCAGCCTGTGGGGCCCTGCCGCAGCGCCCTGATCGTCTCCAGCACCCGCTCCGCCGCTGCCTGGATCTCGTCCGCCGTGGTGGCGCGCCCCAGGCCGAAGCGGATCGAGGCCGCCGCCTGCTGACGGCTCAGTCCCAGGGCCTGCAGCACGTGCGAGGGCTCGCCGCTGCTGCAGGCCGAGCCGCTGCTCACCGCCAGGTGCCGCCGCAGCCGGCTGTGCAGGGCGGTGCCATCCACCCCGTCCACGCACACATTGAGGTTGTGGGCCAGCCGCGGGGCCGCGGCTCCGTTGCGGCGGATGCCGCCGGCCGCCTGCAGCTGCTGCCAGAGCTGATCGCGCAGCGCCGCCAGCCGCGTGCTGCGCTCGGGCCGATCCGCCAGGGCCAGCTCCACCGCCGCCCCCAGCCCCACGATCAGCGGCAGGGGCGGCGAGCCGGCCCGCAGGCCCTGCTCCTGGCCGCCGCCGTGCAGCTGCGGCACGAGCCGCACACCGGGCCCGACCACCAGGGCGCCGATGCCCATCGGTCCACCCAGCTTGTGGCCGCTGAAGCTGAGCAGGTCGATGCCGAGCGCCGCCGGCTGCAGGGGGATGTGGCCCACGGCCTGGGCGGCATCGCAGTGGAAACGGATGCCCCGCTCGCGGCAGAGGGCGCCGATGGCCGCCAGCGGCTGCAGCACACCGATCTCGTTGTTGGCGGCCATCACGCTCACCAGCAGCGTGTCGGGCCGCAGGGCCGTTTCCAGCACCGCCGGCTCCAGCAGGCCATCGGGCCCCACCGGCAGCACGGTGAGCGGAAAACCATGCCGCTCGAGGTGCCGCAGTGGATCGAGCACCGCGCGGTGTTCCGTGGCCACGGTGATCAGATGCCGCCGCTGGCCGCCGGCCTCGAGTTCGGCCTCCGCCAGGCCCTTGAGGGCAAGGTTGTTGGCTTCGGTGGCACCGCTGGTGAACACCACCTGCTCCGGCTTCACGGCCAGGCCGGCGGCGATGCGGCCGCGGGCCTGCTCCACCGCCGCCGCCGCCAGCAGCCCCGGTCGGTGCAGCCGGCTGGAGGGATTGGCGGCCTGGCTGCTCCACCAGGGCGCCATCGCCTCCAGCACCCCTGGCTCGCAGGGGGTGCTGGCCTGATGGTCCAGGTAAACGACGGCGTTGCCCATGTGCGCCCATGCTGGCAAGCACCTGCGCCTGCACGCCCGATGGCCGCTGTTCGTCAGCGTTCAGCCCTGGCAGCCCTGCTGTCACTGATGGCCGCATCGCTGCCTGCAGCGGCCCAGACGTCCATCGGAGCGCCGGATGCCAGCAACCCGTTCCGCAATTCGGAGCAGCAGCGCCCCGCCGGGCTGGTGCTGCTGCGGCAGTGGCAGACCATGGAGGGCACCTATGCCATCGGCGTCCATGACGCCAAGCCCGATCCCCGCGATCCGAGCGCCCGCACGATCGTGGTCTGGCTGGAGGAGCCCAGCGGCGTGAAGCTGGCGGTGGAAACCCTGCGCTGCGCCCCCGAGGCGCCGATCCGGCTCACCCGCCGCGGCAGGGATCTGCTGATCCTCGAGCTCAACCCTGGCGGCATGGTCACCGAGTCCAACCGGCTCAACCATCAGATCTGGTGGGCGGCCTGCTATCCCGAGCAGGCCGGCAAGGACCCGGCCACGCTCAGCGCCCTGGCCCGCCGGCTCGGTTATTCGGGAACCCTGCGCGAGCAGCAGCAGGTGATTTCCGGAGGTGCTCGATAGATTGCGGCCACCGCCTCCTGCCGCCCTGCGGGCCATGAGCCTCGAACCCGACTCCCTGGCCGCCGAAGCCCCGTCAGAGGCAACGGCCCAGCCCGCACCACCGGTCCGCCTGCTGCTGGTGGACGATGAACCGGGCCTGCGCACCGCCGTGCAGGCCTATCTCGAGGACGAGGGTTTTCAGGTCACCACCGCCGTTGATGGCGACGACGGCTGGAGCAAGGCCCAGGAGCTGTTGCCGGATCTGGTGATCTCGGACGTGATGATGCCGCGGCTCGATGGCTACGGCCTGTTGCGCAAGCTGCGCGACGACGAGCGCCTCGGCGGCACACCGGTGATCTTCCTCACCGCCAAGGGGATGACGGCCGATCGCATCGAGGGCTTCCAGGCCGGCTGCGACGACTACATCCCCAAACCGTTCGATCCGGACGAGCTCGTGGCTCGCGTGCGCAACGTGGTGCGCCGCCAGGAGCGTCTGCTGGCGGAGGCCGCTCGCTTCGCCGATGCCGATATCGGTCAGATGGCCAAGCAGATCACCGAGATCCGCTCGCTGCTGGGCACCGGTGGCAGCCGCAAGCCCAGCGGCGGCATCCGCCACGAGTTCACCCCGCGTGAGGCCTCGGTGCTGCAGCTGGTGGCCGAGGGAATGATGAACAAGGAGATCGCCCGCCGGCTGGAAACCTCGATCCGCAACGTCGAGAAGTACGTGAGCCGTCTGTTCACCAAGACCGGCACCGCCAGCCGAACGGAGCTGGTGCGCTACGCCCTCGAGAACAGCCTGGTTGAGTAGCGATCCCGGCGCAAGCGCATCCGGCGACGCAGCCAGCGATGCGCAGTGGCTGCCTGCGGCCTTGAACGCCGGTCACCTCTACCGCGACCGCGTCAGCGAGCCCGCGGCCAGCACCATCGCCTTCTACGCCAGCCGCTATCCGCACTCGGATCAGGGGGTGTGGGAGGAGCGCCTGGCCGCCGGCGAGATCCTGTGCAACGGCCAGAGGCTCCGGGCCGATGGGCCCCTGCAGCCGGGCGATCGGCTGGTCTGGCATCGGCCCCCCTGGCAGGAGGCCGCCGTGCCGGTGCTGCAGCAGCAATCGATCGTGTTCGACGACGGCGACCTGCTGGTGCTCAACAAACCCAGCGGCCTGCCGGTGCTGCCCGCCGGCGGTTTCCTGGCCCACACGCTGCTGGCGCAGCTGGAGGGCTGGGCCCGCTCCGGTGTGATCCGCGCCGGTGAGATCCGCGCCGGCTCCGATGCCCCGGGCCTGCCGCGGCCGGTCCATCGCCTCGGCCGCTTCACCTCCGGCCTGCTGGTGTGTGCCCGCTCCGCCGCCAGTCGCGCCTGGCTCAGTGCCCTGCTGCGCGACAGCAGTGGCCGGCCCGGCGAGCCATCGCCGTTGTTACCGCCGCGCTGCCACAAGCTGTATCGCGCCCTCACCCAGCCCTTGCCGGCCGACTGGGCGATCGGAGAAACCCGGCCGCTCACCACACCGATCGGCCGACGCCCCCATCCGCGCCTGGGCCAGATCTGGTGTGCGGCTCCGCCGGATGACCCGGCAGCCCTGCCGTCGCGCAGCGCCCTCACCCTGCTGGAGCGCCGCCAAGACAGCTGCCTGGTGGCGGTGGCGATCGCCACCGGCCGGCCCCACCAGATCCGCATCCACACCGCCGCCCTCGGCGCGCCATTGCTCGGCGATCAGCTCTACCGGCCGGGGGGGGAAGCCCATCCCGAGGCCCTACCAGGGGATGGCGGTTACCAGCTGCATGCCCACCGCCTCGACCTCACCAGCCCGGACGGGCAGCTCCTGGAGCTGCAGGCCCCGCTGCCGCCGCTGCTGGAGAGCGGAGTCGCCTGAATCAGGCCTTCTCGAAGGCCAGGAGCCGCGAGAAGTAGAAGGGCGCCTTGTTGAGGCTGCGGCGCTTGAGCACGAAGCCGGCCTCAGCCGCCGCCTTGACGATGCCCTCCTCGCGCAGGGTGTAGGCGCGGGTGGTTTTGCTGGGGCCTGGGAACAGCTGGCCGATCCCCTTGAGCAGTGCCAGCAGGGGGGTGTAGGGGGCGAAGCTCACGAGCAGGTGCCGCTCGGCCATCGAGGCCAGATGGCGCACCATCTCCTCGGCCGGCTGCTGCGGGTAGTGGATGAACACATCCAGGCAGATCACCGTGTCGTAGCGACCCGTGAGGCTCTCCAGGTCGGAGGCCAGAAAGCTGATCTGGCCAGGCTTCACGCCGGCTTCAGTGGCGCGGCGCTCCGCCTCCTGCACCATCGCGGCGGAGAGGTCGGAGGCGGCGATCGAGCCCGCCCCCAGCTGGGCCAGCGGCAGCGTCAGGCTGCCCACACCGCAGCCGGCGTCGCAGAAGCTGCGGCCCGCCAGATCGCCCTGCTCCTGCAGCCAGGCCAGCACGTTGTCCACCGTTTTCTGGTGGCCGATGCGGATGTTGCGCTGCACCTTGTTCACATCATCCGAATCGCTGTAGATGCGGTTCCAGCGATCGAAGCCGGTGGTTTCGAAGTAGCCCTTCACCTCTTGCTTCTCGGCGGCCTTGGCGGTCTCAACGGTCGCGGACATGGGCGGGGCCTGGGGTGCGCTGTGGCGCGGATCCTATTCAGATGGCGCGTTCCGTTTCCGGGTCGATTCGGTGCGGTGGCCCTGCAGATCGCTTGCCGTGCCGCTCCAGCGCAGGGTGTCGGCCAGGGGCAGTCCCAGCAGCAGCGCCTCGATCGGCCGGTGGTCCCCGAGCAGCCGCCGTGGGTGCAGGGTGGCGGCGGCGATCGCCCCGTCGGCATCGCCGCTCCAGCGGGCCAGGCGGCGCACCGCCTCCAGCAGCGGCAGGGTCACCCCCGCCAGGGTGCCGTCCTCCAGGCGGCAGCTGCCCGCCTCCACGATCAGGGCACGCTCGTCCCAGCGGTAGGTGCCATCCGGCAGCCCGTAGGGGGCGAGGGCATCGCTCACCAGCACCAGCTGCTGCGGCGCCAGCCGCTGCAGCAGCACCGCCATCGCCGGCGCCACGTGCACGCCGTCGGCGATCAGGCCCAGGGCGATGTCGCCGCGCAGGGCGGCAGCCGCCACCGGCCCCGGCTGGCGGTGATGCAGGCCCGCCATGGCATTGAAGGTGTGGGTGAGCATGCGCACGCCGGCCTCGAAGCCCGCTTCGGCCTGTGCCTCCGTGGCGGCGCTGTGGCCCAGGCACACCACCACGCCCCGCTCCGCCAGCTGCCGGGTGAGCTCCAGGGCGCCCGGCAGCTCCGGCGCCAGGGTCAGCAGGGCAATCTCGTTCTCGTGGCCGGCGATGCGCTCCTGCAGGGCCGCCGGGCTCGGCATGGCCAGGTGCTGGGCCGGGTGGGCGCCGCGGCGGCTGGGTTCGAGAAATGGCCCCTCCAGGTGGGCCCCCAGCAGCCGGCAGCGCTCCGGGCGCTGCTGCTCGCGTGCCAGCTGCAGCACCGCCAGGGCGCGGCGCAGGTCGGCCGTGGCGCAGGTCACCAGGGTGGGGCTGATCGCGTCCACCCCGTCGGTCCAGAGGGTGTCGAGCAGCTGCAGCAGGGTGGGCAGGTCGGCCTCGGTGAGCTCGGGGAAGGCCAGGCCGAGGCCGCCGTTGATCTGCAGATCCACCGCCGCTGGGCTGAGGCGATCGCCGTGCCAGTTCTCGCCGCTGGCGGCACTGCCGGGCGCCAGGGGGTGCACGGCGGCGATGCGCGCTTCGGCGTCGAGGCCGAGGCGCCAGAACCCCTCCGTACCCGGCAGGCGGACGTTGCTGAGCCAGCGCATGGGCGTGCGGTGTGCCGCGGCGGGAGAATGTCAGTCTCGCCGCTTCGCTCGGTCCCGCCTGTGTCCACCGTGCCGCCCGTGTCCAGTAGCCCGTCTGCCTGTGCTCCGGTTGCCGTGGTGATGGGCAGCGATTCGGATCTGCCCACCATGCAGCCGGCGGTGGCGATGCTCGAGAGCTTCGGTGTGGCCGCGGAGGTGCGGGTGCTCTCCGCCCATCGCACGCCCCTGGAGATGGTGGCCTTTGCGCAGGGAGCGGCAGACCGGGGCTTCAAGGTGGTGATCGCCGGTGCCGGTGGCGCCGCCCATCTGCCGGGCATGGTGGCGTCGCTCACCACCCTGCCGGTGATCGGCGTGCCGGTGCAAAGCCGCGCCCTCTCCGGCGTTGATTCCTTGCACTCGATCGTGCAGATGCCGGCCGGCATCCCGGTGGCCACGGTGGCCATCGGCAACGGCACCAACGCCGGCCTGCTGGCGGCTCAGATCCTGGCCATCAGTGATCCCGCCCTGGCCGAGCGGGTTGCCGCCTACCGGCGTGAGCTGCACGATCAGGTGGTGGCTAAGGATGGCCGGCTCCTGGAGCTGGGCAGCGCGGCCTACCTGGCCCAGATGTGAGCTCCACCCCATGCTCGAGCGCCTGGTCCTGCCCCTCTGGCTGCGTCTGAGCCTGGCGCTGCCGCTGTTCACCCTGAATCTCTGGGTGCTGCGTCAGCTGCTGCTGCCCCTGGCCCCGTTCCCGGCGTTGTTTCTCGGGGCGGCGCTGATCGCCTTCCTGCTGGATCTGCCCACCCGCTGGCTGGAGGAGCGGCGCCTGCCGCGGCCCCTGGCGGTGTTGCTGGTGGTGGGTGCCGGCCTCGGTCTGCTGGTGCTGGCGGTGCTGTGGCTCGTGCCGCGGCTGATCGAGCAGCTTGGTGAGCTGGTGAATTCTCTGCCGGCCTGGCTGGCTGAGGGGGAGATCTGGCTGGATCGCCTCCAGGCCTGGGCCGCCGATCACGGCCTGCCCACCCAGTTCACCGACCTGAGCAGCACCCTGCTGGCCCGCGCCAGCCAGCTGGTCAGCCAGCTCAGCCAGCGCTTCCTGGGCCTGCTCGGAGCCACGGTGGGTCTCACCGTGAACACGGTGATCGTGGTGGTGCTGGCGGTGTTCCTGCTGCTGGGCGGCGATTCGATCGTGGCGGGCCTGGCCCGCTGGCTACCCGACAGCGTGCGCGCGCTGGTGCTCGGCACCCTTGGCCGCACCTTTCGTGGCTATTTCGCCGGGCAGGTGCTGCTGGCGCTGATCCTCAGCGTTCTGCAGATCCTGGTGTTCACGCTGCTGGGGATTCCCTACGGCGTGCTGTTTGCCGTGGCGATCGGCTTCACCACTCTGGTGCCCTATGCCAGTGCGCTCACGATCGTGCTGGTGAGTCTGCTGCTGGCGCTGGAGGATCCGCGCACGGGCCTGGAGGTGCTGGCGGCCGCCATCACGGTGGGCCAGCTGGTGGATCAGGTGATCCAGCCGCGGTTGATGGGCAGCATCGTTGGCCTGCAGCCCGCTTGGCTGCTGGTGTGCCTGCCGATCGGGGCCCGCATCGGCAGCCTGATGGGGCTGGGGGAACTGCTGGGGCTGCTGCTGGCGGTGCCTGTCACCAGCTGCCTGAAGACGTTTCTGGATGCCTGGGCGCAGCAGCGGGGTCTCAGCCCCGCCGCTCCCCTCAGCCCGCCTGGGGAATGACGCCCTCGGCGCTCAGGTAGGCCAGCACCTGCTCCACGCTCTCTTCGAGGGTCTGGCTGCCGGTGTCCACCCGCAGCTCCGGGGCTTCCGGCGCTTCGTAGTGGCTGTAGATGCCGGTGAACTCCTTGATCTCGCCGTCGCGGGCCTTGGCGTAGAGCCCCTTGTTGTCGCGCGTCTCGCAGACCGCCAGGT
>Ga0310334_100086_pt1 | contig 28867 bp, 35 predicted proteins | sample LakMicMIDCLREDC7_FD_195548 | JGI IMG/M metagenome (GOLD analysis project Ga0310334, IMG submission 195548) | Enriched freshwater cyanobacterial communities from Lake Michigan, Michigan, United States - MI23.DCL.RED.C7 (v2) (version 2) | ecosystem: Environmental > Aquatic > Freshwater > Lake...
GACGAGCTCAAGCGCCTGATGAAGGAGTTCCAGAAGGAACTCGCCGTGCTGCGTGGCCGTGTCGATGGCCTTGAGGCCCGCGTCGGTGAGCTGGAAGCCAATCAGTTCTCCACCACCACCAAGCTCTCCGGTCTGGCCACCTTCGTGGTGGGCGCCAACACCTTCTCCGGCTCCGCCATCAACCTCCAGGCCAACACGGTGAACCGGGCCAATTCCCCCACCGGCGCCAAGCGCGCACCCGTACCCCTGCCCAACGGCACCACCTTCAACTACGACCTCCAACTCACCCTCGATACCAGCTTCACCGGCAAAGATCTGCTGCGCACCAACCTCCGGTCCGGCAACTTCGGCAAGAGCGTCTTCGGCGGTGAGCCCCATGCTCTGGCCCTCTCCACCCTGGAAGTGGCGTTTGAGGAGGAGGCTGGCGCCAACGTGGTGGGTGTTGACAAGCTCTACTACCAGTTCCCGATCGGCGGCCAGTTCACGGCCACTGTGGGCGCCCGCGTGGGTCAAGAAGACATGTTGGCCCTCTGGCCGAATGTCTATCCCTCCGACACCATCCTCAACGTGATGACGGTGAACGGGGCCCCTGCGGCCTACAACAAGAACCTCGGTGCCGGTGCCGGCCTGTGGTGGCAGAACAAGGGCCTGAGCCTCAGTGCCAACTATGTCGCCGCCAATGGCGAGTCCAGCAATCCCTCCGTCGACGTGAGCAAGGGGGGAGGGGGCATTGGTAACCGCAACTCCGGAGCGATCGGCAGCGTTCAGCTGGGTTACCAGCAGCCTCAGTGGGGTCTGGCAGCGATCTGGACCTATGTGCAGCCGGAAACGGTGTTTGTGCCCGGCACCACCCCCACCACCCACAGCTCGATCGACCACAACCTGGCCGCCCGCACCAATGCCATCGGTCTGAGTGGCTTCTGGCAGCCCCTCAAGAGCGGCTGGCTGCCTTCCCTCAGCGTGGGCTGGGGCACCAACCAGACCTCTTACAACAAATCCCAGCCGGTGGGCCAGGTGCTCAACAGCCAATCCTGGATGGTGGGTCTGCAGTGGACCGATCTGTTTGCCAAGGGCAATGACTTTGGCTTCGCCGTCGCCCAGCCGGTGATGGCGAAAACCCTCACCGGTGACCTCAACGCCAACGATGGCAACTACGTGTGGGAATGGTGGTACAAGTTCCAAGTGACGGACAACATCAGCGTCACCCCGGCCCTGGTGTACTTCAGCCGTCCGCTCGGCATGGTGACCCCCTCGGGTGACAACTTCAATCAGTTCGGTGGCTTGGTGAAGACGAGTTTCCGCTTCTGATTGTTCCTCTCCTGCAGGAGTTGGGCTTTCCCCAGGGCGAACCTCACCCTGGGGGTTTTTGTGTCGAGAACTGGAGCTGCTTGATCGGTCTCAGCTGCTTGAGGTGGCGGCGGATCGGCCCCCGTCGCCGACAAAAAAGCCCTGGTCTACGTCCTTGGGGACGATCACCAGGGCAAGCAAACCGATCAATCCGCTGGGGCGTTGAAGCCGGTTACTAATTCTTGGCTGAGTCTGAGCTTTTGGTGGCGTCGGAGCGGGTCTCGGCCTGGGGACTGCCCATGACCTTCTCGTGATACTGATCCGGGCGCGGTGGTTTGCGGTAGCTGCCAGATCCACCGCCACCACAGGCCATGGCTGCCGGGCTGGAGATGATCAAACCCATGGCCAGGGCCAGGAAGGGCATCGCCCGCACAAAGACGGGGTAAGAGGTGTTCCTTGCTCCGGAAGTGGAGCGAATCTGCTGGGCTGTCATGGCAAAAGACTCTTGATTGGCGTTGATTCTAGCGCGGCTTTGCGGTTGTCATGCTGTCTCTCAGCTGGTAGCGCCTATGATCTGAAAGTATCCATCCGATGGAAGCTTTGGTGATGGGACCCCTGCCAGCCCCTGCCTCGCTGGAGGCAGCCGATCTCCGCATTGGTGAGGTGGCCAGGCGTTCGGGGTTGTCGGTCAAAACGATCCGCTTCTATTGCGACCAGGGCGTGTTGCGGCCCGTGGGCCGTTCCGAAGGGGGCTATCGGATTTTTGCGGCGGAAAGCCTGGAGGAATTGGCCCTGATTCGTGCTCTGCGGACCATGGATGTCTCGATCGCCGATGTGGCTCGTATTCTGGAAGTGCGGCGTACTGGTGTGTGCAATTGTTCGACACTCAAGCAGGGTATTGCCACCAAGATGGCCAGCATCGATACCCGGATCGATGAACTGGTTGCGATGAAGAATCAGTTGAACCGCCTGTTATTGAGCTGGCAGGATTGTGGTGGTGTCCAGCCTGAAGCTCTCGACTGAGGGGCTGGACTGAGGGCCTTCGACTGAGGGCGTGGGCGGCCAGAGCGCTCCATGGCGACCAGGCTGCGGCAGTGCCCCAGGGCCAGGGGTGGCCAACCGGCTCCGCCGCCTGCCGCAGGCTGGGGAGCAGGTGCTCGTGCTGCGTGCCTACAGCGCCCGGCGAGTGCGCGCTCGCACTGACACATATCGTCACCGTAGGCTAACTGCCTACATGCGGACGTGCGGTGCCTCACTGGTCTCTGTTCCCCCCATGGGCCACTCCCAAACACGGTAGCCTGCGCGGTCTCACTCAATCATGGTTCCGTTGCACACCACTCCTCTACAGGATGTGTTGATCTGGGTCACAGGAAGCATGTATAGTTGCCGTATCGACCGTCGACAGCCGGCCCCCATGGCCACATCTCTTCCTCCTTGCCCATAGGCCTCCTTGGCTCCTGGTTGAGTCCAGGCAGCCTGCTTTCCCCAATTTTGTTGTGATTCTGCGCCGCAGTTGTTCTAAGCAGCCTTTAACTCATTGGCCAATCGCAGACTGGTACAAGCTGAGTACTTGATTCCTTTGTTCCCCAGCCTCCTGTTGCAATTCCTTCCATGGCATCTACCTACTCGATCATCCCCTCCCTGACGGCCATCCCCGAAGGACAAATTCTGCAAACCCTTGTGCAGACAACGGAAGTTGCCGCTAATACTCTTCTTTATTGGTCGCTCTCTGGTACGGGCATCGCAGCAACCGATTTCAGCGCCGGAGCCCTGAGCGGTTCCGGTAGGGTTGGGACCAACGGGCAACTGAGCTTCACTCATACCCTCGCCCTCGACAAGATCACCGAGGGCACCGAAACCCTTCAGATCAAGCTGTTCTCCAACTCGACCCGCACCATCCAGGTCGGCAGCACAGCACTCGTTAGTCTTTTCGATACCTCCACCACACCGGTACCCACCTACGCGGTCACCCCGTCGATCGCCGTCGTGAATGAAGGCGTGGCGGTGACCTCCACGGTCAAGACCACCAATGTGGCCACCGGCACCGTTCTTTACTGGGCCCTCTCAGGCACCGGGATCGCGGCAGCCGATTTCAGGGTCGGCGCCCTCACCGGTTCCGGCAAGGTCGCCGCCAACGGGCAATTCACCTTCTCCCACACCCTCGCCCTCGACAAGATCACCGAGGGTAATGAGTCGGTCCAGATCAAGATCTTCTCCGATGCCGCCCGCACCACCCAGGTGGGCACCACGGCGTCGTACCTCATCAACGACACCTCCACCACACCGGTACCCACTTACAACGTCACACCGTCGGTCGTCTCCCGCAATGAAGGCTTGGCGGTGACCACCACGGTCGCGACCACCAACGTGGCCACCGGCACCGTTCTTTACTGGGCACTCTCGGGAACCGGCCTCACGGCAGCCGATTACAGCGCCGGCCTCCTAACCGGTTCGGGCACCGTGGCCTCCACTGGCAAATTCACCTTCACTCACACCCTCGCGAACGACAGGAGCACCGAAGGGCTGGAAACGGTCCAGGTCAGGCTCTTCTCCGATGCTGCCCGCACCATCCAGGTGGGCAACACCGCGTCCTACGCGATTAACGACACCTCCATTGGGGTTCCCACCTACTCCCTCACCCCATCGGTCCTCAGCATCAATGAAGGTGCGGACCTGATCACCACGGTCAAGACCACCAACGTGATCCCTGGTACCCAGCTCTTCTGGCAACTGTCGGGCACCGGCATCACGGCAAGCGATTTGTACAACAGCTCCCTCAGCGGTTCGGGCACTGTTGACGCCAGCGGCCAATTTGCCTTCACCACCTCCATCGCCAACGACTTCACCACCGAGGGTTCTGAAACGCTGCAGATCAAGCTCTTCACCGATGCCGCCTACACCAAACAGGTGGGCGTCGCCGCTTCCGTTGCCATCGCCGACACCTCCACCAAGCCGGTGTCGTTGTCACCGCAGGCGACCTTCATGGTCATGGCGTCGAGGACCAGCAACGAAGGCTCGGCGTTGAACACGACGGTGCATACCACCGGTGTTCCAGCTGGAACGTCCCTCTATTGGGCCCTTTCAGGCACCGGCATCACGGACACTGATTTCAGCAGCGGCCCCCTCACCGGCTCCGGTGTGGTGGGTGCCAATGGGATGTTCAGTTTTGCCCACTCCATCGCCAACGACCAAATCACCGAGGGCGCCGAAACGCTGCTGGTCAAGCTCTATTCCGATCCCGCGCGCACCCAGCAGGTTGGCACCACAACGACCTGCCTCATCGCTGACACTTCCAAGGCCGCAGGTCAGGGACCGGTGGTACCGACTTATGCGATGACCACCTCGGCGAACTCCGTCAGCGAAGGGACCGAGCTCACCACCATCGTCAAGACCACGGGTGTGGTGGCCGGGACTCAGGTGTATTGGACACTCAGCGGTGACGGGATCAACAGCCAGGATTTCAGCGCCGGCACCGTGATTGGTTCAGCCGCAGTCGGTGCTAATGGTGAGTTCCAGTTGAGCCATATTTTGGCCCTAGATGAGACAACCGAAGGCAGAGAGACTCTCCAGATCAAACTCTACGGCGATCCTTCGCTAAGCACGCTGTTGACGAGCGCAACGGTGTCGATGACGGATTCATCAACGGCTGCCGGACTGGCCACTTACTCCTTGACCCCTTCAGCAGTCACGGTCAGTGAAGGTGATCGACTTTCATTCGAGGTCAACACCACAAATGTGGTGGATGGCACGATTCTGTTTTATCAAATTCGGGGTAACTCTGTCGATCCTACCGATTTCAGTGTTGGTAGTGCCTTCGGTCAGGTGTTGATCAGCGGTGGCAAAGCCTCCTTCGCCCAAACCCTGAGCAAAGATCTCAAGAGTGAAGGCGATGAGGTGCTGTTGGTTCGTTTGTTCAGTGACAAGCCGGGCGGCAAGGCATTGGGATCTCAGGTTCAGGTCACTGTGACGGACACCTCGACCGCACTGGCTGTTGCCACCGAGATCTATACGCCTGCATTCACACCGTTTGCCGTGAAGAAGTGGGCTTCGGCCCTGCCGATTGCTCCCCTCAAGCAGCCGGACTATCGGGGGACCCAGCCTGACATCTGGGGCACGAATTTCGCCCCTCAACTCAGCCCGGGAGGTCAGCCTGGTCTATACAATGATCTCGATCCCACCCAGGTCGACTATCACGGTATTGCACCAGAGTTTTACAACCGGAATGTAGCTGGAACCGACCAGCCTTATTACAGCACTGGTGATCAGATTGCTTGGTATACCCAGCGTGAAAAGGCTGGTTATCAGATCGTTGTTGATGGTGCAACCAATACCTATTCCACCGAAATTTATGGCTATGACGGCACCATGCCTGGTACCACCTTCAAAACCAAGGTTGGTGCACCTGTGGTGGTTCGGCACTGGAACGATTTGCCAACGTATCCTGGCCTGCCGGAGGGGATGAACCAGCGTGAATCCGTTCACCTCCATGGTGGCCACAATCCGGCCCATACGGATGGTTATTCGTCCTTTGTTGTCAATCAGGGTAATTACCGTGATTATTACTACGCCAATACCATTCCAATGGGGAATGATGGCACGCCCGATTTTGGCGAATCACCTTCCACGATGTGGTACCACGACCATGGTGAGGACTTGACCGACCTCCACGTGGTCAAGGGGATGGCGGGATTCTGGCTTTCCTTCGATGAGCACGAACTTGAACTGGTTAAAAACCATGTCTTGCCAGGTTGGTGGAAATCAACGGCTGAGTGGAATGAAGAGGAATTCATGAGTAACAACTCCCCTTATGATGTTCCCCTCGCTCTGAGTGATCGTCAGTTTAATGCCGATGGCTCATTCTTCTATGAGGGTTTCCCAATTGGCGATGAAACAGATGGCTATATCGGCGATGTGATGCTGGTTAATGGCAAGGCTTATCCCTATATGCATGTGGAGCAAACCCAGTATCGACTGCGGATGCTGGGTGCAGCAAATTCCCGCCATTGGAAGCTGAGTTTTCAGGATGAAAATGGAGTGATCCAGCCCCACCTGCGTGTTGGCAATGACACCTGGTTGATGCCCAATCCGCTCCAGATGGATGAGTTCGTCATTTCGCCAGCCCAGCGGGCGGACACGGTGATGGATTTCTCGGGTTATGCGCCTGGCACGGTGCTCTACTTGGTGAATACCGCCGAACAAGATAAGGGCACGGGACCCAAAGGCGATCTGTCCTCCATTGGCAAATCGGGGTGGTCAGAGAGGATCATGAAGTTTGTGGTGGGTGAGAAAGCAGCCTCCACGCCGACCAACACCCTCGACACCAACACCTTCCTGCGGGAGAACACGCCGATCCTGGCCTCGGAGATCAGCAACCACCGCACCTTCCAGTTTGGCAGAAGCAACGGCTTGTGGTTGATCAACCAGACCCACTTCGTGCACGACATTTCCAATGCCCCGATGGATCTGGGCGTGGCAGAAGAGTGGACCCTGATCAATGGAAGTGGTGGCTGGTGGCATCCGATTCACATCCACTTGGAATCGCATCAGGTTCAGAGCATCAATGGCATCGCTCCAGGGCCTGATTATTTCCCCGAGAAGCAGTTCAAGAGTGACACCACGATGCTGGGTCCAAATTCAGATGCGGTGATTTACATGAAATTCCGCACCTTTGAGGGTCCGTTCGTGTTCCATTGTCATATCTTGCAGCATGAAGATTCGATGATGATGTTTAACTTTGATCCGAATCTTGAGGGTGGGGCCTATGCGGAGGGTGATCTGCTTCCCTCCGACCGTGATTACACCCCTTACCCCTTTGCTCACGCTCACGATGGTAAGCCCCCATCGTTGGGCCACGGTGAGGCCCACCCGCACACAACGCCCGAAGCTGCCGTCCCGCCGACGCTCTCACCGTTGATCTTGTCCAATTTCGCCTTCAGCGCCTGGGGCACCAGTGCTGATGAAACCCTGCAGGCAACTGCTCAAAACTCCTATCTCAATGGTCGCGAAGGCAAGGACACCCTTGATGGCGGTCTTGGCGACGACATGTTGGTGGGCGGCAGTGGCCACGATGTGATCAAGGGCGGCGACGGGGATGACCTCTTGGCTGGCGAGATTGGCCACGATGTGCTCACCGGCGGCAAGGGTCGGGATGGCTTCTATTACGTGACCGCTGATCCGTTCTACAACGATGTGATCACCGATTTTGAAGCTGGCGTTGACTTCATCTCGATCCACATGGCCTTGCATAATGCCAATGGTGCCGACGCAACCTGGACCTGGATTGGTACCAACAGTTTCGACGGCTCCGTTAAGGGTCAAGTGCGCTTCGTCAACGAGCTGCTCCAGGTTGATCTCGATGGCAACACCTATGCCGACGTCAATGTTCTGATTAATGGTCTCGCCAGCTTTGATCAGAACTGGTTGAATGTACCGACGGTGGGCTCTGGTCCTTCCGGCGTCAAGCTTGGTGCTCCGATCTGATCAGGTTCAACGCTGCATTTCAGGGCTATTGATCGGCTCCTCCGAGTTTGAACGATTGTCCCTGGTTTCATCGGTCTCTTTGCCCTCCTGCCTTAGGCAGGGGGGCATTGGATTGGCAGGATGACTGTCGCCCTGATGGGGTAGCGCTTGGGAAGCTGCGTTTTCACTGTTAATCTCCCATCCGGCGGTCGTGGAACAAGCATGGGAGTCAACAAGAGGCTCAAACCTCCTTTGCCCCATGGCTTCGGGGGACGATCTCCGGATCCAGTCACCAAGCTCGCCGATGCCGCAAAGTTGGCATCGGACCACCAGTTATTGGCCGCCCAGCAACACCTCGATGCGATTGAATTGGCGCTAGGAAGCACACCCCAATTTCAGCTGATTCAAGGCTTTGTTGCTTTCCAGCTTGGTGATGTTGAGCGGGCCATCCTGCTGTTGCGGCCCCTGAGCGAAGGCGGGCAGGGGGTGGCGATGGCGGCCTGCAGCTTTCTTGCTGATGCGCTGTATCACGCAGGAGAGAGCCCCGCCCTGGCCGATTTGCTCCAGCATCAGAAATCCTGGGCTGTGTCGCCGGAGGGCCGATTGTTTTCTGCCCGACTTGATGCCTCCAGCGATCCAGAGGCCGCGCTCGCCGCCCTGCTGCCCCTGGCGGAAGGGCGCCACTCCAACCAGCTGCGGCGCATGGCTGGATTCGATGCCGTGAAGCTGCTCGATCGCCTGGGCCGTTATCAGCAAGCCTGGCAGTTGTCGCAGCGGGTGCAGGCCGACACGGCTCCCCCCTTCGATCTTCAGCGCTTTTTGGCCCGGTTTGAGCTGCAGCTGGAGGGCCTGCGGACCGGTTCCTTCCCCGTCGCCTTCTCCGACCGTGAACCCCAGCAGGGGTTGGTGTTCATCGTGGGGATGCCGCGCTCGGGCACCACCCTGCTGGAGCAGATGCTCGATGGCCACCCGGCAGTCCACGGCATCGGCGAGTATCAGGGCATCAACGGCATTGCCCGGGCCTTGGTGGCCCAGGGGGTGTGGCCTGATCAGCTCCAAAGCCTCAGCGCCCCGCGCCTTGTCGCCCTGCAGCAGGGTTATCTGCAGGCCGCCCAGCGCCTCGCCGGAGCACCGACCCCCTGGATCATCGACAAATCCCTGCTCGCCTGGCAGTGGCTGCCGGCGATTGCCCGGGTGCTGCCGGCTTCGGTGCATCTGCACCTGCGCCGCGATCCGCGCGACCTGGCCATCAGCCTCTCGATGGCCGCGATCCGGCCCAATGAGAGCGAGGGCTGGGTCAGCAGCCTCGAGGGGATTCGGGAGGTGATCCGCCTGCATCGCCAGCTGGTGCCCCTGGCCCTCGAACGCCTCGGCCTCAACCACAGGATTGTGGACTATGAGTCCATCGTGCGTGAGCCTGAAGCGACGATCAAGACCTGCCTGGAGGCCTTGAAGCTGCCGATGGATGCGGCTGTGCTGCAGCCCGAAGCCAACCCCCGCACGCCCATCACCCTCAGCCACGCCCAGGTGCGCCAACCGATCTCCACAGGCTCGATCGGACGCTGGCGCCACTACGACTGGTTGTTTGATGGGAGCTGGGATTCCTTAACGTCCAGCTGATGGTGCAGCCGTCGCACGCTGGCGCCAGAGTGGGGTTCGCTCCCTTCGGCCAAACCGTCCATGTCCCTGATTCAGCGGAATGCGCCCTATCCCCACTGGGAGTTCAGCGACCCCGCCAGCGGTGATCTGCTGCGGCTGGTGCCCGAACGGGGCGGCCTGATCAGCGGTTGGCGCTGCGGTGATCGGGAGGTGGTGTACCTCGATCTGGAGCGCTTCCTCGATCCGGCCCAGTCGGTGCGGGGCGGCTTCCCGGTGCTGTTCCCGATCACCGGCGGGCTACCGGACAACCAATTGCCCCTGCCCCAGGGAACGTTCACGATGGGTCAGCACGGCTTCGCCCGCCAGCTGCCCTGGAGCATGGAACCCCTGACGGACGGGCGCGGCGTTCTCCTGCAGTTGACCGACACGCCGGAGACCTTGCAGGCCTACCCCTTCGCCTTCCTGCTCAGCATGGAGGTGCGGCTCGCGCCGGCTGCTCTGGAGATCACCTCCACGGTGACCAACCGCAGCGAGGCGCCCATGCCGTTCAGCTTCGGGCTCCATCCTTACTTCAACCTCTCCAGCCTGGAGGGGGTGCGCTTCGAGGGCCTGCCGGCCGAGTGCCTCAACCACCTCACCATGGCTCCAGCCCCCACGGCTGAGCAGATGGACCACCTGGCCCAGGGCATCGACCTGCTGGTGCGACCCACCGGCCCGGTGCGACTGGTGGATGAAGCGGCCGGCGCCACGCTGGAGCTGCAGCTCAGCCACCCCTTCGATCTGGTGGTGCTGTGGACCGAGCCGCCCCGGCCGATGGTGTGCATCGAGCCCTGGAGCGGCCCGCGCCAAGCCCTGCTCAGCGGCGATCGCAAGATCGAGCTGGCACCAGGGGCGAGCACGGAGCTGAGCACCCGTTACGTCACCCGATGAGCAGTGCCTCCCCGAGTCCGTCCTGCTGCCACGCCCCCGAGGACCCAGCGGGATTGGCCGACGGCATGGAGCGGGAGCTGGCTCGGGAACGCACCCTGCTGCGCCGCAAGGTCAGCGTGGCGGCCGGGCTCACGGCGCTGGTGGTGCTCTCCAGCCTGCCCCACATGCTCGGGGGCGGTGGGCACCTGCCCGGTCTGCCGCCCTGGTTCACCAGCCCCTGGACCCAGCTGATCCTCACCACCCCTGTGCTGTTCTGGTGCGGGCGTGACTTTTTCTCCGGCGCCATCGCGGCCTTCCGGCAGCACTCCGCCGACATGAACACCCTGGTGGCGGCCGGTACCGGCATTGCCTGGCTCACCTCGCTGTTCACCACCCTCTTTCCCCAGGTGCTGGTGGCCGAAGGCCTTCCGGCCGACGTTTACTTCGAAACCGCCGCGGTGATCCTCACCCTGGTGCTGCTGGGTCGTTTGCTCGAGGCCCGGGCCCGCGGGCAAACCTCCGAAGCCATCCGCAGGCTGCTGCAGCTGCAGCCCGCCACGGCCCGGGTGCTGCGCGATGGCCAGCCGGTGGAGATTCCGGTGTCCCGGGTGGTGGTGGGGGATCGGGTGCAGGTGCGACCAGGGGACAAGATCCCGGTGGATGGGGAGGTGATCGAGGGCAGCTCCTGGGTGGAGGAATCGATGCTCACCGGGGAACCCACCGCGGTGGCCAGAGGTGTTGGAGACGCCGTGATTGGCGCCTCGATGAACCGCAACGGCAGTTTCATCGTTCGTGTCAGCCGGGTGGGGGGCGACACGGTGCTGGCCCAGATCGTGGAGCTGGTGCGCCAAGCCCAGAGCTCCCGTACCCAGGTGCAACGCCTGGCGGATCAGGTGGTGGGCTGGTTCGTGCCGGTGGTGATCGCCCTGGCCATGGCCGCCTTCGTGGTGTGGTTTCTGGTGAGCGGCAACGCCGTGCTCGCGATGCTGTTTCTGGTGAGCGTGCTGGTGATTGCCTGCCCCTGCGCCCTGGGGCTGGCCACCCCCACTTCGATCATGGTGGCGTCGGGCAAGGGGGCCGAGAACGGCCTGATCTTCCGCAGCGCCGAGGCCCTGGAGACGGCCGGCAAGTTGCGCACGATCGTGCTCGATAAGACCGGCACCCTCACCCGCGGCCAGCCGCAGGTGACCGATTTCGAGCGGCTCCCGGGGGGTGCGCTGCCGGCCGACACCCTGCTGGCCCTGACGGCTGCGATCGAATCACGCTCCGAACATCCCCTGGCCGAAGCGCTTGTTGCGTACTCCCTGAGCCACCGGAAGGAAGGGGAACTCCCTGGGGTGGAGTGCTTCGAGGCGGTGGCCGGACGGGGTGTTCAAGGATCGATCGCCGGCCAGCGGGTGCGGGTGGGTACCCCCCGCTGGTTCGAGGAGCTCGGCATGAATGTCGCCGCCCTCAAGCCTCTGGTGGAGCGTCTGGAGGCCGCCGCCTGCAGCGTGGCTGTGGTCGTGGTGGACGGGCGGATGGAGGGCTGTTTCGGCGTGGCCGATCCCCTCAAGCCCAGCTCAGCCGCTGCCGTGGCGGCCCTGCGGCGGTTGGGCCTGCAGGTGGTGATGCTCAGCGGCGATGCCCGTCGCACCGCCGAGGTGGTGGCCGCCCAGGTGGGCATTGAACGGGTGATCGCCCAGGTGCGTCCCGCCGACAAGGCGTTGGTGGTGAAGCGGCTGCAGGAGCAGGGAGAAGGTCCCGTCGCGATGGTGGGCGATGGCATCAACGATGCGCCCGCCCTGGCCCAGGCCGATGTGGGCATCGCCATGGGCACCGGCACCGATGTGGCGATCGCCGCCAGCGACATCACCCTGATCTCCGGCAACCTGGCCGGCGTGCCGGCGTCGATCGAACTCAGCCGCGCCGCCATGGCCAACATCCGCCAGAACCTCGTCTTCGCCTTCGCCTACAACGTGGCCGGCATCCCCCTCGCCGCCGGCTTGCTGTTCCCGCTCACCGGCTGGCTGCTGAGCCCGATGGTCGCCGGCGCCGCCATGGCCTTCAGCTCGGTGTCGGTGGTGAGCAATGCCCTGCGGCTGCGGACGTTCCGCCCCGCGCGCCTACCCCTTCCCACCGGTTGATGCGGATCCTTGCTGCCGCAGCGCCCCTCTGGCGCACCATCGATCAACCCGTGGCCATCAAGGGGCTGGTGGCGATGGCGGGCTTGTTGCTGATCGCCTGGGAACTGTGGTGGTTCCTCGGCCGCCATGGCGGTGGCGTGGCGGCCCGGGAGAGCGCGGCGGGCTTGCAGGAAATCACCATCACCGTGGATGGGGGCTACAAGCCCTCAAGAATCCAGGTGAAGGCCGGTAGGCCGCTCAGGCTGTCGTTTCACCGGCTTGATCCGAGCGGTTGCGTGGCCCAGGTGATCTTCCCCGATTTCCACAAAACCCTCGATCTGCCCCTCCATGCCATCACAAGCCTGGAGTTGCCAGCCACGGAGGCTGGCGTCTACCCCTTCCACTGCGGCATGAACATGGTGCGCGGTGTGCTGGAGGTGGTGGATTAGGGCGCAACAAGGGCGTCCGATTTAGTACTCCTCACCGACTAAAGTTGGGCCATCACCTCCGCCAACCAGGTTGAAACCCGTGCCTGCTGCCCCTCCCGATCCTGCAAGCCAATCGATTGAATCTCTGGTCAGACATCCAGAGCCAGGCTGGATTGGTGAGGCTCTCGGCACCACGGTCACCGGCCTGCAGGCCAAGCTACTGGGAGAAGCGAGGGGATTTCAATCCACCACGTGGCGACTGGAGCTGAGCTGCGAACCACCCGAGGCGGGCCCCGCCAGTGTGATTCTGAAAAGCGAAACAGCAAATCAAGAATTCAACACCTTCAGCCGCCTCAACCATGCCTTCGTGCGCGAAGTGGGCGTGTACACCCATTGCACTCCCAGGCTCACGGATCACAAGCCCAGCGTTTATGCCACCAATGCCACTGAGCCCTTCTGGTTGCTGATGGAGGATCTCACCCATCTGCGCTCAGGCGATCAGGTGATTGGCCTGAGCTATCAGCAAACGCTGGCTACGATCGAACGCATGGCGGCGATCCATGCCGAATTCTGGATGGATCCTGCTTTGCAGGCGCACGACTGGCTGCCCGGCCATGGTTTCTGGTTTGCCGATCCCAAGCCTGAAGTTGTTGATGATTTCTTCGCCACCTATGGCGTGCGCTTTGGCGACGATGTCTGCCGGCTCTACCGAGCTGTGCTGGAGCAGAGCAGCGCGATCGATCAAGCCCTCGAGCCCAGGCCCTGGACCCTTGTCCATGGTGATCTGCGCGCTGACAACCTGCTGTTCGGACACACGCTTGAAGATCCGAGCGCAGTGATCATCGATTGGTCCTGGGCCAGCCGCAGTGTCGCCGCCATCGACATCGGCTTTCTTGTGGGTGGCAGCACGCCGCAGGCCCAGCGCCTTGGACGCCATGAAGACCTACTGCTTGCCTGGCACCAGGAGTTGCTGAAGCGTGGCGTGCGGGATTACCCCTTGAGCGAGGCGCGTTATGACCTGCAGTTGGCGGCCCTGCGTGCCATTACCGCTGGTCTGGCGATGCATTCCTTTTTCGATAACCCTGAAACGCCCATCCGGGCCGCCCTGTTCATGGACGATGCAATCCAGCGGCACGCCGCTTACGCCTTGGAAATCGAGGCCTGGGCTGCCCTACCCGACCCCTCGGCTTTCTCCCTCGCCCGCTGAGCTTCCGACGTTGCTGTCGGTGAGCAGCCTGCGGCAACCCCCGATCGGGTTCACCCAGAATGGTTGCGAAAGTTTGCTGCGGCTGGGCGGTCAACTCACTGTTCACCCGGGCCAGGCGCTCCAGCACCAAGTTGAGATCCAGTGCCGTCAGCTCACCGTCGGGGCCCGATTGCAGGCAGGTGCGACCCAGGCAGCCCCAGTCGATGGTCATTGCGATGGAGTCCTTCAGGGCGATCCTCCCGGGGGTGAGGTATGGATCCATTCTCCCGGCTCAGGCTGATCGGCGATGCCCCCAAACGGGGTCAGCTGTTTCACCTCCCCTAGGGCCTGCTTGCGCACCTCCATCGCCAGCGGCCCGTAACCCAGCAGTTCGGCCGCATCCTGAGGGCAATGCTTCAATGGCTGACGATAACAATCGACTTGGGCCTGCGGCCATGGATCTTCAATCCTCCGGGGCCCTGCTCAGGATCCTCAACCTTGTGGCCCTGGTCGATGGGGACTGTTCGATGGAGGAGGGCGATCTGCTCGAATCCCTCGCCAAGCAGTACAAGCTGCAGGCCGCCATGCTCTCCTGGCAGGATCGCCTCAGCGATGCCAACGATGTGGCAGAGCTCGCAGGCCACATCGCTCCTGAGCATCACTTCCTCGCCATCAAGACAGCCACGATGGTGGCCGGCGTCTCCAGGTCAAGACAAGATAATTCCTTCATCAACCCCGAGGAAGATCAGCTGCTCAGCCAATTGGGCGAGGCCCTTGCTCTCACGCCGGAGCGTATCGCCGAAGCCCGGCATGACGCTGAAGAACAGCTTTGCGAGCGTCCCACGCTTTGGCAGATTTTGTATGCCTGCTTTGGCAGCCAGTTTGGTTCCCCGTTCGAGCGCCAAATCCTCACTTGAGCAGAAGTACACCGGTGCCCCGCCCCTGATGCATCGCATCCCAACAGGGAATCATCGAGCAGCGGTGCCGCATCCCCTGCCGCGGACTGCTCTCGGAAGAGGACTGGCACGGGCTCTGCCGAAGGGTGCGGATCCGAAGCACGGCGGTAGCCATGAATCCCTGGCTAAGGCGAAAGGTGGGCACGGTGTCGCGTCGCCCGCCCGCCATTCGCTCTTTCCATTGGACCGGGAAACCGCACCAGCCTGGAAGCTTCGCATACTGTTACAATTCACGTAACACATCAAAACGCCCCCATGGCTGACTCCTCTTCCCGCTTCGGTTTCGTGGCCTTCGCCGAAACCTGGAATGGCCGCCTGGCCATGCTCGGCTTCGTGATCGGTGTGGCGACCGAGCTGCTCACCGGCCAGGGGATCCTGTCCCAAATCGGTCTGGGTTGAGCGCCATGGATACCAATTACACCGTTGCCATCGCCAGTGTCTTCGCTCTGGTGGTTGTGCTCACGGGCATGGTGGCCTTCGTGCTGACCAGGCCCACTGACCCGTTCCCCAACCAACGCTGAAGCCCCCCCGTCCCCTTGTCACCGCTGACCCATGACCAATAGTCCCTCCAATGACCAGGGGTTTTCCAACCGGGCCGCTGAGCAGATCCACCAGGAGCAACTCCGCCGCGTGGAACTGTTCAACGGCCGTGCTGCCATGCTCGGCATCGTGATCGGCATCATCACCGAGGGACTCACCGGTGCCGGCATCGCCCACCAGATCGGCCTCGGCCCGCTGGTGGACGGCTACGCCGCCTGCCACACCCAGTTCCTTCCTTTCTGTTTCTGAGCCGCAACGCCACCGGCTGGCTCAGAGGGCATAGCGAAGGCTCAGCAACAGGCCATGGGCCTTTAAATCGGCGCTCGTGCCTTCAATTGGAATGCTGAATGTGCGGGTCGGGCGCACCACTTGGGCATGGCCACTGCTGGTTTTCACACTGCCAAGATCACTGAAGCGGTAGGCCAGATCGAGATCGATCCGCGCACTCAGCGGCAGGCTGATCCCAGCGGTCAGCAGATAGGCGAGATTACTGGAGCTTCCCCCAGGCGTGGTGGTGCTGGCCGTTGCCCCGATGCCGGGGAAGTTGAAGTTGAGCGAGTCGATCTGGTTGTGGGCCACCCCAAGTCCGGCGCCGAGAAAGGGGCGCAGCCCGCCAATCCTGGGCAGATCCACATAGGCCACACCGAATCCCGCCACCGATGACACCGCTCCGTTGACCGGCTGGTTGGACCCTGCCGCTCCACGGAAATTGCTTTGACCCTTGAAGTCGAGGTCGGGCTGCCAGCTCAACAGCGCCTCAGCCCGGATCCAACGGTTGAATCGATACCCCAACGCGCCCTCCACCACCAGGGACGGATCGAAGCCGCCCGTGGCGCCGAGCCGCCGGCCGTCGTTGCCCGCCCCGCAGCCAAACAGGGCAGGCGGTTGCTTGCTGGCGCAGTTGGTGTCCTTAAACCCGCTGGTTTCGGGCCATTCGACCCCAGCTCCAAAACGCCCATAGGCTCCTGACTCCCGCTGGGGGGTGGTTTCAGGCTGGGTTTGAGCGGGTTGGCTAAAGGATGGAAGCGCGACACACCAGGTGAGCAGCGCGGCCAAGGGCAGACCTAAGCGAGACCCTCGATGCTTCCGTTCGATTTGGGTCATCCGGTCACCGCGGAAAAGGTGCCTCAATGTACGGGACATCAATCCGCGTAGCCCTTGGCTTGATGTAACCGCAGTCCTCACGGCATAAAGAATTGGGGCTGATCGGCGCTAATGGTTAATTTCATCACCTTCGTGCCTGGGAACTGGCGTTGGTAGGCCTGGATCACCGAGGAGAAGCTCGTCTCCTGGTCGGTTTTGCGTGGATGCACGATCACCACCACCCGGGTTGGCTGTCGGTCGATTTTGCCGTCAGCCTGCTGGATTTGACCATAGGCGTTGTAGACGGTGAGGCCCTTGGGGAAAGCCGGGGTCAGCACCTTGGCCAGAAAACCTGACCACTCCTCTTCGCTCACGGTCTGGCCTCCCCCTTGGGTGCCCCCGAGGTAGAGCTCGGTCTTCACCCACCCCCCTGATCCAGGGGCCTCGACCCCAGGCGCCGCGTTAACCGGGCGTGCCCAATCGGCTGCCCCAAGAACGGAACCTGAGCCAACGGCCAGGATCGAGAGAAGTGCCCAGGAGCTCGCCAAGCGAAGCATTTTCCCATCGATTGATTGGCACCAGCTTGCCAGCAAGCCCAGACGTTCAGTCCGCCAACCGCTTCGGGCCGACGACTTCCAGAATGGCGCTGTTGCCGCAGGTTGGGCTGTGAAGGTGATCGTGGATCTGTGTGTGGTGCCGATCGGGGTGGGGGTGCACCTGGCTCCCTATGTGGCCGCCTGCCAGAAGGTGCTCAGCGAGGCGGGCCTCACGATCCGTCTCCATCCCAACGGCACCGCCATCGAGGGGGAGTGGGCTCCGGTGTTCGCGGCGATTGAGGCCTGTCACGCGGCCCTGCATGCCATGGACTGCCCGCGCATCTTCACCACGGTGACGATCAACACCCGCACCGACCGGGAGCAGAGCCTCGACGACAAGGTGGACAGCGTTCGCGCGCTTCTCTGAGCGCCCCGCCGTTCATGGTGCCTGGCCATACCAGCTCCCAGACCACTGGACCATCTGGCGAATTTCTTCGCTCTGCACCCGCACCATGGCCTCCTGCAGCCGGCGAAGCTCCGGGTGTTGGGTGGTGCCCAGCGCCATGGCCGCCATCATCACGCCCATCTGCTGATGGTGGATCATCCGATCGAGGAAGCCTCGCTCGAAATTCGGGCCCGGTGCGAGGGCGCTGAGGCTGGTGGCGCCGCACTGCTTCATGCCCATGGGGCCGCCCATGCCCATGCCGCCCATCCCCATCCCCATGGCGCCGCCCATGCCCATCGCCCCTCTGGGACTTCCCGGTAGCTTCTGAAGCGTTGCCGCCGTAAGGGCGGGAACCTCCTGGCCGTACCACTGCCGGTACCAGCGGCGCATCTGGTCGTTCTCGCTCGCCTGGCTCACCTTGATCCGCGTGGCCAGGGCCCTGATTTCGGGCCGGCGGGCCCGGTTCAGGGCGAGATCCGCCATCGCGATGGCCCCCTCGTGGTGGGGAATCATCATCACGATGAAGCGCTGATCGGTGGGGCCCCGTCCCATCCAGCCGGCGCCGCAGCCCCCTCCCGCCATGCCGGGGTGGACGGCGGCGCCCTGCCATCCTTCGGCCCCGGCCGGCGCGGCGGCCCCCGGTCCGAGCGTGAAGGGGCCTCCGAGCATCAGGGCTAGCAGCCCCGCTCGCCATTTCTTCCTTGCGGCAACAAGCTCCAGGCCAATCACGGCAGCACCTCAGGCTGGATCCATGGCCATGCTGCTCAGAAACGGTGGCAGCGTTTGCAGAACTTCAGTCGTCGTCATCGCTGGCGCCGACCGGCACCAAACGGATCTGTTTGCGGCCCAGCTTGATTTCGAAGGCATCGCCGGGTTGGAGCTCGAGCAGGTCGGTGTAGGCCCGGCCCACCATCAGGTTGCCGTTGAACTGCACCTTGGTGGCATAGCTCAGCTTGCGGCCGGGCCGTTGAGGTTCTTTGTTGGATCGCTCGCCCAGATTCATGCCCTTGGCCTCCAGCAGGGCTTCGTAGAAGGCGGTGTAGTTCAGACGCTCGGTGCCGTCTTTCTTGGTGCTGAGGTAGCCGGCTGCTCGAACAAGCTCTGCCTTGGTGGCATCGCCGAGCTCTTTGACTTTGGCCAGCAGATCGGCCCCAGTGAGCATGGTTGGCGGCATCGATGTGGCCCCATTGCGTTCATAAATACTGTAATGCTTTCCCAGGGCTTACCCCGTTAATTGCATAGCGATTTGTACAGCGCCCTGATGTATTGATTCAGCGGATTGCTGCGGATTGCGTTAGCGTTCCTCTTTACTGCTGCCCTTCAGGGGGGGGGGCGCAGCGGCTGGCAACACCTGCCGGTATCCTCCGGAGCTCAACACCGTCAGGGGTGTTTCAAACAGGGCGCTGAGGTGGCGGCCTGCAGCAGATCAGCAGAGCTTCCATCCCCCACCACCCGCCCCTGGCGCAGCAGAACGCAACGGCTGATTTCCGGGATGATCGCCCCGATCTGGTGGGTCACCAGCAGCAGGGTGGCGCCGCGGACCATCGGAGCGCTCACGGAAGCGGCGCTCCCCCACCCGCTGGTTTAGCGCCACATCGCTCGCCTCTGGAGCGCATCTCACAGAGATTCACCGTGCTGTTGCCGAAGATCCGCAGCGAGGAGCCGGGCTTCACCAATCCGGCCGAAATCGCTTCAGGACCAAGACCCGGAGGGTGGTGACCCTCCGGGTCTTGTTGTGGGCGGGGGCTGGGAGCAGAGCTCAGGCTTCGTCCTCATCGTGGGCGAAACGGTTGTAGAGAAAGTCGAGGGCGCTGTTGCGCAGTTCGTAGTAGCGGGGGGTTTCCATGATTTCCTCGCGGCTGCGGGGCCGGGGGAAATCGATGCTCAGCACCTCGCCGATGCCGGCTGCGGGCCCGTTGGTCATCATCACCAGCCGGTCGGCCAGGAATAGCGCTTCGTCGATGTCGTGGGTGATCATCAGCACGGTGCACTTCTGGGTGTTCCAGATCTTGAGCAGCTCCTCCTGCAGCTCCTCCTTGGTGATCGCATCGAGGGCGCCGAAGGGTTCATCAAGGATCAGCACCTCCGGTCGGATCGACAGGGCCCGGGCGATCGCCACCCGCTGCTTCATGCCTCCGGAGATCTGGGTGATCGTTGGTGCTATGGCCCCAGATTGTCGGGGGATGGGATGGCGGGTGCAGCGAATACGCTTCCTGCCGATGTCAGCGCTCCCTGCCTAATTTCTGGCTCTATTGCAGCCTTTGCCCATGGTTGGTGGCCCTGCTTCTGGCCTCGGGAAAGGCCCCTTGATCGGAGCGCCAACAGCTCGTTGAGACATTCGGCCAGGGGCTGACGACCTTCCGCGACTGGATCACGACCGCCCTGGCCGGCGCGGTCGGTCAATGCCCTACGGGCGAAGGGATCGTGGGGGCACTAGACCTGATGCGTCGCTGGTTGTTGGCTTGACCAATAGCGGCCGCTTGGCGATCACCGCGAAGAAGGGATCGCCCTTGCCCCCCACCCAGCCGAGGGGACCCGAATGGCGGGTGGCTTCGGCTAGCAGCTCTGGCCGGGGCCAGCCCTGGGCGATGAGCACCTGGGCCACGCTGGTCACTCGGTCGCGGTCTGTGCCCTCCAGCCAGATCCGTGGTGCCTTTTGGGCGAACATCCGATTCGAAAACGCGATGATCAGTTGGCCGCCGGGCCGCACCACCCGCAGCAGTTCGGCGGCGATCGCCTCGGGTTGTTGCAGGTACTGCCAGCCCGCCACCACCAGGGCCGCATCGACGCTCCCATCGCCCAGAGGCAGATGCTGGTCGGTGTTGAGGTTCTGCACCCAGTGGCGACTGAGGCGGGGGTTGGCCTGGAGCTCCCGCCCGTTGAGGCCGTGGCCGATCACCTCCGCGTACTCGCCATCCTCCGGCAGATGGCTCACCCAGCTGCTCATCAGGTCGAGCACCACGGCGCCCTGGGGGATGCGCTCGCGGTAGAGCTCGGTGAGCCTGGCCCGGAAGCCGGCGTCAAGGTGCTGCACGAAACGCGGTTCCGCATAGAAGAGCGCGTCGTCGGAGCCATCGATCTTCTGGCGGTCCGCAGCGCTCAGCACCTCCATCACCATGGCCAACCGATCGGGCCTTCCATCCTGGTGGCGGTGCCGATCGAGCGGGGATCAGGGCTCACGCCAGCTTTCAACCACCGTTCCATCAGGCAGGTGCCGAAGGGTTCCGCAGCGGCGCTGCAGCTGTCCTTGCTCCCCTGTTTGTTCAGCGGGCGACGCTCCGGACTCACCATGTGTCAGGAACTCACGATCATTGGCGAGGGCTTCTTGCCTCGCCGCGGGCGGCTCCAAAGTCGCCGCCTTCACACCCCATCCAAGCCCGCCGCCACCGCTTCGGTGACCGCCGCCAGGAAGGGCAGGTCGAGGGTGTCGATCGTGTCGCTGGGGAGGTGGTAGTGGGGATTGCGCAGGAAGGAGGTGTCGGTGATCAGCAGGGCGTTGTAGCCCACGTCCCAGAACGGGGAATGGTCGCTGAGCCGCACATCCGGCAGCGCCCTGCCCTTCAGTGGCACCGGCAGCACCCGGGTGGGCACATGGCGGCCCATGCGCCGGGCTAGTCCAGGCAGCAGGGCTGCCGTGGCGATATTGCCCACCACGGCGATGAAGTCGCCCCGCTCGCCGTAGAGGGCACGCATCGCCGCGATTGGGTAGCGCTGCTGGGGAGCGGTGTAGCCCAGCATCTCGAGGCTCACCATCAGCCCCAGCCTCTGGCCGGCGGCCTTGAGCTCCGCCGCCAGGGCGGCGCTGCCGAGCATGCCCCACTCTTCCTGGTCGAAGGCCACCAGCCACACCGGCCGCCGGGGCGGTTCGCGGCTCCAGTGCTCGGCCAGCTCCAGCAGGGCAGCCACACCGGTGGCGTTGTCGTCGGCGCCGGGGGAGTTGAGCGGGCCGTCGTAGTGGGCCGCCACCAGCAGGGGATCCAGCCCGTTCTGCCGGCCGGGAAGGCGCAGGATCAGGTTGGTGCCGTCGTCGATGCCGCTGCGGAAGCGGTGCTCCTCCACGGGGCCCAGGGTGCCCAGTCGTTCGCGGATGTAGGTGCGCACGGCCAGCAGCCCGAGGGCATCCCAGCGGGCATGGCGGGGGCGGGCCAGAACCTCCAGGTGGGCCAGGAGGCGCTCTTGTTGAGCCGAGGTCATCGCGGACTCCCGGGCGCCCGCAGCGGCAAAGTCAGCCATCGGTGCTGATGTGGCGTTGTGGTCAACCTGACATGGGCTCCGGCCGATCAGCCCTCCCCGGGATCGTTCAGCTGGGCCAGCAGGGTGGCCACCATCAGTCGCAGGGTGCGGCGATCCCCTCCGGCGGCCCGCCATCCATCGAGCCACTGGATCAGGGCGGGAGCCTCCTTGCCATCGGTCGGTGGAACGCCCAGCCGGGCGAGATAGGCCAGGGCGTCGTCGAGGCAGGATTCCCCCTCGCCGAACCCGTCGAGCCGGGGGTCGAGGGCGGCAAGCAGGGTTTCCAGCTCAGCCAGGCTCAGGGTTGGTAGGGGAACGTCGGGAGCCATCGGCACACCGGACGGCCCTCCAGCATGGCGCCCCCCGCCACCTCCTGGAAGGGGTTACTCCCTGGAATCACCTCCTAGGCTGGGATCTGAGCAGCGACCGGGCGTGCTGAAACCGATCCTGCAGGTTCTGGTCTGTCTCACCATCAGCCTGCGCTGCATGGCCCTGTTCGACCAGTTGCGCCGCGCCTGGATTGCCGATGGCCTGGCCGCCGAGTTCCGCCGGGAGCTCCGCCGTCGCGGCCTTCTGGTGGCCAGCCCCTCTCCCCGCGGCGACTGAGATCACTCCCGGGATTTCTCCCGGCGGTAGGGCGGCCGTCCGGGCACCGGCCTCGCCAGATGGTGGACGGCATGGATCACCACACCCCAGAGTTCCGCCTCTCCTTCCGCCAGGGCAATCGGTGTGGAGAGGCCATCGCTGGCCACCAGCCAGCCGGTGGCGCAGCCGCGCCGGCCCTCCAGCCGTCGCACGATGAAGGCGCCGCCATGGGTGGCCACCACCACCAGGCCCGGCCGGGCATCCAGGCTGCGGTCGATCACCAGCAGGTCGCCATCGAGGATGCCATCCCCGGCCATGGCATCGCCGCTCACCCGCATGAAAAAGGTGGAGAGGGGGCGTGGGATCAGGGCCAGGTTGAGGTCGATGCGTGCCTCCACGTAGTCGTCCGCGGGGCTGGGGAAGCCGGCGGCCACGAGGCTTGAGGCCAGGGCACAGGTGCTGGAGCCCAGCACGGTCGCCAGGGGGAGGGGAACGCCCCGGGGTAGCCCTGCGAGTCCGCGCCGGCCTGAATCGAGGGGCCCCGCATGGCCAGGGGGATCGACCGGCATCGAGGCCTCCATTGCATTCGCCAATAATACAGGTGTACTGCTGGCGGCGGTGGCTGCGGAACCGGCTGCCAGGATCGGAGCGGTAACCGGATGGATCCCTCGATGGGCCTGGGCGATTCCGACGGCGCGAACCGACCCCTGCTGGAGCGCTTGGTGGAACGGTTCGATCTGCGGCCCCATCCCGAGGGCGGTCTCTTCCGCGAGTTGCACCGCTCCTCCGATCCGGTGATCCGGGCCGGCGATGGTCAGCGGCGCAGCGGCCTCACCGTGATCGCCTACCTGCTGCAGCAGGGCGAGCGGAGCCGCTGGCATCGGGTGGCGGGCTCCGATGAGCTCTGGCACCACGGCGCCGGGGCTCCGCTTGATCTCTGGTGCCTGCCGGCGGAGGGCGGCACGACGCAGCGGCTGGGGTTGGGGCCTTGGGGAGCGGCGGAGCCGGTGCTGGATGAACCCGTGCGCGTGATCCCGGCGGGCTGCTGGCAGGCCGCCCGCAGCCGTGGTGCCTGGAGCTTCGTGTACTGCTCGGTGGGCCCGGGTTTTGATTTCGCCGATTTCGAGCTGCTGGGGGATCGGCCGTCGCGGCTGCACCCGCCCGGGGCCCTGGAGGAGCTGCTCTAGGAGGCACGCGTTAGGGGGGCGCCCATCGGCGACCAATCTGACCAAGACTGGATCGGTGTTTTCAGGGGATGGGGAACGGTCGGCATGGCTTGTCCTGACTGCGGGAGCTGGACGGTGAAGGCGGACCGAGGCCTCTCCGGACGCCTGGTCTGCGGCCGCTGCGGCAGGCCCCTGGGGATCGGTGCGGCGCCGCGCCGCAGCCGTCGCTTTTTGTTCACGCCGCCCTGGCGCGGGCGGGCAAGACTCCCGTCCTGGCTGGCGTTGGTGGGCCTGCTCTGCGCCGGAACCCTGCTCACGGCGTTAGTCGAGCGGCCGGGTGGTGGCGGAGTTCGGATGTGGCCATCTCCTGACAGGTCCGATCCCGCGCCCGGAGAATCCGGGATTATGAATCGCAACATTCTTCGTTGAGGTCAGATGGCGAAAACCAATCCTTTCGCAAATTTGGCCTCCCTCAGCATTCGCCAGCTCCGTGAGATCGCCAGGAGCCTCGGCGTGAAGCGCTATAGCAGCGAGGACCGCGTGGGACTGGCCGATGCCATCGCATCCCGTCTGCCGGAGGGAGAGGATGTCGTGAGCGAATCCTCCACCGAGGCTGTGGTGGTGGGTAGCTACGAGGCTGCGGTGGTGGGTAGCTACGAGGCTGCGGCTTCCGCTGACCTCGCCGCGATTGAGGCGGAGATGGCGCCGGCGCCCCGCCCCGCCGCCGAGACGCGGGTGGTGTTTCTGCCCCGCGATCCCCAGTGGGCCTATGTGTTCTGGGATATCGCCGAGGCCGACCGCACGGCTGCCCAGGCTGCCGGCGCCGGCCAGCTCTGCCTGCGCGTCGCCGATGTGACTGGCCTGGCCGGTGGCTCCTCCCATCCCCATACCCTCCAGGAGGTGGTGGTGGATGCCCAGGCTACCGAGTGGTACCTGCCCGTTCCCCTCTGCGATCGCGACTACCGCGTGGAGCTCGGCTTCCGCAAATCCGGTCCCGCCGGCGGCTGGATTTCCCTCGCCTTCTCCTCGGTGGCGCGGGTGCCGTCCCTGCATCCCTCCGAGCAGATTCTCGATCAGTTCACCCCCTTCTCCCTCGACGTCGCCCCCTCCGCCCTGCCGGCGCCGCCGATCGAGCCCGCCGATGCCGGCCTGCATGAGCGCCTCTACCAGACCGCCACGGCCCGCTGGCGCCGCCTCGGTCGGGGTTCGGAGGCCTTCCATGAGCTGGATGATTCGGGGCTTTCCGATTCCGCCTTCTCCGCCTCGGGCGTGGGCCTGTGGGCCTCGGGCCGTAACGAATCCGGCGCCGGTCTGGCGGCCCGCCAACGCTCCTTCTGGCTGGTGGCCGATGCCGAGTTGATCGTGTATGGCGCCACCGACCCGGCGGCCCGGCTCACGATCGGCGGCGAAGAGGTGCCCCTCACCCCCGAGGGCACCTTCCGCATCCAGGTGCCCTTCCGCGATGGCCAGCAGCTGTACCCGATCGAGGCGGTGGCCGCCGATGGGGTGCAGAAGCGCAACATCACCCTGGAGTTCCGCCGCTCCACCCCGGAGGCGAATGTGAACAGCCTCGAGGCCGCCGTTCCGGAGTGGTTCTGATCCATCTGGGGCCCTGCTTCTCGCTCGACGCCGTCATGGCCGGGCTGATCCAGGAATGGGAAGACCGCCACGCTCGAGTCTGAGCCGGCTGTCGTTGGCACCCAGAAGCCAGTTCTTCTCCCAAACGTCCAGTGGTTCCACTGCAGCGATCTGGGCCATCACCACCTCGCCATTGGCCTCTGAGACGTCATTCTCCTGGGATCGCCGCTGTTCCAGGCGTTCCAGGGCGAGATTCAGCGGCACAGAACAGTCGAGGATGCCGAAACCGGCGCCTTGGCGACAGGCCAGGTCGATGAAGACTTGCCGCTGGGTCCGTTTGAGAAAGGTGGCATCCACCACCACAGATAGGCCTCCAGCCAGCGCGGCTTCGGCTGCCTGGAGCAACACAACCCCATAGAGCCGCTCGGTCATGGCGGGGTCATAGGGGCTGCGATCGTTCTGAGCGGGGCCCTCCGCACTCCCGCATCCCCAGCGTCCATGCAGCCTCAGCCGCTCCACATCGGAGCGCAGCTGGATCCAGCCCCAGCCCCGCAGCTGCCTGGCGGCATGGCTCTTGCCGCTCCCGGAGATGCCGTGGGTGATCACCAGGGCGCTTCGGGTCGGAGCCATGGCCAAGCGTGCCCGGTTCAGGTAGCTCCCCAGCTCCGCTTCCAGCGCTTCTACCGCCGCTGGCGCCAGGTTCGCTTGCTGCAGGCGCAGGGCCGTGACCTTGGCCCGCACCAGGGCCCGGTAGGCGAGGTACCAGGGAAGCAGGGGGAGGCCGCCATGGTCGCCCCCGGTGTCCAGCCAGCGGTTCAGCAGCTGCAGGGCCAGGTCGCCGTGGCTCCGCTCCTGCAGATCCATCACCAGAAAGGCCAGATCGCTGATCGGGTCGATCCAGCGCAGAGCAGGACTGAATTCCAGGCAGTCGAAGACCCGGATGCGCTCCCCGTGCAGGGCCATGTTGCCCAGGTGCAGATCACCGTGGCATTCGCGGATGCGGCCCCGTTCGCGCCGCGTTTGCAGCAGGGGCTGGAGGCGTGTGAGTTCGTCCCGGGTCCAGCAGGCCATCGCCTCCCCATCGGGCGGGGATCGCTGCAGTTGGGCCAGGGTTTCCAGGTTGGCCAGGGCAGGATCGAGCACCCGCTCAGGGGTGCCCCAGGGATCGGCCGGCGAGGCCTGGGCGGCATCGGCATGGAAGTGGGCGAGATCATCCGCCAGCGCGTCAATCTGCTTCGGCCCCACCGCCCCCCGATGCAGGGCTTCGGGCAGGAGATCCCGCTGCTGGAACTGGCGCATCTGCACCATGGTCTCGATCACGGGGCCATGGCCTCCGAGGTGCGCCCGCTCCGGCGGACCGTGCAGATCCCGCAGGCCGAGATAGAGATCCGCCGCGAGCCTCCGGTTGAGGCGCACCTCCTCCTCACAGCAGCGGCGCCGCAGGTCAGGGGTGCTGAAATCCACGAAACCGAGATTCACCGGTTTTTTGAGCTTGTAGGCAAAGCGGCCGGTGAGAAAGATCCAGGAGATGTGGGTCTCGATCAGCTCGACGGCCGCCACCGGATGGTCATAGGCGGCCGGATCGAGCAAGGCCCGCACGAGGGGATTCATGGTGGTTGCCCTCAGCGTGGCCGCAGGCTTGAGCGGCCTGCCTCGTAACCTTCGCCCATCACTCGAGGCTGCGTCCGATGGCTCCTCCGGATTCCAACCGGCCGCCTTGGCTGCAGTGGTTGATCCTGCTCATCTTCCTCTGGTCGTCCTGGCAACTGGCTGGCCTCTGGTTTCAGAGATTCCACGGTTGAGGCCAGGGGTCGCCAGGCACCGGGCCACCCGGACCATCCCTCCCAGCAGCAGCACCAAGGCCAGCAGGGCGAGCAGCGCCACCACCAGCACGCCAGTCAACTGCAACAGCCCCAAGCCAAGCCGGCTTAGCCCGCCGATCACGTTGGCGATGGCGGTGCTCACCAGCAGCAGGGTGTCGAACCGCTCCGGAATCAGCATCAGGGAGGCGAGCAGCACGCCTCCGGCCCCGCCGAGGCCCAGTCCGATGCCGAGCTGCCGCCAGCGACCAGGGCGGCGGCGCGGGTTTGGGCTGGAGTGACCCCCGGGTTTCCGCCGGGGGGGACCGGGCAGATCAAGGGGAAGGCGATCGGCCATGGGGTCGGTCCTCACAGATCGAGAACGTGGCCGGCACCGCGCATCCAGCGCTCGAATTCGATCAGCACCAGCTCATTCGGACAATCGATCAGAGAGAGATCGTGGACGCTGCAGTCCCCCTGGCCGCCATGGTGGAGGGAGAGGAAAAAATTTTCGCCGCTTAGTCCGCAGACTTCCGGATCGCTTCGCACCACCACATCCAGGGCTGCGCCCAGGCGGGTCACACGGCGCCGGAGTTCGGACCAGGTGATTGCCATGGCTTGAGCTCACAGGCCAGCAAGGCCAAGTGTGATGGAGGGGCCGCCGCCGTCAAGCGAATCGGGGAGGCTTTCAGGGCTGGCCCTGGATAGGGGGCGCTGAGGGTGTCGCCACAGCCGCCGCCGGGGGCCGGGACGGCTGCCTGCTTGGTGGGGGAAGCAGCACGGCCAGGGCGGTGGCGAGGGCCAGCGCCGCCACCCCTCCCACCGGGGCCGCCAGGCGCCGTTGGATCGGGATACGGCGGATCAGCTCCCCGGCCCGCAGGGGACGGGGGGAGGGAACAGCCAGCGGCAGCTTGATGCGGGTATCAAGGAGCAGCTGGTCGAGCACCCTCACCAGATCAGCGAGTTCGGCATCGTCAAGCTCGAGTTCGAGGGAGGGGTTGCCGGTCTGGCCGCTCACCAGGTGCAGGGTGTGGCCGGGCCCGGCGGGGCTGGGACCGATCCAGATGGGGCCCGATTCCTCGCCGAATCCGCGCCGTAGCCCGCTCACCAGATGGCGGGCGTAGGGCTGCACCGCCGTGATCAGGGCTTCGAGGTGGCTGCGCTGGCCCTCCAGTTCGGGCCGGCCGGCCCAGCGGAGGGTCCAGCCAGTGAGGATGCCCAGCTCTTCGCCGCCCTGGCCGGCGGAGAGATCCGGTAGGCCTTCCACCCGTAGCTGACAGCTCTGCTGGTCGTAGACGAGGGCTTTTTTCATCGGAGAGGCAAAGACCATCGGATTCAGCTGGCGGCATCGAGCAGGCTGGCCCGCAGCCGTTCATAGCCGCCTGGGCCGGCCACCAAGGCCAGGGACTGCACCAGGTAGCGCCGCTCGCCGGCACCCTCCACCGGGTCGAGCAGCTTCTGGACCGAGCTCCGGCGCGGGTTCATGCGCTCGTTGAGCAGTTCCGTGAGCCGCCCCTCAAAGAGGGACCAGCGCTGGGCTGTCAGCTCGGCGGGTTCGGAGGCCGACAGCAGGGAACGCACCATCGGGTAGAGGCGATCGGCCATGCCGCAGAGAATCCGCATCAGGGCTTCGGCATCGTCGATCTCCAGGTCCCCCCGGCGGCAGGCACGGCGCATCGGGTTGTGGCAGCGGCGTTTCCACAGCTCGACCCGGTTCGGGAAGCGGCTCCCGAAACCGAGGCTCTCACTGAGCCACACCAAGGCCTCTCCACCGTTGAGGTCGAGGGCTTCGAGGCAGAGAAGCATCAGATCGAGCCGCTCGAGACCCCGCCTGGGCAGGGACCGGGAGCGCTCAGCCAGCCCTGCGGCGGGGGGGGCGGTGATGGTGGGTGGAGCAGCGGAAGCCAGGGCCATGGCTGCGATGATGCCAGCGGGCGGCCCCATCCGTCATCTAGACGCGCCGGCTCCCTCCC
>Ga0310334_100089_pt1 | contig 28322 bp, 26 predicted proteins | sample LakMicMIDCLREDC7_FD_195548 | JGI IMG/M metagenome (GOLD analysis project Ga0310334, IMG submission 195548) | Enriched freshwater cyanobacterial communities from Lake Michigan, Michigan, United States - MI23.DCL.RED.C7 (v2) (version 2) | ecosystem: Environmental > Aquatic > Freshwater > Lake...
AGCTCCCCCTCACACGGCCCCTTGGGGCATCCTTAAGGGGGCCTTAGGGCCCCCTCTTTTCTCCCTGATTCGGAATGTTCCGCCGCACGTTGCGCGCCCTGCTGGGTGTCGGTTCGTCCCCTGCCGACGATTCCGTCGTCCTGCCTTCGCCTTCCGCCCCCGCCAGCCCCCGGAGTTCCGCCGTGACCGCTCCTTACACGCCTGAGACCAACCAGAACCTCGTGGTCGTCGGTGAGAACGGCGAGCCCTACAGCCTCCTGCAGCGCAGCAACGACAACGGCATCGACACGCTGCTGCTGGGCCGGGGCGATGGCTCCCAGATCAGCCTTCCCTTCACCGATCTCACCTGGAAGGGGGCAGGCACCTGGATGCTCCCCGACGCCGTTCGCGATGCCCGGGGTCTGGTGATCCCGGTGGTGGAGGAGCGGCTCGAGGTGGCCCGCGAGCGGGTCGAAACCGGCCGGGTGCGAATCAGTAAATCGGTCGAAGCCCGCGAGGTGGTGGTCGACGACCCCCTCAAGCGCGAAACCGTGCGGGTGGAGCACGTGCCGATCAACCAGGTGGTGACGGGCGAGGTTCCCCAGGTGCGCGAAGAAGGCGATGTCACCGTGATTCCGATCCTCGAAGAACGGATCGTGACCCGCACCGAGCTGGTGCTGGTGGAGGAAGTGCGCATCCACCGCGACCACAGCGAATACCACGACCCCCAACGGGTGACCCTGCGCAAGGAAGTGGTAGCCGTGGAGCGTTTTGGCGAAGATGGAAAGCCACTGCCCTCCTAGTCACTCATCTCTAAGCGTGATCATCTTCACAGAAGCATGTTGATCAAACTCTGAAAAAAACGCAGGCAAACTTGGATTTCCGGTCATAATTTCTGTGGGTTCTAATCACCCAAACAGGATCTTCTCCTTAGTGGTAAAGATTAGCCCTATCCAATTCTTCCTGTATCCATCCCAATGGAAGTCCCCACTTCTCCCATGAGCCACCGCAAGGTCAGAACACTGATGGCCAGCCTTGCCTCGCTGGCTTTCTGCATCACTCTCCTGTTCAACGTATCCACCGCCTCTGCCGCAACCTTGGCAGATGACATGGTGCAAGCCAGTAAGGATGCCTGCATTAATTTGGCTAAGAAGCGTGGCTTCGCCGTTGAAAACGTGATCGATGCCCAACCGGCTGACGGCGATAGTGCCCACGTGGTACTGAAGCTGGCCAAGGGCGGCGAACGCTTCGAGTTCAACTGCGGTTTCTCCCAGAACATCCGCCAGTTCGTGGAAGCTGCCCCGGTGGTCACCACCACCCAAGCAACCACCACCCCCGCTAAACAGCCGACCAATCGCGTTGTCGAGTCCAACAGGGATCGCACTGCTAAAAATCGCACTCCGGTAGCCCAACGTGATCGTGAGCGCCAGCGTGATCAGGTTGTGGTCGCTGAGCCGAAGCGTGGTTCAGGATTTAACCCTGCCTGGTTGCTGCCCCTGTTGCTGTTGCCCCTCGCCTTCCTCTTCCTGCGCAACCGTGATGGGGAGTCAGGTGAACCCACCAAGGTGGGCTCTTACACCACCCCTGCCACCCCAGCGGCGGTGAAGGTGGCAACCCCAGTCGCCACAACCACCACCGTGAATAAGATGGTGGAAGCGATGCTCCGCATCCAGGATTCGGCGATTGAAGTCCGTTCCGGCGCTGGGCTGACCAACTCCGTGGCCCGAAGCATCGCAGCGGGCTCCAAGGTTCGTTTGAGCGGTCGCTACCAAAACGACTGGGCCGAACTCGCCGAGGGTGGCTGGATCGCCATCCAATCGTTGGCGACAGACCCCCGTCTGAGCTGAGCGATTAGGGAATGAACGGGCCCGCAAGGACCTGCTTCATTCCTGCAGCAAGCCATGCCATCCAGCGACGCCTACCGTCTGGCATGTCTCCTCCACGGCCTGGCCTCTTCAAAACGAGGCCAGGCCGATTCCTAGGCTGCAACGGTTGGCAGCCCAGCCTTGACCTCAAACGATTTCCCCTCACTGCCACTGGATCCCGAACCGGGCGGTTCCGGGCGCACCGCCATCAAGCCACCGACAACCTGGGATGTGATCGTGATCGGCTCCGGCATCGGCGGGCTGGTCACCGCCAGCCAGCTGGCCGCCAAAGGGGCAAAGGTGCTAGTGCTGGAGCGCTACCTGATTCCGGGGGGCTCGGGCGGCAGCTTCAAGCGCCAGGGCTACACCTTTGATGTGGGTGCCTCGATGATCTTCGGCTTCGGCCAGAAGGGGCACACCAACCTGCTGACCCGCGCCCTGGCCGATGTGGGCGAGCAGTGCACCACCATCCCCGACCCCGCCCAACTCGAATACCACCTGCCCGGCGGCCTCACCGTGGCCGTGGACCGCGACTACGAAGGCTTCATCGCCGCCCTCACCGCCCGCTTCCCCCATGAGGCGAAGGGTATCCGGGCTTTTTACGACACCTGTTGGCAGGTGTTCAACTGCCTTGATGCGATGCCGTTGCTGTCGCTCGAGGATCCGGCCTACCTGGCCAAGGTGTTCTTCAAGGCGCCGCTGGCCTGCCTGGGCTTGGCCCGCTGGCTGCCAGTGAACGTGGGATCGGTGGCCCGCGCCCACATCCAGGACCCCGACCTGCTGCGCTTCATCGACATGGAGTGCTTCTGCTGGAGCGTGATGCCCGCCGATCGCACCCCGATGATCAATGCCGGCATGGTGTTCTCCGATCGCCATGCCGGCGGGATCAACTACCCCCAGGGAGGCGTGGGGGTGATCGCAGGCAAGCTGGTGGCGGGGTTGGAGCGCCATGGCGGCGCGATCCGCTACAAGGCCCGGGTGGTGAAGGTGCTTCTGGAGGAAGGCCGTGCTGTGGGGGTGCGGCTGGCCGGTGGCGAGGTGCTCCACGCCCGCCGCGTGGTGAGCAACGCCACCCGCTGGGACACCTTTGGTGACCCGGATGGCGCCGGCCAACGTCCCAGAGAAGACAGCGGGATGCCCAGCCAGACCCTGATCGACGGCGCCGACACCCCCGCCGCCGAGCGCACCTGGCGCCGCCGCTACAAACCCTCCCCCTCCTTCCTCTCGCTCCACCTCGGCGTGCGGGCCGACCTGATCCCCCCAGGTACCCACGTGCACCACCTGCTGCTGGAGCGCTGGGAGGAGATCGAAGCCGAGCAGGGCACGGTGTTCGTGTCGATGCCCTCGCTGCTCGATCCCTCCCTAGCTCCGGAGGGCCACCACATCGTGCACACCTTCACCCCCTCTTCCATGGAGGCCTGGAGTGGCCTTTCCCCCACGGCCTATGCCGCCAAGAAGGAAGCCGACGCCAACCGCCTAATCGCCCGCCTCGAGGCAATCCTGCCGGGCCTGGCCGGCGCCATTACCCACCGGGAGGTGGGCACCCCCCGCAGCCACCGCCGCTTCCTGGGCCGCAGCGGCGGCAGCTACGGCCCCATCCCGGCAATGCGACTGCCCGGCCTCCTGCCCATGCCCTTCAACCGCACCGGCATCAACGGCCTGTATTGCGTGGGGGATTCCTGCTTCCCCGGCCAGGGCCTCAACGCCGTGGCCTTCAGCGGCTTCGCCTGCGCCCACCGCATCGGCGCGGATCTGGGGCTCAATCCTTGGAGGCTGCCGGATTGAGGTGAAGTCGTCCTCGCACCCCTTCCCTCGGCACGGCACTCTTGACTGAGGAGTTCACCCCTCCGGCCTTGCCCATTCCGAAGCCAGGAGCGTGTCCGCCGCTCTTGGACTGCTCATTTGCACAGCCCGGCAGGCGACAGTGGAAAATCCGGTAATGTAATTGCGACACATCAGCGCAGAAAGCGCGAAGAATTCATTGGCTGTTTCCTGCTGTACGGAATGTACGCTTCCCAAGAAAAAGATTTACCTCCATATCGGCCACGGGAAAACAGGTACATCAAGTATTCAATCTGTCTTAGCTAGGGCCGAAGCTGATCTCGACGCCGCCAATGTCCTCTATCCATTTGCCCCGGGCTTCGAGGAGGCAAAGGATGGGCTTATCACTTCTGGCAATATACCTATTTCGGATCTAGGCGAAAATTGGTTTAAAAATTGGGTCATACCAGTCACCCAAAGTCGGCCCATTTACAAGGCTTATGTCTTTTCTAGTGAGATCGCTTTTTGGTGCATGGAATCGTTTTTCTCGGAATTCGAGAATTATCGAGACCATTTTGATTTTGAGATTGTCTTGTGCGTGAGAGGTTCTTTTGATATGTTTAGCTCTGCGTATCAGCAACATGTTAAGCGAGGTGGGGCTGTAATAAGTTTCACAGAATATCTTGTGCAAGAAGAATTTCTCGAGCGCCACGCAATTCATGCCTTGGCAATCGTCGAGCGGCTTGAAGAGTTGCGGGTTAAGGTAAGTGTCTTAAACTATTCAGCAATTGGTTTCGACATTGGCTCTCGAGTCCTAGGAGTCATGGATGTACATGAGGTGGCCAGTGGTCATATTGCTGAAGGAGAGATCGTTAACAGATCATTAGATGTAGCGGAATTGGAACTGATCTTATTGATAAATTCTGTGTTTGGCGCCGATGCGGGCGCGAGGGTTTCCGGCGCCCTAGTCAATGAATTGCCTACTCTTGCCTCAGCTAAATTGGCATGCCCTGAAGATGTTGTTGCTATTGTTAAAGGCAAGATGCAGTCATTTGTTGATAAGATTAACCGACGCCTGCCTGAAGACGAACAGCTTTCTTTGGAGCCCAGCGCATTCTGTGAGGATACGCCTCGATCCTACTTGCTGAACATTGATCAGGCTGCAACCGCCTACGGCGAACTGGTCAATTGGTCTAAGGACGTTCTGGCATCTTCGAATTTTAGTTCGGAGAGGTTGATTCCAGTTGCGCACTTAATATTGCTTTTCTTGCTAGCTAGCGCTAGGCATTCTTGCGTCCCTGTCGACAGACAAACCCTCTCCATTGTTATTGAAGAATGTCAAGAAGCGAATTGCTCTTCCGGTCTCTGCAAAATCTTTGATGATAATCAATTGCTTTGCTACTTGAATTTTTTCCCTGCTGGCGACTCTGCTGTATTGCCATCACATATTCCAATCTCCCAAAAACTCAATGCCCTAACCCATGCCGGATTGACGCCACTCGAAATTTTAGACATCTTCGCCATTGTCCACCGCGTCAAGCTTCGCGTCGCCGTTGCCTAATCGCCAGGGTGGCAGCTGATTCGGCGTCTCGTTCAAGGAGCCAGGCTCAATGGCGGAAGCCCGTGCGAATAATCGGCTCCGGCATCGGCAGGGCTAGGTCCTCAAACCACAGCACCGCCCGCTCCATGTCATCGAGCAGGGCGTCAGCCATGTCGCGGCTGAAGCCCGCCCGCACCACGAAGCGCAGCACCGACAGCTCCTGGCAGTCGGCAGGCAGGGTGTAGGCCGGCACCTGCCAGCCCCGCTCCCGCAGCTTCTCGGAGAGGTGAAACACGTTCCAGTTCCGAACGGCCGGATCGACCTCCACGGCGAACACAGGCAGCTGCCCGAGCGGATGGCTCACCAGCCGCAGCGGCTCTAGATCGCGGATGCCATCGGCCAGATGGCAGGCGATCGCCTCCAGGGCGGCCATGCGATGGGCGAAGCCCTCGCGGCCGAGGTGCAGGAAGTTGAAATATTGCCCCACCACCTGGGCGCCGGGACGGGAGAAGTTCATGCCGATCGTGGGCATCTGGCCGCCGAGGTAGTTCACGTTGAAGCGCAGCTCATCGGGCAACAGGCCGTCGTGGCGCCAGAGCATCCAGCCCACCCCGGGCAACACGCCGCCGTACTTGTGGCCGCTGCTGTTGATCGAGAGCACGCGTGGCAGGCGGAAATCCCAGACCAGTTCCGGCGAATTGAACGGCGCCACAAAGCCTCCCGAGGCCGCATCCACATGAATGGGGATGTCGAGGCCGGTGCGCTCCTGCAGGGCATCGAGCTGCCGGTTGAGTTCCTCGATCGGCTCGTAGCTGCCATCGATGGTGCTGCCCAGGATGCCCACCACCCCGATCGTGTTCGCATCACAGTGGGCCATCGCCTCCTCGGCGCCGAGCTGGAGACGATCCGCCGTAATCGGCACCAGGCGCGGCTCCACATCGAAGTAGGCGCAGAACTTCTCCCAGCAGATCTGGGTGTTGCTGCCCATCACCAGATTGGGGCTGCCGCTCTCCAGCCCCGCCTCCCGCCGCCGCTGGCGCCAGTGCCACTTCATCACCAGCCCGCCGAGCATGCAGCCCTCGCTGGAGCCGGTGGTGGAGGTGCCCACGGCCTGGGCGGGATCGGGGGCATTCCAGAGATCGGCCAGGATCCGCAGACAGCGCTCCTCCAGTTCGGCCGTCTGGGGATATTCGTCCTTATCGATGATGTTTTTGTCGGCGCATTCCTCCATCAGCCGCCGCCCCTCCGGCTCCATCCAGGTGCCCACGAAGGTGGCCAGATTGAGGCGGGCGTTGCCATCGAGCATCAAGTGGTCGTGGATGAGCTCGTAGGCGTTCTGGGCGTCGAGGCCGCGCCCGGGCAGCGAATCCCGCGGGATCTCGGCCGGCAGGTTGGCGGCGGCCAGGCGGGCGCTGAGGCCGGCGCTGATTCCGAGGTTGCTGGCGCGGCGTTTTGGCGGTGGGGAGCTCGCGGTCATGGCGGAAACCAAACGGAGGACCGGCGATGCGCGAACGGAATCAAGGGCCGCCCCGGCGAGGTTGTCGGGGCCGGGGTGGGCCGCAACCATCCCTCCATTCAAGAGACATTTTTGAGCGGCATCCGGGCTCGAAGGCAGGGAGGGCGGAATGCACGGAACCCTGCGGATACGCCCCAGATGCGTTCAGAGATGACGACGTTCACCCGGACGGAATGGCGAACCTGGAAGGGAGTGGTCGCAGGATCAATCAAACCGCCCCAGACCCGGCCCCATCGCCGGCCCGATCCCGATGGACCACACCTACCGCCTCCACACCTTCCTAAGGCCCACACCTCCGGCCCCTGGCGAGGGCCTGCGGCTGGCGATCTGGCAGGGCACCGGCACGGCGGCCACGCCCGAAGCCGTGGCTGAAAACCTGGAGCGCTTGGAGGCGGTCTGCGCCCTCGCCGCCGCCCAGGGGGTGCAGCTGCTGGCCTTCCCGGAGCTTTACCTCAGCGGCTACATCGTGACCCCGGAGCTGGCCCGCCGCCTGGCCGAGCCGGTGGAGGGCCCCAGCCTGCAACGGGTGGCCGCCGCCGCCCGCCGCCATGGCCTGGCGGTGGCCTGCCCCTACCCCGAGCGGGCCCTGGTGGCCGGCGAAGAGCGCTTCTACGACGCCATCGCCCTGTTTGGCGCCGATGGCTCCCTTTTGCGCAATTACCGCAAGACCCACCTCTGGGGACCCGATGAGAAGCTCTGCTGGAGTCCGGGCTATCTCGATCCCGAGGAGGGGGAGGCGTTCACGGTGCAGGCGGTGAACGGGATCGGCGTTGGCCTGCTCAACTGCTACGAGGCCGAATTCCCCGAACTCACCCGCCGCCTCGCCCTGCTCGGCGCGACGCTCGTGCTGATCCCCACCGCCGCCGACTCCTGGGCCCTGCTCAGCAATGGGCAGCGCACCGACCGCCCCTATCCGGATGTCTCCCGCACTTTGATCCCCGCCCACGCCATCCACAACAACTGTTTCGTGGCCTACGCCAACCGCTGCGGCGAGGAAACGGTGCATGGCACGGTGATGGCGGCCTACCTCGGCAACAGCATCGTCTGCGGTCCCCATGGCGATGTGTTGGTGGCAGCCCGGCCCGAGCCCACTCTCCTTTTGGCCGACTGCATTCCCGCCGACTATGGCCCCCTCCATCCGGCTGGCACCCGCTACCACGCCGACCTGCGCCCCGAGCTCTACGGCTGGGACGCCAGGCGCTGATGGGCGGACTCGGGATCTCCCGGCCGAGCCCGGGCAGGCCATGCCCGCAGGGTCAGGGTTGGAGGAGGGAAGCCGTCCCAGCCCCGCCCACGACGACCCTCATCCTGTCCATAGGGTGGTGTTCTTCGCCAGTTCCGCGCCGCGATGGCCACCCCTCCCCTTCCCCCCTCCGAGGACCTGGCCCGCTACTTCGAAGCCCGCGGTGAGATGGCCAAGCCCTGGACCTGGCACCTGATGCGGCTGGCCAAGATCCGTGAAGCCAAGGACGACCTGGATCCCCAGGAGTACCTCGACCGGGTGCAGGAGGCCCACGCCGATCTGATGCGACTCGGGGAGTTCTGGAAGGGAAGGGAGGAGGAGGTGTTCGGCGGTCGCTACCGTCCCTCCAACGTGATCGAACCCCTGCCTGGTTCTCCTGAAGATCGCTGAACGGCTGTGACGGAGTCTCCTCCCCCCAGCGGGTCCCAGTCCGATGTTCCTCCCGCAGGCGACAAGGGCATCCACGCCATGGCCCCCTTGATCCGCTTCACCCTGCTGGCCCTCTACCTGGCCCTGGTGCTGCCCCTGCCCCTGATGGCGCCCGAATCGCTGCGGCCCCTGCTGCTGGTGGCGGTGCCCCTGGGGCTGGTGCTGGTGGTGGCGATCACCAGTGAACGGGTGGAAGTCGACAGCAACGGCATTCGGGTGGGCCATCCGCCCTGGTGCGCCTGGGTGCTGCGCCGCGGCTGGCAGCTCCCCTGGACTGCCATCACGGCACTCACCCCGGTGGGCACCAGCCAGGGCGGCAAGGTGTTCTATGTGCGCGAACGGGCCGGTGGCGCCTTTCTGCTGCCGCAGCGGGTGGAGCGCTTCGAGGACTTTCTGCAGGCGTTCACCCAGCGCTCCGGCCTTGACACCTCCTCGGTGAATCGGATTAGCCCGCCCTGGACCTACCGACTGCTCGCGGTCCTGTGCGCCCTGATGCTTGGCGGTGAGGTGGTGAGTCTGGCCTTGGCCCTGGCACAACCGCGGACCTAGGCCCAAGGCGCTCTGGAGCCCTGGGGTCGCCTCCGGGAAGTGCTCAGTAGCGGGGGGCCCAGTTTCCCGAGCCGCCACTGCCCCCCCAGCTGTTGCCACCGGGATTGCCCCAGCCACCACCCGCCGCAGGACGGCTGCCACCTCCACTCCACCCACTGCCGCCGTAGCCGCCGCCCCAGTTGCCGCCTGGCCGATTCCCCGTTCCGACCGTCTCCATCGACAGGGTCACCGTCTTCCCGGCGGGGCAGACCCCCAGACGCTCCAGGGTGATCAACCCATTGGGACAGGCATCAAGGTTGGTGCGGCTGCGATTCTTCTGGCCGCTGCAGTAGCGATCTTCGCGGATCTCGCTGAAGCTGCGGTTCTGGCTGAGGCGGGTCACTGCCACCAGGAGATCGGCTGTTCCCTGGTCCACCATCCTTTTCTGAACCCGGTTGTTCACCTGATAAGTGAAGCTGTTCGACCCCGGCACCAGCGTGAGGAAACTGCCCCGCTGGCCCTGGCCAAGCGCCATGGAGAAGCTCTGGGCCGTCGTCCGCCGCTCGTCGTACTCGCGATCGGTGTAGCCGCCGGTGGCTCGGTTCTGAATCAGGATCCGCTGATAGGGGGCTGGGGGCACCGCCGCCAGAAAGGACACCCCCCTCAGCTCCGGCTGCTCCTCCCCAGGGCAATCCCCTAGGTAGGTGATCTGCTGGAGCTCAACGCGATCGATGGGACGGCTTTGCAGAAAAAAGCTTCCAACAGGCATAGCCCCGGCTGGCAGGGGCTGGACTTGGGCGAGGGTCAGGCCTAGCAGCGGAGCAAGAACGGCAGGCATGAAACGGGGAGCGAGGCAACAGCATGGAGCGATGCAGCGGGGCGTGCCGCATCGGGGCTGGCGGGGAAGGACGGTTTTGTCAGCTCAGGGCAGCGATCCGCGAGGTGGAGGAAGCGTCGGGAAGGACCCCGCTGTCGTCCTGATGGGGCAGGGTGTCGAGGCTGAAGCGATAGCCCTGCTGACGCATGGTTTCAATACCACCGCCTTCACCGAGGCCTGCCTGCTCAAGCTTGCGACGCAGGGTGAGCACTTGGGTGTCAACGGACCGGGGGCCGCCACTGAAGGGGGGCCAGGCCATCCGCAGGAGTTCTTGGCGGGTGCGCACCACGCCGGGGGGCATCAGGAGGGCGCAAAGCAGCGCGAACTCCCGCGGGCTGAGTTCCACGGGCTGGTCGCGGAGGGTCACCTGGCGGAGCAGAAGATGGACCTCGAGGGGCCCGACGCAAACCCTCTCCTGCAGCCCATGACCGCTGCGGCGCAACAGAGTGCGGCAGCGAGCCGCCAACTCTTCCAGGCCGAAGGGCTTGCGCAGCACATCGTCGGCGCCGGCATCCAGCAGGGACACCACCGGCTCCGATCCGGAACGGGCCGTGAGCACCATCACCGGACAGCGGAGCTGGCCCGCCAAACGGAGGGCGGAGGTTTCCTCCAGAAGCTCGGCGCTCACCAACAGATCCGGAGATTGCTCCTGGCAGATCTCCATGGCTTCCCGAGCCGTCGCCACCGCAGCCGCTAGGTACCCGTCTTGCCGGAGTCGCTGGGCAAGGACGGTGCGCAGGGTTGCGTGGGGATCAACCACCAGCACCCTGCGGGTCTGATTGCCATTGTCCGTCGGCGAGGTCTGCACCATGCAGCTGGCGTGTTAGCCCTGGTGGACACAAATGTGTGTGCACCATAACGGAATAAGAAGAAACGGTCCCGTATCGGGCGATGCCTTACAAACCGTCCCCCGGTCGGCTTCCCGCCCCTTTTTCCGATCAAAAGCTGACGCCAGGCGCCAGAATGGCGCCATGGGCCCAAGCCCCAAGGAACCGTGCTGCAACACCCCGACGCCATTCGCCACTTCCAGTCGCTCTGCGACGCCTGCCAGGAGCTGTCCAATCGCTTCCACGGGCCATCGGAACTGAGGCTTTATGCCGACGGCTACCTCCATGCCCTGCGGCGCACCGCCGTTCTCGATCCACTCTCCCAGCGCCGCCTTGAGGAACTGATCGACCGATGGATCATGGACCCTTCCAGCTTCATCGGACCGGATGGCGACCCCCGCACCCTGTTCGAGCGCGAAACGGGTCGCCGCTGAAGATTCAGTTTCCGTGCTCAGGCCTCAGGAGGCCAAAGCCACGGCAAGCTTCTCGCGCAACTCACCGGAGTTATACATTTCGATCAGGATGTCGGATCCACCCAGGAATTCCCCCTTCACATAGACCTGAGGAATGGTGGGCCAGTCGGAGTATTCCTTGATTCCCTGGCGGATTTCCGCATCGTCCAGCACATCAAACGTCTCGAAAGGCACGGCCAGGGCCGTGAGGATCTGAACCACGTTGTTGCTGAAGCCGCACTGGGGCATCAGTTTGTTCCCCTTCATGAACACGAAGACCGGGCTGCCGCCGATCAGACCATCGATGCGTTGCTGGGTGGAGCTGTCCATGGATAAAGGTGCGAAACGGAGGGAAGGGTGATCGTGCTGCCGGATCAGGCCGGCGTGGAGGTCTGAACGGCCAGGGCGTGGATCGCCTCGCTGGCCAGCTCACTGCGGAGGGCCCCGTACACGAGCTGGTGCTGTTTCACCCGGGTCAGGCCATCAAAGGCGGAGGAGACCACCCGGACTTGCAGGTGATCGCCACCGCCGGTGAGGTCTTCCACCTCCACGACGGCATCGGGAAGGGCGCGGCTGATGGCCTCGCGAACCTGCTCCGGTTGGACCATGGAAGGGGGACCCTTGAAGGCAAAAGAAATCTAGGCGTCACCGGGTAAGGACGGCTGAGAGCCAGGGGCCTCAGCTGCCGGGGGACACGGCGGTGTATGGGGTGCTCACGAAGCCGATTTCCAACAGCTGTTGGTAGGCCTTGCGGCCCGCCTCACTGGACGGGGACATCACCTTCACCACTTCCACCAGCAGCGGCACGGCCACCTCCGGCTGGCCCTGACGGCGGAACAGAGCGGCCAGGCGCATGTCGGTCTGCACGAGAAGTTCAAGGGCCTGACGGCTCTTTTCATCCATCTCGCGGGGGATGCGGGCATCGAGACCGCGGAAGGCGCCGCTCAGATCGCGGTAGAACCCCAGCAGCCGGCGGCTGGCATCACGCGCCTGGTCGTAGTGGCGCCTCGCCTCGGGGAGATTGCCGGCGGCGACGGCGGCATCGCCGCGGGCCACCAGGGTCTTCACGGCATTGATGTCGAAGGCGCTGCCGGTGGCGGCGAGGCTCTTGATGTCCTCCTGGGCCTGGGCCCGGGCCCCGCCGGTGAGGATCGGCATGGCGGGCAGGAGCAGGGCCAGGGCGGCGACCCAGCAGGCTGCGGCGCGCCGAGGTAGCTGGAGGGGGGCGGCGGCGCGTGAAAGGGCCGGGAGGCGGAGGGCGGCAGAGGCGAGAGGCCTGGTCACGGGAGCGCCAAGGGGGTAGTGAACTTTACGGGGAGGTGCCGTTCCCCCCTCCAGGCGGTGTCCGGCGCGCGGTCTGGAAAGGCGTGGAGCAACGGATTCAGTCGAGAGGGCGGCCCACCAGCAGGCGGGCGTCACGCTCGGCCAGAGCCATGGATGCCGCGAGATCCGTCGTGAAGGCCATGGCTGCCTCCCGGCCGCCGCCAGCCACCTGCAGGGCGGGGCCGATCTGCACGGCGGCGGCCTGCCCGGGCCGGGGTACGGGCTGGCCGTAGGCGATGCCCACCGGCACCACCCGCACATCCACCCCTTGGCCAGCGGCCAGCTGGGCCAGCCGGGCCAGACCCTGGTGGAGCCGCAGCGGTTCGTCGTGGCGATGGATGCGTCCTTCGGGGAACATCACCAACTGCTCCCCCCGCTCCAGGAGATTCACCGCCAGGCGGAGACTGGCGAGGGTGGGACGACCCTGATCCACCGGGAAGCAGCCCAGCCGCTGCAAGAGCCAGCCCTGGGGCCCCTCCATCTCATCGCGGGTGACCATGAAGCGGCAGTCGCGGCCCCAGACGCGACGACCGGCCGCAAGGGGCACCAGCAGGGCGTCCCAGCGGGAGCGATGGGTGGGCGCCAGCAGCACTGCGCCAGAGCGGGGCAGATGCTCGCGGCCCCGCACCATCACGCGAGAGAAGAATCCCGGCAGGGCAAGGTCCTGGGTGAGCACCATCGCCACCGGCGCCAGCCAGGGGCTCACGCCATTGCAGACACTCCGCTCACGGGCCGTGATCAAACCGCCGCCGCCACCGCCACCGCCTTCGATCGGCGTGCCGGTCAGGCCTGCCGCCTCGAGGGGGGTGCTGATGCCATGCACCGTTGACGCGATGACCGGGCCCTCGACGGCCATGGGGAAGCAAGGATGGGGATCCATGATGAAACTAAGGGCCCGAACGGGTCCCCGCAGGGCCAGCACGGGCAGTTGGCCCGTCGGCCGATACGGTTTGACCACCCGTTCTCCCCTGCCCGAGCAGGTGCGGTTGCATGGCCAGCCTTGGCGTGAATCTTGACCACATCGCCAACGTGCGGCAGGCCCGCCGCAGCGTGGAACCCGACCCCGTGACCTACGCCCTGCTGGCGGAGCTGGGTGGTGCCGACGGCATCACGGTGCATCTGCGGGAAGACCGACGCCATATCCAGGACCGGGACGTGGAGCACCTGCGCAGCACCGTGCGCACCCGGCTCAACCTGGAGATGGCCGCCACCGCCGAGATGGAGGCGATCGCCCTTCGCATCCGCCCCGACATGGTGACCCTGGTGCCCGAACGCCGCCAGGAGGTGACCACCGAGGGCGGGCTGGATGTGGCTTCCCAGGTGGCGGAGCTGGGCGGAATTGTGGAGCGACTGCAAGGGCAAGGGATCGGCGTCAGCCTGTTCGTGGACCCAGTGGCCGAACAGCTCGACGCCAGCTGCGCCACCGGGGCCCGCTGGGTCGAACTGCACACCGGCCGCTATGCCGACGCCAGCTGGCAGGAGCAGCCCACCGAACTGGAGCGGCTTGCCGGCGGCAGCGCCATCGCCCGCCAGCTGGGGTTGCGGGTCAATGCCGGCCATGGGCTCACCTACGCCAACGTGGAACCGGTGGCGGCCATCGAAGGGATGGAGGAGCTGAACATCGGCCACACGATCGTGGCCCGCGCCCTGGCGGTGGGTCTGCAGGCGGCGGTTAGGGAAATGCGGGCGCTGATTCAGAATCCGCGCCGCGACCCCCTGTTTGGCAGCCGAGTTCCATGAGCACCTATCACTTCATCGCCGCCAGCGAGGCTTTCCTCACCGTGGAGGAGCCCCTGGAGGAGGTGCTGCGGGAGCGGGTGCGCAACTACGGCGAACAGGGCAAGACGATCGATTTCTGGCTGGTGCGGCAGCCCCGCTTCCTGGAGGCGGCGGAACTCGCCCCCGTGGCCGGCTCAGTGCCACGGCCCGCGGCGGCGGTGGTCTCCACCGATGAAAAATTCATCACCTTCCTCAAGCTGAGGCTGGAGTTCGTGGCCCGCGGGACGTTTGAGGCGCCCAGCGCCACCATCCCCGATCCCCTGGCCGGGGCGGCCTGAGGGGCATCAGAAGAGTCCGAAGAACCGCTTGCGGCCCACTTCGTCCGGCTCCACAGCGTCGCCTGCCTTGCCATCGGCAGGATCGGCGAGCGAGCCGGCGGGCCGTTCCTGGCCGCCGTCTTGCAGGTAACGGGGTTTGTTGTCGCCGATGGTGAGCAGCGCTTCCTTGTTCTTCCACCAGATCCAGTCGCGGATCGGGGGGGTCGCCAGCAGGTCGCGGCGGGTGAGCCCGAGCCCCAGCTTGCGCGAAGCATCCAGCAGCACCTCAACCATGCCGTCGCCGTCTGTGCAACGGGCCAGGGCCTCATTGGTGCGCTGGGCACCATTGAGGGCCTTCACCAGCAGCGCCACCCGCTGGCCCACCGGCAGCGTCGCCGGATCCATCGGCATCCCCCAAACTGGCGGCACCGTATCAGCGTTTTTCCGCTCGGGTGCAGTGCGCCACCCGCGCTCCCGATGGGATTCGCCCGTCGCCGGCACCACACTTCGGAGTGACGGGGCTGACAGATCGGGGGGAAACAGGCGAGAGTGGATACGAAGCATCGTTCTGATGACCTCCCTTCCCACTCCGCCACACCATTGGGTGATCGGGGACATTCACGGCTGCGCCGAGGCCCTCACCTCCCTGGTGGCCAAGCTGCCAGCGGCCGACCGTCTGGTCTTCTGCGGTGATCTGATCAATCGGGGCCCCGGCATCGAAGCGGCCATGGATTTTGCCTGGGAGTTGGTGGAGCGGGGGCGGGCCGTGTGGCTTCGGGGCAACCACGAGGCCGAGCTGCTGGCCGATCTACGGCGGGGCGACTGGCAGGCGCTGCGGGCCCTGGCGGGTTGCGATACCTACCGGCAGCTCGGCGACCGTCGCTGCCGGGCCTGGCAGGAGCGCCTCGAGAGCCTGCCCCTCGCCTACTGGGGAGACGGCTGGGTGGCCACCCACGCTGGCTTCGATCCGCTCACCTGGCGGCCCGACCTCTCGATCCGGCTCGGTTTCTGGCAGGCCTATGACGGTCGCTTCGGCAGGGTGGTCGTGGGCCACACGCCCGGCCCCGGGGTGCGCCGCATCGGCTATCAGGAATCCATCGTGCTCATCGACACCGGCGCCTGCTACGGCGGCCAGCTCACCGCCTACTGCCCCGAAACCGACCGCACGGAGAAGGTGGATGGTCCGAGGGTTCCCGCCTTTCCGCGCCCACGCCTCAGCGCGATCGGTTGATCCCCCGGCCAGCCGCTCCCGGCTGTCCCAGGACAACGGTGATCCTCAAGGAGTCCATCGGCCGTGCTGACCCTCTACCGCAGCAACCGGGCCGAGGTCCTGGCCGAACTGCTGGGAACGCTGCTGCGCCTGGCTCCCCCCGATCCCTTCACGCCGGTGGAGGTGGTGGTGAACACCTGGCCCACCAGCCGCTGGCTGGGAGAACGGCTGGCCAAGGAACTGGGCGGCGTGGCCGCCAACCTGCGCTTTCCCTTCCCCGGCACCCACCTGCGCGGGATCGTGGATGGGGTCCTGGCGGAGTCCGAAGAGGGGGCAACCAGTAACCACGGCATCGACCCCTGGCGGGCCGAACGGCTCGTCTGGAGCGTGCTGCCCCTGCTGCCGGAGGTAGCCGCCGCGCCTGAGGGAGAACCCCTGCGGCGCTGGCTCCGGGAGCGGGATCCCACCCGCCAGCTGCGCCTCGACACCTGGACCCTCGCCCGCGCGATCGCCGACGCCTTTGACGATTACGCCCTCTACCGCCCCGACCTCCTGCGGGCCTGGGAGGAGGGGCAGAACGAGGAAATGGGTGCGCCTCCCCTGCCCGCCAGCCAGCTCTGGCAGCCCTCCCTCTATCGCGAGCTACGCCGCCGGCTGGGGCAGGAACCGTTCAGCCTGCGGGTGGAGCGGGCGATCGACTACCTGCGTCACCAGCCCCCGGATCCGGCGCTACAGCCCCTGCGGCTCTTCGGCTTGAGCAGCCTGGCTCCCGTGCAGGTGCGGCTGCTGCAGGCCCTCAGCGGCCGCCAGCCGGTGGACCTCTACCTGCTCACCCCCTGTCCGGACCTCTGGGAACGCTGCGCCGCTCGCCGGCTTCGCCTCAACGATGCCCTCGCCCTGGCCGATCCCCTAGACACCGACTGGCTGCTGCGGGCTCCCCCCCTGGAGGCCCGCTTCGGCCGGCTCGGGGCCGAATTCCAGCAGCTGCTGGAGGGCACCGGGGAGGTGCAGTTCGGAGCTTCGAAGGAGGAGGACCTATTCCTACGGTCCAGTGCGGCACCGGAGCCGGCCGCTCCCCTTCTGCTGCACCAGCTCCAGGATCAGCTGGCCGCAGGGGCCCTCCCCGGCCCAATGCGCTGGAGCGAAGCCGACCACTCCCTGGAGTTCCATGCCTGCCCCGGTGCCCTCCGGCAGGTGCAGATCGTTCGTGACCGCCTGCTCCAGCTCATGGCCGCCGACCCCAGCCTGGAGCCCCGCGACATCCTGGTGATGACCCCCCAGGTGGACCGGCTCGCCCCCCTGGTGGGCGCCGTGTTCAGCGACGCTGACGCCACCGGCGTGGCCATTCCCTGGCGGCTCACGGACCGGAGCCAGCAGGCGGAAGGGGGGATCGGCCGCACCCTGCTGGCCCTGCTCCTGCTTGGTGGTGCGCGCCTCACGGCCTCCGGTCTGGAGGGGGTGTTGGCCTGCGGCGCCCTCCTGGAGCGGTTCAGCCTCTCGGCGGAGGAGGGTGGCCGCCTCCACGAACTCTTGCAGCGCACCGGTTTCCGCTGGGGGCTCGACGGCCGCGATCGCGGCGGCGACCCCACCCATTCCCTCGGCTGGACGATCGACCGGTTGCTGCTGGGGCTGGTGCTCCCCACCACCCCGGGACTGGCGCCGGGAAGCGAAGCCCCCACCGCGCCGGCCGCCAGCGGGGCACCGCTGGAGCTCAGCGGCCGCTGGCTTCACCTGCTCACCCGGCTGCGCCATTGGTTGGGGGAGCTCGGTCGGCCCGCGACCCCCGCCGCCTGGGCCGACCGGCTGCGGCTCCTGCTGGCCGATCTCTTCGGCGATGGCGGAAGCTCCGTCGCTGAACTTCCCGAGCTGCTTGCTGCCCTCGAAGGCTGGCGGGAGTTGGCGGGGGAATCGCCCCTGCAGCTGGAGGCGCCGGTGGCGGCGGCGGTCCTGCAGGAGGCCCTGGCCGCCGGCAGCGGCCGCTTCGGTCACCGCAGCGGGGCGCTCACGATCAGTGCCCTCGAACCGATGCGGGCGATCCCCCACCGCGTGATCGTGCTGATGGGGCTGGATGCCGGGGTGTTTCCCCGCGCTGGGGTACGGCCCGGCTTTCACCTGATGGAACAGCGCCGCCGCCTGGGGGATCCGAACCCCGCGGACCAGGATCGCTACGTGCTCCTGGAGGCCCTGATCTCGGCCCGCAGCCACCTCCTGATCACCTGGAACAGCCGTGACGACCGCCGGGGCGAGGCCCTCCAGCCGGCGGCCCCGGTGCGCCAGTGGCTGGATTGGCTCGGCTCGAACCTGGCCCTAGCCGCCCAGGACGGCGATGGGCGCATGGCCGACCATTGGATCAGTCGGCTGGTGGTGGAACACCCGGCCAGCCCATTGGACCGCGCCAATTTTCAGCCGCAGCCCGGGCGGCCCCCGGCCAGCTGCGACCGTCGCCAACTGGCGGCCCGCCGCCTGCTCGACGAACCGGGGGCCGGAGGCACTGCACCGCTGCTGCTGCGCCCCATGCCCGCCGACCCCGGCAGCGCCGCCGCCCCTGTCGCCGAACCGTTCGACGACCTGCGCGCCTGGCTGATGGCCCCCCAGCGGCAGTGGCTGCTCGACCTGGGACTGCGGCCCTCGGAGTGGGAGCGGAGTCCGGAGGATCTCGAAGCCCTCAGCTTGGGGGAGCGCGAACGCTCGGGCCTGCTGCGCAGCATCGAACTCGAGGCCCAGAATTCCCACCAGGACACCGATTGGCTGGAGCGGTGCCGCGGCCAGGGGCTCCTGCCCCCCGGCAGCGCCGCCACCCTGGAGGCCCGTCACCTGGAGAGGCGTCGCCGGGAGCTCCAGGCCCAGGCCGACGCCCTCGGAGCGCCCTGGCAAGGGGGGGTGGTCTGGGCAGGCTGGCGCAGCACCCAGCAGTGGCGGGGGGACGCGGTGGTGGTGGTGCACTGGGCCAGGGGAGGTCCGATCCAGCTGCTGGATCTGTGGCTGCAGCTGCTCCTGGCGACGGCGGCCGGTCCGAGCCAAGGCTGTCTCCCCGGGCGCGGCGTGCGGCTGGCTAGGGATGAGGGGGATCGGATCTCGGCCACCACCCTGATCGCCCCGGATCCGGAGGCGGCCCAGAGCGAGCTGGAGCGGCTGGCGGCCCTTCGCGATCGGTGGCGCCAGATCTGCTGGCCGGTGCCGCCGCGCACGGGCTGGAGCTGGTGGGAGCAGGAACGCAAGGGCAGCTCCGGCCTGGCGGCGGCCCAGCGGGAGTGGGAGGGAGGTCATAGGAGCCGCGGCGAGCGGAAGCGGCCTGAGATGGAGGCCTGCTTCGGTGGCGATCTGCCGGTGGCGGCCCTGTTGGGCGATCCCTTCGGGAGGCTGGCCCAGGAGCTGTTCGAGCCGATTCAGGCGGCCCTCGAGCCGAAGAAGAAGGCGGGGGGGAAACGCTGATGGCCCGCTTCGACGCGAATCGATTTCCCCTCACCGCAGGCGTGCAGCTGCTGGAGGCCAGTGCCGGCACCGGCAAGACCTTCGCCCTGGCCCATCTGGTGCTGCGCTTGGTGGCCGAGAAGGGCTGGCCCCTGCGGGAGCTGCTGGTGGTGACCTACACCGATGCCGCCGCCGCGGAGCTGCGCGATCGGATTGCCACCCGCCTGCAGGTGGCCCTGACGGCACTGGAGACCCAGGCCCCGGTCGCCGTGGATGCCACCCTCGCGGTGTGGCTGGAGACGCTGGGGTCGGAGGAGGCAAAGCGAGAGCCGACCCTGTTGCGCGGCCGCCTGTTGCTGGCCCTCGAGGAGCTGGGCGCCGCCGACATCACCACGATCCACGGCTTTTGCCGCCGCACCCTGCAACGCCAGGCCCTGGAGGCCGGCTGTACGCCGGAACTGCGGATCGAGACCCAGAGCGATGGCCTTGTGGCCCAAGTCGTTCACGACTATTGGCAGCAGCAGGTGCTGCCCCTGCCATTGCCGCTGGTGGCGGGCCTGCTGGACGCCCGGATCGACCCCGACCTGATCGAGAACCTGCTCACCACGCTCGATGGTGATCCGGCCCTGAGGCTCGATCCGCTGCCGACCGGCTGGAGTCCAGAGACGTCCCTCGGTGAGCTCCTACCGGCGCTCTTCCGCCAGTGCTGGGTGGATTTTCTGGCCCAGTGGCGCGAGCGGGGGGAGGCCCTGGAGGCCGAACTCCGCGCCGCGGCCGCCGACTGGAAAACTGGAGCTGCCAAGGGGGCCCCCGCTTCGGAGACGAAGCCCTATTCGGCCCGCCCCCGCACGGATCGGGTCGCCGAGCTCAACGGCTGGATCAGCGAGCAGCCTCAGGAGGGGGACTACGAAGCGGTGCGGGATCAGAAGCTGCTCAGCACCTACTTCCACCCAGGCAGCTTCAGCCGCGTGGCCCGCAAGCTCGAGGGACAGCTTCCGCAACGCCTGCCCCAGGCGCCGCTGCTGCAGGCCGTGGCGGACCTGGTGGAGGGTCCGGCCGAACGGGTGCTGCTGCACGCCTGCCACTGGGGCCGCGCCGAGTTGGTGCGCCGACGGGAGCGGCGGGGCATGACCACCTTCTCCCAGCTGCTCGAGCGACTCGATCCGGGCCTGGACGACGCCATCGCCAGTCCACTGCTGGAGGCGGTGGCCCGGCGCTACCGCGCCGCCCTGGTCGATGAGTTTCAGGACACCGACCCGATCCAGTGGCGCATCCTGCGGCGGGCCTTCGGCCAGGGCCTCCATCCCCTGGTGCTGGTGGGCGATCCCAAGCAGGCGATCTACCGCTTCCGCGGCGGCGACCTGGACACCTACCGCGCCGCCAGCCGCCAGGCCGGCGAACCCTGGGAGCTGGTGGACAACTACCGCTCCACGGCGGCCCTGATCGAAGGCTTCAACGGCCTCATGGCCCCCGGCCTGCGGCGCTCGGATCTGGCGGTGCCGCCGGTGAACGCCCGGGCCAGCCGCCAGGGGCCCCTGGGGCCACCGATCGACCTGCTCTGGTTGGGGCCCGAGGATCCTGCCGACCCGACCCCCCCGAGCCGCACGGACCTGGAGGCCCGGCTGCCCAGCTGGATCGCCACCACCGTGGAAGAGCTGCTCGCCGCTCGGCTGCGCGTGGTCGACAAGGGTCGGGAACGCACCCTGGAGGCCGCCGATTACTGCCTGCTGGTGAGCCACCACCGCCAGGCGGAGCAACTGCGCCAGGCCCTGGAGCGCCGTGGCATCGCCAGCCGACTGGTGAGCAAGGCGGATGTGTTCGACAGTCCGGCGGCCACGGCTCTGCAGCGCTTGCTCGATGCCCTGGCCGATCCGGCCGATCCCAACCGGCTGCGCCTGTTGGCCGCCTCACCCCTGCAGGGCTGGAGTGCCGAGCGGATCGCCGCCACCGATTCGGCCGGCTGGAGCGCCTTGGCCGGCCGCCTCGATGGCCTGGCCCGCCAGCTGGCGCGTCGGGGGCTGCTGGGGGTGCTCGCCGATTGGCTCGGCGCTGACACCCTGGCGCGCCTGGCCTGGGGCGGGCGGTTGCTGGCCGACCTGCAGCAGGTGGCCGAATTGGTGCAGGAGCGCCTCCATGGTGAGCAGCTGGGGGCGGCGGCGGCGGCCGACTGGCTGCGGCGGCTGCGGCTTGCGGAGGATCGGGTGGTGCCGCAGGAGCACCAGTCCCATAGCGACCGGGCGGATGGGGCGGTGGCGGTGGTCACGATCCACCGCAGCAAGGGCTTGGAATTCCCGGTGGTGATCTGCCCCTACCTGTGGGAATCGGCCTCGGGAGGGGCGCGTCGGGCGGTCCGTATCGGCCGCCGCTGGCATCCCCCGGGCGGCGATGCTCCCCACCTGGATCTCCACCTCAGCAGCGGCTGGGGCCCCGGCTACCAGGCCGATCTTCAACAGCGCGGCGCCGAGGAGCAGGAGCGGGAGCGGCTGGCCTATGTCGCCCTCACCCGGGCGCGGCATCGGCTCGTGCTGGCCTGGGGTCCGGCCCGGGATCAGCAGTGCAACCCCCTCTTCCCCTGGCTGTTCGCCGCCGAAGCGCTGCCGGAGCTGGACGACGACAGCCAGGCCAGCGTTCCGCCGGCGCATTGGCGGGATCGGCTGGAGCAGGCCATCCGCGAACGGGCCCTGCCGATCCGTCTGTTCGACCCTCCTGGCGCCCCCACCCATCCGCCTCGGCGCCCAGCGCCCCCGCCTCAGGAGCTGGACGCCGGGCCCGTCCCCCAGCGCCGCCTCGACAGCCGCTGGGGCCGGAGCAGCTACACCAGCTGGACCCAGGCCAGTCACGCTGCCCTGGCGCCGGCGGCCCTGGAGGAGGGGCGGGACACCCTGGATCCGGACGCCCCCATCGAGGCACTGGGCGGGGTGCCCTTGGATCGGGAGCCCGCTCAGCAAGATTCCGCTTCGGCTTCGGCAGGAAGGAACCTCATCGCCCCAAGCGCTAACCGACCGAGCGCCACCGACGCGAAGGACGGGGGGCCGATCAGGGGCCAGCCGGCGCCAGAGGGGGAGAGCCAGGGCGGGGAACGGCCGCCCCTGGCCTGGCCCGAGCAGGGCCCCCTCGCCACCTTCCCCCGAGGCGCCAGCGCCGGCGACTGCCTCCACCGCATCCTCGAGCGCCTCGATCTCACCACCAACCTCCAATGCCAGGGAGCCGAAGCCACGGAGCTGGTGGAGCGGGAGCTACGCCGGTCCGGACTGGACCAGGAATCCCCCGATCGGCTGCTGGAGGGCCTTGAGCAGATGCGCACGACCCCCTTTGGCGGGCCGCTGCAGGGGCTGCGGGTGGCGGATCTGCCGGCCGCCCGGCGCCTGCATGAGATGAACTTCGACCTCACCCTGGAGCGGGTGCGGGCCGCCGATTTGGCCGCCGCCTTTGCCGCCCACCCCGGCGGGCTCTTTGGCGCCGACTACGCCGCTTCCCTGGCGCTCCTGCCGATTGACAGCAGCGGCTTCCTCACCGGTTCGATCGACCTGGTGTTCCGGGCCGATCCGGAACCGGCCGGGGGCGACGGGCGCTGGTGGGTGGCCGACTGGAAGAGCAATTGGTTGGGACGGCGCGATGGCGATGGTCAGCCCGTAGCCTGCGGTCCCCACGACTACGGCGAGGCCGCCATGGCGGCCCTGATGGCGGCCAGCCATTACCCGCTCCAGGCCCACCTCTACCTGGTGGCGCTGCACCGCTACCTGGGATGGCGCCTGGCTGATTACGCGCCCGGGAAGCACCTGGGCGGCTACGCCTATGTGTTCCTGCGGGGGACACCGGGTGCGGAAGGTGACGCCGCCCTGCCCGGAGCGGTGCCAGGGATGGTGGTGGAGCGGCCTCCTCTGGGGCGGATCCTGGCGCTGGATCGGGCCCTGGGCGGCGGCACCGGGGCGCTGGAGGTGGACTGCTGATGGGATCCACGCACCGGGAAAGGGAGCAACCCGCCTGGCTGGACCCTCTCCAGGTGGCCCTGCTCGAAGCGTTGCCGCGCCTCTACGGCGCAACGGCCGAGTCCCCTCTGGCCGCCCTGATCGGTGACCTGGTGGGCGCCCTGGAACAGGGGCGGCTCTCCATTCCCCTGCCGCCGGAGCTGGCGGCGGGTGCACTCGCATCCTCAGGGTTGTGCCGTGATCCCGACGGCCCTCTGGTGATCGAGGCCGATCAGGTGGGCTGGCGCCGCTGGCACGACCTTCGCCAATCGGTGCTTTCAGCCCTGCTCGAGCGGGTGCGCCCCCTGCACACTGCAAGCTCCGCCCCAGCGCCGTCGGTGCCAGCTCGGGACGTATCCGCGATCACGACCACCACCCGAACCACGGGCAGCACCGATGGCCAACCGGCCACCGAAACCCCCGACCCCCTTCAGCGTCAGGCCATCGAGGCGGTGCTGGCCCATCGGCTGGTGTTGCTCCAGGGCGGCCCGGGCACCGGCAAGACCAGCACCGTGGCCCGCATGCTGGCGGCGGTGCTCGCCTGCGATCCCGCCACCCGCATCCACCTGGCGGCCCCCACCGGCAAGGCCGCCGCCCGGCTGCGGGCTGCCACCGGCGGCTGCCACCCCTGCGGCACGTTGCACCGCCTGCTCGAGAGCCGCGGCGATCATTTTTCCCGCAACCGGCTTCGCCCCCTGCCCCTCGACCTCCTCGTGGTGGACGAGGTGTCGATGGTGGATCTGGCGCTGATGGAGGCCCTGCTGGACGCCCTCCCCGCCACCGCCCGGCTGGTGCTGGTGGGGGATCCGGCCCAGCTGACGCCGATCGCCCCGGGCTCCGTGTTGTTGGATCTGCAGCATCCAAACCTGCAGGCTGGCCTCGGCGGCGCCGCAATCACCCTCACCACCACCTACCGCAACGATGGCGCCATCGCGGCGGTCGCCGCCGTCTTGCGCACCAGCCTGAATCGCCATGCCGGCAGCCCCCTGGAGGTGATCCGCCCGCAGCTGGAGCGCCTGAAGCCGAACGACAACCTGGTGTGGCAGCCATCGAACGGTGCAAGGCTGCCGCCGGCGCTGGTGGCGCGCCTGGAGAAGCACCTCACGGCCCTGGCGGGTCTGGCGGGCGGTTGCCGACCCGAGCGGCCCGAAAACTGGCGAACCCTTCTGGTGGAGCGCGACCGCCTGCTGGTGCTGGCACCACGGCGCCGCGGACCCTGGGGCGTGGAGGGGATCCATCGCATCCTGCTGGGTGAGGCGGCCGCCGCCCCTGCCATCGCCTGGCCCGAGGGCTTGCCGGTGCTCTGCACCCGCAATCTGCCGGAGCTGGGCCTGGCCAATGGCGATGTGGGAGTGCTGGTGGGCAGAGCGAACAGCGACGACCGCCAGATCCTCTTCGGCGGTGAGGAGCCGCTCTGGGTCCACCCCGCCCAGCTGGCCGGCGCCGCGGAACCGGCCCTGGCCCTTACGGTCCACAAGGCCCAGGGCAGCGAGGCCACCGAGGTGATCGTGCTGCTGGGAGATCCCGATCCCGATCCGCGACTGCTCTACACCGCCCTTACCCGGGCCCGGGAACGGGCCGTGCTGATCACCCCAGTCTGATTTGTGCCAAGGCGCAGTCACCCTTGCGGCGTCGGGATGCGCCTTGGCAGACTCGCTAAGAGCCTTGGCCCAACGAGCTTTTTCGATGTCGGCCCCCTCCCGCAGCTCCGTCAGCGGTTCCCCCAACGGCCAGGAGCCCCCGGGCTCCTCGGCGGTGCGGATCGAGCGCCCCTGGGGATGGTTCGAGACCCTCGCCTTCGCACCCCCGACAAGCCAGCCGGGAGGTGGGGGCGGCTACGCCTTGAAGCGTCTGTGGATTGCCCCCCATGGCCGCATCAGCCTCCAGCGGCACCACCACCGCAGCGAGCACTGGGTGGTGGTGGTCGGCCAGGGGGTTCTGGAATGCGGCGAGGAGCGCATCGCGGCCCAGCCGGGAACGACGCTCTTCGTGCCGGTCGGAACCTTCCACCGTGCTAGCGCCGGCCCGGAAGGACTCCTCATCGTGGAGGTGCAGCGAGGCGATGAACTGCGGGAGGACGACATCGAGCGTGTTGCAGATGATTACGGCAGAGTGGTAAGTTGTGCTGACAACCTTTGAACAATGGCAAGGCAGCGAGAGTCCGGACTGGCAACGGTCCATCCGGCATTCACCAATGGGTCGCTGCCGGCCTGCGGATGAAGGATTCACCCAGGCCCAACCTTGACCCATACCCTTGAAGGCGGCACCTCGATCGGTGCCCCCGAAACCGCTGCGACCGCGTTTGCAGCCAATCCCCTTGCCACGACCAGCCCCGCTGCTGGGGAAGCATTTGGCGACGGGAGCGATCAACCGAGCGGCGACGTTGCCGCTACCGGAGTCTCCGGATCAACCTTGGTCACCTCAGACCAGGAGCAACCCTTGATCCAGGCGATTCTTCCCGTAATCCCCGAGCCGGATCAGGAAACGGCGGAAGCCAACGACCACGGCCAACCCGCCCCAGGCTTCGCCGGGTTCGGCTTTTGCCGCGAGTTGCTGGAGGGCCTTGACGCGCTCGGTTTCCGCGAACCCTCCCCCATCCAGAAGGCCGCCTTTCCCGAGCTGCTGCTCGGCCGTGACCTGGTGGGCCAGGCCCAGACCGGCACCGGCAAGACCGCGGCCTTCGGTCTGCCCCTCCTAGAGCGCCTCGATCTCACCCAGCGCACCCCCCAGGTGCTGGTGCTGACCCCCACCCGTGAGTTGGCCCTCCAGGTGGCTGAGGCGATCACCTCCTACGCCGCCCACCTGCGGGGCGTGAAGGTACTGGCCATCTACGGCGGCGCCGATTTCCGTGACCAGATTCAGCAGCTCCGCCGCGGCGTGCACATCGTGGTGGGCACCCCAGGCCGGGTGATGGACCACATGCGTCAGTCCACCCTCGACCTTTCGGGCCTGCGCTCTTTGGTGCTCGATGAGGCCGACGAGATGCTCCGCATGGGCTTCATCGACGACGTGGAGTGGGTGCTGGAACAGCTCCCCACCGAGCGGCAGGTGGTGCTCTTCTCCGCCACCATGCCCAATGAGATCCGCCGCATCTCCCAGAAGTACCTGCGGGATCCGGCCGAGATCACCATCCGCACCAAGGCCTCCGATGGCCGCCGCATCCGTCAGCGTTACCTGATGGTGAACGCCCCCCAGAAGCTCGAGGCGCTGGAGCGAGTGCTGGAGGCCGAGCGCAGCGAAGGCACGATCATCTTTGCCCGCACGAAGGCCATCACCCTCACCGTGGCCGAATCGCTGGAACAGCACGGCTACGAAGTGGCGGTGCTCAACGGCGACGTGCCCCAGAACCTCAGGGAGCGCACGATCGAGCGCCTGCGCGACGGCCGGGTTGATGTGCTGGTGGCCACCGACGTGGCTGCCCGCGGCCTCGATGTCGAGCGCATCAGCCTGGTGATCAACTACGACATCCCCTTCGATGGCGAGGCCTACGTGCACCGCATCGGCCGCACCGGCCGGGCCGGCCGCAGTGGCGACGCCATCCTTTTCCTCACCCCGCGGGAACGCCGTTTCCTTGGTGGGCTCGAGCGGGCCACGGCCCAGCCGATTGAAGCGATGGAGGTGCCCTCCAACGCCACGATCAACCAGCACCGCCTCGACCTAATGCGGCAGCGGCTCACCGAGCGGCTCGAAAGCCCCAGTGGCAGCGATGAAGAACGCGCCCTGATGGCGGAGATCCTGCAGCGGGTGGCCCAGGAACAGGGCTGCAGCGGGGAAGAACTGGCCCTGGCGGCCCTGCAGCTGAGCCTGCGTGGCAAGCCGCTTCTACTGGAGGGTCAGGAGAACTGGGGCACCCCGCGCAATGGCCGCGATCGTGACCGTCCGCGTGATGGCGAGCGGGGGCGCCCTGGCGAGCGCTCACCTCGTAGCGGCATGAACGAGCCGGCTGATGGACCTCCGGAAGCCCACATGGAGCGATTCCGCATCGAGGTTGGCTGGCGCGATCGGGTGAAGCCCGGCAACATCGTGGGCGCCATCGCCAACGAAGCTGGACTGAATGGCCGTTCCATCGGCCGGATCCGCATCTTCGACACCCACAGCACGGTGGACCTTCCCCGCGGCATGCCCGACGACGTGTTCAACGGTCTGCGCAACCTGAAGGTGATGAACAGGGAGCTGCGGATTTCGCGTTTGCCGCTCTGATCTCCACCGTCCACCCCGGATCCCATCCAGAAGACGCCCGCTGATCACGATGAAAGTCGCCTTCCTACCCCTGCTCCTAAGCGTTTTTATGGGGATGGCCCCGGGACCATCGGCCAGGGCGGATGGCTTGGGCGGCATAGTGAAAGCGGTTTGTCTCTCAGCCTTCGAGAACGAGATGAGCCAGGTCGGCAAGGTGCCCCCTGCCGGCATGGCCAGCTATGCCTGCACCTGCGTGGAGCAGCACATCCGTTCGGGCAGCGGCATTGAGGCGGCCCGTTCCCAGTGCCGGCAGGCCACCGCCCAGCGGTTCCCGATCTGAAGTGAACCGGGGTGAGGGTCCCGGTTCTTCAGGTGCTGATGGTTACTGGTCGCCATGCGCGATCAGCCCGCCTGGATTCAGGCGTAGATCCCTGTCACTGCGGCGGTGCTCACCACCGTGAGATCGGCCAAGGCAAGGCTCTCCACCGAGGCGATCAGGGCCGACTGCACCTCGAGGTTTTCCGTGCAGATCAGGGTCTGCAGCAGGTCAAACCGGTCCTGGGGGGCCAGTTCGCCGTCCTCGCACCAGGCGAGGCTCCAGGGGACGGGAATCTTGCTCACGGAGGGGCCGCGCTTGGGATCGCGGAAGATCAGGGTTCGCTGACAATGGGTCATTTTGTCGCGCTCCGCCAGCTTTCTTCATAATCGCTCCATCACCGCAGCAGCTTCCGCCGACCTGCCGTCTACCCAGGGCAAGTGGGTGGCTCCAAGTTGTAAGCTGGAGTCGATTCCAAGGCGTTCAGGCTTCCCTTCGGCACGCTCAGCCGGCTGCGACCCCATAGGGCGCGACCTCTTCCAAGGCTCCGACCTCCGGTCTTCTCCGTTCACTGGCTTTCCCTGGGTACCCAAGCATCAGACGAATCAGTTCCAGGCTTTTCAGTGAATGACCATCTACGTCGGCAATCTCTCGTTTCAGGCCGAACGCGAGGACCTGCTTGATCTTTTCGGCCAGTACGGCGAAGTCCGCCAGTGCAGCCTCCCCCTTGACCGCGAAACCGGCCGTAAGCGTGGCTTTGCCTTCGTGGAGCTCGCCGACGATGCCGCCGAGCAAAAAGCCATCGACGACCTCCAGGACGTCGAATGGATGGGTCGCATGATCCGCGTCAACAAGGCCACAC
>Ga0310334_100090_pt1 | contig 28020 bp, 17 predicted proteins | sample LakMicMIDCLREDC7_FD_195548 | JGI IMG/M metagenome (GOLD analysis project Ga0310334, IMG submission 195548) | Enriched freshwater cyanobacterial communities from Lake Michigan, Michigan, United States - MI23.DCL.RED.C7 (v2) (version 2) | ecosystem: Environmental > Aquatic > Freshwater > Lake...
AGAGGGGATCATCCGCAACGCTATAAAACGCCGAAATTTGTAGCTGATCCGTTAAACCTGCATCCAATCTTGCGGCGTAATTCTGGTTGCCTGTGCCGCCCCCGCCTCCTTGCTTGGCGCCCCCTAACGGAGCCATTTGGAAGACGGAAACCTGGCCCTGTTGCTCGGCCAGCTGCTGGGCGGTGGGCACGGCTGCGCCGAGGCGGAGCTGGGGGGTGAAATCGGCGGCTGTGGGCTTCAAGCCATCCAGTAAGGCCTGGGCTTCCGCCGCGCTGGTGGGGGGGCTGGCCATGGGCTTGGCTTGGCTAGCGGCCCCGCTTTGAAAGGGATTTGCTGAGGCTGGTTTGTTCCAGGTTTGAGGCACCAGGTCCCCAGGCCGTGCCCCAGAGCCGTTGATCCCTGGTTTGTCCCCTTCGGCCGTCGGGGCCACGGGTGTCCAGACCAACGGCTTGGCAGCGCCTACGGCCCCAGGCAGGGGCTGCCAGATCGGTGCTCCCTGCTTGCCTCCAGGGGTGGATGCCCCAGGCCTGATCGGATCGGATGCGGTGACCCGTTGCCACTGGGGCAGGCCTTTGGCGGGTTGTCCCCCAGGGGCTGGAGCCAGGGGAATGGTTTGCCAGCGGGGCTGGGCCTGGGCTGGTTGATGCGCCAGTGACGCCATCAAAAAGGCCGAGGCCCACCTGGAGGATCGCAAGGGCTCAGCCACGGGCCCGGGGGGATGTCAGCAGCAGCCAGCCGACCACAGGGTTCCCCTGCAATTCCAGGTCCCGTCGCAGCCGTTGCAGCTGGTCGCGTGCAGCGGCTCCGGGACTGGCCAGCAACACCTGGGCATCGCAACTGCGGGTGGCTACCAGATCACTGCTGCAGAGCACGGGGCGACCCGAAGCGTCCTGGAGGGCCTGGGCGATGGGCTCGGCCACTTCCGCTGTCAGTCCGATCGAGACCAGGGCCAGGCTGTTAGCGCCGGCCAGGGGTCCACTGCTTAGCAATTGCAACGGTTGGCGCCAACCCTCGGGTCCATCCGCTTCCAGTACGGCCAGTAGGGGGCCGGGCAAGAGCGAAGCCAGTTCATCGGAGCCATGGATCCGACCGGTGCGCCGTTCCGCCACCAGGGCAGCCCCACTTCCCAGTACCAACCCAGCCAACAATCCCAAGGCCAGGTTTCGACCTTTCTTGGGGGCAACCGGGCGATCAAGCAGGGTGGGAGTTGATATTAACTCCCAGGGATCGGTCTGTTTAGCCTGCTCTAATGATGCCAATTGCAGTTGGTTTTCGAGTTCGATTAAGGTTTTCTCATCCCGCAACGCCTGACGCACCAATTGACGATGCTGCAGGACCACTTCTTTGGGTCTAGATGCGGCCTGGAGCTTGGCATTTGCGGATGCAAGAATGCCTTGAAGCAAGGAGATTGTTTCGCGATTGAGTGTATTGATCAAAGCACTTCGTTGGCGTAGCATCCCCACGATGATTGGATCTTTCTCCTTTAAACGGCTGCGTCGTTCTGCCAGGGTTGCCTCGAGGATTTGATATTGCCTGTAGAGGTCCTTGTTGGCCTCAAGCTGGGGGGCTTGGAAGAGGACTTCTGCGCCCGCGGCCTCCGCATTGCGAATCTGTTGCCGCAAGGTAATCACCTGGGCCTGAGCTATGAGTCGATTCGCCTCAACGGATCCTGAGCTGGCCCCTGCCGATCCCCCGCCATCCAAGCCCACGCTTGCCACCGTTGGCATGCCATCTTGGATACCGAGCCCATTAGAAAGGGCAAAGGCCTGGGCTTGACGCATGGAACGATCAGCTTGGGGGCCGATTGTGGCAATGCGATCCTTTAGATAGTTCACTGCTTGGGCAATATCGCGGCGCCGATCCCTGCCCGAATAATCCTGGTAGGTCTTGGATATCTTTTCAATCACGGGAAGAATCAATTGCTTATCCGTGTCTCGATAGGAGATATTTAGAATTGTGGTGGCCTTCTGAAGTTTGACCTCGAGATTGCTTCTTGCCCAAATGTCGTAGCGCAGCTGATCGACATCCTGTCCAGCTCCAATCTTTGCGGTGCGCACAAAGTCAAAGACCGGCTTCAGCACCGAGGGGCTTTCCAGGATCTTGACTTCCGTTTCCAGGCTATCGCTGCCCCCACCGGAGCCAATCAGCGCGACGCCAGCCAACATCGGATTGGCGGCGGCGAGCTGGGCTAGGCGTCCTCCACCCCTATCCTGACGCGCCAACACAATCTGGAATTCCCCCTCCCACACTGGTTTCTGCAAGACAGTGAATAGGGCGGTGAACAGCACTGTTCCCCCAGTCACAGCTGCAATCAGTCGCTTCCGGCGTCCCAGGCTGGCCCCTAATTGGCCGAGGTCGATCTCGTCGTCAGCCTTCATGGGCTGGCTGGGAGGCTGTAGGGATGGGGTCATCACTTAAGAGCACCACTGAAGAGACTGTAAACTGAGTAAATACCTACAAATGGACCGGTCAGTTCATTGAGGAGTCCAATGCCGGCAGAGAATGCCGATTCTTGAACCCGGATAATGTCGCCACTGACCAGAATCGGATTTGCCAAAGAATCAGTGGCCGCATTGGCGTTGTAACTGAAGACACGGCGGTCGAGTTCTCCTTCTCGCGTAAAGCGAACGAATTCGATTTTGCCGTGCAATAGCTGTTGGCCTCCTGCACTGATCAAGGCTTGGTTGAGACTTGATCCCTGGGGCAAGGTTGTGGCTCCCGGGGATTTGACTCGACCACTCACATAAACCTGTAGGAATTGGGGGCTGAGATTGGTTTGGCCAGCCTTAAGCAACTGCTCTCGCAGTACCACTGGTGATTTCGAGACACTCACCACATCGCCATCAAACAATCGAATATTTTGGCTCTCATCACCTTCGGTGAGAAGGGATAGGAAATTGAGTGATGTTCTTAATTTGCCACCTCCACTGCTGAGCGGTTGCCTGCGGGTAACCTGCACAGAAGACAGGTCGGAATAGGGCGTAATCCCCTGGGAGGCACGGATGGCATCAAAGACTGTCGGGAAGAAAGCCCCATAGGTGGTTAGTCCGCCCGACCCACCACTGGTGCTAGTTGGACTGCCAGGGCCACTGGTGCCACCGCGGCTGGGCGATTCCAGCCCCTGGCCACTGCCAAGGCCTGGGCGGCTATTCATTTGGTCGCCACCATTATCTCGAATCGCGTTGTCCGCGCTAGTGGAGACAGCACTCAATTGCTGGCTACCAGCGAGGGTGTAATATCCAGGGCGCCGTACTTCTCCACCTACATAAATGCGAATTGGCCTATAGGCAACCGGTCGGATGTAAATTTCCGGCTGCCTGACAAATGCTCGAAATTGCTGCGTCAAGAAAACCCGCAATTCCTCTATGCTCAGGCCTTCAACAAACAGGGCTCTAAGGCGGGGTAGATACAGGGTTCCATCGGGCCCAATCGTGAAGGTGCCAGACAGCTCGGGGACGTTCTCCAGTTCAATTTGCAGGCTGTCCCCGGGCCCCAGTAAGTAGGTGTCGTAGGTCACCTTCGCCCGTTGGACGGGCGCCAGGGCCGAACGCTTGGCGCTAGCGGGAGGGGGCGTGGCCAGGGCTGCCAGCGGAACCAGCTGGGGAAGGATTACCAGCATTGCCGTGAACCACCTAAGTCCCAGGCGCTCCGTGAGGGGCCTTAAGGCTGGAGTGAGCATCTTGGGTGGAGGGGCCACTCGTGGAGGCAGGCAAATCACTTGATATAGTAGCACTACAGCTCAACGATTCTACCTGCTTATGGGGATTTGACGGTAGTATCTTCGGCTGGGTGATGTGTGAGAAGGGCTATTAAGTGCATCTAAATGCTGCTGTGGGATCGTATTCGTCTCGCTTTAAGATCAGTGCTTGAATGGTAATTGTGTCGGTTTGTCTAGGCCTAGGGTCGGCGCCGCAGTCTCAACGGCACCCCATTGCGCGAGCGCAGCGTGAGGTTGCCCACCAGGTCTGGTTCCTGGCCGGGCTCGCCCAGGAGTTCATAGCGGCTCACCAGCTCCGCGAGCACCAGCAGGGCTTCCTGCAGGGCAAAGGCGGCTCCAGGGCACTTGCGCGGTCCCAGGCCAAAGGGCAGATAGGCGTCTCGAGCCCATTGTTTCTCCTCCCCATTGGCCTGGTTGGCGAGAAAGCGCTCCGGCCGAAACCTGTTGGGTTCGCTCCAATGCTGCTCGTGGCGTTGGATCACCCAAGGGGAAATGGCTAGCAACGCCCCCACAGGGCAGCGGCTTTCGCCGAGCTGGCTTGGGGCCTGGCTTTCCCGGATGAAAAAACTCAAGGGGGGGTAGAGCCGCAGGGTTTCCTGAAGCAACGCCGTGCCATAGGGCAGGCGGCGTAGGTCCTCGTAGCCCAGCGGACGGTGATCACTGGGGGGCGATCCGGGGAGTGGGAATCCCCTGCGGACCTGTTGAATTTCCTGCGCAAAGCGGGCCTGGGCCTCGGGGTAGCGCGCCAGGAGATAGCAGGCCATGGCCAGGGCGCTGGCGGAGGTTTCATGGCCAGCAAGGAACAGCACGCACACCTGGTCGATGAGTTCGTCCTGGCTGAAGCCCCTGCCGTTGTTGTCCAACCCTGCCATCGGGTCGCTCGGCGGTTCTGCCGTTCCATCAGCCGCCTGACCTGGACACCCGGTGGTGGGGGTGTCTGGCCGATCTGTGGCCCGCATCAGGGCCGCGAGCAGGTCCTCGTGCTCGGTAGCGGGGCTGGAGTTTGGGCCCGGGCCCGGTTGGGAGCGGCAGCGTTCGGCCATGGCTGAGGCGATCCAGCTGCGGATCAGCCCGGCATCGGCTTGCAGCAGCCGCTGCAGCCAGGTCTTGGGCAGGCGCAGAAAGCGCAACACCATCACCAGGCTGGCCCGGCGTTGGTAGCGGGCAAAGGCCGCAAAAATTGTCCGGGCCTCGCAGGGGTCGAGGGGGGTCGAGAGGATGGTGCGCACGATCACATCGGCTGTTACCAGGCTCATCGCCTCCTGGGCATCGAAGCTGAGCTCCGCTGCGTTGCCCCGGGCTGCCTGGCTTGGGCCCGGGCCTAGGTCTGGGCCCGCCCGCTGGGCGACCCCTTGGGCCTCAAGCCGTTCGAGCATGGCCCGCACCGCCCCTGCCATCAGGGGGAAGACCCGGCGCAACTGGGTGACCTGCAGGGCCTGATCGACCAAACGCCGCTGGCGTTGCCACTCGGCCCCATTCACCGCAAACAGTCCCTGGCCAATTAGGGGCTCCAAAATCCACTGGGTGTAGGGATGTTTGGGGAAGGTGTCTGGTTGTTCAACAAGCACCTGGCGCACCAGGTCCGGCTGGTTGACCAGCACCAACTCGAGGCCCAACACGTTGGTGCTGCCGATGCCGATGCGAAAATCCCACTCATTCAGTAGGCCAAACCAGGAGCCCAGGCCCCGGCTGAAGCGCTTGAGCAGATTGGCGGTGAAGGGTTGGGGTTGGGGCCAGATCGGCTCGCTTGAATCCAGCTCCGACTGCTCTAGGCGGCCATCAAGGTTGGCCGAGTCGGCCGTTCCTTCATGGGCTGGGCTGGAGCCCGATACCAAAGGGGAGCTCATGGTTTAAGCAGTTGGCTGAGGGGATCAAAGCCTTGGCTGTCTGGACCCTGGCGCAGGTATTCGAAGTGGAGATCAAATTGTCGAAAGGCCAGTCCCAGCCGGTCCAGCCAACCCTTCGGCTCTGCCAGTGTCACGAGCTTGAGGGCTGGGTAGGGAGTGCCCGCGGGGGCCGGCAGGCCGCAGCTGCGGTAGGGATCAACACCGGCAAAGCAGAGCAGGTCATCGCGGCTGGTGACATCGAGCCAGGGCAGGCGGGGCCCTTGGGCCAACTCCTGCAAATCGGCGTGGAACGCCTGGGCCCCGGGATAGACGGCCAGGTTGGCCAGGTTCTGCCCGAGGCTGAGCAGGCTCAGTCGGCCCGTCAGCGCAGCGGCGGGGTCCTGGCGGCGCAGCTCGGCCGCCAGCATCGCCATCACAAACGAGCCGGAGCTATGGCCCACCAGCAGCACCGATTCGGCCGGTGCTTCGGTTTCTAGCGCCAGGATGCGCTGGGCCAGCTCGCCCACCCGGGCGCGCAGGTCGCCATCGCGGGCCTGGCCGAGCCGGTGGGTGAAGCGGATCGAGCGCCAGAGCCACACCACTCCGAGTCGATCGGCCAGGGCCCACGCCGCCAGCAGCAGCAGCCAGGTGGTTCCCAGGGCTACCAGGACTGCGGCTACCAGCCCTGCGGTTCCCAGGGCCAGGCTTGCGGGCGGAATCGCCGCGTAGGTCAACCCTCCCAGGGCAGCGCCACCAAGGAAGGCCATCAGCACCGCCAGTGCCGTAAAGATCCCCGGATAGGCGCCGCAGAGGGCCACCCCGGGGCAGAGGCGGCCAATCCGCAGCAAACCGCCTTGCAGCAGATACCAGCGGTAGACCTCGGCGATCTCGCCGACCATGGCCAAAGAGCGCCTGGGCCAGTGGCTGCGGGCAATGTCATCCCAATGCAGAAAAGTGATTTCGTGGCCGATGGGCTCGGGCTGGCAAGGTCCTTGGTCGCGATGGTTTTGACCCAGCCCCGGGGGTTCGCCAGCCAGGTCGGGTTTGCCGGTGGAGGGGCCAGCTTGAGCGGCCCGCGGAGGCCCAATCCGCCAACGGCTGAGTAGGCGATCCCGCTCTGGCCGAGGTCTGATCCGTTGGATCACCTGACGGTCGCCCGTTGGGCCCGTGGCATTGCGCCGCTCCACCTCCTGGCTAAACAGCCGCCCATAAAAGGAGGCGCCGCGGGGATCAAAACCGCTCAAAAAGTAGAGCCGTCGCTTTAGATCAAGGGGCGGATCTATAGCTGCGGCCCCAGCCCCCCCTCCAGCGGAGTCGGCACGATGGGGAGCGGAGTCAGGGATGGTTGCATTGGCAGCTGGGGTAGCGACCTGCGATCGCGGCTCCAAGGGGCCCTTGCCCAGGGGATCTTGCCCCGTTTCCCCATCCATCACAATGGCCTGATGAGCCGCAGAAGCAAGGTCATGGGGGGCTCCGCGGCCTTAGGCAAGCAGCCAGTTAGGGCTTGCCTGTGGTTGCTATTTCAGATACTTATCCTAGGCGCTGGCATGGGCCTGGGTTGGGGGCTTGGCCCAGGTCCGGGGGCCTGGGCCGAGTCCTCGGGCGGCTCGACCAAGGCGCTGGCGCAGGACGGCGGCGCGGGCCTGCTAGGCCCGGTTGCCATGGCAGAACCGGTGCTAACGGGCAGCAAGGGCCATTACACCGCCAGGTTGTTTGTGCCCGTGAACGAGGCCCGGGCCTGGGCCGTGCTGACCAACTACGAAGCGATGGCGGGCCTGATGCCCGACATCAAACAGGCCAAGGTGCTCAGCCGCCATGGCAGCCAGCTGGAGTTGACCCAGACCTACCAAGCCGCCTCCACCTTCGGCCTGCCAATCAAGGTTGTGTTGGCTGTGGAGGAACGGGCGCCCCGCTGGATGCGCTACCGCATGCTCCGCGGTGAGCGCATCCTCAGCCTCCAGGGGCAATGGACCCTGACCCCCGTTCGAGGTGGCGTGATCGTGCAACACCAGATCGCCCTAGAGCCCGACCTACCCGCGTTTTTGCGACCCACCTACGACGACCTCAATGAGGCCAACCTGCGCCAGTCCATGCTGGTGCTGAGGCGACTGATGCTGGCCAGGTGAGCTAGGGGCTCCCCCAATCCTGGCCAACGGGACCGTTGAACAGGTGAGTCACTCGTCCCAGCCCAGGGCTTCCACCCCTGGTCCGCCAGGCTCGCGGTGGCCCCGGACCCGGTAGGTGACACCGCGCCAACCTACCCGGCGATCCCAGCAGGCATGCCAGAAGGCGAGCGCGTAGGTGAGTTGGGTGATCGGTAGGTTGGCCAGCCAATCCCAGGCCCGGCGCCAGAAGGGCACGGCCTTGGGGAGGATGGCTTGGCTCCCGCTTCTCGCCAAGGCCGAGAGGGCCGTGGCCTCGATCCACAGCAAGAGGCCCATACAGCCCAGTTCGTAGAGCCCGAGGGCTGTCGCCAGGAGGGTGGAGCGACCCAGCAGCAGCCAGGCGGCACTGGCTGAGAGCAGCAGGGCGCTGCCGCCGCCATGGAGGGCCACCAGGGGCCAGCCCGGATGGTGCAACCGGGCGGTGAGCAGTTGCCGGCCGATCCAGGGGGCCAGGTCCGCCAGAGCCATGCTGTCGTCCCCATCTAAGGCGATCAGTTCGGGCCGAAAGGCGTAGCGCCAGCCCAGCTGGCGCAGGGGCTCGACCAGGGAGGTGTCTTCGCAGAGGCTGGTCTTGAGCTGCTCACTCCAGGTGCCGGCATCGATCACCTGGCGGCGCACCGCCAGGGAGCCTCCCCAGGGAATGCCCAGCAGGGTCATCAGCACCAGGGCGCCCCCATTCCAGCCGGCCCGCACCCGCCCCGCCAGGCTGCCTCCCTGGGGCTGGTACCAGCGATTGCCAGACACCGCGCCGACCCCGGGCTGGCTGCAGGCCCGGGCCAGATCCGCCAGCCAATCGGGCGAGACGATCGCATCGGCATCCACGAGGGCGACCAGGGCCGTGGCGGGATGCAAGTGGGCAAAGGCCTGGCGCAGGGAAGCGCTTTTGAGGGAGCCCCGTTGGGGCCGGCCCTTCAGGGGCCCCAGCTGGGCCGCCTGCCAGCTGGCCTGGCCGCTGGCCTCCAGGGCTGCCAGGCTCGCTTCCGCCACAGCCCAGGCCGGATCGGCCTGGGAATCCACCACCAGCTGCAGGCGCCAGGGGCCCGGGTAGCGCTGGTGGGCGAGGGCTGCCAAAGCCCCTCCCAGGCTGGGATCGGCTCCCCGCAGGCACAGCACCACCTCTGCCGCCGGCCAGCCCCCGGCTGGTTCCTCGGGCCAGCGTTGGCGTTGCTGCCCCAACCCGCGCACCCGCAGGGCAAACCAACCGGTTAGGAGGGTCTGCAGGCCCAGGGTGAGGAGCAGGGCCCCGGCCAGGACCAACGCCAGGAGGGAGACCAGGTCGCCATCAGCAGCCAACCCCATAGGGACCGCAGACGGGACCGTGAGACCCCATCCGGGCGCCGGCGTCAGGGTCATCGGCTGCTGGTGCCTGCGCCCAGCAGGGCCATCCCATAGGGGGCGATCAGCTCCGCGAAGCTGGGGCAGTGCACCTCCAGGGCTGCCAGGCTCGCCACGGTGGCCTCGGCGCTGGGGCGGGCCCGTATGCCCAGTTGGTTCAGCTCGGGATAGGTGAGCTGGTCATCGCCCCAGCGCTGGTGGAAAAAGGCCCGCAGCGGATAGAGGGGGTTGGTCGAATCGGCCTCGATGGCCGTAAGCCAGCGCTCCATCGGCACCACCTTGAGGGCCGCACCGCCCTCAACCAGTTGGCCCAGCAGGTCCTTCAGCATCACGGGCTCGGGATGGTGCAGGTGATAGGCCTTGCCCACGGCGTCCGGGCGCCAGGCCAGGGCGGTCACCGCATCGGCCACGTAATCGACGGGCACTAGATCCAGCTCCCAGGCCAGGTCCGGGGCCAGGCCCAGCTCCAGGCACCCCTTCAGCAGCCGCTGCAGCAGGTCGTCCTGGTGCCAGGCGCCGCTGCGGGAATGGCCGCCGATCAGGGGCGGCCGGTAGACGCTGACCGGCAGGCCCGCCGCCCCGGCGGCCAGCACCAACCGCTCACTGACCCACTTGGTTTGGGAGTAGCCCAGGTGGATGCCCCGCCAGTCCGCCAGATCCTCGCTTTCCAGGATCAGGCGGTTGCGATAGGCCCGGGCCTCAAACACTGCCACGCTCGAAATGAATTGCACGGCCAGGGGGCCATCCAGGCTGGCGAGCCGCAACACCGCGCGGGTGCCGCCCACATTGGCAGGCGCCAGTTGGCCGTAGCCCGCCATCTGGCTCAGTTGGGCGCCGTTATGGAGAATTCCGCCCAGGCCCTTGGCCAGGGCCGCAAAGGCCTGGTCCTCCAAGCCGAACTGGGGCTGGGCTAGGTCGCCTGGCACCACGTCGAGCCGTTGCTCCCACCCCTCTTGCCAAAGCCCGTAGCGCTCCAGGTTGGTGCGGATCCGATCCACACCCACCACCGCCGATGGGCAACGCACCAGGGCCCGCACCCGCAGCTCGGGCCAGCGCTGCAGCTGGCCGGCCAGCAGGTAGGCCCCGAGAAACCCAGTGCTGCCGGTGAGCAGGATCGCCTCGCCCGGAGGACCCAGGGATCCGAGGGGGAGCGGCTGGCGATCCGGACAGCGCCAATCGGGATCCAGCCGGGCCAACGCGCCCAGGTCCAGGCCCGATTGGGAGGGGGGTTCGCCCTCCGGTTGCAACTCGGCGAGCAGCAGCTCGGCCAGGCTCTCCAAACTGGGGTCACCGCTGAGGGACTCGAAGTCGACCTTGAGGCCCAGGTCGGCCTGGAGCCCGGCGGCGAATTCCACGGCCATCAGCGAATCGAGGCCCAGGTGGAAGAGGGATTCACCCGGATCGATCGTTTGCCCGTCGGCCAGGCCCATCACCTGGCCGAGCCGCCCCTCCAGTAGCCGGGTGATCAGGGCCATCGCCTCGCCCGGGGCCGCCGCCGCCAGGCGGGTGAGCAGGCCCTCCCGGGCCGCCGCTGCTTGGGCCGCTGCCGTGGTCGTGGTCCCGCCGGTGCCGTCCTGGAGCAGGGGAGCCAGCACAGGTCGTTGGCGGGGGGTGGCCTGGTCCCACAGGCGCGGCCAATCGTTATGGAGCACGGCGACCACGCCGCCTTGACCCCGCTCCAGCAGCAAGTCCAGGGCCTGAAACGCCCCCGCTGCCGGCAGGAGTCCCACGCCCAAGCCCTCCAGGCGCCTGGTCTTGCCCGCTGCCATGCCGGCCCCCTCCCAGGGACCCCATTGGATCGCCAGCCGCAGGGGCTTGGCATCGTGGGCGTCCCCATCGGCGGCACCTAGGCGGCAGAGGGCATCCAGGCCTCCGTTGGCGGCCCCGTAGGCGGCCTGGCCGGGCGATCCCAGCAGGGAGGCCAGCGATGAGAAGGCGATCGAAAAGTCAAGGCCATCGCAAGCCTGTCCTGCTGAGGGCGTCGCTTGGGCCGCGTTCGCTTCAGCAGCCATGCCTTCGGCGGTCTTCCCTTCAGCCGTCTTCCATTCGGCAGTCTTCCCTTCGAAAGGTTTCTCCTGCGAAGCCTTCGCCTCAGCAATGGCGGCCTCCACCAGCTGCCAACCGGCCAGCTTGGGGGCCAGCGCGGCCGCCAGCCGCCCCGGCGTCAGGCCGCCGACCAGGCCGTCCTCAAGGACACCAGCGGCATGGAACAGGCCCCGCAACGGCTGTTCCGGGGGCAGGGCCCTGATTGCATCCGCCAGGACTGCGGTGGCTGCGGGGTCCGGGCCGGCCGCCAGGTCGAGGGGCACCAGCAGGAAGCGCACGCCCCGGGCCTCCAGCTCGTCGAGCCGGTGCCTGACCTCAGGCGAGGGGGACCCCGCCGAGCGGCTGACGAGCAGCAGGGAGGTGGCCCCCCGCTGGGCCAACCAGTCGATCAGGCGCAGACCAATGCCGCCCAGGGCGCCCGTAATGAGATAGGTGGCCTGGGGAGCAATCGCCAGGGGTGCGGGCCGCTCGGCCTGGCGCACGACAACCTTGCCCCGGTGCCGGGCCTGGGCCAGGAGCCGGAAGGCATCCGGCACCGATGCGATGGGAAAAACCTCGATGGGGATGGGCTGGAAGGTGCCCTGCTGGAGTTCAGCTAAAACGTTGATGAGCAGCTGGCGCACCAGCTGGGGTTCGGCGGCGGCCACCTCCAGCAGGTCGAAGGGCAGGTAGGCCGCATCGGGTCTGCGCTCCTGGGCCTGGGCCCGGCTCCAGATGTCAATCTTGCCGAGCTCGACGAAGCGACCGCCTGGAGCTAGGGCCTGGAAGCTGGCCTCGACCCAGTCCCCCTTGAGGCTGTTGAGCACCACATCGACGCCCTTGCCGCCGGTATGGGAGCGCACCTGCTCGGCAAAGGCCAGGCTGCGGGAGTCGAAAACGGCCTCCACGCCCTGGTCCAGCAGGCCCTGTTGTTTGGGCCCACTGGCGGTGGCCAGGATGCGGGCGCCGCAGCGGCGGGCCACCTGCAGGGCCGCCTGGCCGACGCCGCCGGCGCCGGCATGGATTAACACTGTTTCCCCCGGTTGGAGCCGGGCCAGGTGCACCAGCCCGTAGAGGGCCGTGAGGAACACCGTGCTGAGGCTGGCGCCGATGTCGCCATCCATCCCAGCCGGCAGCGGGATGCAGAGCTCGGCGCGGCAGGTGACATGGCTGGCCAAGCTGCCCACGGCCAGGGCTGCTATGACCCGCTGGCCGACCAGGGACGCGTCCACGCCTGGGCCAACCGCCACCACCCGGCCCACGGCTTCGCCACCAAAGGGCACCTGGGCCCCCTCGGCCAGGCCTAGCTCTTCGCCGTAGGCCGCCAACAGGCCCAGGGCATTGAGCACATCACGGAAATTCAGGCCGGTGGCCTCCACGGCCAGCTCGAGCTCGCCATTCACCAGGGTGGTTGGCGCTAGGGGCTGGCGCACCAGGGCTTCGAGGCGGCCGGGGTCCTTACTGGTGATGCGGAACCGTTCGGGCGCCAGCCGTTGCAGCCTGTGCCCATGGGCTTGGCCCGAACGCCAGAGCAGGCTCGCTTCGGTGCTTGCCTGGGCCCAGAGCTGGTCCCAGTCCCTGGCCTGGGGCTGGTGCTGGGGGTCGGCGGGGAGCTGCAATTGGGTCCAGGCCAGCTGGGGGGTTTCCAGGGCGGCCGTTTGGGCAAAGCCCGCGAGCACTCCGGCCCAGGCGCCGTCTCCCTCCAGCACGAGCCACAGGGGCCGGGGCCGCCTGGAGCCTGGGGCCCCTGAACCACCCGGCTGCTCGGGACGTGCGTTGCTGGAGTTCCCCGGGGCCTGGAGCTGCTGCACAAGGGCCAGCAGCTGGGTGGCCAAGGCCAGGGGCTCGGCTCTGTTTGGATCTGGCCAGACCAGCACCGGCCCGCTGCCGGCGGGCAGGGGCTCGCCAAAGGGAACCCGCAAGGGCGGCTGGCCCTGGGCCCTTGCCCAGGCTTCAAAAGCCAGGGCCTGGTGCTGGCCGGCGCCGATCAACAGGGGCCACTCTTGCAACGGCAGAGTGTTGCTTAGGGGTGAAGGCGCCTCCGGGACTTCAACGGCTGGGGCCGGATTCCAGCCCAGCGGTTCCCAGTGGCTCTGGATCAGCCAGCGGGCCGGATCGAGCGCTGGCTCCGGGGGGGCCAGCTGGGCTGCGGGGAACATCCAGTCCACCGCCTGGCGCGGCAGGCGGCGCAGGCGGAAGCCGCGAATCCAGCCCAGCAGTTCCCCGTCTGCATGCCAGATCAGGTCGGCCCGCACCTGGGCGGGCTCGGGGTTGGCTTGCAGCCGCACCTCGCAGCTCAATCGCTCGGGCCATTCCCCTGGCGCCAGGGCGAGGGCCTCCAGGCCCACGGGCAGGAACAGCTGGCCGCCGGCGGCCTCCGGATCCAGGCTGGCGGCCACCAGTTGGAAGCAGCTGTCCAGCAGGCCTTCGGCGCCACCACCGGCGGGACGCACCAGTTCAGCCCAGGCCCGGCCGCCTTGGCATTGCACCTGATGGAGGCCCTGAAAGCGGGGGCCATAGGTCAGGCCACAGCGGGCTAGGGCTGCGTAGAAGCCTGCTGTATCGAGGGTTTCAGCGTTGTTGGCTGCCACCCCTGGGGCGAAGGGGGCGCCCGTTGGCGCCAGTCCGGCCTGGCCCGGGGGCATCGGGCCCGGGGGCTCCGCCAGCTCCAATCGGCCATGGCTGGTCCAGCCGGCGGCCGGATTGGCGGGATTGAGGCTGTGGAAAGCCAGGGTTCCCTCTTCCAGCACCAGTTGCAGCTGCCGGGGGCCTGCGCCCAGCCGCAGGGGACGCTCCAGGCTGAGGGCACCAAAGTTCAGGGCTAGCCCCTCCTGGGCCGCCACCTGGGCCGCCAACAGCAGGAACCCGGCCGCCGGGAAGACGGGCTGGTCGCGGATGGCGTGGTCGGCCAGGTCGGCCTGCTGGCTGGGGTCCAGGGTCACTTGGTAGTGGACGCGGCCGGGCGGCAGGTCCAGCCGCTTGGGACTGCGATCGACCGCCGCGACTGGGGCCAGGGGGCCGCCGACGGCATCGGCGCCCTGGGGCGATGGCCCTTGGCTTAGGGCCGCAGGCTCCGCTGCCCCGGTCCCTGGCTGGTCCTGATCAAAGCTGGCTAGGCCCAGGTGGTCGAGCCAGCGGTGGGCTCCTTGGAGCGGGCCCCTGCCCGCTGGCCACCAATGGCGTTGGCGCTCGAAGGGATAGCCCGGTAGGGCCACCCGCGCCTGGGCAAAGGGGGCATGGAAGGAGTTCCAATCAATCGCCAGACCGCGCAGATGCAGCTGGGCCAGGCTGCCCAGGATCACGCCCCAATCGTCCTGACCGGGCAGCAGGGAGGGCAGGAACAAGGGCTCCTGGCCTGGGGCTGGCTGGCCCTGGCCGGCACCCGGGGCCAGGGTCTGCTTCGCCAGGGTGATCAGGCTGGGCCTGGGGCCCAGGTCGACAAACAGGCGGGCCCCCTGGGCCTGAAGGGTTTCCACCCCTTGGGCGAACCGCACCGGGCGTAGCACCTGTTCACACCAATAGGCCGGATCGGCGATCTCGGCCCCGGCAAGCTCACCGCTGAGGCTGCTGACCAGGGCCCGGGCCGGTGGAGACAGGCTCAGTTGGGACAGCAGCTGGGCAAAGGTGTCCAGCATGGGGGCCATGGCCGGGCTGTGGAAGCCATGGGACACCGGCAGGCGGGCCGTGGCAACACCAGAGTGCTGGGCCCGCTCCACCAAGGCCCCGATGGCGCCGTCGGGACCCGACACCACCGTGTTGCGCGGAGCGTTTAGGGCCGCCACGCTCAGGCTGGAATCGGTGGAAATCAGGGCTTGAACCTGATCGAAGGGGGCGAGCAGGGCCACCATGCCCCCGTCGGCCGGAAGGGCTTGCATCAGCTGGCCCCGGGCCGTGATTAGGCGAATCCCATCGGCCAGGTCGAACACCCCGGCCAGATGGGCGGCCAAGACTTCGCCGGCGCTATGGCCCAGCAGCAGGTCCGGCTGCACCCCCCAGCTGGCCCAGAGCTGGCTGAGGGCGTAGCCCACCACAAACAGGGCTGGTTGGGCGATGGCGGTTTGCTGCAGGGCCTGGGCCGCCTGCTGCTCCTCGCCAGGTTCTGGACGCAGCACCCGCTTTAGGGCCAGCTCCAGGCTGGGGTCCGCCAGGGCTGCGGCCCGATCGAAGGCCTCCCGGAACACTGGATGGCGGCCATAGAGCTCTAGGGCCATGGCCCGCTCCTGGGATCCCTGGCCGCTGATCAGGAAGGCCACCGTGCCCGGCCTGCGGCCGGCCACGGCCATCAGGGGGGATGGGGGTGCTTTCGGCGCCGCGGTGTTTGCCGTCGCTGGGGCCTTGCCTCCGGCAAAGTCCTCCAGTTGGCGTTCCAGATCCGCCCGATCGCTGACCAGGCAGACCAGCCGTTGCTGGAAGGCGGTGCGGTGTTGGTTGGCGCTGGCGCAGAGATCGGCGAGGGCCAGGGTCGGCTGGTGGCGCAGCAGCTCCAGGTAGCGGCGAGCCGTGGCCCCGAGGGCTGCGCTCGTGCGGGCCGACAGGGTTAATAACTGGAGGGGAAGGGGCGGACTGCCTGGGGACGGTGACTGCGCCGGGGGCGCCTCGGCCAGCACCGCATGGGCATTGGTGCCGCCAAAGCCAAAGGAACTCACCCCCACCACCGCCGGCTGGTCCGGGGCTGGGAAGGGTTCCAGGGCGGTTTGCACTTGGAGTTTCAGCCCGGCGAAATCAATGGCCGGATTGGGCGTGCGGAAGTGCAGGCTGGCCGGGATCTGGCGGTGTTGGATGCACAGGGCTGCCTTGATCAACCCGGTGATCCCGGCGGCGGTTTCGCCATGGCCCAGGTTCGTTTTCACCGAACCCACCCGGCAGGGCTGGTTGTTTGGGCGACCTTCGCCCAGGACGGTGCCCAGGGCCCGCAGTTCGATCGGATCCCCCTGGCGGGTGCCCGTGCCGTGGGCTTCGACGTACTGGGTGGCGGCCGGGTTGAGTCCGGAGCGGGCAAAGGCCTGGCGCACGCAGGCCATTTGGGCCTTGAGGTTGGGGGCGGCCATGCCATTGCTGCGGCCGTCGGAATTGACGGCCGTGCCATGGATCAGGGCCACGATCGGATCGCCGCAGCGACGGGCTTCCGAGAGGGTTTTCAGCAGCACCACCCCCGCCCCTTCCGAGCGCACGTAGCCATCGGCGCTGGCGTCAAAACTTTTGCAACGACCATCGGGCGCCAGCAGCCCGGCCTTGCAGAAGCTCATCTGGATGCCCGGATGGATCAGGGCCTGCACCCCGCCGGCCAGGGCCGCCGAGGTTTCGCCGCGCCAGAGGCTTTCGCAGGCCAGATGCACCGCCACTAGCGAGGAGGAGCAGGCCGTGTCGACCGTGAAGCTGGGGCCCTTCAGGTCGAGGAAATAGGAGATCCGGTTGGCGGCGATGCAGCCCGTATTGCCCGGCAGCACGAACGGCTCGTTATCCGGGGTGGCGTAGTTCTCGCTGGAGGCCCAGAGCAGGGAGCTGTAATCGAGGCTGGAGATGCCCATAAACACCCCTACCGGCTGGCCGCGCAGGCTCTCCAGCGGTTGGCCCCCATGCTCCAGGGCGCGCCAGGCCACCTCCAGCAGCAGGCGCTGTTGGGGATCCATGCAAAGGGCTTCCCGCGGCGAGATGCCGAAGAAGGCCGCATCAAACTGGTCGATGTCCTCAATGAAGCCGCCGCGCCTCACGTGCTGGCTGAGGGGCTTGAGCGGATCGGCATCGAAATGCTGGCCCAGGTCCCAACGGCTGGCGGGAATGTCCGTAATCCCATCGCGACCTTCGCGAAGCAAGTCCCAAAAGTCCTGGGGCGATCCAATGCCACCGGGAAGCCGACAACCAATCCCCACGATCGCGATGGGTTCGGGGCTGGGGACTGTCGGCGAAGTGGTCAATGAAGGGGCGATCGGCGGAGGCAACGCAGGGGCTTGGGGACTGTCTTCAGGTGGATTGAGGAAGCTGCAACTCCTTGCTGGGCCAAGCTTTTGGCGCTTCCAAGGCTTGATGAGCCTACCGAACTGCCATCAGCGTCCCAGGAGTAGGCGCCCCAGCGATGGGGGATCGGAAACTAGAAGATGCTGTTGGTAAAGACGGCGCCAGTCGCCATAGCTTTTGGGCTGGTCTAGCCAGGCGGCCACCAGGGTCGCTAGCTGTGCGGGGCGGTCAATCGAGCGCTCTAGGCCGCGCCTGCGGAAATAGCGGCGGGCCAACCATTCCTGGGGCATGGTCGTCCCAAAGGTGTTGAACACCAGCGGGCAGCCCAGCAGCAAGGCTTCGGTGGCCGTGCGGGCCCCTGGCCGGGCCACCATGGCCCAGGCCCTGCGATAAAGGGCCACCATCTGTTCGGGCCCTTGGAAGCCGAGGGCCTGCACGGCTAGCTCCGGGTGAGCCGCCGCCCAGACCTGTACCTGCTCCAACGCTGCCGGGCGCCGTCCCGTCAGGGCCACCACCGCCAAACGGCCCGCAAAGGGGCGCAGGGCCTCCAGCAGTCGGCAATGGTTATTGGCCCCATTGGCTCCGGCCCCCAAGACCAAGAGCGGTAGGTCCTGGTTTTTGGAGGGATCGTCCCCACCATCGCTGGTACCGGCAGGGGCTTCGGGACCAGATCCCGGCCGCTGGCTTGCGGGTGCCGGGTGGTGGTAGGCGGGATAGAGCAGGGGACCTAGCAGGGCGATGCGCTCGGCGGGGTAGCGCCGCCGCCGCAGTTCAGCGGCAACCTCGGGGGTTTGGACCCAGATGGCATCGGCGCTGGAGCTGATCCAGTTGCGGCTGAAGCCAAAGCCGCCAGCGAGTTCGGTGCAGCAGGTGAGGCATCGCAGCTGGCGGCCTAAAACGCGCTTGGCGAACGCAAAGTGGCCCCGGTTGGTGTGGGGATGGGTGGAAATGATCAGATCGGGTTTGAACTGGCGCAGCAGGTTGGCCACGTAGCGGCGGCCGAACAGGAGGGTGCCGGGTTTGATCAGGTCCTCAAACTCCATCAGGCACCAGTAGGCCTGATGGATCCAGGGGGCGTACTTCTGGATCCAGTTATAGAAAGCAACTCCCCCCCGGTAGGGGCCACTGGCGTTCTCAAGCACCTGCTCGATGTCCACCGTCCCGCCCGGATCCCACTGGCGCAGCCAGTCCCGCAGGGCCTCGGCGGCGGCGTCGTGGGCGGTGCCACCACTGGAGGTCAAGATCAGAACCCGCATGGGGCCATGCTCCCATTGGAGCCAAGCTCGAAGGCCCGCCCTCAGGGGAGCCTGGGGCTTCGACGATCAAGGGCGGCCGCGCCTCGGCCATCCCAGGCCAGGCGGCTGAACCGCCTGGCTGACCAGGGCCAGCACCAGCACCCAGCCCAGGCCCCCGAGGGCCACGGCCATGGGCCGCCCTGGCCCCGTGCCCAGGGCATCCGTAAGCCAGTTGGGCCAATGGGGCCAGGCCAGGGCGGGCCGCAGCAGCGTGTCCACCACCAGGGCGCTGCCACTGAAGGCCGCCAGCCGGGCTAGCCATTCCAGGGAATAGCGCACCGATAAAAGCCGCGGCAGCTCGGCCACGGGCACCAGCTGCTGCCAGTGGCTCTGCACGATCGCCAAACAAACCGGCAAGGCCAGGGTGAAGCAGCCCAGCCCTGCGTACCAAAGGGGAATCAGGCCTTCAAACACCACCAGGCCCGCCCCCATCAGGGCCAGGCTTTGGATCACCAGCAAGCTGGCCAAGGCCCGCCCCCAGAGCATGGGGGGGAGGGCCAGCCAGAGCCGCAGTCCCAGGCCATAGGCCAGGCCGCCCACCACCAGGGCGCCGCCGAGGCGGCCATTCCCAAGGGCCGTGATCACCCAGGCCGGGAAAAGCACTTCGGTAGCTCCATACACAAAGGCCATCGCCGTTCCAAGCAGGGCCAGGCGCCGTAGGGACCGGTCGCGCCAAAGGGCGGCCAGATCGCGGCCAAAGCGGATTGGCGCCTGGGCCCAGGACCTTTCGGCCCGGGCCGGTGCATGGCGGCTTGGCACCGAGGCCGGGTCCAGGGCTGCCTGGGGCCAGGGGGCCAGAAGCACGCAGGCCAGGGCCAGGCCAAAACTGAGGCCATCGAGCACCAGAACGCCCCGCAGGCCTGCGATCCCCACAAGCCAGGCCCCCAGAAACGGTGCCGCGATCAACACCAATCCGTCGCTGCTGGCAAACAGGCCATTGGCCTGCTGGCGCGCCGCTCCAACGGGCACCAGCAGGGGGATCAGGCTGGCGAAACAGAGCACCAGGCTGGCCTCTGCCGCCGCCGCCAGCCCCTGCAGGGGCAGCAGGGCCCCCAGGCTGAGGGGCCCCCCGTCCGGGCCCACTGCCAGCAGCAAACCCGCCAGCGTCAAGGTGCCTAGGGCCCCCAGGCCGTTGGCTACCACCATCACCCGTCGCCGCCGCCAGTGCGGCAGACGGGGGCCGACTAGCGGTAGGGCCAGGATTTTGGCCAGCTGCACCACGATCGCTACGGCGGCGAAATCGAGCAGGTGCTGCTGGAGCTGAAACACCCATAGCCCCACCCCATAGAGGCTCACCTGGGTGCCGAGGTTGGACACCAGCTGCCCACCCCAGAGCCACCAGAACACCTCTCCCGCCCGAGTCGGGGGCTTTTCGGGGTGGCGAGGAGAGGCCTCGGATGGGTCCCCGTCGGCGGAGCCAGCCTGGGGCGGGGTGCCGTGGGGGGCGACCATGGGATAGGCCTTACGGTCCAGCCGTCCTAGCCCTTGATCTGACGCCCGTGACCCTGCGGCTCACCAACTCCCTCACCCGCCGCACTTCACCGTTTGAGCCGCTGCAAGCCGGCCAGGTGTCGATGTATTGCTGTGGGGTCACGGTCTACGACCTCTGCCACCTGGGCCACGCCCGCAGTTACATCGCCTGGGACGTGCTGCGCCGCTACTTGCTCTGGAGTGGCTACCAGGTGACGTTCGTGCAGAACTACACCGACATCGACGACAAGATCCTCAAACGGGCTGCCGAGGAAGGCAGCTCCATGGAGGTGGTGAGTGAGCGCAACATTGACGCCTTTGTGGCCGATATGGCCGCCCTCAACATCCTGCCGGCCGATCGCATGCCCCGGGCCACCCAGAGCCTCGATGCGATCCGCGACCTGATTGGCGAATTGCAAGCCAAGGGGGCGGCCTATGGCGCCGATGGCGATGTCTATTTCGCCGTGATGAAACACGCCGGCTACGGCAAACTCTCGGGCCGCGATCTCTCGGAGCAACAGCAGAACGCCGATGGTCGGGTCTCCGGCCTTGAGGAAGCCCGCAAGCTCCATCCCTTTGATTTTGCGCTCTGGAAAGGGGCCAAACCGGGCGAGCCCAGTTTCCCCTCCCCCTGGGGGCCTGGCCGCCCGGGTTGGCATATCGAATGCTCGGCCATGGTGCGCCAGGAACTGGGAGACACGATTGATATCCATCTCGGCGGCGCCGATCTGATTTTCCCCCACCACGAAAACGAAATCGCCCAGTCGGAGGCGGCCACGGGCAAGCCCCTAGCCCGCTGGTGGCTGCACAACGGCATGGTCAATGTGGGCGGCGAAAAGATGTCCAAATCCCTGGGCAACTTCACCACAATTCGGGCCCTGCTGGAGAGCGGTGTTTCGGCGATGACCCTGCGCCTCTTCGTGCTCCAGGCCCACTATCGCAAGCCGCTCGATTTTACGACGGAGGCTCTGGCTGCCGCTGCCACGGGCTGGAAGGGCCTCAACGCTGCCTTGCAATTAGCCGCGCAACTGGCGACAGGAGCCGCAGGTGATGGGCTCGACGGCCCGTCGAATTCCCTGGCGGAGGCGCGCCTGCGCTTCGCCGCTGCCATGGACGACGACCTCAACACCTCCGCGGCCCTGGCCGCCCTGTTCGAGTTGGCCAAACCCCTGCGATCCCTGGCCAACCGCAGCGAGCGGGGCGATGCCGAGGCCGCCAGCGAAGCCAAAGCGTTGCAAGCCGAGGCCAAGCTGTTGCTGGAGCTGGCCGGCGTTCTCGGCCTCAAACCAGAAGCCGAATCAGGCCCTGAGGTTGGCGCAACTGGCCCGAACGCAGCCGAGATTGGGGCCCAGATTGCAGCCCGCCAGGCGGCCAAGGCAGCCAAAAACTATGGCGAAGCCGATCGAATCCGCGCCAGCCTGTTGGATCAAGGAATTGAATTGATCGACAAACCCGGAGGCCTCACGGAGTGGCTGCGGAGCTGATCGGTTGAGCGGCGAGCACCGCTTGACAACGTGCTCGGATCACCCAGTGCCCTAAGCCCACATCAACACCAGGCCTAAAGCACCGGTCCCTCTGGGGGTGATTTAGTCCAAGTCGGGTTTAACGGCCGGGGCCTGTTGGCCCTCCATCATCTTCTCGATCTTGCGGATGCGCACCAAGGTGGTACTCCACACCTCTTTCTGAAACCCCGGCGCACACTGCTCCACCATCGCTTCCAGCGGTTCGCCCCGCTCAAAAGCTTCCCAAAGCTGGCTCTCCAGCTTGGCCCGCTCGATGAAATTCCAGCGCTGCAGCAGCCCTTGCAGGTTGGTCAGGAACGGGCTCATGGGGGCAGCACCAACCGTTGGCTGGCAGTTTGCCCCAGTTAAGCCTCTCCCTGGGCATCGGCCATCCACTGCTTAGTGCTGGGCGTCCGCCCGCAGCCCTGGGGCCTGGGCTGCGGGCCCGGTGGGAGACTGGCCGCCACCGTTGCCGATCCGCCTGTGAAAGCCCTCAGCGTGCTGGGATCCACGGGCTCGATCGGCACCCAGACCCTGGAGATCGTCGAGGACTTTCCCGATCGCTTCCGCGTGGTGGCCCTCACCGCCGGCCGCAACCTCGACTTGCTGATGGACCAAATCCAGCGCCATCGCCCCGAGGTGGTGGCCCTGGCCGACGGCGAGCTGGTGGCGACCCTGCGGGAGCGGCTGCTGGCCCTCGATCTGCAGGACCGACCAGCCCCCTTCCCTGAATTACTGGGCGGCTCCGACGGCCTCTGCGCTGCCGCCGCCTGGCCCACGGCGGATCTGGTCGTCACCGGCATCGTCGGCTGCGCCGGCCTGCTGCCCACCCTGGCGGCGATCCGGGCCGGCAAGGACTTGGCCCTGGCCAACAAGGAAACCCTGATTGCCGCCGGACCGGTGGTGCTGCCGGAGCTGGCGCGCTCCGGTTCCCGCTTGCTGCCTGCCGATTCCGAGCACTCCGCCATCTTCCAGTGCCTGCAGGGCACCCCCTGGGCCGACACGGCCCGGCTCTCCACCGGAATCCCCACCCCCGGCCTGCGCCGCATCCAGCTCACCGCCTCCGGGGGCGCCTTCCGCGATTGGGATGCCGCCGATTTGGTCAAGGCCACCGTGGCCGATGCCACCAGCCATCCCAACTGGAGCATGGGCCGCAAGATCACCGTGGATAGCGCCAGCCTGATGAACAAGGGCCTGGAGGTGATCGAGGCCCACTACCTGTTTGGCCTCGATTACGACGAGATCGAAATCATCATCCACCCCCAGTCGATCATCCATTCGATGGTGGAACTGGTCGATTCCTCGGTGCTGGCCCAGCTGGGCTGGCCTGACATGAAACTGCCGATCCTGTACTGCCTCAGCTGGCCCGAGCGGTTGGAAACCCCCTGGCGCCGCCTGGATCTCACCGAGGTGGGCCAGCTCAGCTTCCGCCAGCCAGATCCGGCCAAATACCCCTGCATGCAGCTGGCCTACGCGGCGGGCCGGGCCGGCGGCACCATGCCTGCGGCCATGAATGCCGCCAACGAAGAAGCCGTGGCTCTTTTCCTGGATGAACAGATCGCGTTTGTGGACATTCCCAGGCTGATTGAACGGGTTTGTGATCGCCACCAGGTTGACCTCAAGGCCGACCCCGCCCTGGCCGATGTGCTGGCCACGGATGCCTGGGCCCGCCAGGCAGTGCGCGAAGCTGCCTCCGGATCGGGCGCCCGACCTGTGGTGGCGGCGGTCGGTTGACTTGCCGTGTTGAACGGCGCGCTTGCCCTGCCTGATCGAACTCCCCGATCGTGATAGCCCACCACCTGCTGCTCTGCGCCACCCCCACAAACAACCTCTGCTGCCCGGAAGACCCCGCTGTGGGGCTGGCCAGCTGGGAGCGGCTCAAGGTCCTGGTGCGAGAGCTGGGCCTCGAGACCCCTGGCCGCCCCGGGGGCATCGTGCTGCGCACCAAGGCCGACTGCCTGCGCATCTGCCGGGAGGGACCGATCCTGTTGATCTGGCCTGAGGGCATCGTTTACGGCGGCGTGACGCCAGAGCGCATCGAGCGGATCGTGAAGGAGCATGTGGTCGGCGGCCAGCCGATCGAGGCCTGGATTGTGCAGCGACACCCGTTCGCGGGCCTGCCAGCGCAACCCTGACGCCAACAGCTCAGTGCTCCCTGCACCGTTCAGTCCCTGCGCCGGGCTAGGGGGGGCTTGCGGGCCATGGCCCCGCTAATCCGCTCCTCCCACCAGCCGGGCCAACCAGGCCAGCACCAGCCGATCGCTCCAGCTGGCCCTGCCTGGATCCCCCTGGCCATGGAAACCGTTGTGGCCGCCACCAGGGGTGATCAGCACGGCTGAGTTTTTATGAATGGGCGCCCAGGATGTCTTGGCATGGGCCAAGGCGGCTCCAAGGGCCTCGGTGCCACCCGCGGGTACCCAGGGGTCATCGCTCGCCTGCAGCCAGAGGCTGGGCGGCAGGCCAGGCCCCAGGCCCGGGCCACCATGGAGCAGCCGTGCCAGGGGACTGGCCTCGGCGTAGTAGGCGTCCACCGAGGGGTACCCCCAGCGGGGCGCTGTGATCTGGGCATCGAAGCTGCGGATCGATGGCGCCGGCCCGCAGGGGAGCGCATGCAAGCCATCAGGGGCATCGCCTTGAACCTGCTGATGCAGCCGCCGGAGCAACCAGCGTTGGTAGAGCCGGTTGCGGGGCTGGTCAATCTGGGCCGAGCAGGCCACCAGATCCAGGGGGCTACTGACGCAGGCCAGCCCATCGAGGCGGGGCAAGCCACCGGGGCTTGGGGATGGCGAGCCCAGGGGATCCTCGGCCAGGCAGCCATTCAGCAACACGGTTCCGCCCAGGGAGAGGCCCACCGCCAGCAGGGGGCGCCCTGCGGCCAGCTGGCGCGCCTGGGCGAGCAAGGGCAGGAGGTCGCGATTGCACTGGGCGGCGTAGGAGCCCCGAGCGAAGGGTCGGCTAGGGCCGGCGCCTCGCAGGTTGGGCCGCAGCACGGCAAAGCCGTGCCGCTGCAGGAGCTGCCCCAGGCGCCGCACCCCGGGGGCCTGGCTCGACCCCCCCAGACCGTGGAGCACCAACACCAGGCCCCGGGCTTGGCCCAGATCAGCCCCCGCCCCTTGGGGTTGGTTCAAGGGCCGATGGGAGCGGGTTTCAAGGGGTTGATGGGCTCGCTGATCAACCTGCTGATCAAGGGGGCGATCCAGGAATGACAACAGCTGGTCGCCTTGCCCCACCTCCGTCAACACAGGCTCGCCTGGATCGGGCCAGGGGGCACCTGCCCGCAGGGTGTCGCGCAGGGTCTGCAGGTCGGCGCCCCACCAGGGAAAGCGCGCCCGAAACGGGGGCAGACCCAGCTCGGCGGCCAGGGACGACTTCAAGGCAAGACGATCGCTTGGGCTTGGCAGCTTGCCAGCAAGCCCGCCCGTTTGGCCCACCCGGGTAGCCCCTAGCCGTGAGGGGACGAACGCCCTGGGCCAGTCCTGCGAAGTGGATCCCTGCCCAATCAAAAAGGCGGTGCCCCTTGAAAGAGGTACCGCCCATTCACCGATCAACAGCTGATTAACAGGCCTGGGCTTCGGGCACTCAGCGGCCCGAAGCCCAGGGCCTCAAACCGCCGCCAGGGCCTTTTTGCCCACGCCCAGGCCGCGCAGCTCGGTGATCAGGCCATTGAGCACAGCCTTGGCATCGCCGAAGACCATGGCGGTCTGGGGCAGCTCGAACAGGCCGTTCTTGATGCCGGCGTAGCCAGCACCCAGGCCCCGCTTCACCACATACACCGAGCGGGCCTGGTCCACCTCGAGCACGGGCATGCCGAACAGGGGGCTGCTGGGGTCGTTCTTGGCCTGGGGATTCACCACGTCATTGGCCCCGAGCACGATCACCACATCGGTGCGCGGAAACTCGGGGTTGATCACGTCCATCTCCACCAGCTGGTCGTAGGGCACATCGGCTTCGGCCAGCAGCACGTTCATGTGGCCGGGCATGCGGCCGGCCACCGGGTGGATCGCGTAGCTCACCTCCACGCCATGGCCTTCAAGCAGGCGGGCCAGTTCCCGCAGGCTGTGCTGGGCCTGGGCCACGGCCAGGCCGTAGCCGGGCACAAACACCACCCGCTCGGCCTGCTCCAGGGCCATGGCGCATTCCTCGGCGCTGCAGCTGGTGATGCGGCCGTAAGACTCCGCCTCTTTCTTCTCGCCGGTGCCGGCGCCAGCGCTGGCACCAAGGGCCCCCCCAAACAGCACCGAGGTGAGCGAGCGGTTCATGGCCGTGCACATCACCTGGGTGAGGATCAGGCCGGCGGCGCCCACCATGGCGCCCGCCACGATCAGCAGGGCACTGCCCACCACAAAGCCGGCGGCGGCGGCGGCCACGCCGGAATAGGAGTTGAGCAGGGAAATCACCACCGGCATGTCGGCCCCGCCGATCGGCAGGGTCAGGCCGATGCCCAGCAACAGGGCCAGGAGCGTGAGGGGGGCCAGACCCCAGGGCTGCCCCTGCACCACCACCACGCAGCAGGCCAGGCAGGCCACGGCCAGGGTGATGTTGACGGCGTGGCGGGCCTGGCGCTGGGTCCAGGCCGGCGTATCGAGCCATTCCTGCAACTTGGCCATGGCCACAAGCGAACCGCTGAAGGTGATCGATCCCACCAGCACGGAGGCCAGCACCGATACGGTCGCCAGCAGGCCCATGGGGCCCGGCAGGCCCACGGCGCCGAGGGCCACCAGCAGGGAGGCCATGCCACCACAGCCGTTGAACAGGGCCACGGTTTCGGGCATGGCGGTCATGGGCACCCGCAGGGCCAGCACCACCCCAATGCCGCCACCGACGGCCAGGCCGCCCAGCATCCAGGGCCACCCGGCAAGCCCCTGGCTCACCAGCAGGCCCACCACCGCCAGGCCAATGGCCAGGGCGGCGAGGCCGTTGGCCATGCGGGCGGTGCGCAATTTGGCCAATCCGCGCAGGCCGAGGGCCAGCAGCAGGACGGCGCTGAGATCAAGCAGTAACTGGTTCAAGCGGCACCTCCGCGGCGGCGGAACATGGCGAGCATGCGGTCGGTGACCAGGAAGCCACCGATCACGTTGAAGAGGGCAAAGCCCAGGGCCACAGCCCCAAGCGCTTGCAAGGGCGGTGAGGGGGCCTGGCCGATCAGGGCCAGGGCGGCCAACAGGGTGATGCCGCTGATGGCGTTCGCCCCAGACATCAGCGGTGTGTGCAGGGTGGGGGGCACCTTGCCGATCAGCTCAAAGCCAAGGAGGCTGCCGAGCAGCAACACCCAGAGGGCCTCGTTGAGGGAAAAGTCACTCATGCCGCCACCTCCTGGGCCACGGGGCTGAGGTCGGCGCGCCGGCACTGGCCCTGGTGGGTAATCAGGCAGGGATCAATCAAGGGATCCTCCGGATCGAGCTGGGCCAGGCCGCCTTGCTTGAGCACGTACTCGAGCAGGGCCGCCAGGTTGCGGGAGTAAAGGGAGCTGGCATGGAAGGGCACCGACGCCGGCAGGTTGCCGGCGCCAATCACGCGCACGCCATCCACCACGGTTTCCTGGTCTGGCTGGCTGGCGGCGCAGTTGCCGCCCTGGGCCACGGCCAGGTCCATCACCACGGCACCGGGCCGCAGCAGGCCGAGCATGTCGCGGGTGATCAGCAGGGGGGCGGGCCGGCCAGGCACCAGGGCCGTGGTGATCACCACATCGGCCTCGGCCAGGTGGGGGGCCAGCAGCTGGCGCTGGGCCTCCAGGAACACGACCCCGGCCTCCTTGGCATAGCCGCCCGCTTCGCCCGGGCTTTGCTCCATCACCGGCGGTTCAATGAAGCGGGCGCCGAGGGATTCCACCTGTTCCCGGGCGGCCGGCCGCACATCGCTCACCTTGACCAGGGCTCCGAGCCTGCGGGCCGTGGCCACCGCCTGCAGGCCCGCCACGCCGGCCCCAAGCACCACCACCTTGGCTGGCTGCACCGTGCCGGCGGCAGTCATCAGCATGGGAACGAACCGATCCAGGGCCGCTGCGGCCTGGAGGGCGGCCTTGTAGCCGGCGATGTTGGCCTGGGACGAGAGGGCATCCATGGCCTGGGCCCGGCTGATGCGGGGCAGCAGCTCCAGGGCGATGGCCGAGAGCTTGCGCTCCAGCAGGGTGCCGATCAGGTCCCGGTTGGCAAAGGGATCGAGCAGGCCCATCACCAGGGCTCCTGGCTGAAGCTGGGCCAGGCCCGGCATAGCTCCGGCCTGCGGGGCCTGGACGGCCAGGAGCACATCGGCCCCGGCCCAGCGATCGGAAGCCTCGGCAGCGGTGCCATCGAAGAGCGCGGCCCCGGCGTCGCCATAGGCGCCATCCGGGTAACCGGCGGCCTGGCCGGCCCCCTGCTCCACCTGCACGCTGCAACCCAGGCCGACCAGCCGTTTCACCGTTTCCGGTGTGGCCGCCACCCGCGTTTCCCCGGCCCGCCTTTCGCGGGCAATTAAGACAGTTGTCAAACCAAGCTCTCCTTGAGCTGTCCATTCAGTGATCGTCACTGGCTCCTGACAAGACAAGCGATCTGGCTCAATTGTTCGCAGACCAGCACAATTGCCGCTCCTGGCCCTTGCCCTGTTGCCCGGAGTTCGGGACCTGGCTAGGCCATGGTCTGTCCTATGCGTCCCTTTCCCCATGGCGATCACGGCGGTCGAATGCCCCGATGGCGTCTGCCACAGTCACCACGGCGGCCATGCGCTCAACCAGGGCCTGGCGTTGGCTGG